>Ga0335085_10008685_pt1 | contig 15474 bp, 16 predicted proteins | sample Lox_Sample_45_FD_206712 | JGI IMG/M metagenome (GOLD analysis project Ga0335085, IMG submission 206712) | Soil microbial communities from Loxahatchee National Wildlife Refuge, Florida, United States - Lox_Sample_4.5 | ecosystem: Environmental > Terrestrial > Soil > Wetlands | place: USA...
GCGCGCGATCGCGCCGCGCGTGCGCAACTGCGCTTCGGGCAGGTTGCGGCCGGGCAGCAGCGCGAACCTGAGCGTGATGCGCGCGCTCATTTCGACCGCCGTGATGCAGACCTCGCCGTCGCCCTGCGCGCCATGCGCGTCGCCGACGCTGAAGAGGGCGCCCTCCACCCACACCGGCAGGAGCAGGGTGGTGCCGGCGGTGAGCTGCTTGATGTCCATGTTGCCGCCGTTCTTGCGCGGCGGCGCCGTCTTGTGGCCGCCGGCCTCGTCGAGCGCGACGCCCATCACGCCGGGAAAAGGTTCGAGCGGAACCGCGATGTTGCGCATGCCGCGCGCGAAGCGGCCGTCGGTCACGTCCCAGATCTGCAGGAACGGGCGGTCGAATTCCTTCTCCGGCAACAGGCCGCGGCCGGGGCGGATCTGGGTCCAGCCGAAGGGCGCGCGCGGCCGGACGTCGATGATCTCGACCGCGAGCACGTCGCCCGGCTTGGCGCCGCGCACGAGCACCGGGCCGGTCAGCGGATGGCCCTTGACCGGGCGGCGCAGCACGTCGTCGTGCGTGGATTGCGGCGTATAGAATTCGTCGCTGGCGTCGCGCGTTTCGAACACCACGATGTCGCCGGGGTCGATCTCCAGGCGCGGCGTAATCGCGTTGTTCCACTCGTAGTGGACGCGGCTTGCGTCGAGAAAATACTGGCGGGGCATGGGCGCGGCTCCTGTGTGGCGGCGCCGACATTCTAAGCCGCTCGTTGGCAATCGAGGTGCGCGGCCGCAGGCGCCTCAGCGTCGATACACCGCCGCATGCACCGCCTTGCGGATCGCCTCCAGCACTCGACGGTTGCCGCGCTCGCATTTCCGCGACCACTGCGCGCGCACGGTGTCGATCGCTTGAAGGGTAGGAGCGTTCGCCGCGCATGAACCGCCGCCGTGTCACGTTCGGCGTGATCGCCGCCGCCGCAGGCAGGCGCGCCGGTCAACTGCTGCCGGCGGCAAGGCGTTACTACATCAAGCGCCGCAGCAGACGCTATGCAAGGAGGAGGACGAACAGGGAGTTGTTAATCGGGAAACACACTGACATGCACATACGCAAACAGCACGCTACCGCAAGACAGATTCCGCTCGACCTCGATCCTGCCGCCCACCTCGCGCGCGAGTCGCGGCTGCGCGCGGCCTATGCGCGTCTGCAACTGTCGGCGCGCCTCAGCTTCGAGCAAATGATGTCGCATCCGGTCTATGCGATCGGCATCCGCAACCTCGCCGATGCGGCCGCGCGCCGGCGCCGCGCGGCTTCGGCGCGCTGACGCGATGCCGACGATGCTCGTCCGGCTCGCCCGCGCCTGGCGCTTCTACATTCGCCTCAAGTACTCCTGGCGCATCGCCTGGTACAAGTCGGGGCGCCCCGTTTAGCCAGAAATCATCGCGCCGCGCACCGCGCGCGCCGGTACGCGCCCGGGCGCTCTGCTACCATGCGGCATCGCCGCGCGGCCGGGGCGCATATCGCGGTGACGCTCCCGCGGCTTGCGCGCGGAGATCCGTTCGCGCGCGCCGCCGCGCTCAAAGGGGATGACGACGATGCTGGCTCATGCGCACGAGCGCTTTTCGAAGGAGGTCACGCTCACGCCCCAGGCCGTCAGCGATTACGCGCGCGCGGTCGGCGACACCAATCCACTGCACCACGACGCGGCGTTCGCCGCGGCGAGCCGCTACGGCCGGCTGATCGCGAGCGGCCCGCACACCTCGGCGCTGCTGCTCGCGCTGACCGCATCGCATTTCTCGACGAGAGGCGCGGTGGTCGGCCTCGAGTTCCAGGTGGGGTTTCGCCGGCCCATATTCGCCGACGAGACCATACGCCTCGAGTGGCTGGTGGTGAAGGTCACGCCGAACGCGAAGCTCGGCGGCGACATCGTCGACATGCGCGGGCGCATCCTCGGCGCCGACGGCAAGACCGCGCTCGGCGCCAAGGGGCGGGTGCTGGTGACGCCCTAGTGCGAAGCGGCGCGCATGGCCGCAGCGGGGTATTCTTCGGTGTCCGCCGAATGAAGGGAGCGAGCGATGAACGTGTTCCAGAACAAGACCGCCATCGTCACCGGCGGCGCCTCGGGCATCGGCGCGGCGCTCGCGCGCGAGCTGGCCCGGCGCGGCGCCGAGGTGATGCTGGCCGATGTTCAAATCGACGCCGCGCTCGGCGTCGCCGCGAAAATCGTCGCCTCGGGCGGCAGGGCTGGCGCGCACTATCTCGACGTGGCCGATGCCGAAGCGGTGGCGCGCCTGGTCGCGCGCGTCGCCGCGGAGAAGGGGCGCCTGGACTATATGTTCAACAATGCCGGCATCGCGGTCTTCGGCGAGTTTCGCGATTTGCCGGCGGCGGACTGGAAGCGCATTCTCGAGGTCAACGTGAGCGGCGTGTTTGCCGGCACGGCCGCAGCCTATGCGCTCATGATTCGCCAGGGCGCGGGGCACATCGTCAACACCGCGAGCGTGGCCGGCCTGGTGCCGTCGCCGGGTTTCGCCGCTTATTGCGCTTCCAAGCACGCGGTCGTCGGGCTCTCGACTTCGCTGCGAGCGGAAGCAGCCGGGTACGGAGTAAAGGTCAGCGCCGTCTGTCCGGGATTCATTCGCACGCCCATCTTCGACAGCAAGACGGTGGGCCTGCGCGACGACGGCGCAGCGAAGGAACGCGCGCGCAGCATCGCCATGGCGCCCGAGGAATGCGCGGCGCGCATTCTCGACGGCGTGGCGAAGAACAAGGCGATTATTCCGATCACCGGGCACGCCAGGGTGGCGTGGGCTCTGAACCGCTATTTCCCCGCGTTGATGCAGCGCGCGAACCGCCGCATGGCGCGGCAGTTGCACGAACTGCGCATCGACGCTCGGGGCTGATTCAGGAGGTCTTGGGCACCACCGGCTGGGTCACGGTCGGGTCACCCGCCCAAGGCTTCGGGAACCACGCGCGGATGTTTTCGATTTCCGCATCGATGGACAGGCTCACCAGCATGCTGCGCGAATGCAGCACCACCAGCGCGTTGGTGCCGGCGTCGCGTTTCACCGCGCGATTGAGGCGGCCGGCGAAGGCGTGGTTCAGCGTGTCGATGTCGGCAAGTATGCGTTCCAGTCCTTCCAGGCCCGCCGGTTTTCCGCGCAGGTAACGGCCCATGAGGTGCATCGTCACGATGCGGTAGACCATTTCGGTCGGGGTGGCGAAGGGCCGGTGCGTGTGCGCCATCGGCCGCAGGCGCCCGAGGATCGGGCAGGCGCTGGTCGCGAGGATCAGGCCCATCAAGGCGCTCAGGGCGGTCTGGGTGTCGGTGTGCTTGCGCGCTTCGTATTCCGGCGTCACCACGAGCACGTCGATCTGGTCGATCGAAGACAGCGCAGAGAATCGCTCCACCACCGGCACCAGGTCCGCCGCCGCCGGGCAGCGCGCGCCGGACGCGTCCGGCAACGGGCAATGCGGGCATTTGTCCGACTCGAGCAGCGTCCAATCGGGCAGCTCGCCGCGCGCAGGCGGGCGGTCGAATTCCACCACGAAGCTGTGCACGACACCGGACTCGAGCCGGAAATGGTAGGTGATCTTGGTGTTCAATGGACTAGAGATAGGAACGCCCGTCCGGCGGCCTGCGCCCGGACGGCGTGGCAATTTTGAATAATGATACCACGGGGCCCGACAACGGCTGGCCGCCCCCGGCCGCTCATCAGCCGGTGAGCGGCCCGTGCAGCCAGCGGCGGTGGTGCGACTCGTCGAAAATGTTCCAGTCCTGCGAAGCGAATTCCTGGCCGTTCGTCTCGAGCAGCAGCCACGCCAGAAACTGCGCCACGCGCGCGGGCTGGATCAGCATGCCCTTGTCCTTGTACTCGCGAAAGCGTTCGACGCCGGGGTAGTCGCCGCTGCGTGCCTGGTCCTGCATCGGGCCGTCGACCACGCCGGGGCGCGCGCTGCCGAGGACGATCTCGCCGTTCGGAAAATCCGCGTTCCAGGCGCGATAGGCCATCAGCAGCGACGCCTTGGTGATGCAGTACAGCCCGCTGTATTCGACGGCGCGGTGCGCGGCGCCGGAGGATAGATGCAGGATGCGCGCGCCGCGGCGGAAATCGGGCAGGAGCGCCTGCGTCAGGAAGATCGGCGCGTCCAGGTTGATGGCCATCGTTGCGCGATAGGATTCGGGGCTCAGGTCCTTGAGATAGCCTCTGCCCGCGATCGCGGCGCTATGCGTGAGCGTGCATACCCGATGCCGGCCGCGCACGCGCTCGGCCACGCTGCGCCAGCCCTGCGGCTGGCCGAGGTCGGCGCTGAGGATGCGGATGGCGCCGGGATGCTCGTCCCGCAGCGCCTCCAGTTCGGCGCCGCGGCGGGCAACGCCGAGTACTTCGAGCCCGCGCCCGGCGAGCTCCTTGCAAAGCGCGCGGCCGACGCCGCTGCTCGCGCCGGTGACCACATGAATGTCGTTCATCGATGCCTCCCGTTTCGGCACGGCGGCCTTGTTTTCCCGGCCGCCGCGATTCGGCCATTTCGATCGAATGGGTATGCGCAGGGAAAGGAGGTGGTATTCTAATTGCACGCCCCAACCAACCGAGTTTTTTCGTGGCCTATTTCGATTGGAACGCGGATGTCGCGATCGGACATGCGCAGATCGACGATCAGCACAAGCGGATGTTTGCGCTGGCCGAGGCCGCGACCGAGTCGCTGTTCACCAACGCGGAGCGGCGTCCGCGCGATGAGCAGTTGCAGGCGCTTATCGATTACGCGCGCGAGCATTTCGCCTACGAAGAGGGGCTCATGCAGGACTTTGCCTATCCGGAGGCGGAATCCCACGCGAACTATCATGCTTCCCTGCTCATGGAACTGGACACCTACTGCGCCAAGGTGCGCGAGCAGTCGAACACGAACCCGGCGCGATTGGTCGCGTTTCTGTGGCGCTGGCTCGCGATCCACATCCACTCGGCCGATCGCGAGCTGGTGGCATGGATCGGGTCGCATTGAGGGGCATGCAGGAAGCGCGGAACCGCTAGGGACTCTTCCCGATTGCACTCCGGGCCGAACCGAATGGGACGTTTGGGCGCCGATTCCCTGCCTCTGCGGAACCGCCTCCGGCTCGATGCCGGCGCGGCGGCGCCGTGGCTATAATCGCCCCCTGATGACGTCCTCAGATTCCTACGCGCGCTGCCGTTCGTGCCACCGTCGATATTTCAAGGTCACGGAGGCGCGCCACTGTCCGCACTGCGGCCATCGCATTCGGTGGCTGCCCAGGCATCTCAAGCTATGGGTAATCCTCATGATCGTCATGGCGCTGGTTGCTTTCGGCATAGTCGACTTGGCGGGCGGTGGTTGAGAAGGTCGGATCGAAGCCGGATGGAATCCTGTAGCCGGCAAGCCGAATTGAAGGTAGATTGCTTCGGGTCGTTGGCGCTTTTTTCCGATGAGGGCCGCGGACATGCGAAGGGTCGTACTGGCTTTGGTGCTGGCGGCACTCAGCGGCAGCGCAGCGGCGGCCTGGGTGCGCGTAGGCGGCAACCACGACATCCTCGGTTCCTATGCCGACCCGGCCAGCATCCGCAAGAAGGACGGCCTGATCGAAATGAGGAGCCTGCTCGACTTCAGGGCTCACCAGACAGACCAGTCGGTCGGCGCCAAGCGGTATCTGTCGCAAAACGAGACGCGCGAATACGACTGCAAAGCCGCCGGCTATCGCTTGCTGCGCCTTAGCTTGCACGCCGGCCACATGGGCGGCGGGAAGGTCGTGCCTGGCAGCCCGGCTCCCGGCGGCTGGTCGCCGGTCGTCCCCGGCAGCCTGGGCGAAGCGCTATGGCGAGTCGCCTGCGACAAGAAGTAGCGCCCTGACAGCAGGGGACCAGGCATTTTGAGGGCGCACCAGTAGCGGCTTGACAATACAAATAAGAATCATTATCATTGGTGAAACCTTTCCAATTAGGGAATCACCATGCTTCGCCTGTTCGCCTGCCTCCTGCTCGTCCCGGTCCTCGCCTGGGGCGCGGATTTCGAATACACCCTGGTCATTCGCGACCACCGCTTCAATCCGCCCGAGCTGCGCGTCCCGGCCGGCAAGAAGATCAAACTCCTGATCGATAATCAGGACGCTTCGGCGGAGGAGTTCGAGAGTCACGAACTCAATCGCGAGAAAGTCATTCCGGCAAAGACGAAGCTCCCGGTCTTCATCGGCCCGCTGGCGCCTGGGCGATATCCCTACTACGGCGATTTCCATCAGCAGTCGGCGAACGGCGTGATCATCGCCGAATAGGCGCGCTGCAACCGACGCAACGCGCGCGGCATCGCAGTTACCGACACGGCCTTGCTCACCTCGAATTCAACCTTTGGCGAAACCGTTCCCATGAACCGTCCCATTGCCCTGTTCGTGCTGTTGACCGCATTTCCACTGGCCGCGCTGGCCGACGGCCCGTCCGACTACGTGTTCACGCCCGACGTTACCTATGGCGAGCACGAAATCGATTTCAAAGCCGGCGGCTGGAAGCGAAAAGACGAGGACCAGCCGAAGAGCGCGGCATCGATCGGCTACGGCTATGGCGTTACGCAACGCTGGTTTACCGAGTTCTACGGCAAATACGAACGCGGCGACGCGACCCATTTCGATGCGTTCGAATGGGAGAACAAGTTCGCCCTGACCGAACCTGGCGAATACCTGTTCGACACGGGGCTGATCGTCGAGGTGGAACGACCGAAGGACCGCAGCGAGGGCTACGAGCTGCTGTTCGGCCCGCTGTTCCAGACCGAGGTGGGCAAGGTCCAGTTGAACGGCAATCTGCTGTTCGGCCGGCATTATCGCGCGGACGTCGTGCCGCCCATGCAATTCAGTTATCAGTGGCAGGCCAAGTACCGCTGGCGGCCTCAATTCGAATTCGGCTTACAGGGCTTCGGCGAACTCGGGCAATGGAACCATTGGGACCCGGCCGAGCAGCGTTCGCACCGAATCGGGCCGGCAGTGTTCGGCAAGCTTTCCCTGGGCAATCATCAGGCATTGCGTTATAACGCGGCCTGGCTCGCGCGCGCGTCGACCAACGCGGCCGATCAAAACTTCCGCGTGCAAGTCGAATACGAGTTCTGAAACAGACTGGCGCGCCACCCAGGAAACCGGGCCGGATCTGCCGTCCAGCCCGAGAAACGGATCTGCTGCGGAAATATTGACCTGCCGATTACCGGGGCGCGCCGCAGGTTCCCGCCGGGATTGGCCGCCCGTGCCGCACACGCCCGGTCGCTCAGTTGGCGAGCGCCCTCTGTATGCCCCGCTCCAGCGTCTCGATCGGCACCGCGCCGATAATGGGCAGCGATAGGCCGGTCTTGTTGTTGCGCACGACGATCCCCGGCGTGCCGGTGATGCCGCTGCGTTCGCCGTCGGCGATGTCGTCACTGACGATTTTCGCGACGGCCGGGTCGCGCGCGCACGCGTCTAGCGCCGCGAGGTCCTTCGCGCCGGCGGATTGCGCGAGTTCCCTGATCTGTGCATCGCCGCGATCGAACCCCTTGCCGTTGGCATTCGTGTGCTTGAGCCAGTCGTTGGCGAAGGTGAAGAAGGCCTTCGAACCGGCCTGGCGCCCGACGCACTCGGCATAGTAGGCGCCGCGCTTGGCGATCTCGCCGTGGAAGTCGAGCGGGAAGTGGCGGAACACCACATTGGCCTTGCCGTTGAATTTCGCGATCGCGCGCTCGGGCGTGTCGGCGAAGCGCTTGCAGTAGGGGCATTCGAGATCGTCGTAGATGATCAGGCTCACCTCGGCCTGCTGATCGCCGAAAATGCGGTCGCGCTTGGCGTCCACTTTGCGCGCGTTCTTGGCTGCCTCGGCCTGGCCGCGCTGCTGGTCGGCTTGCTGCTTCTGTTGCGCTTCCTGCTGCCGCTGGATGAATCGCTGTATGCCGCGGTCGATCGCGGCGTCGAGCGCGCCCGACTCTTCCATGCGTTTGATCAGGCTGTCGATGTCCGCGGACGGCTTGGCCTTTTGGTCCGCGCCGAAGCCGGCTGCCGGCGCGCCCGCCATCGCCGCCACCATTGCCCCTGCCAACCACGCCTTGCGCATTGCGTCTCCTTGATCGGCGCTCGAGCGATGCGAACATCGATCCGCCGGATAATCCCGCGTTCTCCTGGCGAAGGCGCGGACCGAGCCTGCGACGCGGATCGCGCCGCACACACATCGGCGCGCCGCGGCCATCCGCGACGCGCCCGCGCCAGCCGGAGCGCGAGTTAGAGTGGCATTATCAGCCAAAATTCCGTCGCGTTACCTTGTCGGTGCGACAAAATTTGCGAGGGCCGCGTCGTTGCGATGCGGCGGCGCCCGTTCAGGGCATGATTTCAACGTAATCGTAGACTTCGGCCGACGCCAGCGTTCGCCTTACCGGTAGCGTGATGCGCGAGAACCAATCCTGCGGATCGCGGCGGTCGATTTCGCGGCCGATGAAACGAAGCAGTTCGCAGATCGGCTCGACCACATTGCGGCGGTAGCGCGCATCCTCCCTGACATAGCCGAGGTGAAGGTTCTTCATGCAGTTGCGCCGGCACCAGGGAAACGCCTCGCACTGCGCGCAGGGCATGTCCGCGGTCGGTTGCAGCGGGCTCCTCTTCAGCCAGTTGCCCTGGATTTCACCCATCTGCATGTCGCCCGCGTACATCATGTCCGGACAGGGATAGATCCGGCCGTCCGGCATGACGTTGATGAGATGCGTGGACACGCGGCACTGCGTCAGCCCGGCGTACAGTTCGCGGCCGCGGTTGGGCAGGAGCTTGTTGCGCACGATGCCCATGAGCGGCACCACGGTGTAGAGCTTGTCGGTGCTCTCGAAGAACCGGTCGATCAGCTGCACCAGCACGGTCTTGCGTTTGGCGATCGAATCGCCGCCGTACATTTCGTCGGCGACGAACTGCCAGTAGAGGTAATCGAAGGCGTCGACGAGGTCGTCGAGTTCCTCGAAGCTGGTGTCGGGGCTGCCCCAGGTGACGCGCGCCGTGACCGTGCCGCCGACCCGGTCGCGCACTTGGTGCACGTTGCGGATCACCTGGCGCCAAATGCCGCGGCCGCGGTAGCCGTCGGTGGTCTGCTCGCCGCCGTCGATGGAAACGAGGATATTGGAAAGCCTCGTCAGCACCCAATCGGGCAGGTTATCGAGCAGCGTGCCGTTGGTCTGCAGCTGGAAACGGAACCGGGGGAAGCGCCGCATCACGGCTTCGATCATGCCGCGGTTGAGCGTCGGCTCACCGCCGTAGAACGTGACGTAGATTTCCTTGCCGTTGAGGTGCGTATCGACGAAGGCGGCGAGCTGGTCGATGTCGTATTCGATTTCGGTCTGCGAGCCGAGCACCGCGCCGACTCCGAGCGAGCAGTAGGTGCATTTCAAATTGCATTTGAGCGTGGTGAGCAATTGCAACTCGACGCGGTCGCCGACGATGGGATCGGCATCGGATACTGCTGCAATGGCCGGCGTACCGGCTGGTCTTGCGCGGGACATGGTTCGCTCCTGGCTGATCGATGGAACGCCGCCGCGCGTGGCGGGCAGCGGTGCATGACGCGGTTAGCGCTGGAGCGAGGGTGGGGCGGTCTTGGGCAGCGTGTTGACGCCGAAGCGCAGCCGGCCGGATGCGGCCTGGACGGGCATCGCCGGCCGGGCGCAGCGCAAATCAAGGACGACGACGGACATGAGTGAAAACTCTACCCCAACCCCCGCCGCTGTCAAGAGCGCGAGGGGGAAGCCGCGCCGCGCCTTTGCGCCGGCCGCGCGCTCGCGCTGTCTCGCCGAAGCCAAGTACAATCGCCGCAGCGACGCCATGAACCTCGACCGCATTCGATCCGCCGCCGCAGCTATCGCCTTGTCCCTGGCTTGGGCGGGTGGCGCGCTGGCACAAACCGCGCCTGCGCCGCAGGCTCTGGCGCAGGACGTCTGGCTGATCGCGGGCGGTTTTCCCGACAAGCGCCAGCCCGACGGCAACACCGTTGTGTTCGAAGGCGCGACCGGGCTGGTGGTGCTCGATACCGGGCGCCATCGCTGGCAGCGGCAGGCTATCCTAGATTTCGCCCGGGCGCGGAAGGTCCGTATCGCGGCCATCGTCAACAGCCATTGGCACCTCGACCACGTGAGCGGAAACCCGGACCTCAAGGCTGCATACCCGGATGCCAAAGTGTATGCGAGCGACGCCATCGACGGCGCTCTTGCGGGTTTCCTCAAAGACAGCGCAGTTCTGTCGCGCGAATACCTGAAATCGCCCGGCGTACCGGAAGGAACCGCCGCGGATATTCGCGGCGACGTCGCGACTATCGACAACGGCGCCGCGCTCAGGCCGGACGTGGTCGTGCGGCAGTCGGGCATATTGGTGTTGGCCGGCCGCAAGATGCAAGTGCACCTCGCGGCCGACGGTCCCACCGCCGGCGACGTCTGGCTGTACGCGCCGGCGAGCCGCATCGCGGCTGTGGGCGATCTCGTCACTTTGCCCGTGCCCTTCTTCGACACGGCCTGCGTCGCCGGTTGGCAATCTGCCCTCGCCGAGATCGAAGCGACGTCGTTCGAAACGCTGGTACCCGGGCATGGCAAACCGATGACCAGGGCGGAATTCGGCCACTACCGCATTGCGTTCGACAACTTCGTCGCTTGCGCCAATTCGAGCAGGGACCAAGCCGAATGCGCAGCGGGATGGGCCAAGGATGCGGGCGCGTTGCTCGAGGCGAATGGCATGGACCCGAATCGCGCCCAAGGCATGGCGGTGTATTACGTCAACCAGGTTCTTCGGCCCAACGGCGGCAACAGCAAATTTTGCAGGACGCGGGGCTGACCATGCGCGATGCGCAGGCATCGGCGGAGCGGTTCTCGGGGACGGCGCTGCCAGCGGGCGGCGCGACAGCACGATATTCGCCGCCACGGTGGCCGTGGCGCTGGCGATCGCCGCGGCGATCGTCTTCGCCTGATACGCGGGCAGATTCGGCATCGCTCGCATACGCGTAGCGCAGCCGCCGCGAATACCTGCGCTGGACCCGCAGCGCCACTGCAACCCCCGGGTGCCGACACCAAGGCTGCAATGTTGGATAATGCCGGTTTCTCGAACCGCGTCAGAGGAAGCTAGCGCATGCACAAGGCCGCCGCCGCCGCGATGACCGGCCCCGCCGCACCGGCTACGGGGCGCGACGCGGTATTCCCGATCCTGATCTCGCTCGGGTTCTGCCATCTGCTCAACGACCTGATGCAGTCGCTGATCCCGGCGCTGTACCCGATGCTGAAGCAGGAGTTCCACCTGGACTTCACCCAGGTCGGGCTGATCACGCTCGCCTTCCAGCTTACGGCTTCGCTGCTGCAGCCGACGGTCGGGACGGTTACCGACCGCAAGCCGCAGCCGTATTCGCTCGCGCTCGGCATGGGCGCGACGCTGGTCGGGCTGCTCCTGCTGTCGGTCGCGGGCAGCTATGCCGCGGTGCTGTTCGCGGCGGCGCTGGTCGGCACGGGCTCGGCGGTGTTCCATCCGGAAGCCTCGCGCGTTGCGCGGCTCGCCTCGGGCGGACGCTACGGCATCGCGCAGTCGCTGTTCCAGGTCGGGGGCAATCTCGGCAGCGCGATCGGCCCCCTGCTCGCCGCCTTCATCGTGCTGCCGCGCGGCCAGGGTGCGATCGCCTGGTTTTCGCTTGCCGCGCTGCTCGCCATGGTGGTGCTCGTGCGCGTCGGCGGCTGGTACGCGGCGCACCTGAGCTTGCCACCGCAAGCCGGACGCGCGGCGTCCGCAGCGGCCGCGCTGCCGCGCGCCCGCGTGATCTGGTTCGTGTTCCTGCTGATGCTTCTGGTGTTCTCGAAGAACGTCTATACCAGCAGCCTGACTTCCTATTTCACGTTCTACCTGATCGGGCGCTTCCACCTTTCGGTGCAGCAGGCGCAGGTGCAGCTGTTCGTGTACATGGCGGCAGTCGCCGTTGGAACGCTCATCGGCGGCCCGATCTCGGACCGGATCGGCCGGCGGCCGATGATCTGGATTTCGATCCTGGGCGCGCTGCCGTTCACGCTCCTGCTGCCGTACGCGAATTTTTTCTGGACCGGCGTGCTCACCATCGTCATCGGCCTGCTGATGGCTTCGGCCTTCCCGGCGATTCTGGTCTACGCGCACGAGTTGATGCCCGGGCGCGTCGGCCTGGTGTCGGGCATGTTCTTCGGCTTCGCCTTCGGCCTGGGCGGCCTGGGCGCCGCGGCGATGGGCCGCATCGCCGACGCGCATGGCATCGCCTTCGTCTACCACCTGTGCTCGTATCTGCCCGCCATCGGCCTGGTCGTCTGGCTGCTGCCAGACCTGGAACGGGACCACGCGCGGCGCGCCGCCTGACGCAAATATCGGGGCGCATGCGCGCGGATTTGCGCGCGGCCACGCCGGCGGACGATCGCTAGTCGTAAGCGCGGAACCGGACTGCGGGTTCGCGCTTGATCTGCTCCACCAAGGCGACTTCCCAGCTGAGGTATGCGCGCGCGTGCTGCTCGTAGCTCCCGGCGTGGTCGTAGGGCTTGTACCAGATGTCGTCGAGCTCGGTCGTGCGGCGCCTGTCGCCGGACTCGAAGGCGAGCCCGGCTGCCGACCACGCCGCGTTGCCGCCTTCCAGCACCAGCACCTCGGCGCCCGGCCACAGCGCTTTGGCTTCGGGCGCGGCCAGGTGCGCCAGCGCCGCGTCGGGCGAGCTCAGCACTAGGCAGCGCGCATGCGCCAGCAGCGCGCGCGCCTGGTCGAGCCGCGTGCGCACGGCCCACCACGCCCCGGGAATGTGCCCGGCGCGAAACTGCAGGCTGGTGGAAAGGTCGAGCACGGTGGCGCCGCCCCGCTCGAGGCGCGCGGCCAGATCGGCAGGAGTCATGCTCGCGCTGCGCGTTACCTCGACCGGCTTGCGCGGCCCCTGCGCCGTCTCCCAGCCGGAAAATCCATCCGCGCCTTCGGGCTCGAGCACATAGACCTCGTCCCAGCCCATCTGATTCAGCCAGTGCGCCGTCATCACGGCGCGCACACGCGCCGGGTCGACGAGCACCACGCGGGCGTTGCGCACGCCGATGTATTCGTCGGTGGCCTGCACCAACTGGCCGCCGGCGGCGTGGCGCGACGCGGCGATGTGCCGCTGTTCGTATTCACTGCGGCTGCGCACGTCGAGCAGGAACAGGCTGCGGTTGCCCTCGCGCTGCCACGCCTGCACCTGTTCGCGCGCGGCGAATTTCACTTCGAAGCGCCTGGCTACGCGCTCGGCGGCGGCGCGCGCCTTGGCCAACCCGGCAGCCGAGGGCGGCGGCGCTTGCCGCGTCGCGCCGCGCTCGCATTGGAAGCCCGCCAGTTCCCAGCCCATGGTGCCGTCCTTCAGGGCCACGACCTCATTCGGGATGCCGGCGTTCCTAAGCGACTGGCAGCCGATGATGCTGCGCGTGCGGCCGGCGCAGTTGACCACCACCAGCGTATCCGGCTCGGGCGCGAGGTCGTGCACGCGGTAGGCGAGCTCCGCGCCCGGCGCGTCGATGCCGCCGGGGATGTTCATGCGATGGTATTCGTCAAAGGGCCGCGAATCGAGGATCACGAGTTTCGTGCCGCTGTCGATCCGTCTCTTGATTTCCTCGGGAGGCACGCGCGGCGTGTCGTAATGGTGCTCGACGAATTCGCCGAAGGCCTTGGACGGGACGTTGACGCCGCTGAACAGTTCGCCGCCGCCCGCTTTCCAGGCGGCGCAGCCGCCTTCGAGGATGGCGATGTCCGAATAGCCGAGTGCGGCGAGCCGCGCCGCCGCGCGCTCGGCCAGGCCATCACCGCCACCGTCGAGCAGCACCAGCGGCGTGCTCTTGCGCGGCACGAGGTCGTCCGCCATGAGTTCGAGTCTCGACAGCGGCAGCGAGCAGGCGAAGAAGGGGTGCCCGCGGTAGTGCACGCCCTGTTCGCGCACGTCGAGCAGCGCGAATTCGCCGGGCGCGAGCAGCAGTTCGCGCAGCGCCGCCGCGCCGATCGCCCCGCTCATGCGCGCGCGGCGCGGGCTTCGCGGATGTCGCTATGCGGCGGAAACACGGCCCAGGCGTTCTGCTCCCGCTGGTAGTACTCGCGCCGCGTCAGTTGCTCCAGCGCGAGGCCGTACATGTGGAAATTGAGCAGCGGCGCGCGGATGTGGATGGAGTGCAGGTCCTCGGGCATGAAGGCGACGCCGGCGCCCTGCCGCACCACGTGGGAATGGCCCTTTTCGCGCACGCCGCCGGCGTCGGTGCGGTCGTAGAACCTGTTGGTTTCCTCGCCGCTCACGCCGACGATCACCGCCCAGGTGGTGTGGTTGTGGGCGGGCGTGTCGTAGCTGCCGCAGGCGGAATTCGCATACAGCGCGAAGCGGTGGTCGGCGTCCTCCGACAGGCGGTACAGGCAGGACGTGCGCTTGCTCCCCGGCTGCGGTGGCGGAAAGTCCTCGAGAGTGAACAGGTCGGTGCGCGCGGCGAGCCGCAGCAGCCGTTCGCGGATCTGCGCAAGGCTGTGGCGCGTAACGCCCTCCTGCCGTTCGATGGCGCGGATGTCGGCGACGGCGGCCTCGATCTCGCGCGTGCGTTCCTGGCTTCGGTCCATCGGGCATCCTCCTGTCAGCGTTGGCTCGTCATTCTAAAGCAAGCGTCGTCGCAGCCGTTTAGATTGCCATCAATTCCGCTTACAGTCTTGGCGCAATGATGTCGGCTGCCTCCTTCGAGGTCATGATGGGATGCACCTCGAAATCGACCAGGTCGCTCCAGTTGGCGATCCACGTATCGAGCAAAGCCGGTTCGTCCGCCTGCATGATCTGGTAGCACCGCGCCAGGTCACGGTCGACCCAGCTCGACACATACACCAAGCCAGCGGGCGTCATCCGGCCGCATTCACGGAAGCGGCGGTAAACCGGCACGGCATCACCGTTCTTGAAATGTTCGACCACCATATAGAGCTCTTGCGGCATCGCAGCCTCCGCCCAATCGCAAGAATTTAAGGTACTCCCCGCCGCAGCCGCGCGCCCGATTGCGCCGTCCATAATCTGTCCGCGCGGCGGCACCAGGCCGCTGGTGCGGAGAAGACCGGCGGCCGTGTCCGCCAATTTACATCCTTACGGGAGAAACACCATGCTTCGGAGAATTCTTGCGGCACTCATGATGTCGTGCCCTCTTGGTGCGCTCGCCGGATGCAACATCATAGCCGGTGCGGGGAAAGACATCGAGCGCGGCGGGCGGCCGTGCGCGATGCGGCCAAGGACGTGCAAAAGAAGATGTAGCAGCGCAATGGCGTCCGCGCAATTGATGCGCGCGCGCCCTGCGAATGCTTCGCGCTCAGCCGGAATTGCCCGGCGTCGGGCTCGCGCTGCGCGGAATCCCGGCCGGAGCGGCTTCATTGGAACTTGATGCTTGCAAGCAGCGCATTGACCGCCGCGCGTGCCTTGTCGTCCAGTGAGCCTTTGAAATAATTGAGGGTGAGCTTTACCACATGTCCGCGATGGACCAGCAGCAATGTGGTGTCTTCGCTTATCATT
>Ga0335085_10008687_pt1 | contig 15472 bp, 11 predicted proteins | sample Lox_Sample_45_FD_206712 | JGI IMG/M metagenome (GOLD analysis project Ga0335085, IMG submission 206712) | Soil microbial communities from Loxahatchee National Wildlife Refuge, Florida, United States - Lox_Sample_4.5 | ecosystem: Environmental > Terrestrial > Soil > Wetlands | place: USA...
GGCGGTCGGCGATTACGATAACGATGGCCATGAGGATCTGTTCCTTTGCGCGGCCGGCAGAAACACTCTCTACCACAACAATGGCGATGGCACCTTCACGGATGTGACCGAGGCGTCGGGTATCGGCACCAAGCCCGCTAATACCCTTAGCGTGGCCGCTGCCTGGTTTGATTACGACAACGACGGACTGCTAGATCTTATCGTTTCGAACTATACCTTCTGGACGCCGCAAACGGACTTAAGCTGCACGATGGATAGCAAGGAATACTATTGCGATCCGCGGCGCTACAAGAGTGTGCCGCCACGGCTGTATCACAACCTGGGCAACGGTAAGTTCGAGGATGTCACCGAAAAGTCGGGTTTAGCCAAGTACCCAGGCAAAGGGATGGGCATCTCGATCGCCGATTTCAATGACGACGGATGGCAGGACGCTTTCATCGCCAACGACACCGAACCCAATTCCCTGTTTATCAACCAACGCAACGGCACGTTTGAGGAAAAAGGGCTGGAGCTCGGAGTCGCTTACGATGACAATGCGCGCACCGGTTCCTCCATGGGCTCCGACGCTAAAGACTACGACAATGACGGCAAGGTGGACATTTTCTACAACAACCTTCGGGGACAGGTCTGGCAGCTTCTGAAAAACAATGGCGCCTTATTTTCGTTCCAATACCCCACAAAGATTCAGACGATGAGCTTGCCCTTTTCCGGTTGGAGCAACGGATTCATCGACTATAACAACGATGGGTGGAAGGATATTTACTCCGCCAACGGAGACGTCGATCAGGTGAACGAAACATCGCCACAACACGACACCATGTTCGAGAACATCGACGGTAAGAGTTTTGTGGACGTTTCCGAGACGATGGGCAAAGATTTCCTTCGCAAGGGTTACCAGCGCGGATCGGCTTTTGCCGACCTCAATAATGACGGTGCCATGGATATCGTAGTCACGTCGCTGAACGAAAGCCCCCGGATCCTGATGAACACCGGCGATAGCGGCAACCACTGGCTGATGTTGAGCCTGACGGGACACAAGAGCGCGCGGGATGCGGTCGGTGCGAAAATCAAACTGACGACGGCTTCCGGCCGCGTGCTCTACAACCATGTGGCTATCAGCGTGGGCTTTATGTCTTCCAGCGACAAGCGGGTGCACTTCGGGCTGGGCAAGGACTCCCATATTTCTTCAATTGAAATCCGCTGGCCCAGCGGCATCAAGCAAGTACTGAAAGACGTTGCCGCGGACCAACTCCTAAAAGTGGACGAATCTAACTAACCCACCGCGATCGTTGCATGAATGAAGGCAAAAAGGTCTTATTCCGCACCGTCACTTCACCTCGCCTTTAGACTTTTGCTGCTCGGCGTCCTGTTGCGCCTTCAGTTGTTGCACCAGCGCGCGCTCGCGGTCACCCTCAGCCTTGCGCTTTAACCGGTAGTACACCTGGGCGAGCGAAACATGCGCTTCCAGAAACTGCGGCGATTGTTTGACGACCTGCTCCAAAGTGGCGCAAGCACGCTCCAGATCACCCGCTGCCAGATAAGCGGAGCCCACTTGGTAGAGCGCTCCTGGATCGCCGGGGCGAACCAACAGCGCCCGCGCCAAAAGTTTCTGCGCGCGATCGTAATCGCCATCCTGTTTCAGCAGCACCGCTAACCGCAGGTTCGACTCGAAGTCGTTGGGGTTCTGCGCCAGTTCCTTCTCGAATGCCGCGCGGGCGGCGGTCATGTCGCCACTCTCCATCTGCGCTTGGCCGAGGTAGGAGTACAGGTCGGGAAGATTGGGATTCATCTCCACGGCTTTGGAGAGATCCGCCACGGCTGCCGGATATTCGAGAGCTTGGAGCTTGGACATCCCGAGAAGCAGATGGGCTTCGGCGGAGTCGCCATTGCGGAGGATGCGGTCAATCAACACTTCTCCCTGCTCCATTTGCTTATCCCGGAGATAGGCGGTGCCGAGCATATAAGCAACAGAAAGATCATCGGGCCGGGCTTTGACGAGGGGCTGCAAAAGCGCGATGGTATCTTTATCCCGACCCATCTGGAGATAGCAGTCGGCTAACAAGATGGTGGCCTGGTAATTGGCGGGGTTTGATTTGTGCAACTTGGCCAACAGAATCGAGGCCTCTTCGATCCGGCCCATTTTGTAGTAAGCGAGTGCCAGATTGAGAGAAACCGCCGGATTCGCAGGCGAGAGTTTCAGCGCTATCCTGTATTCCTTGATGGCTTCTTCGTAGAGCCCCTGTCCCGCGAGCGCTGCTCCGAGATTCGCCCGGATCGCTGCCACATCGGGGTGAGCTTTCAAGAATTCCTTGTACTCGCGAACCGCTCCGGCGAGGTCGCCGGCCTTCTGTTTGCTGATCGCATCCTGGACAAGAGCTTCGGGATTCTCTGTCTGCGCGGCGGCAAGACCACCAAAGAACAGCGCCATGAAGAGGACGAATGCTCGCATAGAAATGAACTACTGGACCTTACCCTGCACAGTTGGCTCCAATCAAAGACAGAGGCCACGGCGGCCCTCAGCACGCTTGTGGTCTCCTGACTCGCTTTTGCAGAATCAGGAATAGTGTACTTCATATGGCTCGGCAAGGCCGATAGACACGATTTTCTGCCTAGTGACCGAAAGCCGGCAAGAATTTGTAATCCCCTTGCCACTTCGGTTTCGCCCAAACCGCAGGATGGGGACGCGGTCCACTGTGGGAGTAATGTTAGAATCAAGCGAAGGGGCTGTAGCTCAGATGGATAGAGCATTGGTTTCCTAAACCAAGTGTCGGGAGTTCGAATCTCCCCAGCCCCACCAGCAGTCGGAATTTTCGCGGACTTCTCGGCGCCGGTCAAAACTCGCGATTGCCTTCCGGCCTACTTCAAATCTCGTTCTTCTTCATTTGTGACACTGCGTAATCACACGCGCGCGCGGTCAGCGCCATGTACGTAATCGAGGGATTCACGCATGAAGAAGAAACCATGCACGCGCCATCAGTAACAAACAGATTCTTCACATCATGCGCCTGGTTAAAACCGTTCAGCACCGACGTCTTCGGATCGCGCCCCATGCGCGCCGCGCCCATTTCATGAATCGCCCGGCCCGGCTCGGTGATCTTTTGTTCTACTGCAACATCTGTGGCGCCGGCCGCCGCCAGCATTTCCGCCGCCTGCACCGCAATGTCGCGAGACATCGCCAGTTCGTTTTCGCTCCACTGGCAATTAAATCGTAGAACCGGAATCCCCCACGCATCTACTTTCCCCCGGTCGATCTCCACAAAGTTGTCGTGCGACGGCAAGCATTCCCCAAATCCACCGATTCCGATACGCCATGGCCCCGGCGTGGTCAGCGTCTTCTTGAAGCTCGGTCCGAAGCCCGCCAACGTTCTCCCGCGAGACCAGTCTTCACGATTCGCTCCGCCTTGATAGCCATAGCCTCGCAAGAAATCCTTCTGCTTGGTCTTTACGTTGCGGAACCGTGGAATGTAGATCCCGTTAGGCCGGTTTCCGAACGGCACTTTGTCCGCGTGCCCCGGCATGATCCCCACCGCGCCGCTACCCATGTGATGATCCATGATGTTGTGGCCCAGTTCCCCACTGCTATTCGCCAGTCCGTTTGGGAATTCCGGTGTCGCGGAGTTCAACAGAATCCGTACAGATTCGAACGACCCGGCGTTCAGAAAAATCACTTTTGCCCTGAACTCCAGCGCCTGCTTCGTTTGACCGTCGATCACCCGCACGCCGGTAACGCGACGCGCTTTGCTGTCGAACATCACGCTATGCACTATGCTGAACGGCCTTATCGTCAGGCGTCCCGTTTTCAGTGCCGCGGGCAATGTGGAATTCAAGCTACTGAAATACGATTGCGTGATGCACCCGCGATGACATTCCCCACAATAATGGCAAGCCGCGCGCCCTTTGTGGACCCGCGTCAGAACCGCGCACCGCCCGATGGTCACGATGCGGTCATCGTAATATTTCGCGATAGCGCTTCGCAGATCCTGCTCCACGCACGTCATTTCCATCGGCGGCAGGAATTTGCCGTCCGGTAACTGTGGCAATCCCTCGGCCTGTCCGCTGATTCCCGCGAACTCCTCCACGTAGTCGTACCATGGCGCAATATCGTCGTAGCGAATCGGCCAATCGATGGCGATACCTTCTTTCGCGTTGGCCTCGAAGTCCAGATCGCTCCAGCGATAGGTCTGGCGACCCCAGGTGATCGATTTTCCTCCGAGTTGCCGCCCGCGCACCCACGTGTATGGCTTTCCCGGAGCGGTGGTATACGGGTTCTCCAAATCATTCACAAAAAACTGGTGGGAGAACTCGTCGCACACGCCCGAGGCTATCTCGATTCTTTGCGTTTTCTCGCGCTGGGCCCGATCGTCCCATCCGCGATATTTCATCTCCCAGATGGGCACATGCTCCACATAGTCTTTCTCCGGGACGATCATCCGCCCCGCTTCCAACATCAGTACATTTAGTCCTTTTTCTGTGAGCTCTTTCGCAGCCCAACCGCCGGTAATTCCGGAACCAACGATGAGCGCGTCGTAGGTGGTGCTTGCCATTTCCCGGGCCTACACCTTTTTCTCGGGAACCAACGGGGCACATCCGTGGTATGCGCCGGGTATGATTTCTCGCTTTAACTCCTGGGTCATGCCGACTTCCGAGGTGTAGTAGCCGTGAATGGTCATGAGCTTGAACGAGCGGAAGAACTCGCCGCGCAGTTGCAGGCACGGATAATCGGGCAGGAAATCTACTGCGCTAGGAAGGGGCAAATGCTGCCAATCCACCGCGTCGTCGAGGGATTGCAGCAACGCGGTCTGCTGCACCGTGGTGCACTCGATAAACTTCCTGCCGAACAGGGCGTTGCTCTCGACGTCCATATCATTCAATCCCGCAAGAAAGCGACTTCGCTCGTCTTCGGTGGCCCACTCCGTCAGGATCAGGTCCATAAATTCATTCACGCGCGCCGCCTTTGCGCCGGGCGTGTCAGTCACGGGAATAATCAGGTCAGTCATCGCCACAACCGTGTCGTTCTGATGCGGCGTGAAGGTACGCAACTTGTATCCCACTGCAGGTTGCGCCTGCTGCAGCAACAAAGACAATTCCGGTGGTAGCACGGGACCCACCGCTACGGCGGACAGCAACCGAAATAGCTCACGCCGATGCATGAGCGCTCCGCCCGGCAAACGCCTCCACGGCCATTTGCCGCCCCTCCGCCAGATATTTCTGCGCGAACTCCCGGGCGATGCGCAATTCGGTCACGACATCGCCGGTCGAGAGAAATTCCATGGCGATGTAGCGCGAGTAGCCAAGCCGTCCCAGCTTGCGAAAAATGTTCGAGTAGTTGATCTCGCCAGTGCCCGGCGCATGACGCCCCGGAACATCCGCCACATGCACCAGCCCAATGAGCTCCAGGCTTTTATCAAGCTTCGCGATCAAATTCCCTTCCGAGAGCTGCTCGTGAAAGAAATCATAAAGAAACCGCACGTCCGGCCGGCTCACCTCGCGGATAATCTGAAAACCTTCGGCCACCGAAGTCAGAAAATACTTCGGATTTTCTTCGGGATCGATGTTCTCCAGCAGGATTTCCACTTTGTGTAACGCGCATACATCAGCGGCACGTTTTAGCGATTCAACGCAATTAGCGCGCATTTGTTCGTGGGTCAAGCCCGGCACCACATTCCCCGTCAGAAGAATTAGACGGGAGCATTCCAGTTCGGAAAGCACCGGCAACTTTGCGCGGATTTGCTGCAAGAGAAGTTCCCGCTGCGCGGGATCGCAAAGGCTGGCATCGATCCCGCTGCACGCATCCACAACCATGTTTAGCTTGTGGAATTGCTGCCGCGCGCGAGCAAAGTCCGGTCCTGTCCAGCCATTGTATTCGTTGACCAACTCAACCGCGTGATAACCTGCTTCCGCCACCTTCGCGACGCGCTGCTCGAAAGGTAGCTTGGTTTCCACGGTCCAGAGCATCACAGAAAAGGACGGATCGGCCTGCGGCACGGCGGGAGAAAACCAGTTCGTAAACGCACTTGCCCTGGGGCTCGCCGCGGCAGCGCTCAACGCCGCCGCGCACGCACCCACAAATTGCCGGCGAGGAATCTCAGACACCAAGAATCTCGTTGCGGACATTCTTCAGCACGTAAGCGGCGCGTTCGACCCCGACTTCCCCGGACAAGATAGGATCCTCGTTCTCGATGCTGAGGATACCGTCATAGTCGATATCCATGTACGCCTGAAGGATCATTTTCCACGTCGCGGCCCCGTGCCCATACCCAACCGCGCGGAACGCGTCGGAAGCCAGCGGCAAGTCTGCTTTCTCGAACACGAAGTTCAGCACGCCATATTTCGCCACATTCTCGGGATACAAAACCGTGTCCTTCATGTGCGCGTGATAGATCATTTTCTGTTTGCCCAGGAAATGGATCACCTCGATCGGATCGCAGCCCTGCCAGAATAAGTGGCTGAGGTCGCAATTCGCGCCAATCTCTTCGCCCACGGCTTCGCGCAGTCTCAGCAACGTACGCGGATTGTAGACCACGAAATTAGGATGCATCTCAAACGCCAGACGATGGATGCCATGTTCCCGCGCGTATTTGGCCGCTTCCTTCCAATACGGCACCACCTTCTCTTTCCATTGCCATTGCAGCATCTGGTCGTATTCTTCGGGCCAGCGGTAGGTGATCCAGTTCGGCTGCGTGTCCGTAGGCGATCCACCTGGGCATCCGGAGAATCCCACAATCACTTTCACGCCGATACGCTCCGCCAAGAGCACAGTTTTCTTGAAGGTCTCGGCATCACGCGCCGCGTGTTTGGGATCCGGATGGACGGGATTGCCGTGGCAACTGAGGGTGGCCACTTTGATGCCGCGATCCTCGAATTTCTTCACCCACGCTTTAGCCTTGGCCGGATCGGCCAGCAATTCATCCACCGGGCAGTGGTTCGATCCTGGATAGCCTCCGGTGCCGATCTCTACGGCTTCCAGGCCCAGTGCGCTGATTTTGTCGATCATTGCGTCCAAAGTCAGATCCGCGTATACCGGGTCAAAAACACCGATCGGAATTTTCCTTTTCGCGCCAGTCGAAGTCTGCGGTGAATGAGGCAAGGAACCCTCCAAGGGATAAAGGTTTGCGGCTTCGGCTAAATGGGACCCACCAGGAATTGCCGCAGCCAGCAATCCAGTGCTGGTCGTGGCAATAAATTGTCGACGATCTAGATTAGCAGACGAATCGGTAGGATTCGGACGGCGTGCGCTCATGCGAGAGCCTCCATAAAAGATGGAAAAGAACGGAGCGAAGTGACGGCCAAATTATACGCCCGGGGAGTGGGCCCGGAAACTAGAACTCATAAATTACTTGCGTGGACGCAATGCTTCCAGCGGGGGAACAGAAACTGCCGTGGTCAAGGCACGCTCTGGCAGCGACTTTCCGTTTTGCAGGGCGTCCGTCAACATTTCCATGGCCTGCCCGCTGTTCGGCGGAACAAAAATAGTGGCGGTCAGCAAACCGCTGCGCACCCAAGATTGCCCGGTATTCGGCAATCCGTCGCAGCCGAGGAACGGGAGGTTGAGCCAACGCTCTTTTTCAATTTCGGATGGCAACTCCTGAAAGGCTTTGCGCGCTCCGACCGCCATGGAGTCGTCTTGAGCCGCAATGATGTCGATGGTCGCTTTCTGGGAAGTCGTGAGTTTCAGCCACGAGCGCACTGCCCGCTGCGCGCTTTCTTCGGTCCACTGCCCCTTGAGCATGATCAAGTGGATGTTATTCGGCTTCGCTTCCTGCAGACCCAGCGTGCGATCTTTGGCCGCGGAATTCTCCGAAGGCCCTTGGATGTAAAGAACCGTGCCGCCGGTGGGAAGCAACGCGGCGCACTGGCGCCCCTGGATACGGCCGATTTCCACGTGATCTGAACTCACGGTAAATACCGGCGCCTTACTGGCCTGCCGCAGTTCTGGAACATAATTGGCGTCGCGGTTTAGCACCGCCCAACCGATTCCAGCGCTAACGGCAGCGCGAGCGACTTGAGGGAGAGCCGTACCGCCAACAGGTTCAAAGATGATGGCATCCGGGCGATCTTCGGCAGCAGCCTGCACGGCCTTCAAGATTTGCGTACTTTGATTGATCGCGTCATTATCCGCGTAGAGAATCTGAAGATCTACGCTGAGTTTCTTCGCCGTTTGCTCCGCGGACCGGGCCTGTTCAATTTGATAGTCGTTGTCGTTGGTCGTCAGCGCGACCAGAAACCTTAGCTTTCGCATGGACTCCTCGATGGTCTAATGCTTTTTCTAACGATACACCGCTGCGGGTCACTGCGCCCACAAACCTCGGTGCGAGTTTCGCAGCAGAAAAGGGGTGACGAGTGCAGCAATTCTGCGGACACATCCCAAGCGTTTGCCCCACAAGCAGCCGGAAAAACTTGCTGCTGAACCGTGGGTAAAGCGGCGCAGGGCGGGCGCGAGGATGAGTCAAAAGCCCCAAACTTTATATAAGGAAAACTTTGTCTGACTATAAGTCCTTGCTACACAAGGGCTTGGTACTGGGCCTAGCATTCCACGTTGGTAAGCCAGTTGCACTTTGCTTCTGGGAGGCAGCGTCTGTGGAGATGCTGGCGAAACTCATCATTGACGCTCCATTGGGGATCCTGCGTTCCCTTACCCCTCCATCCCTAAGCACAATCCGCAGATCGGTTACTCCGGAAACTGCAGCGTTTGTTCTCAGTCGGCCTCGCACAGCCCACGATCACAACAGATTTCAATGCACCCGGGGGTAGCTATGAACTGGCGCGACGAATATCGAAGGAAAACGGTTACCGCGGCCGAAGCCGTTCAGTGCATTCAGTCCAATATGCGGGTGTACATTCACCCGGGCTGTGCAGAACCCGAATCTTTGGTAGAAGCGCTGATGGCGCGTGCACCCTTCGTCAAAAACGTGGAGATTCTTCACCTGATGACCACCGGACGCGCCGACTACATCGCTCCGGAGCTTGAGGGCCATTTCCGGCACAACGCTTTGTTTATTGGCGGGAACGTCCGTCAGGCGGTCAACGAAGGCCGTGCGGATTACACCCCAATGTTTCTGAGCCAGGTGGAGGAGTTATTCGAGAATGGTCAGATGCCGATCGATGTGGCGCTGATTCAGGTGTCCGCTCCCGACGCACATGGCTTCTGCAGCTTTGGCGTGGGTGTGGACGCCACGCTGACCGCGGCGCGCTGCGCCAAGTTTGTGGTTGCGCAAGTGAATGAGCAAATGCCGCGTACCTTCGGCGACTGTTTTCTGCACGTGAGGGATCTCGACGCCATCGTGGAAGTTTCGCGCCCCCTGTGCGAATTGAAGCCCATTCAGATCACCGAGGTTCATCACGCGATCGGCAAGCATGTGGCCAGCTTGATCGAAGATGGCGCCACGTTACAACTCGGAATAGGTGGAATTCCCGATGCGGTGCTGCTGGAACTGACGAATCACCAGGACCTGGGCGTGCAGACGGAAATGCTGAGTGACAGCGTGATTCCACTGATCGAGTCCGGCGTGCTGAATGGCAACCGCAAGACCATTCATCGCGGCAAGATCATTCTGTCGTTTGTCCTGGGCACGAAAAAACTGTTCGACTACGTGAACAACAACCCGATGTTCGAATTTCATCCCAACAAGTACACCAACGATCCTTGGGTCATCTCGCAGAATCACAAGATGGTAGCGGTCAATTCGGCGCTCCAGGTGGATATCACCGGACAGGTTTGCGCGGACTCGATCGGCACGTATTTCTACAGCGGCATCGGCGGCCAAGTGGACTTCATTCGTGGAGCCTCGCATTCCAAAGGGGGCAAGCCGATCATCGCCATTCCGGCAACGGCGAAGAATGGAACGATTTCGCGGATCGCGCCCATGCTCGATCCGGGGGCCGGCGTGGTGACGTCGCGCGGCGCGGTGCACTACGTGGTGACGGAATTTGGCGTTGCGTACTTGCATGGACGCACCATTCGCCAACGCGCGGAAGCGCTGATTCAGATTGCGCATCCGAAATTCCGCGACGAGTTGTACGCCTATTGCGAAAAAACACGCTGGCTGCAAAGGCCGGCGGTGCAGACGAGGTGAGCCATGGCTACACAAGCGCGAGGTAAGGTGACCATCGACGCGGAAGAATGCAAAGGCTGCGGCATTTGTGTGGACGCCTGCCCGCCCAAGTGCCTCCTCTTGCTTCCAGAGCTAAACGCCTATGGCGTACACCCGGCGCATTACACCGGCGAGAGCTGCTCTGGCTGCGGGATCTGTTTTTATGTGTGCCCGGAACCGGGAGCGATTACGGTGTACCGGCTGATGACGCCAAAGCCGGGGAATCCGCCAATGGAGGGAAGCCATGCGGCAGCTTTGTAAGGGCAACGTTGCGGTGATGAAGGGCGCGGTGCTGGCGGGCTGCCGAGCCTATTATGGCTATCCGATCACGCCAGCCAGCGAAATTGCCGAAGCGGCAGCGGAGTATATGCCGCAGATCGGCGGAACCTTCTTGCAGGCCGAGAGTGAAGTGGCAGCGATCAATATGGTGTATGGCGCGGCTTCTGCCGGCATGCGCGTGATGACCGCGTCCTCGGGGCCGGGATTGAGCTTGATGCAGGAAGGCATGTCGTACCTGGCGGGGTCGGAACTGCCGTGCGTGGTGGTCGACGTGGTGCGTGGCGGCCCGGGCTTGGGAAACATTGCGCCGGAACAAAGCGATTACTTCGCGGTGGTTAAGGGCGGGGGCCACGGGAATTATAAAAACCTGGTGCTGGCGCCCGCGTCGGTGCAGGAGATGGCAGACCTAACGATGCTGGCCTTTGATCTGGCGGACCGTTATCGCAATCCGGCGGTGGTGCTGACCGATGGTTTCATTGGGCAAATGATGGAGCCGCTGCAATTGCAAGCTCGCGAGACTAAGCAGCCGGCGAAACCCTGGGCAGTTCATGGAACGGCAGAGACGCGAAAGAATCTGATCTCGTCGATTTATCTGGAGCCGGACGAACTAGAAGCGCACGTGATGAAACTGGACGCGAAATACAAGAAAGCCGCCGAGGTTGAGACGCGGCACGAGTTGTACAACGGCGATGATCCGGAAGTCCTGCTGGTGGGTTACGGAATCACCTCACGCGTTCTTCGCAGTGTGGTGGATATGGCGAGAAAAGAAGGACTCCGCGCCGGACTGTTCCGCCCGATAACCTTATGGCCCTTCCCTGTCGACGCTTTACGCAAAGCGGCTCGGCGCGCGCAAATGGTGCTGGTGGTGGAAATGAGCACCGGCCAGATGGTAGAAGACGTTCGGCTGACGCTGGACGGAAGAGTAAACGTGGAACTTTACGGCCGGACCGGCGGAAACGTCCCGCTGGCAGACGAAGTGTGCAAGGAACTGTTTGAACGCATGGGCATGGTGGCGGAGTGGGGCGTTTGAGCCGCGGCAAATGACGGAATGATCGGGAGAGGTGGCATTGTGGACGAATACAAAGTGATCGAGTCAAAGTCACCCGTTTTTTATGAGCAGTATGAGCGGAAATCCGAGTTGCAGCACCAGACCCATTACTGCCCGGGGTGCGGGCACGGCGTGGTGCACAAACTGATCGCCGAAGCTATCGCCGACATGGGGGTGCAGGACCGTTCGATTTTCGTGAGCCCCGTGGGCTGCTCGGTGTTCGCTTACTACTATTTCGATATGGGGAACGTACAATCGGCGCACGGGCGCGCGCCGGCGGTGGCCACGGCGGTGAAACGTTCAGTGCCCACGAGCATGGTGATTGCGTACCAGGGTGACGGCGACCTTGCTGCAATCGGCACGGCAGAGATTATTCATGCAGCGAATCGTGGTGAGAAGATCACCGTGTTCTTTGTAAACAACGCAATTTACGGAATGACTGGCGGGCAGATGGCGCCCACGACGCTGGTGGGCCAGCAAAGCACAACTTCGCCTTGGGGCCGGAGACCGTCCAACGAAGGCTACCCGCTCCACATGTCAGAGTTGCTCGCCACGCTCGAAGCCCCGGTGTATGTGGAGCGCGTGTCTTTGCACGATAACAAAAACATCATGAAAGCGCGCAAGTCCGTGCGGAAGGCGTTGGAACTGCAGCGCGATGGCGCGGGATTCACATTCCTTGAAATTCTTTCACCTTGTCCAACGATCTGGAAGATGACGCCGCAGGAATCGCGTAAATGGATCGAAGAAAAGATGCTGACCGTCTTTCCGCTGGGCGTTTACCGCGATCGCCAGCCGGAGCCGGTGAACGACGCGGTGCCACAAGTAACCGTGAATCAGTTGTTGCGTCTGGAAGAAGAGCCGGGAGAAATCACGAAAGAGCCCATTCCGTCGCACGAGCCACATCCGGATTTGCGGGTGAATATCGCCGGATTTGGCGGGCAAGGCGTGTTGCTGCTGGGACAAATCCTGGCGGAAATGGGTATGCGCGCGGGGCGTGAGGTAAGCTGGCTGCCGTCGTATGGACCCGAAATGCGCAGCGGCAGCGCACATTGCTACGTGTGCCTGTCGGACGAACGTGTGGGCTCGCCGCTGGCGGAGCACCCGGACGTGTTGATTGCGATGAATGAGATTTCCCTGCACAAATTTGCAAAGCAAGTGGGGCCGCACGGAGCGGTTTTCTATAACGGCGCGAAACTGCCGGCGGGGTTTCCGCCGCAGCAGGCCATGATTTACTGTGTTCCGGCATCGGAAATTGCCGATAAGCTCGGCACCACCAAGGCCACCAACATGGTCATGCTCGGTGCGTTGCTGGAACTGACACATACCCTTCCGAAAGAAAGCGCGATTGCGCTACTCAAAGCGAAGGTGCGCAACAAATCCCTGTTCGACGTGGACTGCCAGGCCATCGATGCGGGCATGGAATGTCTGCGGGGGCAGCGCGAAGCTGCGTTAGCGGAAGCCAAGCAAGAAAACCAACTCACGCATAGCCGGTAGCGCCGACAGCTCTTCGTAAGGACCCTTATACGGGCCTCCGCGTATAACCAATCGCGATACTGGGAATTGTTCTACTGGGGTTTCTCGGCCCCAGGCGGAGCCGGCGTTGTTGCGGTTAAGCTGCGATGAATGGCAAATTCTTTTTCTGCCTCTTGCGTTTGGTTCGTACGGGCCAGAGCGGTGCCTAAAGAAAAGTGGATCGCGGGATTTCCGGGGGTAAGCTTCTCGGCCGCGCGCAGTGGAGGGATGGCCTCCTCATACTTTTTCAATTCCACCAGACAGAAACCCCAGCCAAGAAAGGCCTCAGCGAACGTGGGATCGAGTTTTGCGGCTTGCTGGAATTCCGGCGTCGCTTCTGCGCAGTTATTCGCCCTGCGGGCCAGTTCGCCCAGAATATAGTGGGCCCCCGCATTGTTGGGATCGATTTGCAGTTCTTTCTTTAGCTCTTCTTTCGCACGCTCCGGGGCATTTGGACCGGCGTCTGGCCGCGAAAGGAAGACCCGGGCAAGCAGGAAGTGAGTCCCGGGAGCATTGGGATCCTTCTCAATCATGATTTCGTACTCGTGCTGGGCGGCGTCCCAGTTGCCCTGCATTTCGTAGGCTTCGGCGTTCAGTTTGTGCGCAGGAAGAGATTGCGGGGCATTGCGCGCAAGATCCTGGGCAGTGCGGGACGACAGGTCGGAATAGGCGTGCACGACGATGAAGAGAATGTCGGGGTCCTTGGGGAAAGACCTGCTGAGGAGGTGGATGAAGTCTGTTGTAGCTTCTCGATTGTCGATGGTCATCGAACAACGGAGCCCCATAACACCAGCCTGTTTTTTTGTATCGGCGGGAATCTGCGCGGTCATCGCGCGCTTGAGGGTAGCGAGGCTTTCCTTACAGTGCCCCTGCTGGGCCAAGGTGAGAGCCTGCTCCGTAGTCAGAGAAGAACCAGACGCAGCTGTGGCGGCCGATTTGGCTTGCTGAGCGGCGGGAGCGGGAGCAGACAGCAGAAGGACTAAGAAAAGGAAGGGTACTGCACGAATACCGGGATTTATGGACATGCGGTGAGTGCCGATTGTGCCGGACCTGACTCCACAAAAAAAGATCGCCACAAAAAAGAAATGAGGCAGGCGGGGGTGTACGCCTGCCTCATTATACGTGTACTGCGACTAATAGTAGAGCTTCAGCGCAAACTGAATGTTCCTGGACGGCTGGGCACTTTGCACTTCGCCCATGCCGGAGCCAAGGCCCACATTCGGTGCGTTGAGCTGCACGTGGTTGAAAGCGTTGATGAAGTCCGTGCGGAACTGGAACTTAAACCGCTCGGTCAACTGGAAGTTTTTCTCCAAACCCAAGTCCACATCGGTGTAGTGCGCACTGCGGAGCCCGGAGAGCTGCGGAGCGCAATTGCCGAAGGTACCGTCGGGAGCGTTGGTGAAGTTACCATTGTTGGTGAACCACTGGAATCCACCGACGCCGGGGGTAGTGATCGGGGTTTCTCCCGTGATGCTTGGGAGCCCATTGCAATCGGCACGAGGGCCGCGGCTATAGGTTCCGGAGTTGTCGGCCCCACCGACCGGCAGAGGCCAGCCCGTGCGGAAGGTGACGATCGGGGCAACTTGCCAACCGCCCACCACGGCATTGACCACCTTGTTCATGTCGTGCCCGAGGGCCTTGCCGCGGCCAAAGGGAAGTTCATAGATGGCATAGGCGGTCAGAACATGGGTAGCGTCGTAGTAACACGGCGCCCACTCCGCGTGCCGGTCATATACGTTCTGCCAATACGCCGAAGCGCTGAGGGCGTTGTTCCAAGCGCCGTAGTAGCCGGTGCTATCAGACATGCACTTGGAGTAGGTGTAGGACACTTGGTATTGCAAGCCCTTGGTCATCTGTTTCTGTAGGACGGCTTGCAGCGAGTTGTAGGACATCGTTCCGTTCGACTGTGTACCCGAGACATACGCGCCAGTCGTGCCGCCATTGCTAAGCGCATTGTACAGATTCGGATTCTTAACAAAGAAGGGGCTGGGAGAAGTAGTGCCGTCGGAATTCAGTACGCGCTGAGCGTAGTCGAAGGGCACCATTAAGTGAGTGCCGCGCTGACCAACATAGCCAATCTGGAAGGTGGTATCGCCCCAGAACTGGTGTTGGATGGTCAGGTTCCACTGGTCATCGAGCGCTGGCTGTACGTTCGGATCCCAAACGCGGATGTACGCGCCAGCATAGCAAGCGTAAGCTGGAGCGGCACAGGATGCGTTCGAGCCCGCGCCCACGATACCGTCTGTCGAGGTAGTGAGCGGCAGATTCTGCCCGGCATAGCTGGCATTGATTTCGGCCGGAGTGAAAGGTGCGTTCAACGGCAAGCGCAGGTTCGTGCCAGTCCCCTCAAGATAAGAGGAGATGGTGAACGCACCACGAATAACCGTGTGGGTGCCGAAACGTCCGCCTGGAGTGTAGGCAAAACCGAGGCGCGGCTCGAAGGCTCTACCACCGTAGAAGCCATTATAGAGAGATCTGCTGGCTCCGTTCTGGTTGGCGAGGTCGAAATTGCCGGTGGCCATATTGTAGTTGGACTGTTGAT
>Ga0335085_10008688_pt1 | contig 15472 bp, 12 predicted proteins | sample Lox_Sample_45_FD_206712 | JGI IMG/M metagenome (GOLD analysis project Ga0335085, IMG submission 206712) | Soil microbial communities from Loxahatchee National Wildlife Refuge, Florida, United States - Lox_Sample_4.5 | ecosystem: Environmental > Terrestrial > Soil > Wetlands | place: USA...
TTAGACGCAAGCGGGGCGAAGCTTTCGATGAACTTGGGCAAGGCAACACCCTAATGTCATTACCAGTTAAGCGAAGCAATCCGGTTGAGCCCTGACAATAGGGATTGCTTCGTCGCTCGGCTGCTCGCAATGACGACGTGATGCTTGGTCAGCTTCGCACAGTGCCGACGCGGGCGAGTTGGGCGAGGACGCTGCGCACCGAGGGCACGGCATCGCTCTTCGCGGGTTCGTTCTTGACCGGCTCGGACTTCGGCGGCTCCCGCGCCGGGTCCCTGCCGGCATCCGGCGCCGGACCCTGCAGCGCTTCGGCCCGCACCGGCCGCGGCGGCGAGAACAGGAAGCCCTGGCCGAAGCGGACATCGTAGTCGAGCAGGTCGACGACCGTGGTTTCGCCCTCGATCCGATCGGCGATGAGGTCGATCCCGAAGCGGCCGAGCAGATCGGAGAAATCGGCGGGATGAATGTCGGCGGAGCCCGAGCCCATCCTGTTGAGCAACAGCGATGCCCGCGCCTTGATGAACCGGAAGCCGCGCTCGGTCAGTTCACGCGGCTCGACGCGCAGATCGACGAGATTGTCCATGGCGAAACGGAAGCCTCGCTCGGCCAGCGCGGCGAGGCTTTCGTGCTCGATCGGACCCATGGTGCGCACGGCGGCCTGGGTGAACTCGAACACCAGTGCCGGCGCGATGGCGCGGTTGGCGTCGATGAATTCGACGAATTGGGAAAATCCGCTGTCGGTGAGCGTCGCCGTGGAGAGATTGCAGAACAGGCCGATGTCGCGATTCTTGAGCAGCAGGCGCCGCACCACCTGCACGCAGCGCAGCACCGAAAGATTGTCGAGCTTCGGCATCAGGCCGCCGGCCTCGGCAAAGGGCAGAAAATCACCGGCGCTGACCAAGTCGCCGCCGTCGGCCTTGAGCCTCGACATCGCTTCGTAAAAGCGCACCTTGCGCTGCGGCAGCGTGACGATCGGTTGCAGGTAGAGATCGATCTTGCTGTCGGCGATCGCCCCCTTGATGAAGGCGATGATGCCGTCCTTGTCCAGATCGGCGAAGGCGGCGATCTTGCGCTCGGCTGGCGCGGGTGCAGGCGCCGAAGTCGACGAAGGCGCTGCCGGAGCGGCGGGAGCCGCTTTCGGTGCGGCGGACGGCTCGCGAGCCTTCGTCTTCTGCGCGATCAAGGCAAGGTCGTGCCCAGCGACTGAATCCGCGAGTTGCTTGACCAGCGTCGAAAGCTCTTCGATCTCGGCCGCAAGCGGGCGCGTGGTCGCCAGGGCCTTGTCGAGAACCGCCTCGGCCTTGGTCTCGATCGTGCCCAAGCGCCTGCTGGTCTCGGCCACTTGCCGCGCCAGGTCGGTGACGCCGCGCGACAGGTTGGCGATCTGATCGCTGACCTCGGCGCGATCGCGCGAACGGGCCGCGACGGCGTTATAGACGCCAAGGCCGGTGAGCGCCCCGAGCCCCACCAGCGACGATTCGGCGCCGGTGAGCCCGAACCGCAGATAGAGCACAAAGCCGAGCGAGCCGGCGATAAGCACCATGCAGACAGCAATGAAGATGGCGCTCATCCGCACCATGCGGAACCCCGTTTGCCTCACGCCGGACGACGGCTCTCGCAGGCCTGCACGAGCCCGCGCGCCCCCAAGAATGATTCGCGTCCGGAGTGTAGCAGTCTTCTCGGGGCGCCGCGGCTTCGCAAGTTCGGCCGCTAATCGCCCGCCCGGCGTGGTTAAACGCGGCGCGCCCTTCTATAAGGCCGGGGCCGAGCGGCGGCCGGTTCCGTGATCGGAAAGTGCATTGATGTCTGCGACAACCCCGACGGCCAGTTCCCCAGCGGCGCCCGGCGCGCTCAAGCCGTCGGGATTGATCGGCTGGATCGAGAGCCGGCCGCAGGCCGCGTTTGCGGCGTTCCTGGCGCTGCATTTCGCGATCTGGACCGCGCTGCCGACGTTACTCTACGCCAATCTGCCGCTCGACCTCATCGAGGCCCTCACCTACGGCCGCGAGTGGCAACTCGGTTACGACAAGCTGCCGCCGTTGCCGTGGTGGCTGGTCGAGATCATGTATCGCGTCTTCGGCGTCGATGCCGCCTATTATGCGTTGGCGCAGATCGTCGTCATTGCGGGTTTTGTGGCGGTCTTTGCCACCGCGCGGCCACTGGTCGGCGCCGTCGGCGCGCTCGTTGCCGTGCTGATCATCGACGGCATGCACTATTTCCAGTACACGGCCGTGAAGTTCAATCACGATGTCATTCAACTGCCGTTCTGGGCCTTCGCCGGCTATGCTTTCCGCGCCGCCCTCAAGCACGGCCGCATCGGACACTGGCTGCTGCTCGGCTTCTGCTTCGGCACCGCGCTGTGGGCGAAATATTTCGTTGTCGTCCTGGCGGCGCCCTATGCGCTGTTCTTGTTCCTCGATTGCGACGCGCGCGGCGCCTTGAAGACGCCGGGGCCGTGGCTCGCACTCGCAACCGCATTGATTGTCGCTTCCGCGCACATCGTCTGGCTTATCCAAACGGACTTCCTGCCGTTTGCCTATGTGGAGGCGCGCTCGGCGCCGGCGCATGGCTGGTTCGACCACGTCAAGCACCCGGCTGTGTTCATGGCCGGGCAGCTCTTCTTTCTGCTGCCGTCGCTGTTCATCGCCGCGATGTACATTTGGACTCCCCTCCCGACCCGGGACGCGCTTGCGCGCGCCCGAGCGCAGGCTCTCGTAGGGAGGGTTGACAGCTTCGACCGCCGCATCGTCGCGCTTCTCGCCTTTGGGCCGGCGGCGGCGATGCTGGCGCTGATCGCGGTGAGCGGGCGCGGCGCGGTGACGATGTGGGGTTATCCGCTCTGGCTGTTCGTCGGATTGTGGATCGTGCTGTTTGCGCCGCGCACGCTCGACGCTGCGCGGCTCAAGCGCGTCGTCGCCGCTTGGGGTGCGGTGTTCGCCGCGCTGGCGCTGGTGTTTCTCGTCAATTACACGGTGCTGCCGCTCATCGATCACCGCTACCGCGCCGCGTTCTTTCCCGGCGACAAGCTCGGCGCGATATTGACGCAGCGCTTTCACGACGCGACCGGCATGCCGCTGCGCTACGTCATCGGCGCCATGTGGGACGGCGGCAATGTCTCGCGCTATTCGCCGGACCGGCCCGAGGTGCTGGTCGACGGCCTGCCGCGCCGGGCGCCGTGGATCGATCTCAATACGCTGCGCGCCGCCGGCGCGCTGGTGGTGTGGACGGTCGGCCCCACCGATCGCATGCCGGCGCAATTGGCCGCCATCGCACCAACGGCCGAAGTCGGCACGCCCTTCACGCTGCCTGCCCGCCGCGGCAAACCCGGCGAGGTTCATGTCGGCTGGGCGATTTTGAAACCGCAGCCGAACTAAATCACCGCGCGAATCAGCCGCCCGACCTTGTCGAAGATCTCGCCGATTTGCGCCTCGCTGACGATGAGCGGCGGGGTGAGCGCCAGCGTGTCGCCAGTGATGCGCACCATGATGCCTTCATCGCGGAAGCCGCGCTCCATAGCTTCGTAGGCGCGCAAGCCGTAAGCGCCGGGCCGCGAGGCGAGATCGATGCCGGCGGTGAGCCCGACGGTGCGGATGTCGAGCACGCCGGGCAGGTCTTTGAGAGTCATGGCGGCATCGGCCCATGCCGGCTCAAGTTTCCGGGCCCGCTCGAATAGTTTCTCGTCGCGATAAAGATCAAGCGTCGCGAGACCGGCGGCGCAGGCGAGCGGATGCGCCGAATAAGTGTAGCCGTGGAACAGCTCGACGACGTGCTCGGGGCCTTGCATGAAGGCGTCGTAAATGCCCTCGCGCACGATGACGCCGCCCATCGGCACCGCGCCGGACGTAATACCTTTGGCGAAGGTGATCATGTCGGGCGTGACGCCATAGCGCTCGGCCGCGAAAGCGTGGCCGAGGCGGCCGAACGCCGTGATCACCTCGTCGAAGATCAGCAGGATGCCATGGCGGTCGCAGATGGCGCGCAGCTTCGCCAGATAGCCTTTCGGCGCCGGCAGCACGCCGGTCGAGCCGGCCATCGGCTCGACGATGACGGCGGCGATGGTGGAAGCGTCGTGCAGCGCGACGATGCGTTCGAGTTCGTCGGCCAGGTGCGCGCCCCATTCCGGCTCGCCCTTGGTGAAGGCCTGATGCCCGCGGCTGTAGGTCGCCGGCAGATGATCGACGCCGGCGAGCAGCGTGCCGAAGAATTTGCGGTTGGTGACGATGCCGCCGACCGAAATGCCGCCGAAGCCGACGCCGTGATAGCCGCGCTCGCGGCCGATGAGGCGGGTGCGCGCGCCCTGCCCGCGCACGTTATGATAAGCAAGCGCGATCTTGAGCGCGGTATCGACCGCCTCGGAACCCGAATTGCAGAAGAACACGCGGTCGAGATCGGCCGGCGCCAGCGCCGCAACGCGGCTAGCGAGCTCGAACGCCTTGGGATGAGCGAACTGGAATGCCGGGGAATAATCGAGCTCCTCGGCCTGCTGCTGGATCGCGGCGACGATCGCATCACGATTGTGACCGGCATTGGTGCACCACAGGCCCGCGGTGCCGTCGAGCACGACCCGCCCGTCGGTCGTGAAATAGTGCATGTCCTTTGCCCGCGCGATCAGCCGCGGGGCGCGCTTGAAGGCGCGGTTCGGGGTGAACGGCAGCCAAAAGGATTCAAGATCATTGGGCCGCCGCGCCGCCGTCTCATCGGAGGTCAAGGTCATGACGACATCATCGCGCGGATTCTTCGCCGCCACGATAGCAAAGCGGCGCCGATGAGTCCCCTCGGCCGGACGGCGGCGATCAATGACTGTTCCGGCCGGGTCCTCTGCCGCGGCTGAGCGTCTGCGCCGGCTGCTCGCCGAAAGTTCGCTGGTAGTCCCCCGCGAAACGGCCGATGTCGGCAAAACCGCAGGCGGCGGCAACCGCCGCGACCGTGGCGCCGGCATCCGGATGGCGCAATAGTTTATAGGCGTGGTTCAACCGCACCTCGTTGGCGAATTCCATGAGCGAAAAACCGCGGAATCTCTTGAATGAGCGAAGCAGACTGAGAGCGCTCGCCCCCGTGATGTCGGTGAGAGTCTCCAGAGTCATCGGCCGATCCGGGTTCGCTTCCAGATATTCCTCCGCGCAGCGAAGTTGCCAAAGCGCCGTGTCCGGCGACGGCCGCTCCAGCAGATGACTGTAGTTGTGCCGATTGGCTTTTAGAAACATGATGATGAGCATCTGCTCGAATTCCGTCAGCACCAGCTTGGGCAGAGGCGCGGCGCACACGCTCAACTGATGAACCAGAAACAGAAAATGATCGCGCAGCGCCTTGGCGGTCGGCTCCGCATAATTCTGCACCGGATGGAACTTGATCGGACCGGCGGGCACATCCCCGGCGATCGCGGCGAGCTTGCTCATCAGGGCGGCCGTATTCACCTTCAGAACCATGCGCTCACAGTCATCGCAGTTGGTGATGCGAAGCGTTTCGCCGGGCGAGACCACCACACCGCAATCGGAGCCGATGTCGATCGACATGCCGTTGACCAGCGTTTCGTTGCTGCCCTTCGTCGTGAATATCTGCGACGCGAAATCGGTTTCCGGAAACTCAATGCGCAACATGGCGCTGTATGCGCCGTAGTTCAATGCAAGGTTCGGCAGTTGGCAGCCGTTGACGATGGCGCGAAGCTCTTTGTTGCGCCCGACAAGGTTCAATTCCGGCTTGGCGTAAGCGTGCCCGAGCGCCGCCCGCGTCTCATCGAGGCTCGATGTCTTGATGAGCGAAAAACGATCGAGCGGCGGCGTTGACCTCATCTGCGATGTCACTAGCGCGTGCCGCCCCGTCCCGAGCGCAGCCGCGTGATGAATTCCCGCGGGGAATAACCGCGACTTCGCCTGAACGAGCGATAAAGGCTTAACGCGCTCACCCCGGAGACGTCGGCGAGCTCCTCCAGAGAGACCGCCCGATGCGCGTTCGCCTCCAGATACTCTTCCGCCTGTTTCACCTGCCAGGAAGCGACGTCCGACCCGGCCGCGCGCAGCAAATGGCTGTGATTATGCCGGTGGGCGTAGAGAAACATCACCACAAGCAATTCCTCGAACTCGGCCAGCACTCGTCGCGGAACCGGCCCCGCCGACGCGCTGACCATTTCGACCAGAAACAGGAAATTATTGCGCAGCGCCCTTGCCGCCGGATGCGCGTCATCCGGTATCGGGTAAAATTTCAATGGAGCGGCGATCGGCTGCCCCGTGATGGCGGCGAGCTTGGCGGCCAGGGCCTGCGGCTTTAGCAGCAGCAGCAGCGTTTCGTAGTTGGCGGCCAGCGTCACGCCGAATTTCATGCGCGGCGACACGACGACGCCCCGGCCGGGGCGCAGCGGACCGACATGATGATCGACGGACGCATCTCCGCGTCCGCGAATCGGGAATGTTTGCATGACAACATTGCTGTCGGGATAAGCCAGCCTCACGCCGACGCCATATCGGGTGTTGCCCAGCCCGATCGAATTCATCGGATAGTAGTTGAGCGTGGTGTCAACATGCCTGGTCCGCGCGGCCAGATGCACGATCGGCTTGGCATAGACCCGCTCGAGCGCGACGCACATCTCTTCGGCGTCCTGCGTGCGAACGAGCGGAAATCGGTCGAGTGAGCGGGCCGTCATTGCCATTACGTGCTTCCCAACGGCGAGCGCAGCCGCGCGAGAAACCGCGACGGTGAATGGCCGCGCGTGCGCCTGAACGCCTGAAACAGGCTGAGCGCGCTCACGCCGGTCACCTCGGCGAGTTCCTCCAGCGCAATCGCGCGCCACGCATTCGCTTCCATGTATTCCTCGGCTTGGCGCACTTGGCGCGGCGCGGCATCCGGCACATCGCGTTCCAGCAGGTGACTGTAGTTGTGCGGATTGGCGTGAAGAAACATCACCATGAGAGCCTGCTCGAATTCCGCCAACACCGCCTTTTGCAGTGGCGCTTCGCATGTGCTCAATGTATCGATCAGAAAGAAGAAATGAGTGCGCAATACATTCGCTGCCGGGCGCCGGTCGTCCCGGACCGGATCGAATCGCAGCGGGTCTCTGATGGTTGCTCCGGTGAGCGCGGACAGCTTGCCGGTCAACGCCTGCGTCTTGATGACCAGGACGAAATGTTCGTAGCGAGCGTTCAATTTTACTGCAAAGCTCGTCTCAGGCGACACGACAATGCCGTGGCGAGAATCTAACGGACGCGAAACTCTGTCGATCGTGACCTCGCCTCGTCCCCGAACCGGGAATATTTGCAAAGTAAAAGTATTTTCGGGATAGACGGCGGCTATATCTGCCCCGTATCTGGTGTAGGCGATCGCCAGATCCTTGGCCTGGTAGTGATTGACGGCGACATCGACCCTTTTGATCTGCGCCGCAAGACGCAACGCCGGCTTGGCATAAATCCGTTCGAACGCCGCGCACATTTCTTCGGCATTCTGCGTGCGAATGAGCGGAAAGCGGTCAAGTGAGCGGGCCGTCATTGCCATCACTGTCCCCCGCGCCTTGAACGCACCTGCGACAGGAAACTCAGCGGCGAATAGCCACGATGTTTTCGAAATGCGCTGAACAAGCTGAAGGCGCTCACCCCGCTGACATCGGCGAGCTGCTCCAAGGTGATCGGCTGCTGCGCGTTGGCCTCGATATATTCCTCGGCCCGCCGAACTTCCTGCGGCGCGGCGTCCGCGACCTTGTCCTCCAGCAAATGACTGTAGTTGTGGCGATGACCGCAAAGAAACAGCGTCATCAGCAACTGCTCGGTCTGCACGATCCACCAGTCCGGGAACGGCGGATGAGCATCGCTCAACGTCTCGATGAGGAGCGGAATATACTGCTCCAGCATTTGCGCCGTCGGATTTCGCGAGTTCGGCTGCAAATCCATGCGCAACGGTTCGTTGATTGTCGCCCCCGTCATCGCCGCCAGTTTTTGGGTCAGGGCGCGCGCGTCGAAACGCAGACCGATCTGCGCGAAATCGTCGCTGAGGCTAATTTGATGGGCCGCCTGCGACGTAACGATCGCGCCGGCACCTGCGCCCAATGAGACGGAGGTTCGACCGCAGACTGCCTCACCCTTGCCACGCAGCGGAAACAGCTGAGCAATGATATTCGTCTCCGGATAGTCAAACTCCGCAGCGGTGCGGTAGGTGCCGTAGAAAAGTTCAAAATGACCAACGCGGCAATTATTGAGGGTGGCGTCGAAACCGCCGACGCCGCGGACCGGCGTGAGGACCGGCTTGGCATAGACGCGCGCCAACGCGGCGCGCACTTCTTCGATGTTGCGCGAGCGGACCAGGGGGAAATTCTCTAAAGGTGTCGAACTCACGACACTCCCCGATCGAATGTGCGCGTGCAAGAATCGCTACACGCGACGCGCCAAGACCCATCGGATACAAAACGACAAATGCGATTCGCCCAACGAGTCGGCTAGTCGTATCGGGTTTCCGGGCCGCTCGAAAGCCGCAACCGAGAGTTATCGACGCCTTTCACAACACCCGGGCAGGATTGGAACTTGGCCGGCCGTCGATCCGGCAGCCGGCGTGCTTTTCATGGCAGCTTGCCGCCCTCCCCTGCCGCTGATACCAACCGCGCCAACCCACAGCAGCACCACGCAGACCGGGCCATGGCCCAAATCTCCGACAAACCTGACAAGTCCAACAAGCTCAAGGCGCGGCTGCCGCGCGGACTTGCCGACCGCGGCCCAGCCGAGATCGCGGCGACGCGCGCGATGATCGAAAAAATCCGCGCGGTCTACGAGCTCTACGGCTTCGAGCCGGTGGAGACGCCGACCATCGAATATACCGACGCGCTCGGCAAGTTCCTGCCGGACCAGGACCGGCCCAACGAAGGCGTGTTCTCGTTCCTCGACGATGACGAGCAATGGCTGTCGCTGCGCTACGACTTGACCGCACCGCTCGCCCGCTACGTGGCGGAGAATTTCGACACGCTGCCGAAGCCCTATCGCAGCTACCGCGTCGGCACCGTGTTCCGCAACGAGAAGCCGGGGCCGGGCCGCTTCCGGCAGTTCATGCAGTTCGATGCGGATACGGTGGGGAGCGCCTCGCCCGCGGCCGACGCCGAGATGTGCATGATGGCGGCGGATACGATGGAGACATTAGGCATCCCCCTCGGCGCTTACATCGTGAAAATAAGCAATCGAAAAATTCTCGATGGCGTGATGGAAGCAGTGGGACTCGGAGGAGATGCAAATCTTAATCGCCGACTCATAGTTCTAAGAGCCATCGACAAATTTGACCGACTTGGTGTTGACGGGGTTCGCCAACTTCTCGGCGAGGGTCGTAGGGACGTAAGCGGCGATTTTACTAAGGGAGCTGGGCTCAGCGAACAACAAATCGCCCCGCTAATCCGGCTGTTACAGTTCAGTGAAATGTATGACGCATTTCAAAGAGGCGACCTACCCCCTCCGAACAAGGGATTCCCTAATCCCTTTATTGTACCTTTTGAGGAATGGGAGTCTGCAATCCTCCAAGGTCATACTGGCGTGACTCCGAGGAAGTTAGACGGTCTAAAGCTTTTAAACCCAAGCCGAAAAAAGTTCGATTATAGTTTCGGAATGGAATTGCTGGATTTTGCGGCAAACCTTTTCGATATAAACGAGACTTTAGCAGCAGGTCTCAACGAACTCGCAGAGATTGAATCTCTGTTTCAGGCGGCAGGCTATGTGGAAGTTGTCAAAATATCCAACCCTTACGCTTTCGCCTTTGAAAAAACGAAAGTTCCGCAAGTCATTATTGATCTGACCGTAGTACGTGGATTGGAATATTACACAGGTGCGGTCTTCGAAGCTGAAGTTTTCGCTCACGACGATGATAAACGCCCTTTGAGCCTCGGCTCGGTCGGCGGCGGTGGTCGTTACGACGGCCTGGTTTCACGCTTTCGCGGAGAGTCCGTGCCGGCAACGGGATTCTCCATCGGAGTTTCTCGGTTGCAGACTCTACTGAGCATGATTGGCAAGCTCGACGCAAAACCGGAGCCCGGGCCGGTCGTCGTCACCGTGTTCGACAGGGACCGCGTCGCCGACTACCAGCAGATGGTCGCCTCGCTGCGCAACGCCGGCATCCGCGCCGAGCTTTATCTCGGCTCCGGCAAGTTCGGCCCGCAGATGAAATACGCCGACCGCCGCAACGCGCCCTGCGTCGTCATCCAGGGCTCCGACGAGAAGGCCAAGGGCGAGGTCACCATCAAGGACCTCATCGTCGGCGCCGAACTCGCCAAGCTCGAGAAAGGCCGTGACGAGTATTTGCAGAAGCAGGCCGAAGCCCAGCGCGCGGTGCCGGAGGCGCAGCTCGTCGAGGCGGTGCGCGACGTGCTCAAGCGCCACGGCCTCGCTTCGCGCTGACCCCGCGCCGTCATTCCGGATTGCTTCGCTCGGCTCCGGAATGACGACGGGCTAGCCATGGAATTTGTTTATCGCTATCGACGACGTGTTCCCGGCGACCATCGGAAAATCCCTTGCTCGGCGGCACGTCGACCTCTCCGCGCAAGCTCAGCTTTTGAGGCACGCCTATGCGAACAATGATGATCGTCGCAACGTTACTTTCGATTGTGCTCGGGACCGCCGCAGCGCAGGCCCACGCCCATCTCGATCACGCCAGCCCGCAGGTTGGCAGCACGGTGACCACTGCGCCGAGCGAGGTCTCGCTGTGGTTCACGCAAAATCTGGAGCCTGCGTTCAGCACGGTTGAGGTGTTCGACGCCACCGATGCGCGCGTCGACCAGGGCAAGGCCCAGATCAGCGCCAACATCATGCGGATCGGGCTGAAGGCTTTGGCGCCCGGCAGCTACAAGGTGCGCTGGCATGCCGTATCCGTTGATACACACGTGACCGAGGGAAGTTTTACGTTCAACGTCGGCGGTTCGTAACTTGATTGATCCGCTGATCTGCGCACGCGCCGTTGTCTTCGCTGCGACGATGACGGCGGCGGGCGCCGTCTTCTTCATGATTTTCGTTGCCGAGCCGGCCTGCGCCGGCGCGAAGGCCGGCGCGTCCGTGCTGAGCACGGTTCGCGTGCAGTCAAAGTGGATCGTTTGGACGAGCCTTGGGCTCTGCATCGTCTCAGGATTCGCATGGCTCATCCTGACCGCTGCCGCCATGGCCAGCCGGCCGGCGGCAGAGGTGTTCAGCGGCAATATTCTTTGGACAGTGCTATCGCAAACCGAGTTCGGCAACGATTGGCTGGCGCGCTTTGTCCTTGCCGTTTTGCTGGCCGCGGCAGTCGCGGCGTCTTTGCCGTCATCATCCGCCAAACCGGCGTGGCTCAATCCCGTCAGCGCAATCGCGGCCGCCGCTTTCGCCGGTTCTCTGGCCTGGTCCGGACACGCCGCCGGCGGCATCGGACTTGAGGCGGTCGCACATCCGATCACGGACATTTTGCACCTCATCGCCGCGGCGGCGTGGGTCGGCGCGCTTATTCCGCTTGCGCTGCTGCTCGGCGCAGCGGCTCGAGCCACGGCGTCCTTGCCGATCGCGCGAGCGGTGGTGCTGCGTTTTTCGACGCTCGGGATAGCGAGCGTCGCGACGCTGCTGCTGACCGGCATCATCAACAGCTATTACCTTGCCGGCAGCATTGCGGCGGTCGTGACTACCGACTATGGCCGTTTGCTGCTGATCAAGGTCGCACTGTTCTTCGCCATGGTCGCCGTTGCCGCCGTCAACCGGCTGCGGCTGACGCCGCGCATCGTCGAGGATGCGAGCCCGGTCGCGGTGCTTAAGGCGATCGGGCATCTGCGCATGAATGCCGCGGTCGAGGCCGCTTTGGGCGCGATTGTCATTATCATCGTCGCCGCGCTCGGCACGCTGCCGCCCGCCAGCCACGCCCAACACCATGCGGCCTATGGGTCGGTCCCCGCCGACGCCGCTTTCGTCCACATCCATTCGCGACAGGGCATGGCGGATGTCACGATCTCGCCGGGCCGCGCCGGCACGGCAAGCGCGACCATTCATCTCGCGGACGAAGATTTCGGCCCGCTCGACGCGCAGGCAGTCACTCTCACCTTGACCGCTCCGACGACCGGCAGCAAACCGACAACGCGCATCGCCAGGCGAGACATTGACGGCGATTGGCAGGTCGACGGCATCGCGCTTGCCGTGCCGGGCAACTGGGCGGTCGTTGTCGATGCCACCTTAAGCCCGAACAAGCATCTGCTGCTCGATGCGCCGATCGTTATCGATCCGGCGCAGTAATGGCGACGACGCTTGATTGCGACTCCTTGTTCCGGCCATCAACGTCTTTCATCCGACTGGACTTCTTAGACGTGGATGCCCGCGACATAGGCGAGCGAAGCGACGCCGTTCTTCGAACGGCTATGCGCGGGCATGACGGGTCAGAGTTTGCCGCCGTTGGTATAAGTTTGAGATTTTTTCAAAAGCCCCGCCGCGCCTCGCGCCGACTCCCGCCAGCGATTCCCGGCGGGAAGTCGGAAAGCCCAGCAATCAGAACTGCGCGTGGACGCGGCCGGAAAAGACATTCGCCGGCCCGCGGTCGGCGTTGTAGGCCGGATTGGCGATGAACTGATAATCGAGGCTGAGCCGAGTCGATCCGGTCAGCGCGTAGCTGTAATAGGTCTCGACAATCTGCTCGGGACCATAGTGCGGCAACTGCCCGTCGCCGATCAGGATGCCGAGCCCGCCGTCATTGAAGAAGGCCCGATGTACGCCGATGATGCCGTTGACGACGCCGGCCAACCCGACGGTGTCATCGGGACGGCCCCAGCCTTTGCCTGACAGCGCGAGCCCGGCGGCGACGGTGCGGTCGATATCGGTCAACTCGTAAGGCTCGAGGTTGCCGTTGGCAAAACCGGCGCGCAGGAAAGCGCCGAGGCTGTCGGTGAACTGCTGCTCGACGTTGAGGCTCAACCCGCCGCGGCTGTTATAGCGGCGCACGGCCGCGATGTCGGCCGGCCCGCCGGTCGCCGCCGCGAGCGCAATGGCGTCGGCAAAGCTGCCCATGCGGCCGCGCGTCAGGAAGCCGGTGACCGCGACCTTGCCCGGCTGGCCCCAAAGCTCGTAGCGCCGCTCGATCTCGCCGATCCACTGGAACTGGTCGAAGCTCGGGTCGAGCGCGATGTCGTTGGGCACGACGGAAAGGTCGAACACGCCGGCGCGCAGCGTCCACGGGCCCTGGTACCATTCGCCAGCGGCGCCGTAGGTGAAGCCCCAGGGATCGGCCGCGTAGTCGAACGTGCCGGTGTCCACGATCGCCCAATTCATGAAGTCGCCGCGCGGATCGTGGGCGTATTTGTTGGTGTCGAACACGTCGGTCACGCTGAATTTGCCGATGGTCAGCACCAGCCGGTTCTCGGTCTGCGAATTGCTGAACTGGTTGGCGCCGGCATCGACCTTCGTGGCTTCGCCACCGAGATTGATGGTTTGCCGGACGAAATATCGCGGTACGCGCGCATAGGGCACCGCCGCGCCGACCTTGTAGGCCTCGCCGCTGGTGAAGCCGGCAATGCCGAGCGTATTGCTCAAGCCGAAGCCCTGATCGATCTCCGGATCGACCCAAAGCTCGGCGCCGGTCCACAGCCGCATGCCGAGATAAGCGGTGACATCCCAGGTCTCGCGGCCCTGGTTCGGGCCGAGACTGTTCTGTCCGGCATAGGGCGCCCGGAACGGGGCGACATATTGCTCCGTGAACGTGCTCTGGCCGTGAACGGCGAAGGTGTCGGTTTCGAGCGCCGGAGGATCGGTGAAATTGCCGGACTTTGCGGCATCGCCGTTGAGCCGATAATTGAGGCCGAGGCGCAATTCGTTGAGCGTCAGGCCGGAATTGAAGCTCTGCGCGCCGGCGGGAAACGTGACGCCGCGGCTGGCGTAATCGGTGAACAGATATTCGACCCGCGCCGTCCAATTCGACGGCAGCGCCACTTCGACGCCGGCGCCGACCGCGCCGCCCACGCGCGGCACCATGAATAAGTTCTCGGTGGTGCCGGGCGCCGCGGTGCCGCCGGCCGGCACGCCGGCAAGCTGCGTGCGGCTGAACTGGTCATAGCTCCAGGCGAAGCCGCCGGTCGCGTAGAAAAGCCAGTGCCCGGGTGCGTAGCCGACACGGCCGCGCACCGTGCCGTTGAGCTCCACCTGCTCGGAATAATTCGCCGTGCCGTTTGCCGGCGACGATACGACCGCCGTGCCCGCAATGGTGTTTGGAAACGACACATCCGCCTCGACCCCGAGGAGGATTCTTGATGGCAGCACATAATTGTAGCCGGCCTGCAATCCGGCAAAGTAGCTGCCCGTACCGGTGGACCCGTCGAAAGCATTATAGAGATCGAGCGAACCGGCCGCGGTCGGGCCGGCAGCGCCCGCCGGCGTTGCCGACCAGTTCGACGAACCGCCGGCGTAGCCGACATGTCCGCCGAGATAGAAGCCCGACCAGTCGTAGGAGCGCTGCGGCGGCGATTTCACGGCCATGGCGCCGACGAGGTCGGCGGCTCTCGCATCCCCCGCGAATGCGATCAGCACCAGACCGACGGTACCGAATGCTTTCATCGCCGCCCATTCCTCAACGCTTCGTCGCAGTCGGGCCGCCTTTGCTGCCATCCGGATCGCAACATTGGCGTGACAGGGATACCCCCTCGATGTTCACCCGTCGCCCCGCGACTGTCGTCCGGCAACGCCGTCCCGTCCATCCTGAATATCATTCACCTGAACACATTACCACACTATGTAGCCTATACTACATCTTGAGTTATGAACTACAAGTATCTTCCAGTTGCGGAAAATTGCGTCGTCATCTGGGATTGCCGGCGCGGGCCGCGGCGTCGCGACAGGGCTTGCGGCTCGGCGCCATGGCCGCAGTTCGCCTCATGCCGGCGGCGGGAGATGATAACTCATACCGTCAAATGCGACGAAAGGAAGCGCGGCCGTCAGCGGCCGGTCAGCTTGCGATGCTGAGCCCGGCAGGCGGCGAATTGCGGACCGTCGCTGATCACAAGAATGCGATAGGAATCGTCATCGCGCTCTGTGCGCATGCGAATGCGTTCGGCGGTCCAGTTGGCGGCGCCGTGTTCGAGATCGGCCTGCTGCGCTTCGCCGTAGCGCTGTACGCCCTGCTGATAGACGTCGAGAAACGCATTGATCGCCAGCGACAGTGCGTAGGGATGGCTGTACCACCTCACCTGCTGCAGCCCGACCCCGTCGCAGACCTTGGCGGTAACGACCTCGGTCTGCGTCGCCGACTTCGGCAATTGCGCACCCTGATAGGTCAGTACGGTATAGTTGCTGTCGTTTGCCGTCGACGACGGCTTCGGCATCGCGTCGGCACCCTGCGACCAGGAAAAGCCGAACGGCGCATCGGCCGCCGCCACCGGACAAATCAGGCCGAGAATACTCAGCGCGGTAGCGACCGGAGCAATGCGCCGCATTGGGCCTCAGAACTTCTTCGACACCCCGGCGAAATAGCCGCGGCGCGGACCATATTGCGCCGCGAACACGCCGATGCCGCTGCCGTCGCGGATCAGATAGAC
>Ga0335085_10008689_pt1 | contig 15469 bp, 8 predicted proteins | sample Lox_Sample_45_FD_206712 | JGI IMG/M metagenome (GOLD analysis project Ga0335085, IMG submission 206712) | Soil microbial communities from Loxahatchee National Wildlife Refuge, Florida, United States - Lox_Sample_4.5 | ecosystem: Environmental > Terrestrial > Soil > Wetlands | place: USA: Florida...
CAAGTACGGATCCGTGCGGGGGGCGTTGGGTAACCAGCGTCCCTACCGCGACCGAACCTGACTTTCGGGGGAAAAAACGTGCAAAATCAGGAAACGAACCCAACGAAGCCCAGAAACGAACCCGAGCTTCGCCGGGTGGTTAAGCGTGGAGCTCGTCGGTTTGAGGTCGAAGACCTCGCTAGATCTGGCGTTTCTCAATGTCCGCTGGCTACCGGCCGATCCCCCCCAAAAAGGTCTAATGGACTATAATTCTGGGGTTCTCTGCTGCAGATCCAGCTTCTACTTGAGGTGTTAATGAATCGGTTATCTTCAAAATCTGCCGGCCTCACTCTCTGCGCCAGCTTAGTTCTCACATTTGCCGGAGCAGCACTAGCCCAGCAAGCCGAAGGACGCCTGATGCGCTTCCCCGATATATCGAAGGATCAGGTCGCGTTCAGTTACGCGGGTGATTTATGGCTGGTGTCACGCGAAGGTGGCGTGGCGCGGCGCATCACGACGCATCCAGGCCTGGAGCTCTTTCCCAAATTCTCGCCTGACGGCCGCAATCTGGCCTTCACCGGTCAGTATGACGGCAACTTCAACGTCTATGTTATGCCAGCCGAGGGCGGAGATCCCAAGCAGCTCACATTTCATCCCGGCGGCCCGCCCATCAGCGAGCGCATGGGCATTCACAATGAGGTGCTCGCTTGGTTCCCGGACAGCGAGCGCATCGTCTATCTCTCGCGACGCGACACCTTCAACGACTGGTTCGGTCGCCCGTTTGTAGTTAGCGTGGACGGCGGACTGAGCGAGCGGCTGCCGATTGACAAAGGCGGCCTGATGTCCTTCTCGCCGGACGGCACGCGCATGGCCTACAACCGGATTTTCCGCAATTTCCGCACTTGGAAACGCTATACGGGTGGCATGGCGCAGGACATCTGGATTTATAATTTCAAGGCCAACTCCATCGAACAGATTCCGCACACGGAATGGACTGACACCTTTCCGATGTGGCACGAAAACACGATCTATTTCGACTCCGATCGCGGCCCGGAGCATCGCCTGAACCTTTACAGCTACAGCCTGACCTCCCACGCCATTCGTCAGCTTACTCACTTTCAGGATTTTGACGTGGAGTGGCCCAGCCTTGGGCCTGACGCGATTGTGTTTCAGAACGGCGGTTATCTCTACGTGTTCGACCTCAAAACCGAAAAAGCCCAGAAGCTCACCATTTATCTGCCGGGCGACCGCGAGCTAACGCACAAGCATTGGGAGAACGTGGCGAAGCTCATCGACAACTTCGATATCTCCCCTGACGGCAAGCGCGCAGTCTTTACCGCCCGCGGCGACGTCTTCACCGCTCCCGCCAAGGAAGGCAGCATTCGCAACATTACCCAAACACCTGGCATTCGCGAGAAGTACGCGACCTGGTCGCCGGACGGCCGCTGGATCGCCTATGTCTCAGACCGTACGGGCGAGGACGAACTGTACATCGCACCCCAGGATGGCATGCACCCTGAAACCCGCATCACCACAGACGGCTCCATGTTCCGCCTGCCGCCCGTTTGGTCGCCGGACAGCAAGAAGTTGCTCTATGCAGACAAAAGTCTGCGCTTATTCTACGTGGACATCAGCGAGAAGAAATCGGTCTTGATTGACCAAGGGCATTATTTCGACGTGAACGAGTACGTGTGGTCGCCGGACAGCCGCTGGGTGGCTTACGGCAAGCAATCGGAGAATCGCAACGAAGCGCTCTACTTCTACTCGCTTGCCGACTCCAACGTTACGCCCGTCACCACTGACTTTTACAACAGCCACAGTCCCGCCTTCGACCCCGACGGACGCTACTTCTACTTTCTCTCCGAACGTGATTACAACGAAGTGCTGGGCGTGTTTGATAACGAATTCTCCAATCCCAAGGCGACCCGCGCTTACGTGGTGACGCTGCGCGCGGATACCCCTTCGCCGTTCGCGCCGCAAAGCGATGAAGTAACCCTCAAACCGCCCGAGACGCCGACGCCGGTTCCCGGAGGTCCCCCGGGAGCGCCGCCGGGCGCCGCTCCGTCCGTTGAGAAGAGTGAAAATCGGGAGGAGCAGAAGGGCGCCAAGCCCGCTGCGGCCACAGAGAAGAAGAAAGAGCCTTTCCGGGTGGATCTCGACGGCATCGGCAATCGCGTCGTGGCTCTGCCCATTCCTTACGGGAACTACGGCGCTCTGCAAGCAGCAGCGGACCGCGTCTTCTACGTATCGGCGCCAGTGTTCGGACTCTCGGGTCCGGTCCCCGGCGAAAGCCGCGCCATTCACGTGTTCGATCTGAAGGAGCGTAAGGACCACGTACTCGTGCAAGACAGCTCCAGTTACGCGCTTTCCTTTGACGGCACCAAGCTGCTCTACTCCGCGCGTCCGCCCGGCGGCGGGGGCGAAGGCGGTGCGGCGGCGGTGTACGGCATTGTGGACGCCAAGGTGCCCGAGGGATCGGCGCCACCGCACAAGGTGGGCGACGGTGCGCTGAACCTGGGGCATCTGGAGATGGAGGTCGATCCGCGCGCCGAATGGAAGGAGATGTTTTACGAGGTCTGGCGGCAGGAACGCGATTACTTTTTCGAGAAGTCGATGAACGGAGTCAACTGGGCGGCTGAGCGCGATAAGTACGCACAGCTTCTGCCCTACGTGGCGGACCGCTATGACCTCACTTACCTGATCGGCGAGATGATCGGTGAGCTTTCCAACTCACACACCTACGTGGGTGGCGGCGACTCGCCGGACCTTCATCCGGTGAATATCGGATTGCTCGGCGCTGACTTCGAGGCTGACTCCGGGCACGGTCTCTACCGGTTCAAGAAGATTTACGCGGGCGAAAACTGGGACCCCAGCCTGCGTTCCCCGCTCACTGAGCCCGGCGTGGAAGTGAAGGAAGGCGACTACTTGCTTGCGGTGAACGGGCGTCCGCTGCGGATACCCGAAAATCCGGATGAGGCGTTCCTCAACACAGCGAACGAAAACGTGACCCTCACCGTGAATAGCCAGCCCAATGAACAGAGCGCGCGCCAGGTGGTGGTGAAGCCGCTCTCTGACGACTTCGGGCTCCACGAGCTCGATATGATCGAAACCAATCGCCGCAAGGTCGACAAGGCCACGGGTGGGCGCGTAGGCTACGTCTATTTGCGCGATATGGGAACGGCCGGCCTGAACCAATTCGTGGAGCAGTTCTTTCCGCAAATCCGCAAAGAAGGCATGATCATCGACGTTCGTTATAACGGCGGCGGCTTCGTGGACCAGCTCATCTTCGAGCGTTTGCGGCGGGTGCTGGCGGGCATGGGTGCGGCGCGCAATTTTGAGAGCGGCACGGAACCTGATCCCGTCTTCTATGGCACCATGGCCTGTGTTACCAACCATTACGCGGCTTCGGACGGCGACTACTTCAGCTACTTTTTCAAGAAGTACAAGCTGGGTCCGCTCATCGGCGAGCGCACTTGGGGCGGCGTGCGAGGCATTCGCGGCGAAGTCCGGCTGATGGACGGAGGCTACATCACGAGGCCGGAGTTTTCTCTCTATGGGCTCGACAGCCAATGGGTGATTGAAAATCGCGGCGTGGCGCCCGACATCGAAGTGGACAACCGGCCGGACTTGGTGATGGCCGGGCACGATCCCCAGCTCGAAAAAGCCATCGAGGTGGTGATGAAGGAGATTCAGGAGCACCCGAGGAAGTTGCCGCCGCGGCCTCCTGACCTGCCACCCTACCCGGCGGGCCCGGGATAGGGGGATCACCATCGCAAGGCCCGGTTACAACCATTCGGGTGGCACCGACAGAATAGAACTACACTCCGGTGCGTGAAGTCCGCGGTAGCTCGCAGGCCCGGAGACGTCAACTCCAGGAACCACGGGTGCATCGTACAGACGTATCTTGCCCCAGGATTTGGGGGATTGAGGATGCGGCTGCTTTTGGTCGAGGACGACTTAGCAATCCAGCGGTTCGTGGAACAGGCGCTCGTGGAGGCAGGGTATCGCGTGGACACCGCCTCTGACGCGAAGCGCGCGGAGGCCCTCGCCCTGGAGGGCGTCCATGATGCGCACATCGTAGATCTGGGTCTGCCCGACATGGATGGACTTGATTTGATTGCACGCTGCCGTGCTCAAGGCAGCTCTGCTCCCGTCCTGATCCTGTCGGCCCGGCGCTCCGTCGATGAGCGCGTCAAAGGGCTGGAGAACGGCGGCGACGACTACTTGACGAAGCCGTTCGCTCTGGCGGAACTGCTGGCGAGACTGCGAAACCTCCTGCGCCGGTCTTCTACTCCGCAAAAGGAATCGGCGCGCCTGGAAGTTGCCGATCTTCAGCTTGACCTCGTCGGGCGGGAGGCGAGCCGGCGGGATCGGCCGCTTCAGCTCACCCCACACGAGTTTTCGCTCCTGGAATATCTCTGCCGCAATGCGGGCCGTGTGGTGACTCGAACCATGATCCTGGACCACGTCTGGCGCATGCGCTTTGACCCCGCCACCAACGTTGTGGACGTTCACATTTATCGCCTGCGGAGCAAGGTTGACGCCGCGGGTTGCCGGCCGCTGATTCATACCATTCGTGGAGTTGGGTACGTCCTGAGGGATGCCTAAGACCTTACGCACCACTGCCGCCTGGCGCATCGCGTTTTGGACCACCCTCGCCTTCTCCCTGGGAACGTTCGCCGCGTTCTTTATCTTTTACGTTTTCGTTGCTCAGGAGATCCGCGCCCGCTCCGATGCCTGGCTCACCGGAGAGGCTCAGGTGCTTGCCCAGGTGGCGGAAGATACGCCGCGCGACAGCCTCTATGACCACGTTGTGGAGGAGGTTGCGGAACTGGCCATGCATGAGGTGCCGGACGAGACGAGTTCTGGCGGAGAGCGCATGAACGCCGTGTTCTTCCTTAGTGTGAATCCCGCGGCCGATTCCGATACCCTCTTCGTGGGGCCGGGGCCGAAGGACAAATTCTGGAGTGCCATCCGGCAGGCGCGCTGGGTTGCGGGAGTACCGCAGTCGATCAAGGTTGCAGGTTGGAGACAAACCGCCGCAAGCTTTCGGGTGGTGGCGCCCGCGCATCAAGGGCCGACCGCCATTTACCTAGGACTTTCCGAGCGTGGCGACAAGCACATCCTGCACAAGCTCACTCGCCGCTTCCTCTCGGTGTGGGCCGGAACCGTCTTGTTCGGGCTCCTGATTTCATACCTGAGCGCGCGCCGTACTTTGCAGCGCGTCGAGCGCATCACGGAGACCGTGGCCAGGATCGGCAGCGAGGAACTCGACGAGCGGCTGCCCGAGCCTGCAAACTCAGACGAAGTCTCCCGGCTGGCGAGGACATTCAATCACATGCTGGGACGCATCCAGGCCTCCGTCAATCAGTTGCGCACGGTGACCGATTCGGTGGCCCATGACCTGAAGAGCCCGGTCACGTCGATCCGGGGAACTCTTGAAGGAGCGCTGTCGGCCGCAAACGGCGAGCACTGGAGAGACGCGGTTGGACAGGCGATCGAGGGACTGGACCGGGTGTCAGCGCTGCTGAATACTACGCTGGATGTGGCCGAGGCTCAAGCCGGAGCGCTTCATCTGGACCGCGCGCCGGTTGACCTCGGCGAAGTTGTGACGCAGTTGGTGAGCCTTTATCAGCCCGCAATGGCCGAAAGGCATCATGAGGTCCGGACTCACCTCGGCAGCCACGTTGTGGTCGAAGCCGACCTGGCACTCCTCAACCGCACCCTGAGCAATCTGCTGGAAAATGAGCTCCTGCACCTGCCCGAAGGATGCCAGATTGATATTCGTCTCCGCTCCCACGAGGGCGACGCCGAACTCGTCGTTGAAGACAACGGACCGGGTTTCCCTCCTGAGATTGCCAACCGGGCCTTGGAGCGTTTCGTCAAAGGAGAACGCTCGCCTGGAAATGGTCTCGGGCTGGCTTTCGTGGATGCGGTCGTTCAAGCGCATCGGGGGACAGTGAAGATTTCCTCTCGCCCGCTCGGCGGCGCCACTGTTACGCTCTTACTTCCCATCAGCGCGCTGCAGCCTGCCTGAGTCTACGCCAGCGCTTGTTCTTCTCCACTCCTCTTGAGGTTTCGTCTTGGCGGCACACGAAGCCACATGAACGCGAAATGACATTTCGTTCATGTTCACAGCCTTGGGGATGCGCCGTCGGCGAGTGTTGTTATGCTGGCAGTCGGTACGGATGCGTGGGGCAGCTGGAGGCCCCGCGATCCGTACCGGCGTTTCATGCCGGACGCGCACCTTCGGGCGCTCTGCTCGTCTGCCGGCCTCAGAGGCACGGCCCTCAACCGGAGGAGGGTACCAAAGTTTCTCCTCCGACGGTCCTGTGAACGGGAGAACGAAAAAATGAACCCGAACCCAGCCCAATTCGTTCCGTGGCTCAGGACTCTGCCACTCGTCCTCCTGCTTTCGGCCCCGATGTGGGGCCAGGCTGGAGGCGCCACACTGTCAGGCACCGTTTGGGGACCTCTGGCGAAGCCGATTGCAAGCGCCAAAATCTCCGTTAAGAACGTGGCCACCGGCCAATCGGTGCAGACGCAAACCGATTCGGCGGGAGCCTATCAGGTGCCCAATCTCCCGGCGGGCAACTATGAGATTTCGGTGTCCGCGATCGGGTTCGACACGAAGTCCGCGACGCTCTTAATTGCGGCGGGCGCCAAGCAGACTTTCGACGCGACCCTGAGCATTCCATCCCCCGCCGGCGGCGAGCCCACACTTGCCGATCTCGGAATTTCACCGGCGCAGGCGACGGGAAATCCCCAGTACCAGGCCATGCTTGACCGGCGATCCCACATGCTGCAGGTCCATCAGAAGCTCGGTCTGATTACCACAATTCCCCTGGTGGCCGCGATCTTCACCGGGCCCGGCGCCAAGGGCCATCACGGGACGCCCGGCCCAGCCAGCGGACGTGACCTGCACGCCGCCTTGGGCGCCACCACCGCGGGCCTGTACATTGCCACCGCCTATTTTGCCATCCGCGCGCCCAAAATCCCGGGCACCCGGGCCAAGGGCCCGATTCGATTCCACAAGGCCATGGCTTGGATTCACGGTCCCGGAATGGTTCTGACGCCCATTCTGGGGGCCATTGCCTACAGCCAATTGAGTAACGGGGAAAGAGTCCATGGCATCGCCAAATACCATTCTGACGCGGCCATCGTGACTGCGGCGGCGTATGGCGCCGCCATTATCTCAGTCTCGGTGAAGTTTTAGCAGCGTGATGAAAAACGGCGTACGGTTCATGTCATTTCGAGCAAAGCGAGAAATCTCGCTCTGAAAAGAGAAGACCTACGAGATTTCTCGCTTTGCTCGAAATGACATGAAATGGGTTTTTTTATCATCCTGCCAGTCTAGAGGGAATTATTATGAACCGTAGGCTATTCTTGACTGTTCTTCTACTTGCCCTGCCGCAGGTCGCGCGCGCTGACAGCCAGTGGGTTCTTGAGAAATCCACGCTCACCTATCACGTAAGTCATCCGCTGCATGAAGTGGATGGCGTCAGTCACGCCGCCAAGGGCAAAGGCACTTGCCACGCCGGGGTGTGTGATTTTCTGATCGCCGTGCCGGTGAAGTCTTTCGATTCGGGAGATAGCAATCGCGATCTTCACATGTTGCAGGTGACGCGTGGGGGCGAGTTTCCCATGGTGATCGTGCGCACGCAATTGCCTGAGGAGAGCTCCACATCAGGCGCGATCAAAGCCGATCTCGAGGTTCAGTTTGCCGGCCAGACCGCCCATTACAAGCAGGTTCCGTTCGAAGCAACCAAGCAGGGAAACGAAATTCATATTACGGGTACCATTCCGGCGACCGTGTCGGATTTCAAAATTGACCCACCTAAGCTCCTGGCAATGCCCATCAAGAACGAAATTCCGGTGAAGGTGGATATGACGTGGCAGTCGCAGTGAATCGGAAAGCCACGTACCCCACGTACCCCAAGCACTTCAGCGGACTACCGGCGCTGTGTTAGGCTACACGGTCAGCCGCCATATCGTCCTTGTCACCCTTGGGACGGGGAGTTGAGGTCTGATTCAGGCCGGGTACAAGTCCTGAGCGGTTCGAATCGATGCCATCTCCAAAAATCAACGTGCCCAGCGTTTTGCTGGCGGTAATCGGCCTAATTGTATTGCCCACAGTGAGCATTGCGCAAACCGACGAGATCCAGGTGTACGATGCCGAGATCGCGGACCAAGGTATTTTCAATCTGATGGTCCACACCAACTTCACACCCATCGGTCGCAAGAACCCCACCTTCCCTGGCGCCATCATCCCCGATGACTCAGTCAATGGCGCTGCCGAATGGGCTTACGGAGTCACTCCCTGGTTTGAGCAGGGACTTTACCTTCCGGTCTACAGCCTTTACTCGATGGGGCGCGGCGCCACCATCAACGGCTTCAAAATCCGCGAACTGTTCGTGCGGCCTCACGCCCACGAGCACAAATTTTTCTACGGCGTCAATTTCGAGTTCAGCGTTAACGCTCTCTATTGGGAACGCACGCGCATAACATCCGAGGTCAGGCCGATCGTGGGGTTGCACCTGCATCGGTTTGACGTCATCTACAACCCGATTGTCGATACCGATTACAAGGGTGGCTTCAACAACCTCGAATTCGTTCCGGCCGGTCGGGTGGCTTACAACCTGAATGACAGGTGGGCCGTTGCGGCCGAGGAGTATGACGATTTCGGTCCGTTGCGCCACTTAGTTCCGCCCGACCAGCAGTTTCACGAAGTCTGGGCGGTGATGGATCACACCAGCAAGTTTCTGAACGTCGAGGCGGGGGTTGGCTTTGGTGTGAGCTCCGGGGCCGACAAACTGACGTTTAAGTTGATGCTCTCCCGCGACCTTAACCATCGCCCCTTGCGTTGAACCGTGACGTGAACCAAGCTGAGGGTTTCTCGAAGGCTCTCGTACTCCACAATCTGCCCATTCAATTTGGCCGTGAGCGTTGCGTCGTGGGTGAGTTTGACGTAGGGGCGGCTCTTGTGGCCGCCCAGGTAACAGCACTGCCTTGAAATGGGCGGCCACAAGGGCCGCCCCTACGTCAAACTCATCCACTGCTGAGTGTTCCAGTGCCGGACGTGCTATCCCCGAGTAGAATGAGGTCATGGGGAAGGTGATCCTCCTTGCGCTTTCGCTGTGGATCTCAACGGCCGGCGGCCAACGTCAGCGGATCCCTACCCTGCCGGAGTTAACGATCAGCGACTTGCCTGCCGAGGTGCGCGATCAGGTTCGGGAAGCTTACGATAGCGCCCGCAAGAACCCCCGGGACGCGCCCGCGTCCGGAAATCTGGGAATGCTGCTGGACCTCTATCATCGGCCAGACGAGGCGGCGGTCTGTTACCAGCGGGCGCATCAACTTGATGTCAGCTCTTTTCAGTGGCTGTACTACCTCGGTTCGCTCCAAGCCGGGCAGGGACGCCATGTCGAGGCTGCTCGGACGCTAAGGGCTGCTTTGAGGCTGAGGCCGGAATATCTGCCGGCTCGCCTGAAGCTGGCTGAAAGCCTCTTCAGCAGTGGAGATTTCAACGCCAGCCGCCAGGTCTATGCGGGCATCGTCGCGGAGTACCCCAACGCCGCCGAAGCCTACTACGGCTTGGGGCGAATTGCCCTGGCTCACGGTGAGGTAGCCGCGGCGGCGCAATCCTTCAGCAAAGCCTGCGAGCTGTTCGCTCCTTATGGCGCGGCGCATTATCAACTGGCGCAGATCGATCGCAAGCTCGGGAAGACGGAAGAATACGAGAAACAACTGGCTTTATATGCCAAGAACCGAACGCTCGTGCCGCCGATTCAGGATCCGCTGCGTGAAAATCTTCGCAGTCTCGATCGCTCCGCCGCCTCCCTCCTGGAGCGTGGCATCCAACTGGAGCAAGCCGGCCGCCTCGAAGACGCAATCGCAGCGGAGGAGAAAGCAGTGCAGTTGAATCCTGAACTGATGCAAGCCCATGTGAACCTTATAATCCTCTACGGGCAGTCAGGCGACTTCCAGAAGGCGGAGGAACACTATCAAACGGCGCTCAAACTCAACCCCGATAAGTACCCTGATGCCTATTACAACTACGGCGTGCTGCTGGTAAAGGAAGGCAAGCTTGATGAAGCGCAGGCGGCGTTCGCCAGCGCGTTGAAAACAAACCCTGTGTATGCGGACGCGCACAACGACCTGGGCTATATTCTGGAGCGCCAGGGAAAGCTCGAAGAAGCCGCTTCCGAGTACCGGAAAGCCGCGGAGGAGAGGCCCGACTTCCGGAAGGCACACTTTAACTTGGCGCGGTTACTGGTGAACCAGCAGCGCTATTCAGAAGCAATCGAGCAACTTCAGCAGACCTTAACGCCGGTTGACGCAGATACCCCTTCCTACCTGTACGCCCTGGGCGCCGCCTACGGCCGTGCAGGTGACCACAGGCAAGCTATCAAGTACCTCCAGCAGGCCAAAGATCAGGCTGCCGCTTACGCGCAGAAGGAGCTTCTGGCCGACATCAACAGAGACCTCCAGACGCTGGGCACGGAAAAGTGATCAAGGCTCGGGACCGCCACGTGCGGCCCTGATTCAGACGTAGGGGCGGCCCTTGTGGCCGCCCCACTAACCTGCATTTCTGTTCCGAAAATAGGCGCTAAGTGCTTTGTTTTAGAACGAGCGCCTCTTCGCCTCGATAGCGCCATTTTCATGCTTCGGGGTGTCGCGAAGCGACATGACGACTCACGAGGATTCGGAAAGGGCGGGAGTTAGTCCCGCCGTTACAACGTCCGTCGGATATTTGCCTCCTTCCGATCTCGGCACAGCTTGCATTCCCAAGCTGTGCCGAGATCGGAAGACAAAAGAGCGCAGTTTCGCGCGATCGGCGGGGCTGAAGCCGGCTGAAGCCCCGCCCTTTCCGAATCCAAATGCGGGTTAGCGCCTAATCGGAATTAACCAACGCCATTAATTTGAGAGGTAGGGCACAAATATATTGTTTGACATCTGTCGAGTAATCGGTAACAATCTCAGTCATTCTGCTGCTTGTATTGATTCACTGGGCCTAACCAGCCATTGCGTCTCGTGTTGGCCAACTAAGAAAAGGAGATTCTGCATGTCAAGAGTAGCTCGTTTCTTTCTGATCTCTGTGACGGGAACCCTTTTGATGGGGGGCTTACTGGCGAGCCGGGTAAACGCCCAAGTGCTCTACGGGTCCATTTCGGGTACCGTCACCGATTCAACCGGGGCCGTCCTACCGGGTGCAAAGGTCACCGCGACCAATGACAGCACTGGACTTTCGCGCAGCGACACGGCGGATGCGACTGGCCTTTACCGCTTGCTGGACCTCCCCGAGGGCACCTATACGCTGACCGTTTCGGCCACAGGCTTCCAGGCTTTCAAGAAGACTGGCGTCCCGGTAGTGATCGGTCAAGTTAACAGTCAGGAGCTCCAACTTGTGGTTGGGGCCACCACCCAGACGGTCACGGTCCAGGGGTCGGCTCTGTCGTTGCAGACGCAGAAGGCTGACGTTCATACCGAGATCAGTAGCTACGCGGTGCAGAACCTGCCGCTGAACAGCTATCGCAACTTCCAGGCCGCAGAGCTGCTGGCGCCGGGAGTCTTCTCGATGTCCGGCCTCTCGAATTCCTATCCAAACTCAGTGGCGGATACGCCGGAGCGTTCGTTTTCCATCACCTCGAACGGTCTGCCTGCCCACGACAACACCACCCGCGTGGACGGCGCTACCAACATCTTTATCTGGCTGCCTGACCACATGCTGCTGGTGCCGCCTCAAGAGTCCATCCAAGAGGTGAACGTTCAGACCTCGAACTACGACGTAGAAAAGGGTCTTACGGCCGGAGCCGCGGTTGACGTGGTGACCAAATCCGGCACCAACCAGTTGCACGGCTCCCTGTACGGCTTTTACACGGGCAACGCGCTCGATGCCAGGAACTGGTTCAACTACTCCGGGAACACCAAATACGTGTTGAACAACGACGGTGTCGCGGTCGGCGGCCCCATCAAGAGGGACAAGCTCTTTGTCTTTGGCAACTGGGACCGAACCTCGGAGAATTCGGCGGAGGCTTTCAATGACCTGATTCCTCCCCAGTCCTACCGGGACGGCGACTTCAGCTCGGCGCTCGGACCCGTGATCGCAGGCCAGAACGTGTGCACAACGGAAGGCCAAACCGTGCCGTTGCAACAAGGAATGGTATTTGATCCGACGACGGGGAACCAGACCGATGGCTCGGGACGCTGCGTTTTCTCTTCCGGTGGACAGCTCAACGTCATTCCCACTGCCCGGCTGAATCCGGGTGCGCAGAATTTCTGGAAGTTGCTGGCCCAGCCCAACGTGAACGTGGCTCTCAACAACCCTCTCAACATTCCTGCCTACAATTACATCGGCAGCAAAAACGCCGCGCTCATCAACAAGAACATCTATACCTGGAGATTGGACTGGAACCGGACGTCCAGCCACACCATTTGGGGAAAGTGGTCGCTTCAAGACGACAACTTCTTTGAGCCTTTTGACCTCGGTGATGCCGGCGGCAACGGCAGTGGCACGGCTCACCAGTTCGCGCAGACCGGAACCATCGGACATGCCTGGACCTTGTCGCCCGACTTGGTTCTAACCGGTCACGTTGGATTTAACCGGATGAGCGAGTTCGCCCACCCGCCAGGATACGGCCAACCGCTCGGACAGAGCATTCTTGGCATCGCAGGGACCAATACGCCCTCGGGTGACATCCGCTATACCGGCCTGCCGGGAATCGCTCTGCAGGGCTTTGCCGGAATGGGCAGCCTCAACTCTTGGGAACCCGATAACCGCAACGACTGGACTTTGACCATCGGGCAGAACCTCACCTGGATTAGGGGAGCCCACGAATTGCGCACGGGCATCGATATCGCTCACAATCACCTCAACGCTTTCCAGCCCGAGATCTTTTGTTGCCCGCGCGGCAACGTGATCGAGGATTACGGCGGGACCTCCATCAATACTCGGGGCTTCAGCCCATCGCTCCAAAACTCCGTGGCGCTTTTCGACATCGGTCAGATCTCCGAGGCCCAGAATGACGCCCAGTACATCAAATCCACCGGCAAGGATACGCAGTTTGCCGTCTACTTTGGAGACCGGTGGAAGGTAACTCCGAAATTCACCGCTGATCTCGGCATCCGGTGGGAGTATTTCCCGCTGATCACGCGCGACGGTATCGACAAGGGCGAGCTCTTTGACACCAGCACCGGCAATCTCCTCTTTGGCGGCCTGGGCGGTAACCCGGTGCACAACGGGATTACATCCAGCAAGACGCTGTTCATGCCGCGCATCGGGTTGGCGTACCAATTTGATACCAAAACCGTCTTTCGGGGCGGCTTTGGTATGTCAAACGACACGACGCCCCTGGAGCGGCCGTTGCGAGGGTTCTACCCGCTGGCCATTGGCGCAGACAATTACAGCCAGGTGACGACTGCGATGGCAGCCGCCTGCGCCAGCCAGAGCGACAACTGCTTTGCTCCGGTGGCGACGTTTGCCGAGGGCGTGCCGGTGATTGATGTTCCAGACCTCTCGAGCGGAAAAATTGTCCCGCCAAGCAACGTAGACGTGGGAACCCTCGGACCCGGCTTATTCCGCCGGGGCTACGTCGAGGCCTGGAACGTGTTCGTTGAGCGGCAACTCCCAGCAGGTTGGCTGCTGAGCACGGGCTATGTGGGCAACCATTACGTGCACGAGTTCAACGGGCGGGACCTCAACGCAGCGCCCTTGTTCGGCGCCCAGCCGAGCTTTGGTGGCGGCGCACCGCGCGGCGGCGGCACCTACCAGTTCCAAGGTTACCTCGACTCTCATTACAATTCCCTGCAGGTCACCATCAATCATCGGGCCACCCATGGGCTGTTCGTACAGGCCGGCTACACATATTCCAAAGTCCTCGGATACGTGAACGACAATACCTGGCAGAACGGGTTGCAATTTAACTGTCCCCCGTCTCCGGCGTTGCCGCAGGGGTGCCAGCAGCTCAACTATGGTCCGTTGAGCTTTGACCACACGCACAATCTCAGGCTGGCGTACGTCTATGACCTCCCGTTCGGCCCTGGCAAGCAGTGGGCCTCCTCGGGTACTGCCAGCAAGATTCTGGGAGGATGGAAGACAAACGGCGTCTTCACGGTGTTTAGCGGCTCACCCTTGTCGCTCAGCCAGAATCTGAACCAGCTCGCAACACTGGATACTCCGCAGGTCCCCACGGCCGTGGCCTCCGTGAAATACCTCCACGCGGCCAACAACGTTCTTGGCTACCCGCAATGGTTCGACTCCAGTTCGTTCGTGCCCACCAACTGTCCTTTGGGACCGGACGGTGTAACGCCGGTTTGTACCACGGCGGCCCAGATCGGGAACGTCGGTAAGGAACTTTCATGGCTCCGGGGCCCGGGCCTCTGGCAGTTGGATGCCAGCGTGGCTCGGATATTCAAGATCTCGGAACGCTTCAACCTGGAGATTCGCGCGGAGGCCGCGAATCTCTTCAACACCCCACACTTCAACAACCCCGGTACCGGATGTACGGATACCGTCGACACCGTCACCGGCGCGCATACTTGCGCAATCGGTCTGGGTCAGATCGGTTCGTCGTACGGCGAGCGGCACATCCAGTTCGGAGGCTTCTTGCGATTCTGATGCACGGCAGGAAGCAAACAACTTGCGTCTTACTGACTGCGGGCACCAGGTTTGGTGCCCGCATTGTTTTTGTGGGGGAGGGTTGCGCCGGAAAGAATTTGGGGCCAAATCGAGGAACGAAGCCACTATCTCCTTTATAATCAGCAAGCGGTCATGGTGACGGCTCGGCCGTGCTAGCGGTTAGTTGCAGAGATAAGCGATCTTGTTTCTCAGGGTACGTAATGGCGGGGCAGACTGACTGAAGCCCAATACTGTTGAGTTAGGTGTTGGGATGGGCACGACCTGCATGGACCGCCGAGGTAAAGGCCTTTGCCGAGAGGCTGACGGCCCGCAACCACTCTTGAATGCCCTGGGGTGCGCGAGGTCGGATGGGGAAAAATCAGGTCCCTGACAAAGCACCCCCCCGGGGGCCACCCCATGCCCGCTAACGAACCCAAACTTGCATCATGTTGTTGCAGCGTATGTTAGTGGCGATCAGGCGGCCTATTTGCCGAACCAGTTAAAAAAACGAACCCAAAACACTTAACCCGCAGATTCAAAGATGGATAAGAGCCAAAAAGGGGCCAAATTGGCGTTCGAAAACGAACCCAAACGAACCCGAGTTTCGGGAGAAAAAACGTGCAAAATCGGGAAACGAACCCAACGAACCCAAGAAACGAACCCGAGCTTCGACCGGTGGTGAGCCTGGGCTCGTTGGTTTAAGGTCGAAGAACTTCGCCAGGGGGCTTGAGATTTGGAATTTGATTTCTAGTATATCGTTTCAGTGAAAGCTATCCATAAGGATCAGAAGCATGCTATGCTCGGCCTATGCCGAGACGATCGACTCGCTCTCCCTTGGTCTTGCTGCCGCAGGAGGTGGACTTGCTGGACCGC
>Ga0335085_10008690_pt1 | contig 15469 bp, 9 predicted proteins | sample Lox_Sample_45_FD_206712 | JGI IMG/M metagenome (GOLD analysis project Ga0335085, IMG submission 206712) | Soil microbial communities from Loxahatchee National Wildlife Refuge, Florida, United States - Lox_Sample_4.5 | ecosystem: Environmental > Terrestrial > Soil > Wetlands | place: USA: Florida...
GTTTCCGCTGCACCCCCTGGTTCAGCGCCAGGTGCTGCAACGGGTTCTTCACCTGGGTGCGCATCTGCACCAATTTGTGCCGGTGCAGCAGCAGTTGCCGCAGATCGCGCTCCGCGGGCGAGGGAACCCAAATCCGCGGAAAACGGTCCTGCAACATCAGCTCCAGCAGGTGCGCGGCGTCGTGCGCATCCGTCTTCTGCTGGCGCACGGCCAGGGCTCGGATGCGGGCGGCATCGCCCACCCACAATTCGTGCCCCAGCTCCGCCAGCAGTCGCTCGAACCACAGCGTGTTCCCCACCGCTCCATCCCCATCCCCACCCGCACCGGACCTTTCAACCCTCGGTAAAATGCGGTGGACTCCTCGGGATTTCCCAAACGACGACCGCTCAACTCGCCGCTGTCGTGGTCCAACATGGCGATTTGCTGAAAACTCGGGTGATAATCGCATGCGATACTCTTCATGGCTGGCTCCTTTCCCCCGAGCCTTGGTTTCTGACAACTCCAAGTCTATCTCGGGGAGGGAGCCAGCGCCCTCATTCAATCAGCGCAGGCGGGAATCCATAAGGGAACAGGCGAGAAGAATCTCAAAATGTGGATTCCTGCTTGCGCGGGAATGACCAGGGGCGGTGGTCAAGGGGACGGCAGTACGGCAGTACTCCCGGCGTGGCAGATGCTCACACCGCTGTGATAGAATTAAGTGAGAGCGCTCCGAGAAATGGAAGAATCGCAGCAGACTGGCCCTCAGGCTGATCCGGAACCTGTCGCCGGACGCCGGTGGCGTTTTTTCGAAGCTCGGTACTGGCTGCGCGATCTCGTCCTGTCACTGCTTCTGGCCTTCATCGTCATCGTCTTCCTTTACCAGCCGGTGCAGGTGGAAGGCACCAGCATGATGCCGCGCCTTTACGACCACGAGCGCATCTTCATTAACAAGTTCGTATACCGTTTCGAGCCCATCCATCGCGGGGATATCGTGGTTTTCCGCTATCCGCTGGACCCGTCAAAGTCCTACATCAAGCGTGTGGTCGGACTGCCGGGCGAATGGGTGAGCATCCACCAGGGAGTGGTTGAGATCGACGGCAGGCCGCTGGCGGAGCACTACGTTCCGCCAAGCTACGTCGATCATGACAGCTACCCTCCGGCTTATGTCGAACCCGGCCACTATTACGTGCTGGGGGACCATCGCGACTCTTCGAACGACAGTCGCGTCTGGGGCACGGTGGATCGCAGTTTCATTTACGGCAAGGCGGCCTTCATCTACTGGCCGCTGGATCATGTTGGGGCGCTTCAGTAAGTCGTCAAGCTCTCAGATATCAGTTTTCAGCGGCTGTGGTGGGCGATTGGCGGGGCGTCAGCGTGGCCGCGTCGCGTCGCAAGGAGTTCTGTGCCTCTGGCGGGTCAAATCAAGAATCCGTCGTGAGGTAGTCGAACCAGAGATGCCCTTCACCGACAGTCACCCTCGCGAAAGCGGGGAGCCAGCCAATGGATTCCCGCTTTCGGGATGACGGAGTGGGAGAGAGAGTACACCTGCACCGGTTCCCTACGTTAACGTCGTTCTTTGAGATACACTGTAAGGGCCGAACTGAAGACTGAGAACTGACAACTGACAGCTCAAGGGGTTCACATGCAGGCCATCCTGGCACTTGAAGACGGCCGGATCTTTCGCGGACGCGGCGACGGCGCACCGGGCGAGCGCTCGGGCGAGGTGGTGTTTAACACCGCATTGACGGGCTATCAGGAGATCCTCACGGACCCGTCCTACGCCGGGCAGATCGTCATTCTCACCTACCCGCACATCGGCAACTACGGCACCAACCGACTCGACAGCGAATCGGCACGACCCTATGCCGAAGGCCTGGTGGTCCGTGAGCTCTCCCAGCTTGCGAGCAACTGGCGCTCCACGGAAGATACCTCCGCATTTCTGGCCCAGTCTGGCGTTCCCGTGATCTCGGAGATCGACACGCGCGCCCTGGTGCGGCATCTGCGGAAATACGGCGCCATGCGCGGGGTCATCTCCACCGTGGATCAGGACGAAAGCAGCTTGGTCGCGAAAGCTAAGGGGTCGCCGAGTATGGTCGGACTCGATCTTGCCAGTCGCGTGACCACGGCGTCGCGATATGAATGGGCTGACGCTTCGGCCAAGCTCTGGGACTCGGGCCTCGGGGCTCGGGACTCAGGCAGCGGCCCCCCGGTCCCTAACCCCGAATCCCGAACCCCGAAATTTCACGTTGTGGCCTACGACTACGGGATCAAGCAGAACATCCTGCGGCGGCTGGTCGATATCGGGTCGCGTGTGACGGTGGTTCCCGCGGCGACCTCCGCCGCTGACGTGCTCGATCTGAAACCGGACGGCGTGTTCCTCTCGAATGGCCCCGGCGATCCGGAGCCCGTGGAGTACGCAGCCAAGGCCGTCCGGGATTTAGCCGGGCGCGTCCCAGTCTTCGGCATCTGCCTCGGCCATCAGATCGTCGGACTCGCCCTTGGCGGCCGCACGTACAAGCTCAAGTTCGGCCATCACGGTGGCAATCATCCGGTGATGGACCTGGAGACCGGCAAGGTGGAGATCACGTCGCAGAACCACGGATTCGCGGTCGATCCGGACTCGCTGAAGTCGAGCGAAGTGCTTCTGACGCACCGCAACCTGAACGACGACACCCTCGAGGGTCTGCGCCACCGGACGCTGCCGCTGTTCAGCGTGCAGTATCACCCGGAAGCATCGCCGGGCCCGCATGACGCGGGGTATCTTTTTGATCGGTTTGCGGCGATGATGATTGAGTTTGGCGGGGAAAGAAGAGCGTAGATTGTCGGGGAACGCTTCCGAGCAAGACGGAAAAGTCTTTTGGAATGAGGACCATGCAGGCTGTAGCGATCGGAAAGGTGCGCCCATGTCCACCCACTTAAAACGGGAGACGGAGTGAGCTCGCAAGGACAAACGGAAGTGACGAAGCGGGCAGCGCAGACCTCGTGCTTTTCGAGGTCTGCGGCTTCTCTTGGCCCTCCGCTGCCAGAAGTGCGATATTCAAGGACTTGAACTTTTTGACTTTTTGACTTCTTTCATGCCCAAACGAACTGACATCAAGAAAATCCTGATCATCGGCTCCGGCCCCATCATCATCGGCCAGGCCTGTGAATTCGACTATTCCGGCGCCCAGGCGTGCAAGGCTCTGCGCGCCGAGGGGTACGAGGTGGTACTGGTGAATTCCAATCCAGCCACCATCATGACCGATCCCGAATTCGCCCATCGCACCTACATCGAGCCGCTCACCGTCGAGTACCTCGATGCCATCATGGCGCGTGAGCGCCCTGACGCCGTGCTGCCCACGGTCGGTGGCCAGACCGCGTTGAACCTGGCGGTCGACCTCGCTCGCCATGGCGTCTTGGAGCGTCACGGCGCACAGCTGATCGGCGCGTCGCTTAAGGCGATCAAGATGGCCGAGGACCGCATGCTTTTCAAGAACGCCATGCGCGACATCGGCCTCGAAGTACCGGGCAGCGTGCTCGCGCACAGTGAGGGTGACGCCAAGGTTGCCGCCGAACAGCTCGGTTTTCCCCTCATTATCCGGCCCTCATTCACGTTGGGGGGCACCGGCGCCGGCATCGCCTATAACCTCGAGGAGTTTGAGGAGATCGTGCGCTGGGGGCTGCAGGCGAGTCCGGTTCACGAAGTGCTGGTTGAAGAATCTGTCCTCGGCTGGAAGGAGTTTGAGCTCGAAGTGATGCGCGACCGCGCTGACAACGCGGTTGTGGTGTGCTCGATCGAGAACTTTGACCCCATGGGCGTGCACACCGGCGACTCGATCACCGTAGCGCCCGTGCAGACGCTGACAGACAAGGAGTACCAGCGCATGCGCGACGCGGCCTTTGCCGTGATTCGCGCGGTCGGCGTCGAGACGGGAGGATCGAACATCCAGTTTGCCGTGCATCCCGAGAACGGGCGCATGGTGGTGATTGAGATGAATCCGCGCGTTTCGCGCAGTTCGGCGCTGGCGTCGAAGGCCACCGGCTTCCCCATCGCCAAGATCGCCGCGCGGCTGGCGGTAGGCTACACACTCAACGAAATTCCCAATGACATCACGCAGAAGACGCCGTCCTGCTTCGAGCCCACCATCGATTACGTGGTGGTGAAGATTCCCAAGTGGGCGCGCGAAAAGTTCCCCGACGCCGACCACACCCTGGGCCCGCAGATGAAATCCGTGGGCGAGGTAATGGCCATCGGGCGCACCTTCAAGGAAGCGCTGATGAAGGGCATCCGGTCGCTCGAAACCGGCCGCAAGACGCCCAAGCCGCCTTCCACGCCGGAAGATCTGAAGCATCGCCTGACCGTGCCGCATCCCGACCGCCTGTGGGATCTCTTCTTCGCGCTCTCCACCGGCCATAGCGTCGAGTCGCTTTATGAAATCACCAGGATCGATCCCTGGTTCCTCTCGCAGATGCAGCAGATCGTCGAATTACAGGGTGAGCTCAAGAGCCACAGCGCCGGTTCGGCGCCACGCGCGCTGCTTTACAAGGCGAAGCAGTTCGGTCTATCGGACCTGCATCTCGGCGAGTTGTGGAGTGCGAGCGGCGAGGACGTTAGACAGCAGCGGCTGAAGCAGGGCGTGAAACCTGTCTTCAAGCGCGTGGATACGTGCGCGGCGGAATTTGAGTCGTTCACGCCCTACCTGTATTCCAGCTATGAGGAGGAGAACGAGGCCGAGCCCACCGATAAGCGTAAGATCATGATCCTTGGCAGCGGACCGAACCGCATCGGGCAGGGAATCGAGTTCGATTACTGCTGCGTCCATGCGTCGTTTGCCCTCAAGGAAGAGGGGCGCGAGACGATCATGGTGAATTGCAATCCCGAGACCGTTTCCACGGACTATGACACCTCCGACCGCCTCTACTTCGAGCCGCTGACCTTCGAAGACGTGATGGCGATTGTGGATGAGGAGAAGCCCGAAGGTGTGATCGTGCAGTTCGGCGGTCAGACGCCGCTCAATCTGGCCAAGGCGCTCGAAGCCGCAGGAGTTCCCATCATCGGCACTTCGCCGAAATCCATCGACCTGGCCGAGGACCGCAAGCACTTTGGCGCGTTGCTCGCGCGCATGGGCATTCCCCAGCCGGAGAACGGCGCCGCCATGAACGTGGAGGAGGCGCGGGCGATCGCCAACGAGATCGGCTATCCGGTCCTGGTCCGTCCGTCTTACGTGCTGGGCGGGCGCGCCATGGTGATCGCCTACGACGAGGAGACTCTGGTCGAATACGTGCGCCGCGCCGAGGAACTGCAGCAGGCGTTCCCGATTCTCGTCGACCGTTTCCTGGAGGCCGCCACCGAAGTGGATGTTGATGCGCTCTCCGACGGCGAGGATGTCGTAATCGCCGGCATCATGGAGCACATCGAAGAAGCGGGTATCCATTCCGGCGACAGTTCCTGCTGCCTGCCGGTCTTTGAGATCAGCGAACGCGAACGTCAGACGCTGCGCGAACACACGGTGAAGCTTGCTCTGGAACTTGGCGTCGTCGGGCTGATGAACGTGCAGTACGCCATTCAAAACGGCAAGGTTTATGTGTTGGAAGTGAATCCACGCGCGTCGCGTACCATCCCCTACGTTAGCAAGGCGACCGGCGTACCTCTGGCCAAAATTGCCGCCCGCCTGATGATCGGACGCAAGCTGCGCGAGTTCGGCCTGGAAGGCGAACTCCCGGTCCAGTACCACTTTGTCAAGTCGCCGGTGTTTCCCTTCATCAAACTGGCGGGCGCCGACATCATCCTTGGACCCGAGATGAAGTCCACGGGAGAGGTGATGGGCACGGCGTCCAGCTTTGGTCTCGCCTTCGCGAAGGCGCAGCTCGCGGCCGGTCAGCGCATACCGGCGGAAGGCCGCGTGTTCTTCTCAATAAATGATCACGACAAGCCGCACGCGGTCAGCATCGCGCGCGATCTGATCAATCTGGGATTCAAGGTCGCCGCCACACGTGGCACCGCGGACTACCTGCGCACGGGGGGCCTCGCGGTCGAGCGGGTCAACAAGGTGAACGAAGGACGTCCAAACGTTGCGGACCTCATTAAGAGCGGCAAAATCGACCTGATTATCAATACCCCGCTGGGAAGAGCGTCGCACGTTGATGAGCGTTCCATCCGGCGCGCTGCGATTCAGCAGGGCATCACCTGCATCACCACGCTTTCGGCCGCAGTCGCTGCCGTCCAGGGAATTCGGGCGCAGCGGCAGGGTGGAATTCAGGTTGAGTGCCTGCAGGAGCTGCATCGGAAACAGGAAGCGAGAGCGAATGTTGAAGGATGAAGTCTGAAGTATGAAGTATGAACTCTGAAATTCTCCTATGAGCCCCAAGCAGATTCACGACCGGCTTCGCGCGATTATGCCACCCGCAGTTACGCCCTTTAACAAGCGCGGCGACGTCGATGAGAGGGCATTTCGCGCAAATCTTCAGCGCTACACCGGAATTGGACTAGCCGGGGTTGTCGTTGCAGGCACGACGGGCGAAGCGCCGTTCCTGAATCCGGAAGAGCGGCTGCGGCTGATCGAAATCGCGCGCAGTGTCATGAAGTCGGAAGAGTTGGTTGTCGCTGGAACCGGGCTCGAAAGCACTCGCGCGACCATCGATCTCAGCCGCCAGGCCATCGCGCGCGGCGCTGATGTCCTCCTGCTGCTGACGCCCGGATATTACCGCAACAAGATGGACGCGCCCGCTTTGCTCGGCCACTTCCGCACGGTCGCTGACGCGGTGAAGCGGCCGGTTCTGCTCTACTCGATCCCTCAGTGCACCGGAACCAAAATGCCGGTCGAGGTGATCACGGCCCTGGCCCGCCACAAGAACATCGCCGGACTCAAGGAGAGCTCGGGAGATCTCGAATACGTTCGCACCATTCTCGGCGCGGTGCCTCGAAATTTCAGGGTGTTCTGTGGCAACGTGCCCATCCTGCTTGAGGCGCTCCGAGCCGGCGGCGCGGGCGGCATCATGGGTCAGGCGTGCTTCGCGCCCAAGCTCTGCGTCGCTTTTTACGAAGCCTGGAGGCAGGGCCAACAAGAGCGAGCGGAAGAGCTTTTTGCGCGCCTCGTGCCGCTGGCGACCGAGATCAACGTCCGCTACGGCGCGCCCGCGGTGAAGGCGGCGATGGACCTTGCGGGCTTCCGTGGCGGCGATCCTCGAAGCCCGCTGCTGCCGGTGCCCGCAGCAGCCCGGCGATCGATCGCCCGCACGTTCAAAACGTCACTGGCCGGCCTTTCGCTTTAACCTTTCCGGGTCGCGGTTCATCTAAACCTTCCGTATGCAGAGCCACTGTATCCCGCAATCCAGGCTGCCCAAGACCAGCGCCCTGTATCGGGATTACGCCGAGAATTTTCCGCGGGTGGCCGGCTTGTTCGGCGCAGGTTCGCCGTTCGATCCCGCGAGCTTCCGTGCCATCGCCGACGCCCTCGTTTATCCCTCCCATACCCGGGCCGAAGTGGTCCGAATCCTGACGCGCCAGAACGAGTCTTATGGCGCAAGCGCCGAGACCCTCGCAAACCTCCAACTTCTCGCCGATTCCGGCACGGTCGCGGTCGTCACTGGGCAGCAGGCCGGGCTCTTCTCGGGTCCGGCCTTCACGCTCTACAAGGCCTTGAGCGCCGTACGCCTCGTGGCGCGGTTGTGTGGCGAGGGCCTCCGAGCGGTTCCGGTCTTCTGGCTGGCGACCGAAGATCACGATCTCGAAGAAGTGGCGTCTACGGCCGTGCTCAACGACGACTACCGTCTGGTGCCCCTCGCCGATCCCGGAGTGCAGCCGGCGCCTCACGCCTCGGTCGGTTATGTGCGCTTGAGCGAGGAGGTGACGGGGACGCTCGACCGGTTGGAAGCTTCGCTGCCGGTGGGCGAATCGCGTGACCGGCTGATGGACGACCTTCGCGAGACTTATTTCCCCGGCGCCGGCTGGGGCGAAGCGTTCGCGCGGTTTCTCGCTCGACTGTTTGGACGATGGGGCGTGATTCTGCTGGATGCGCTCGATCCGGAGTTGCATCAGGTTGCCGCGCCGCTCTACGCCAGGGCCGCCACTGACGCCCGCGATCTCAACGCCCGCCTCCGGCAGCGCTCCGAGGCACTGCTGCAGGCCGGATATCACGCCCAGGTGCACGTGGACGCCGGCTCGTCGCTGCTGTTTGTCTCGCGGGACGGGAATCGAACGGCGATGCGCCTTGCGCCCGAAACCGGAGATTTCCTCGTCGAAGGTGAAGGGACCATCAGCGCCGGCGAAGTCCGCAAGGCGATCGAGGAATGCCCGCTGGACTTTTCGGCCAACGCCGTCTTCCGGCCGATCGTCCAGGACTGTCTGCTGCCGACGGTCGCCTACATCGCTGGTCCGGCCGAGCTGGCCTATCACGCCCAGAGCGCAGCGATCTACCCGGCGTTTGGCCGGCCTCAACCTGTGGTTGTTCCGCGCACCTCGTTCACGCTGCTCGATCCGCGGAGCGAACGAATTCTCGATCGTTACCGGCTCACGGTGGAAGACGTCTGGCAGCCGGAAGATCAGCTTAGACGGCAGATCGCTTCAGTCGGTTTTGCCGATGGCTGGCAGAGACGGCTTGAAGAGAGCGAGCAGGAGATCCTGCGCCTGCTCGAGGGCGTTCGCAGCGACATCCAGGCGATCGATCCAACCTTGCTCGACGCGTCGGAGCGGGCTCGGCGGCGGACGGCGTACCAGTTCGAGCGGCTGAAGGGGAAGATCACTCGCGCTGCCTTCGCGCGCTCGGAGACGCTGCGCCATCATGAAGAGGCTTTGCGGGCTTTCCTTTTGCCGCACGGCGAGCTTCAGGAGCGCCGGATCAGCGGCGTCTATTTCCTGGGCCGCGGCAGCTACGAGTTGCTCGATCGCCTGCTGCCGTTAATCTCGGTCGATTCCGCCTGCCACCACTGCGTCGCTTTCCACTACGCTCTGGCTTAGGGTCACGTCGGGGCTACGGTAGCGGCGCACTGCAGCGGGCCGGCTCGTACAGGAATCACGACCGGCGGTCACAGGCCGCCGCCCCAGAAAGCCTCCTATCGAGGCTACGTAGCCTCTGTATATAGCCTTCTCAGACTGTGTTTTCCCCGGCAGAAGCTCTCTAAGGGCTTCGGGTCACAGTCCTGGCCGGAGCGCTGCTCCCCGGTCCTCCACAGGGCGCACAACTGGCTAAATTACCCAGCAAGACCGTCAGATCATTGAAAACAAGGCACTTCTTTTTTTCGCATGTTCTCCAATTCCGGCTTAAATGGGGGGACGTCGGGTCAGGACGGTCGCCGGTGGCGAGCGGTCTTCGAGGCAGGGAGCACGCGCCGGAGTGACGCGGTGAGGCTAGTCAACTCACCGGCCACTCAGCGAACGACGCCTTCCATCGGACTCGAGGCGGTGGCGTAGAGCTTCTTGGGCATGCGGCCGGCAAAATAAGCCTGGCGTCCGGCAAGGACCGCGTGCTTCATGGCTTCCGCCATGAGAATCGGATCCTGAGCGGCGGCGATGCCGGTATTCATCAGCACGGCGTCGGCGCCCAGCTCCATCGCAATGGCCGCGTCAGATGCCGTGCCCACGCCGGCGTCGAGGATCAGCGGCACCTCCGTGATGCGTTCGCGCAAGATGCGAAGGTTCGCGGCGTTCTGAATCCCGAGCCCTGATCCGATCGGCGCACCGAGCGGCATCACCGCCGCAGCGCCGGCGTCGATCAGGCGGCGCGCCGCAATCAGGTCGTCGTTGGTGTAAGGAAGAACGACAAATCCCTCGCGGACCAGAGTCTCGGTGGCGCGAACCAGTTCGAAGTTATCGGGAAAGAGCGTCTTCTCGTCGCCAATCACCTCCACCTTCACCCAGTTCGAGAGGCCGACTTCCCGGGCGAGACGCGCGGCGCGCACGGCTTCGTCGGCGTTATAGCAGCCGGCCGTATTCGGCAGGATGAAGTAGCGGTCGCGATCGATGTAGTCGAGCAGCGACTCCTTGCCGCGGTCGGTCAGATTCACGCGCCGCACCGCAACGGTGACAATCTCCGCGCCCGAGGACTCGAGGGCGCGCGCCGTCTCCGGAAAGCTCCGGTATTTGCCGGTGCCGACGATGAGTCGCGATCGGAACCGTCGGCCCGCGATGGTAAGCGCATCTGTCATGGAAGTCTCCTTGCGTTCAATTGTAGCGAGCACCGCGGTCGCGTGCCAAGAGCGGGTGAATTGCGTCGTGGTGTCATTTGCTGATTTGAAATCCCTTTCAGGCGCATGGTCATTCCCACGAAGGCGGGAATCCATCAGGAAAAATCCTCGCGCCAGCCCGCCTCATAAGTTGATTCCCGCCTCCGTGGGGAATGACCATGCCGGAAAATGGCGCTACTACCCGAATCGCGGCGTGGAGACATGGCCCTGCGGGCCTGCCTCGCGTCACTGTTGATCGGGCACTTGCGTTGCGATCACCTTGCCGTCCGGTCCGAGTTCCACCGTGGGAGCGTAGAGGCCACCGAACTCGCGACGCCACCACTCCCCCGTCGCGCGCTTTGTCTTCAGATCCGTGAACCAATACTCCCATTCCACGGCGCGCACCTGCCTGGGCGCGGCCTTCGCGAACGGATTTCCGGCAAACAATGAGGTCACCGCGGGATCGTTCTGCAGCAGAAGGACCTCGGTTCGTACCACCCACGGATATTGGCGCCACGTGCCCAGCGAGGCGAACCAGAGGTTCCAGTCGAATCGCGGCTGATAGGGAGCATAGAATCGCGGAGCCTCGTCCAGGCGCTGCGGCTTATAGCGGAAAGGATAGGCCACCCAGTTCTGCCCGTCGTTGCTGCCCTGGAACTCGATCTCATAGCGCGCGGTCGTCATGCTGGCGAAGAGCCCATATCGATTGGCGATGCGAAACGGTTCGAGCCCCGCCACGGGATCGAGCGGCAAAGGCGGCTGCGGCTCCCAGAGCATGATTAACTGAACCAGCGTGGCGTAAAAGATCCAAATGAGGACGACGGCGCTGAACACCACGGCGGCGCGGCGGCGCAGTGCCGTCCATGAGCGCGGCGGAAAGCTCGACGTTGAGGTTCCAGCGGACTCCGGCCGCGATCCCACTTCGCCGGAAGAAGCTGCGGGCGTCACGATCTCGCCGCCGGATGCTTCGCCGGGATGAAGCCGGAAGCGCGCTCGCAGCCAGAGAATCGCTCCCATAATGAAGCGGTCATCGAGCAGAAAGACACCGAGCGCCAGCACCAGATGGTTCAGGAAGGTGAGATTCGCCGTGAGAATGATCCCGAGCTGAAAAAATGTAACGACGAAGAAGAGGCCCAGGCGAAGCGGGCGTGGGAAGAACATGAGCCAGACGAGGCCCAACTCGATCGTCAGCGTGGCCAGCGCCGTCGCCGCATGAAATCCGTGGGGAAGCTGCTGTGCGTACCAACCGATCCAGTTGGGCAGCGGGCCATTCTGGTAGTACTGATCGAGCGCGGTCAGGCGCCGCCACTCGGGATCGTGGCTGGCGAGCTTGACCACTCCCGACTCGAAGTAGATGGTCAGCCAGAGCCATTGGAGCATAAAGACGCTGGCGCGCGACGGCGGATCGCGATCCCCGAGCCGCGGACGCAGGCCGGGCGGAGCCAGGAAGAAGCTCAGGAATCCCGCAGCCAGCAGCATGCCGTCGGACTGGTACTCGGAAAAGTCCTGACCGACGGCCACGAACGAGAGATAGGCGATAAAACATACGGCGATCGACGCCCGCGGCCACAGATTCAAGATGAGCGCGACCGAAGCGATCAGCCCGGCGATCCATAGCGCCTGGAGGGCATGCGAGCCGTTGTTGATCCACAGCAGGGAAGGCGTGTACCAGAAGCGTTGCGAACCGAAGGCGCGCCGGACCTCTTCGAGATAACCGGCCACGGGCAGGATGCCGTCCGGCCCGATCAGGCCGCGGACCTGGAAGGAGTAGGAGTAAAAGGCTGAGAAGAAAATCAGGCCGAGGGCGCGCACCCACAACCAGCGTGGCCAGAGCTTGCCCTGCGGCCCGGGACCAAAGGCCCACTCCGCGATGGATGTGCGCTGGGGAGGCATTTCAATGCCGGAGTGACGGCTGCATGAAAGGGCGAGGCTTCAGCCCCGCCGTGCGTCGATGCGTCCGTCGGTATGGGCTTTTAGCCCCTGCTTCCGATTCGCCATGGCGGGGCTGAAGCCCCGCCATGGCGCACTCTCCACAATCAGCTCTATGAATGGCGGCGGAAGCCTGAAGAACCTACACCGCGGCCTGTTCACCGCGGCGCTGGTATATTTCCTCGATCAACTCGCGGTAGCGCTCCTCCACCACCTTGCGCCGGACCTTCTGTGTGGGCGAAAGCTCGCCGGACGCGATGGTGAACTCGTTCGGAAGCAGTGTGATCTGCCGGACGCGCTCGTGCGGCGGCAGCGGCGCCATCAGACGTTCCACCTGGTGTTCCATGAAAGCCAGCAGACTCGGGTGTTTGACCATCTGCTCGCGGCTTTCGCAGGAAATCTGGTGCTCGCGCGCGTACGTCTCCAGCAACTGGAAATTCGGCACGATCAGCGCGGCCACGAACTTGCGCTTGTCGCCGATAACCAGCACCTGCGCGACGTAAGGTTGCGTCTGGAACAGGTTCTCGAGTTTCTCCGGTGGCACGTACTTGCCGCCCGACGTCTTGAACAAGTATTTCTTGCGTCCCGTAATGGAGAGGAACCCATCGGCATCGAGCATACCCAGGTCGCCGGTGTGAAACCAGCCATCCACGAAGGACTCACGATTCTCGTCGTCCAGCTTGTAATAGCCGGGCGAGACGTTCGGCCCCCGCACCAGGATCTCACGTCCTACGGTGCCCTCTTCATTGGAGTAATCTTCGCCGAAACGCACTTCGACGCCCGGAATGACCGGCCCGACCGTGCCCAGACGGGTGCGATTCGGAAGGTTGACGGCGATCACGGGCGAGGTCTCGGTGAGTCCATATCCTTCGTAAACCTTCAGGCCGACGGCCCAGAAGAAGCGCGCGATGTCCGGCGAAAGCGGGGCAGAGCCCGACATCATGATTTCCATGCGTCCGCCCAGGCGCTCGCGAATTTTCGAGAAGACCAGTCGATCGGCGAGGCGGCGCTTCATCTCGAGGCCGAACGGGAGCTTCCGGCCCTCGAGTCGGTAAGGCACCGCCCTCTCACCGACTCCCATGGCCCAGCGGAAGATCTTCTGTTTCGAGGCCGGGCCGTGGACTACCATGCTCTCCACTCGCTCGTGGACCCGCTCCAGTACTCTTGGGACCACGGCCATCAGGTTCGGCCTGACCTCCAACAGGTTCTGGGGCAGCGCCTCAAAGCTTTCAGCATACGCGATGCAGACGCCGCGGGAGAAACAGGCGAAATCAAGCATTCGTTGGAAGATGTGGGACAGAGGCAGGAACGACATTTCCGTGCCACGCAGTTCCGCCGGGAAGAGTTCGACGGCCGCTTCGATGTTGGAGGCGATATTGGCGTGGGTAAGAATCACGCCCTTGGGATTGCCGGTGGTCCCCGAGGTGTAGAGGATTGTCGCCACGTCTTGGGGTTTGGCTTTGCGGGCCGAATCACGAAAACGGGCCACCGCCGCTTCACGAGGCACTCCGCAGACGACATCCCACCACTGGCGAACGCCGGCGCTCGACGTGGCGTTCACCGGATCCATCGCCAGCACGAAACGCAAATCAGGCAGTTGACTGCTGATGTTGCAGATTTTGCGGAGCTGGTCCGCCGTCGAGAGTACGATGCCCTTCGCTCCCGAGTCGCGCAGGATGTACTCCAGGTCGTCTTCGAGCAGCGTGGGATAAATGGGAACGCTGATGGCGCCTCGTCCCAGCGCGGCATAGTCTGTCAAGGCCCATTCCAGGCGGTTGTCGGAGAGGATCGCCAGGCGATCGCCGAATCCAATACCAAGGTTCTCGAGACCCTGAGCCAGTGCCGCGACTGTGCTCAGAGCCTCTTCAGACGAGACGGGCTTGTAGGCGCCCTCCCGCTTCGCGAGGAACGCGCTCGGTCTGGGATGGCGTTCAACGGACGCAAGGAACAGCTCGTTCAGGGTTCGGATCGGTTGAGAACTCGACATTCTGGAGACCGCGCTCTCAGTAGGCCTCAGTTTGATGTAAGGGCGGGCCTGGTGCCCGCCCACTTCAGCGCGGTTCAATCAGTTGGACGGGCGCCAAGCCCGCCCCTACGTCAAACTGAGAGACTGCTCCTGCGGCTTGGCCTTTGGCCGCCTGCGCCGCGCTTAATCGAGTTTACTCTAGCACCGATTGATCGAAACCGGGAGAGACTGGCTATATGATGGCGCGGCAGGCAATCAGCGTGAGCGGTCCGTGGCGTCCCAAATTCGTGCGCCCTGAGCACACGTAACGCCCTGAATTGGGCGGGCACGGGGAGCCGCCCCTACATCGAATTCAGGACGCTACGGCGCGTCACTCTTGCCCTCCTTACTTGCCCGAACGGAAGTCGCGCGCCAGGCGCCGGCGAGCTTCATTCTGGTTTTCGGCGAGTTCTGGTCCGTGCGATGGATCCGCGGGCAAGCTGAGGACCTTCTCGTAGAGCTGACGCGCCTCGTCGCGGCGTCCTACCGCCAAGTAGTCGTCTCCAAGATAAAGCAGCGAGAAGGAGTCGGTTGGGAAACGCCGCAGACAATCCTCGAGCAGCTGAATCGACCGTTGCTTGTCGCCGCCTTTGAAGAACGGCGCGCGATAATAGATTCGCGCTAGGGTGCGCTGCCCGGCCGCCTGTTCGTAGTTGGGGTCGAGCTTCACCACCATCTGCATCTCGGCCCGGATGATATCGAGCAGGCGAAGTCCTCTGATCCATCCCTGCTCCTCCGCGAGCAGCCCGTAGTTGGCGCCCAGCCAGAAGTGACCTTCGACACGATTCTTCTGAAGCGATACGGCACGCCGGCCGGCATCGACCCCAGCCTCGAAAGTCCGGATTGCTTCCTTGTCGTCGTTGCTGTCATCCTGCTGCCGGCCAATGAAGTTGTCCAACCTTGCCAGCCGCCACCAGGCGTCGAAATTGTTGGGATCTGCCGAAAGCACGTCGCGTAAAACCTGCGTGCCCTGTTCGGCTTTGGCCAGATCGGCGCGCTGCTGGTAGAGATTGTCCGCTGTGGCCAGACGCGTCGGGTTGGGGTCGGGAGCCGCGACCGCCGTCAGGGGGCGTGCGACAAGGCAGACGGAGGCCAGCAAAACCAGACAATAAGACTGCCTGCTCAGATTGCGAAAGGGATGCACCCCGTGGGAAAAACGAAGACTCATCACTCGACGAAAGCTGCCTCGGCGGGAACCAAGAAGGGCTCAAGCCGCCGGGAGCCCGACAAAAGTTACGAAATCACACGTTAGCATGATGCTCGATGACTGTCAACGCTGCGGTGCCGGGGGGGTGCGCGACGTAGAAGTTGGGGAGGGCGGACCTTCTTTTTTTGTGGCATGTTGCCTTGCGTATATTATACGCTAGGATCAGGAGGTTTTTCCTATGCCCCAATCTCTCCCAGAGTTAGAGCAGC
>Ga0335085_10008691_pt1 | contig 15467 bp, 5 predicted proteins | sample Lox_Sample_45_FD_206712 | JGI IMG/M metagenome (GOLD analysis project Ga0335085, IMG submission 206712) | Soil microbial communities from Loxahatchee National Wildlife Refuge, Florida, United States - Lox_Sample_4.5 | ecosystem: Environmental > Terrestrial > Soil > Wetlands | place: USA: Florida...
CTCTTCCGTTCCCGGGTACCTCAACAACCTAGGGAACGGCTTGCGCGACCGGTCTAGGCGCACGGGGCGGGAGGCGGACCTGGAGGAAGCGATTCGGGTCTATCGACAGGCGGTGGAGGCGACGCCGCCGAACTCGCCCGACTTGCCCATGTTCCTCAACAACCTGGGGACGGGCTTGAGCGACCGGCATGGGCGCACGCGGCGGGAGGCGGACCTGGAAGAAGCGATTCGAGTCTATCGACAGGCGGTGGAGGCAACGCCGCCGGACTCGCCCGACCTGCCCATGTACCTGAACAACCTGGGGACGAGCTTGAGCGACCGCTTTGGGCGAACGGGGCGGGAGGCGGATCTGGAAGAGTCAATTCGGGTCTCTCAGCAAGCGGTAGAGGCAACGCCGTCCAACTCGCCCGATCTGCCCAGGTACCTCGACAACCTGGGGACCGGCTTGCGCGCCCGGTTTGGGCGATTCGGCCGGGAGGCGGACCTGGAGGAAGCGATTCGAGTCCATCGACTGGCGGTCGGGGGAACGCCGCCGGACTCGCCCGACCTGCCCATGTACCTCAACAACCTGGGGACGGGCTTGAGCGATCGGCATGGGCGCACGGGGCGGGAGGCGGACCTGGAAGAAGCGATTCGAGTCTATCGACAGGCGGTGGAGGCAACGCCGCCCGACTCACCCGACCTGCCCATGTACCTGAACAACCTGGGGACGGGCTTGAGCGACCGGCATGGGCGCACGGGGCGGGAGGAGGACATGGGAGAAGCGATTCGGGTCTATCGAAGGTCGGTGGAGGCGACGCCGCCGAACTCGCCCGACTTGCCCATGTTCCTCAACAACCTGGGGACGGGCTTAAGCCAGCGGCATGGGCGCATGGGGCGGGAGGCGGACATGGAAGAAGCGATTCGAGTCTATCGACAGGCGGTGGAGGCAACGCCGCCCGACTCGCCCGATCTCCCGATGTTCCTCAAGAACCTGGGGAGCGGCTTGCATGCCCGGTCGGGTCGCACCGGCCGGGAGGCGGACCTGGAGGAAGCGATTCGAGTCCATCGACAGGCGGTGGAGGCAACGCCGCCGGACTCGCCTGACCTGCCCGGGTATCTCAACAACCTGGGAACGGCCTTGAGCGACCGGTTTGGGCGAACGGGGCGGGCGGCGGATCTGGAAGAGTCAATTCGGGTTCTTCAACAGGCGGCGGAAGCAACGCCGCTGCACTCGCCTGACCTGCCCGGGTACCTCAACAACCTAGGGAAGGGCTTCAGTATCCGGTTTGGGCGAACGGGGCGGGAGGCGGATCTGGAGGCAGCGATTCGGGTCTATCGACAGGCGGTAGAGGCGACGCAGCGGGACTCGCCCGAACTGCCCGTGTATCTCACAAACCTGGGGGCCGGCTTGAGCATCCGGTTTGGGCGCGCGGGGCGAGAGGCAGACCTGGAGGAAGCGATTCGTGTCTATCAGCAGGCGGTCGAGGCGACGCCGCTGGACTCGCCCCACCTGCCGGGATACCTCAGCAACCTGGGGACGGGCTTGAGCGGGCGGTTTCGGCGAACGGGGCGGGAGGCGGATCTGGAAGAGTCAATTCGGGTCTCTCAGCAAGCGGTAGAGGCAACGCCGTCCGACTCGCCCGATCTGCCCAGGTACCTCGACAACCTGGGGACCGGCTTGCGCGCCCGGTTTGGGCGAGTGGGCCGGGAGGCGGACCTGGAGGAAGCGATTCGAGTACATCGACTGGCGGTCGGGGGAACGCCGCCGAACTCGCCCGACCTGCCCAAGTACGTCAACAACCTAGGGAACAGCTTGAGCAACCGGTGTGGGCGCACGGGGCGGGTGGCGGACCTGGACGAAGCCATTCGGCTGTATCGCCAGGCGGTGGAGGCGACGCCGCCCGAGTCGCCAAATCTAACTGCATGCCTCAACAACCTAGGAAACGGCTTGTGCGACCGGTTTGCGCGCACCGGGTGGGTTGCAGACCTGAACGAAGCGATCCGGGTCTATCAGCAGGTCCTAGAGGTGACGCCGCCGGATTCGCCCGACCTGCCCATGTACCTCAACAACCTGGGGAACGGCTTGTGCGACCGGTTTGCGCGCACCGGGTGGGAGACGGACCAGGCGGAAGCAATTCGTGTCTTTCGTCGCGCCTGTGAACTAGGGACGCTGAGTGGACCTCAAATCGTGCTGGGTGCTGCGCGTAACTGGGGCCGCTGGGCTTTCCAACGCAAGCAGTGGGCGGAGACTGCTGAAGCCTATGGATACGGTCTAACCACGGGGCATCAACTGCTGGTGCGGCAACTGCGGCGGGAAGACAAGGAGAGCTGGCTGCGCGACCTGCAGGAGATGTCGGGCACCACAGCTTATGCTCTCGCCAAGCTTAACCGCTTCGAGGAGGCGGCCACGACGATGGAGCGCGGCCGCGCTCGCCTGCTGGCCGAGGCTTTGCAGCGCCGTCGCCGCGACCTCGATCAACTGCCAGCCCGGGGCCATACTGATCTCCATCAGCGATATCGTGAGATTGTCGAGCGCCAGGAACAACTGACGCGGCCTGAAACGAGACAGGCAGACCAAGCAGGCTCTCTGTCAGGACAGGCACGACTGGACGCCATCATCGCCGCCAACACTGCCTTTAATCAGGTTGTGGCGGATATCCAGAAGATACCGGGTTATGCGGATTTCCTCGCTGAACCGACTTTCTCCCAAATCCAGGCTGCAACGAGCGAAACCCCGCTGGCGTATCTGCTGGCCACCTCCGCCGGCGGACTTGCTCTCATCGTTTACAACGACGAAGTGCAGCCCGTCTGGCTCGACACCCTCACGGACGGCCTTGTGCGGGAGTTGCTCACGGGGCCAGCGAATATTACTAAGATGGGCGGCTGGCTAGGTGCCTATCAGAACTGGTTGCGCGAGCACTCGCCCCAAACACAACGGGCTTGGTTTGAGGCTATCGACCACGTCACACACCGGCTCTGGACACACGTCATGGAACCGCTAGCGGAAGCTCTGCAGCGACTCAAACCATCTGTGGACTCTTTCATTGTTCCTTCGGTGACGCTCATTCCTGCCGGCTTGCTGGCACTTCTGCCCTTGCATGCCGCCTGGGCCGAAGACACATTGGCGCCTACCGGACGTCGCTACTTCCTGGATGAGTTCACCGTCAACTATGCTCCGTCGGCGCTGGCACTCGGCCATGCGCAGGAGCAAGCCGAGCATGCTGCCCAGCGCCTGCTGGCGGTGGAGGAGCCGCTCGCGGCGGGCGCATCGAAACTGCCCAATGTGCGTCGCGAGGTCGCGGCCATCGCCGGACTGTTCGACAATCCAGTCGTCCTGGTTGGCAAGAAGGCCACGCGCGAGGCAGTGCTTGCTGCCTTGCCCGAAGCCGACGTGGTGCACTTCTCCTGTCACGGCAGCAACGACTGGCAATCCCCACTGGACAGCGGTCTGCTCATGGCCGACGACGAAACGGGCTGGAACGTCAAGTTGACCGTCCGCGACCTGCTGGAATCGGACCAGCGTGGCGGTAGGCTGGTGACCCTGTCGGCCTGCGAGACTGGCATCGTCGGGACGAAACTGCCCGACGAAGTGGTCGCGTTGCCCAGTGCTTCGTTGCAGGCAGGATATGGCGGTGTCGCTGCCTCACTGTGGTCGGTGGCGGACATCAGCACGGCTATGCTCATGGAGTACTTCTATGCCGGCTGGCGCAGTGAGGAAGGAAACAAGCTCTCGCCGGCTGAAGCCCTGCGCATTGCCCAACGCTGGCTGCGCGACACGACGAACAGAGAGAAAGCTGAGTACTTCGAACGCGTCAGTTCGCAATTTTCAGGCACACGCATATCAGAGGGAGTGGCTATCAAGCGATACAACGAGCTGACACGTCATCTGGACAGCCGCGACTATGCTCATCCCTTCTGGTGGGCGGCTTTCTACCTAACTGGCGGTTAGTGACAGCAACACTGTTAAGCAAATGCATCATCAGTTTTCTCGCCGGGCAAAGTGTGATCATCGACGACAAAAACGATCCGGAGGCGATAAGCTTCTCACCGACGTGTTCCGCGTTCTTTGGTCTCTATAAAAGGAGTATCAGATCCCCACGAATATGGGCACTCTCTAACTCTACAAAGGAGAATAGCTTGGGCCGATTTTCTGGATCAGCAGAGGATTTTGAAAGCCTCGATCGCCTGTTGTGTTCCCTCGTAAATCCCAAAAACTGGGATGACTGCCAGCAAATCGTCGAGCAACATCCTGAATTGCTTGCGGAAGCATCCGATTCACGTCTTCAAGACATGGAAGCGACTGAAGGCAGCGTGGGGAATCTCGAGGTATTGCGAGAATATCGAGCATTACTTCGCCGCTGCCGGGATGTGGGAATCCTGCGCGCTTTCGCCGAGAAGCGTCTGAATACCCAAGGTCAAGGGGAAGCAGCGCGCCGCGGACTGGCACCTGAGGAGTTCCTGGCCAAACTGCTGGATAGGCAGACGTCGAGTGAATCCAAAGATCGTGAGGAAACTTCCTTACCGACTGAATTCACTGACAATCTGCAGAGGGCGGAGGAATGCGAGCAACATTACTTGCGCACTGGCGATCTAGCGGCACGGGATAACGCAGGCGCCGCGTTGTCCCGCATTTTGAACTCTACGACCCAACAGGCACCAGAGCACTTGCGACTCTATGCCCTCAGTCACGCCGGCGCTCTCTTTCTGCGCAGCTACTGGGTACGTGGAGGGATCGAGGATCTAAACCGGGCAATTGATTGTTGCGAGCAAGCGGTCAATGGAACGCCTTTGGAATCAGCCGACCTTCCCGAATATCTCACCAACTTGGGGATCGCTTTGCGCGAGAGATTCTTGCGAACAAAGCAGGAAGCCAGCCTGGAAGATGCGATCCGATTCTTTCGGCAAGCAGTGGAAGCGACGCCACAGGATTCCAGCTATCGTCCCGCGCTTCTCCAGAACCTTGGTGTCAGTTTGGCAGAGCGTTTTGAACGTACGGGGCGAGAGTCTCATCTCGAAGAGGCCATTCAGACGTGGCGACAGGCGGTGGAAGCAACCCCTCCTCACTCGCTCAAATTACCCTTGCGACTCAGTAATTTCGGGTTGCTTTTGAGGATTCGGTTCCACCGCAACGGTCGAGAGGCCGTGTTGGAAGAAGTCATTCATGTATTTCGACGGGCCGTGCTGATGACGCCCCCGAATTGGCTCGACTTGTCTGAGTACCTCACCAACTTGGGGGTGAGTCTGAGCGAGAAGTTTGAGCGCACCAAGCAAAAAGCGGACCTTGACGAATCCATTGAGATCCTCCGCCGGGCGGTGAAGGCGAGTCCGCGGGACTCAGCCGACCTACCTGCGCGCCTCAACAACCTAGGAAGCGCATTGCGTCACCGGGTTTCGGTCACAGCACGAGAAGTGGATTTGCACGAAGCGATTCAACTACATCAAGAGGCAGTGCAGGCGACCTCGCCCGACTCGTCCGATCTAGCAACGCGCCTCAACAACCTGGGTAGCGCCTTATTCGCGCAGTTCAAACGTTCCCAGCGCGAGGCCGACCTTAACGAGGCGATTCGGATCTGGCGTAGGGCGGTGCAGGCGACACCTACGGACTCCTCGGAGCTAGCCCTCTACCTCGGAAACTTGGGGAATGGTTTGAATGCGCGATATCGTCGCGCGGGGCGGAAGGCAGACCTGCTTGAGGGAACGAGGGTCTATCGTAGCGCATGCGAGCTAGCTCGGCGCCCTGGAGTCGCAATTATCCTCGCGCGTAGACGAGGCCGCTGGGCGTTGGAGCGCCAGGAGTGGCAGGAAAGTACTGAAGCTTTCAGATTCGGGCTGTCTACTGGTCGACAGGTGCTCGGTCGACAGCTGCTGCGCGAACACCAGGAACACACTTTGCGCGATTTGCAAGAAATGTCTTCCGGACTTGCCTATGCGCTAGCAAAACTTGCGCGCTACGAAGACGCCGCCGTCGTGATGGAGAGTGGCCGCGCCCGCCTAATGGCCGAAGTCCTGCAGCGGCGCCGCCGTGAGTTGGAGCGTTCGGCGGCCGCGGGTGACGCCACGTATGCTCAGATCCAAGCCGCTGCCCATGACACACCCGTCGCGTACCTTTTAGCCACCAGCGTCGGCGGACTTGCTCTCGTCGCGCTTGCGGACAGAGTCCAGCCTGTTTGGCTCGACTCGCTCACTGACAGTGTTGTGAGGGAGTGGCTTGGCGGGCCAGTAGGAGATTCCACCCTACGTGGCTGGCTCGGCACGTGCAAAGGCTGGATGATTAATCGAACTTGGAAGTCCCAAGAAGACTGGCTAGAGACAATTGATGGCATCACTCATCAGCTCTGGATCCACCTCATGCAACCGCTGTGTGCGGCACTACACTCCTTTAGATCGACTGTAGATTGCGCCATCTGCCCAACCGTGACGCTGATTCCCGCAGGGTTGCTCTCACTCTTGCCATTACATGCTGCCTGGGCCAAAGACGCATCCACCGTGACGGCGCGCCGTTATTTCCTGGATGAATTCGCCGTCAGATATGCTCCGTCTGCTCTATCACTAAATCACGCGCAGGAGCGAGCTTCGATTGCATCCGCAGAAAGTCTGCTGGCCGTTGAGGAACCTCTTGTAGATGGCGCTTCGTCGCTGCCAAACGCCAATGCCGAGGTCACGGCTATTGCAGCAATGTTTGATCGTGCTGAGGTTCTCGCCCGTGGGAAGGCCACACGTGAGGCCGTGCGAGTAGCTCTGCCGCAGGCTGACGTGGTGCACTTCTCCTGTCACGGCAGCAACAGCTGCCAATCTCCACTCGATAGTGGCCTACTGATGGCAGATGACGACGCGGGCGCTAACGTCATGCTGACTGTGCGTGATCTCTTGGACTTGGAACAGGCTGGAGGTCGACTGGCCACACTTTCGGCTTGCGAGACTGGTGTCGTCGGAATGGAATTACCCGATGAAGTAGTTGCGTTACCCAGTGCGCTGATGCAGGCCGGGTTTAGCGGAGTGGTGGCATCGTTATGGTCGGTCGCCGACATTAGTACAGCGATGTTGATGGAGCAGTTCTATGCCCGCTGGCGCAAGGATAAGCTCTCCCCGGCTGAGGCACTTCGGTGTGCGCAACGCTGGTTGCGTGACAGCACCAACAAAGAGAAGGCCGAGTACTGCAAGCGCTACAGCCCGGAACTAGCGAGCAGATTGCGCATGCCTGAAGGCGCGGCAATCGACTGCGATACCGACTTGATGATCCGCTTTTTGAACGATCGTGACTTCGCCCACCCGTTCTGGTGGGCTGCTTTCTACCTAACAGGCCTCTAGCAACAGCAGCACGGTTAAGCAGACGTTGATTGGTATCAGGTGGTCTCAGCGAGCGGTGGAGTGAGTTTGGTTTTTGCAAACTAGGCAGTTATACCTTCTTGGAAGGCGGCTGCAGTGCAGAAAGACGTTACGGTTGGCTCTCAGTTCCTAAGAAATAACCTGAGGAAACCGCCATCCGTTGATACCATGGCCCGCACGAACCCGCCGCATGCCAGAAAATCAGCTAAGAGAACGTCGAAGGCCCTCGCCTCTCTGCTTCGGGAATGCCAAATGCGGTTTAATCGGATGGCACACATAAGCTGTGTGACCCCAAGCCGAAGCAACCAACGCGTCAAGATGGTTACAGATGAAGCTACCTCCAAGACATCGTCCTGCGTTCTTCTTAGGTGCTTGCGAAGTGGGGCGACTGCGCCGGGGGCCCTGACGCGCAGTGGGGGCTTGGCCGACCGACTCATCAGTTGTGGTGCAGGTCTGTTCGTCGGCCGACTCTGGTCTGTTCGCGACGGTAGCGCGCTGACCTCTGCCGCCGCTTTCTATCAGAGCCTCTTCTCCAGTAAGAGAGTAGCGACTGCGGCGCAATACTCGCGTGAGGCCGCGCATAAGACGGGAGATCTTACGTATCTCGCGTACAGCGTCTACGCGCACCCCAATGCATGGGTGACAACTATACAAGGGGAAGCGCGATTGGCTCAGAGTAGATTTCCTTATGAGATCCAGGTTTAAGTGGTGTTCAAAATCACCGCTCGTCAGGCGAGTTACGCAGTACACGGAACACTCCTCGGCTAGCCGTTGCAATCCTGAACTCCAAGGAGGACATCATGAAATCAACCCGATCCGCGCATGATCAGAGGCAACTCGCCCTTACCCTGCGATATTTTCTTGATTTGCGAAGATGGGAAGAGAAGCAGCAAATCGTGGAGCAACATCCCGAGTTACTTGAACCTCAGGCAGAGGTGTTGCTTGAGGGGTTGAAAGACGCCCAAGAGAGCGCCGAGGCAATTCAGTTAGTCCAAGAACATCAGAAGTTATTGCAGCGCTGCCGAGACGCAGGTATTCCACGGGCCTTCGCCGAGAAGCAGCTTTCGACGGAAGGCATCGCTGAGGCCGCACGCCGCGGCCTGCAGCCAGAGGAATTCCTGGCTCAACTCCGCGCCGTTCAGGAGAAACCCCCTGAGCTCCGCGAAGTGTTGGCGGAGCTTGCCGCTGCAGGCATAGAGGTCAGCACATCCGAGGAATTGGACCAAATACTACAACTGTCCGGGACGCTTCGATATTTCCTCAGTCTCGATAGATGGGATGAGAAGCAGCGAATGGTAGAGCAGCATCCTGAGCTGCTTAGCCCTGAGGCAGAGCTATTGCTAGGGAGGTTGAGGCTTGATCAAGAAAGCACTGAAGCAATCGCCCTCGTCCAAGAACACCAGGAGTTGTTGCGGTGTTGCCTAGATGCAGGCGTCTCGGGAGCATTTGCCGAGAAGCAGCTTTCGACGGAAGGCATCGCTGAAGCCACCCGTCGGCGCCTCCAGCTGGAGGAATTCCTGGCTCAACTGCGGGTCGCCAAGGAAATGCCACCTGAGCTGCGCGAGATATTGGCTGATCTTTCCGCCGAAGGCATAGAAGTCCATACACCTGAGGAATTGGCGCAAATAGTGCCAGTCCGGCCGGATTTGGTTGCTAGGCTTGGGCGAGTCGTGCAAGCAGTTGAGTTCGGTCCGCCCGCTCTGCCGGAGATAGCAGACGATCAACGGGCGGCGGAGATGGCGCTTGAACACTACCTCAGCTCGGGAGACTTGTCCGCACTGGACAGCGCCGCCGCGGCTTGGTCTCGGATCTTGGAGCATAGGGCGTTGTCATCGGCAGCTGAGGGCACAAGGGGTTTGGTTTTCAACAATGCTGGCAATATCTTTCTGCACCGACACAAGGTGTATGGACGTGCTGCCGACCTCGACTGTGCAGTAGAACTTTTGAAACGGGCGGTACATGCGTTTCCTAGTGACTATCCCGATATGCCAATGTCCCTCAGCAATCTTGGAACCGCCCTGCGTCACCGTTTCATGGCTTCGGGGCGGGAGTCGGACTTAGAAGAGTCAATTCGGGTCTGTGAGCAGGCAGTTCGGGCGGTAAGGCCCGGATCGCCCCATCTGTCTCAGTGCCTTAACAGTCTCGGAAATGGCTTGCGAGACCGGTTCGCACTTCGGGGGTGTGAAGAGGACCTTGAACGAGCTATCGGGTTCTTTCAAGAGGCCCTGAACAAAGCGCCAATACATTCGCCCGTGCGATCCTCGTATCTAAGCAACCTGGCGATAGGCCTGGCCGACCGGTTCGCGTACGCCGGTGGAGTGGCGGATCTCGATGAAGCGATTCGACTCTACCGAGAGGCCGTAAGGACAACGACAGAGGGTTCTCCGGATCTCCCTATGTTCCTCAATAATCTAGGCAACAGCTTGCGCACGCGCTTCAACCACATGCATACGAGTGAGCAATCCTATGTATCAGATCTAGAAGAAGCGATCCGAGTGTATAAACTGGCCGTGCAAGCCACACCCTCCGGGTCGCCCAACCTCGCTACCTACCTCAGCAACCTGGGAACTGGATTGACCCTTCGGTCTACGATCACGGTATGGGAAGAGGACTTAGACGAGGCGATTCAGATCTGCCGACAAGCCGTACTGGCGACGCCTTCCGAATCGTCCGAGCTGCCTTTGCGCCTTTGCAACCTAGGAAACTGCTTGGAGGTGCGTGGTGAGCGCACAGGGCAGGCGGCGGATTTGGACGAGGCGATTCGGGTGCTGCAGCAATCGGTGCAGGCTTCTCCGCCAGAATCGACTGGCCTTTGTAGGTACCTCGCCAACCTGGGAAATGCCTTCACCGGCCGGTTTAATTGCACGAAAGAGGCGGCTGACTTCGAAGAAGCCTCTAAGGCATACCGCCGCGCCTGTCAACTAGGGGTTCTCGATGAACCGCAAGTGGCCCTTAAGGCCGCCAGCGTTTGGGGCGATAAGGCTATGCAGCACAAAGACTGGAACGACACCGCAGAAGCGTATGGTTACGGCCTTGCTGCTGGCCGAGAGCTGCTGGTGCAACAGCTACTGCGAAAGCACAAGGAGAACTGGCTGCGTCACCTCGAGGAGATGTCCGGGCGAGCAGCGTATGCGCTGAGCAAGCTTGACCGCTTCGAAGAGGCAGCTACGACAATGGAACGCGGCCGCGCACGCCTACTGGCCGAGGCTTTACAGCGCCGTCGTCGTGACCTACAGCAATTGCCTGCCCAAGGCCGAGCCGACCTTTACGAGCGTTATCGCCAAATCGTGCAGGAACAGGACCGACTGACGCAGTCTGAGCCAACTCAGCTCGGGGCGCTGCGCGGACCGGAGCGACACGACGCCATTATCGCAGCAGCCCGCGACTTCGAGCTGGTAGTGGCCGACATCCGCAAGGTGCCAGGCTATGCTGACTTTCTGGGAGAAGCCAACTTCGCCCAGATACAGGCCGCCGATTCCGACACACCTGTGGTCTATCTGCTGGCCACATCTGCAGGTGGCATTGCTCTAATTGTGCAGGCCCACGCTATAAAGCCCGTGTGGCTCGACTCGCTCACCGACGGGGCGATTCGGGAGTGGCTCAGGGGACCAGCAGATGACCCCACCGCTGGCGGCTGGCTAAACGTGTATCGGATCTGGGTGATCGAAGGCACCCAGCAAGCACAGCAAGCCTGGCTGGCAGCGATGGACGACATTACTCACCAACTCTGGGTCCACGTCATGCAACCGCTGGCGCAGGCCCTACATCAAGTCAAAACGCTCGCGGAGTCTTTCGACGCTCCCCAGGTGACGCTCATTCCCGCCGGTCTGCTGGCACTCTTGCCGTTGCATGCCGCCTGGACCGAGGATGCATGCATGCCAACCGGGCGCCACTACTTTCTGGACGAGTTCACCGTAAACTATGCCCCCTCAGCCCTAGCGCTGAGCCATGCGCGGGAACGAGCCGAGCTTGAACCCGACGACCGACTACTAGCCATCGAAGAACCGCTCGCGGCGGGCGCATCGAACCTGCCGAACGTGCAGCGCGAGGTCGCGGCCATCGCCGGGCTGTTCGACAATCCAGTCATCCTCTCCCACGAGAAAGCTACCCGTCAGGCCGTGTTGGCTGCTCTGCCCCAAGCTGACGTGGTGCACTTCTCCTGCCACGGCAGCAACGACTGGCAAGCCCCGCTGGAGAGCGGTCTGCTCATGGCTGACGACGAGACCGGACAGAATGCGATGCTCACTGTGCGCGACCTGCTGGAATCGGAACACGTCGGCGGCAGGTTGGCGACCCTGTCAGCCTGCGAGACTGGCATCGTCGGAACAGATCTTCCCGACGAAGTAGTGGCGTTGCCCAGCGCTTTATTGCAGGCCGGGTATGGTGGCGTGGCAGCCTCGCTGTGGTCGGTGGCCGACATCAGCACCGCCATGCTCATGGAGTACTTCTATGCTGGCTGGAGGAAGAAGGAGGGAGACAAGCTCTCTCCGGCCCAAGCACTGCGTGCTGCCCAACGGTGGGTGCGGGACACTACTAACAGGGAGAAGGCCGACTACTTCAAGCGCTACAGCAATGAGCTCTCAGGTAACAGAATGCCCGAAGCTACTGCAGTCGACTTCTTCACTCAGATGATGATGATGAGTCGGAATCTGGAGAGTCGCGACTTTGCCCACCCTTTCTGGTGGGCTGCCTTCTACCTAACCGGCGCCTAGCAACAGCAGCATGGTACTTCCCATTTGCCAGGGGGGCGGCCTCGGCGGTGTATCCGCCAGCTACTAATGAGATGATCGTCTTTGCTGGCGGTACTTCAGGTACTGCAGGGACGATTTACTTTAACGAAGTCCTTTTCCTTGAGTCACGCGAATGGACAGTCGCTCACCATCCTGGCAGGAGGGCCATTTCGCGGCCGCCCTACATGCCGGACGAATTTGACAGGGTTAGACACCCCTCGTTCCGGGGCATACTGCCATTCGCTCTTCACACTCTCAGATTGCATGGCGGCAGGGGTCATTTAGAAGCAGAACACAGCGAGCCTCGTCGATGGGGCCAGTAATCTGACGCCACCACGGCAAAGTCGCCCAGCACTTCGGATTGATCCTGCCAGAAATTCAGCGGCCCTGGGCTCGGTATTTTGGCGGGGGGCTTTCGGTTTCCCAAACAGCGGGGAGTGCTCCATCGTACCCATTAACGGGGAATCTGATTCCCTGTTACGCCCCTGATAATTCCCTGTTCCGTTCGGTATCTTAGAACCTAGTCTTCAGAGCTAAAGCCAGCTGACACACAGCGTTGTCCACCAAAGGGCGCCGATTCAAAGCCGAAAAACTAGAAATTCCCTGTAAATTTCCCTGTTAGCAGGGAATTTGGGCCCAGAGAGCGTTCGCACGTGACTGTGTCCTCCGCCATCTAGTCTCACACTGTAGGACGCCATCCGAGAAAGCGCTCAAAAGGCCGCCTTTACCCGCTATTCTGCGCGCAAGCGAACCAGAGAAAACGACAACTCGATCGGCACAGAGTCGCTTTCCGCTACTTTTTCTTTGGGGCCTCAGATCATGGTTCGGTTCCCGCGATCGCCAAATGGCGAAGCCTTTTGCGATCACAATTCAAGCGGAACACGACAGCCGATTTGACTGCTGCTCCTCAACGATGATCTGTACTTTCCTGGCCCCTGAAGCCGACCAGGGCTAGACGCCGATAAGCGGGATCCGGCAGTGCGCTCTTGACAAGCCGATATTGTCAGAGAAAGTCACTCTATAATCGGCGATGGCGAAAGCGACAATTACCGCGGGCGACGGCGGACAATGCCGGCCGCCGCCAATAGCCCAGAACCTAGCATAATTAAGCTCGACGGCTCGGGCCCAGTTAAGAGAACACCGCTGGAGAACGCCGGGAATTCGCCCTCGTTATCGGCATTGATGTAGTTCGCGCCAGAGGACGGTGAGTTATAAAACTGCTCGTTCGGAACGTCGGTGCCGATCTGCTTCAGACCGAAGGTGTTGCTGTTGAACGAGCGACCGGACTGGTTAACAACCTGGGGAACTACCGCCAACCAATATGTGCCGGCCGTTAAGTTGACGTTTAAGCCTAAGGCAGCGTCCGTGAACAGGTCGTAGCCGAAGTCGCTATGACCTGTTTGTATGTGCTCGAAATCAAGCCCTGCCGCCATACCCGAGGCAATCAGGTCTCCCCCGTTACCTTCTGAAACTCCCGTACGGATTTCCCAATAAGCGCTCGCTGGGAGGATGTAGCTGAAATTGTTGGTGAATAGGCCAGACACGTTCCAGTTGCCGCTAACGACGAAGTTTTGATAGGTAGCAGCGCCGTAGGGGTTGCCGTGAAGGAAGATGTCATTTTCGTTCGGTAACGCGTTCGTGTTCGGATTGTTCGGATCAAGGTCTCCTCCGTAGAAGGCGCACTCGTATCCGACGATATTCGGGCAATTCGCGTAGCCGAGTCCGGTGAAGAACAGTGTCACAAGCAGGGCGAGCTGGGCAACTTTTCTCATTAGTCCCCTCATTGAATCACCGACAGCGAGTCAGCTACGGCTTAATCATCCAGACCGTTCCACAGCCCTGGTTACAGGGAATATCTGGGTTGCCACCTATGGCGGCGCTGCCATACAGATTTCCGTCGGAGTCAAATGTCACGTTGCTAACTGGATAGCCGCCATCGAGATACCGTGTGAAATCGTGAAGCGAGGCGTACTGCCAACCATCTCCTGTGCTGGTTAGCTTGAAAACATTGCCGTAGCCGTAAGCCCCGTCACAGGTGGTGGTCCCGTAGAGATTGCCCGTGGAGTCCATGGAGAGACTCGCCGCAGGTCCACAGTAAAAGTATGTTTGCGTTCCGGGAAAGCTGTAGAGCAGCTTGAATGTATATGTATTGCCCGAGGGTATCAGTTCGAATACCGTACCCCCGGTCCCGCTGCCGCCCGCATTCGTGGTGCCGTAGAGGTTTCCGGTGCTGTCCATTATTAGGCTTCCAATGGGGTACTGTCCGTCGCTCTGGTTGCGGAAGCTGTATAGCACAGTCTGCTTCCAGCCAATACCGTCAATGTACGTCAACCGGAAAACAGTTCCATATCCGTACATCCCACCTTGGCTGGTCGTTCCCAGCAAGTTTCCGTTGTTGTCGAAAATCACACCGGACTCGGGGTATGCCCCGTCGGGGCCACCAAAAAAATAAATCGGCGTCTCCGTCCAGTCGTTTCCCAATTGTGTCATCTCGAAGACAGTACCCATGCCGAGATGGATAAGGTCGTGTGCGGTTCCTCCGCCTACGGTGGTTCCGTAGATGTTACCCGAATGGTCCCAGATGAGGTCCCCGTAGCCGGGGCTATCGCCGTCAGGCGAGCCGGCGAATCCATGCAATACCGTCTCGGTCCACAAAGGCGGCGTAAGATTGAACACGACCCCGTCCCCCTTAGAACCCCCACTGAAAGTGGTCCCATAAAGAGCGCCATCCGGGCCGAACAGCACCCGAGCTGTGGGCCCATCTCCGCCGGCTGGAAGTTCTGAGATGGTGCTATAGACCCAGTCCGATCCAACGTGCTGTATCTGATATACCCTGCCACCGCTACACGCGAATTGCCAACAGAAGGTCGTACCGTACAAAACACCGTCGCGTATGGTCACCCCAGAGTACGGCTCGCTCCCGTCTAGGCCACTGAACTGGTGAATCACGCTAAAGTCTTGACCGTGTGCTTCTGTTGAAAGTAGTGGAGCCATCGTGAGCAGGATCAAGCGGACTAACGCTTTGAATTTCATAGCGTGCTCCCAAGTAAGCGGGATCTCCCGGGCCCACGATGTTACTCACAAGCTGGCCGAGGTTACAGACGCGTTTGCCCTTATGGTTGTCGAAAAACAACCGGCAAAGAGCGGCGAAAAATTTGAGCGGCTGCCTGCCGCTAGCCCAATCTCAGCCGTATGAAAACTCTTTTCCACAGCCAGGACGCGAGGCAGGCCCACAACTCGCCAGCCTTTCTCTTCACGCAGGAGACGGCAGCCGATGCTGTGCAAGGTAGCACGAATCCGTTAGAGCGACCTAATTCCACGTTCCGCATCTAAACGTCTTATTCCCTCCTTGCGCCCGGCTCGATTTTCCGTGCAAGGCTAAAAGCAAATCATGGCAAAGCCGATATTACTCACCGTCGATGACGACGC
>Ga0335085_10008693_pt1 | contig 15465 bp, 12 predicted proteins | sample Lox_Sample_45_FD_206712 | JGI IMG/M metagenome (GOLD analysis project Ga0335085, IMG submission 206712) | Soil microbial communities from Loxahatchee National Wildlife Refuge, Florida, United States - Lox_Sample_4.5 | ecosystem: Environmental > Terrestrial > Soil > Wetlands | place: USA...
GCGAAGCTGCAGCAGGTGATGATGACCGTGGCGCAACGCGTGCCGCTGGAGCTGGTGGCGGTGGACGGGCCGTCGGGTGGATTCACCGACTCGGCCGAAGTGGCCGCCGCGCTCGCCGGCGCTATCGCAGCGATCCCTGGGCTCGACCGCGCGCGTCTGCTTCTGTTCGGCGGCTGGGAATCGGCCTCGCGCGCCGCGGGCGCGACGCTGCAGATGGTGGGCGAGCGGCTGGGCATCACCGAGCAGTTCCAGGGCGTGGATGAGCTAACGGTGGGCGATGACGGCTCGCTGCGGATTCTGGAGCGCGTGGAGGGTGGCCAGCATCAGGTCTCGAAGTGCGCAGGTGCGCCGGCGGTGCTCGGCTGGGCCACGGGCAATCTGCCGGAACCGGCCAACAGCCCGCAAGTCGGCATGCAAAACATGCGGCTGATCCTGCCCGCACTGCAAAAGGCGAAACCCGCGCAGGTGAGCACTGGCTGCACGTATGCCAGCGTGGCGCTCCCGAAACAAATGCGAGAAACGCGGGTGGTGAAAGACACTCCGGTGGAAGACATCGCACGCGAGATTGTGGAGTGGATCACCGCGGGGTAGCCATGGCAGAAACAGTTCTCTTTCTTACACACACGGAGCCCGGCGGTGAGTTGTCGAAGCTGGCGCTGGAGGCTCTGAGCGCGGCGAAGTCGCTGGGCGGCACGCTGGTGGCGGGTTTAGTCGGCGCGGACGTGCAGGCGGCAGCCGATTCGATCGCGGGCGCGGGCGCATCGCGGATTCTGGGCGCGGCAGGCGCGGCGTTTGGCGAATCGCGCTATGCGACCGATGCGGCTGCGGCCGAAGCGTTGATCAAAGCGTCGCAGGCCACAGTGGTGATCGCGCCGCAGACCTCCCGCATGGCCCGCTGCATGTCCGGCGTGGCGCAGCGCGTCGGCGGCCGAGTGGATACGCACGTCACCGGCATCGCTGCAGGGCCGCAGATCACGCGCTGGTACTACAAACAGCGCATGGAAGCGCAGCTCACGCGCGCCGCGCGGCCGTGGATCATTCTGGTAGATGGCGGCGCGGCCCCGGCGCACGAAGGCGCGGCGGAATCGGCTGCGGTGGAGCCGGTCGCGGTGGAAGCGGCAACGCGCACCGAAGTGATCGGCCGCCAGGCTCCCCAGAGCGAACAGCAAACTATCCGCCCCGACGCGAACCTGCTTTTCGTTGCGGGCGCTGGCTGGACACGCAAGCAGGCTGACGGCAAACCGCACATCGACGATGCCGCGCGGCTGATTCTCGGCTTCATCAACGCGAGCGAAGCGTCGCTCGGATCGAGCAAGTCGCTGGTCGATCTTTCCGGCGAGGGCCAGGCGGTGCTGCCGTTCCTGACGCACATGAATCAGGTGGGGCAGACAGGCTCCACGCCGCGGCATCCCAAAGGGCTCGCCACATGCTGCCACGGGGAGGAGCCGCACGTGGTAGGCTGGCGTTTTGTGCGCGAAAGGCGCGCCGTGAACCTCGACGCCAACTGCGGCTGGGCGCGCGGAAAGGCCGATGTTGTCTATGTCGCCGACGCTTTCGCCGTGATGGAGCGCGTGAATGCGCTGCTGGCGGCAAGGGCGTAAACTGATTTCTGTTTCACCCCGAGGAGGTAACGATTGAGTATCACTGTGGGCGTTGTCAAAGAAACGTTCCCGGGCGAACGGCGCGTGGCCATGGCTCCCAAAGTCATGGACATGCTCGCCAAAGTCGGCGTGCAGTTCATCGTCGAACGCGGCGCGGGAACGGATGCCGGGTTTCCCGACAAGGAATATGAGGCAAAGGGCGCGCGCATGGCCGCAACCGCGGACGAAGTGCGCCAGACGGCACAGGTGCTCGTGCAGGTGCGCGTTTCGGATTCGCCGGCGCTGCAGAACGGTCAGATTGTGGCGGGCATGTGCGATCCGCTGAGCGAGCCGCAGTTCATCGCGGAGATCGCGAAACGCGGCATCACGCTGTTCTCCATGGAGCTGATCCCGCGCATCACACGCGCGCAGAGCATGGACGTGCTGTCGTCGATGGCCACCGTGGCCGGCTACAAGGCAGTGCTGCTGGCCGCCGTGGAGCAGCCGCGCATGTTCCCGCTGATGATGACCGCGGCCGGAACAATTCCGGCGGCACGCGTTCTGGTGCTGGGAGCGGGCGTGGCTGGGTTGCAGGCCATCTCGACGGCTCGCAGACTGGGCGCGGTGGTGAGCGGCTACGACGTGCGCGCGGCGGTGAAGGAACAGATCGAGAGCCTGGGCGCGAAGTTCGTGGTGATCGACGTGGGCGAGAGCGGCGAAGGCACCGGCGGATACGCCAAGCAGATGAGCGCCGAAGCCATTCAGCGGCAACGCGACGCGCTGGGCAACGTGATGCGCGAGATGGACGTGGTGATCACCACCGCAGCCGTCCCTGGCCGCAAGGCTCCGTTGCTGATCACCGCCGACATGGCGCGCGGTATGGCGCCTGGTTCGGTCATCGTCGATCTGGCGGCCGAGCGCGGCGGCAACTGCGAGCTGACGAAGCCGGGCGAGAAGGTAGTGGACAACGGCGTGAGCATCCTTGGTCCGGTGAATCTGCCGGCGTCGATTCCGTATCACGCCAGCCAGATGTACGCGCGCAACGTTTCCACGTTCCTCAAGAACATGATCACGAAGGAAGGCGCGCTGAACATCGACCTCGCCGACGAAATCACGAAGGAGACGCTGGTGGCGCGTGACGGCAAGGTCGCGAATCCGCGCGTCGAAGCGCTTCTGGAGGTGAAAGCATGAGCGGGCATAATCCATCGGACGTTTTCGAGCTGGGGATTCTCAGCGTTTACGTTTTTCTGCTGGCGGTGATTCTGGGACTGGAACTGGTCCGGCGTGTTTCACCGCTGCTGCACACGCCGCTGATGTCGCTGACCAACGCGATCTCGGCGATTTCCGTGGTCGGCGGCATTCTGATCGCCGGCGCGGCCGGTGTGAAGCCGCTGCCGAAAGTCCTTGGTCTCATCGCCGTCACCGCTGCGATGCTCAACATCGTCGCCGGCTTCATGATTACCGACCGCATGCTCAAAATGTTCAAGCGCGAGACCGGCAAGGGAGGTAAGAAGTAATGGAAACCTTCCTGCAAAGCCTCTGGCAATACGCCTACCTGCTCGCGGCCTTCGCGACGGTTTTCGCAATCAAGTGGCTGAATCATCCGTCCACGGCGCGGCGCGGCGTCATCGTTGGCGAGATCGGTTTCGCGCTGGCCATTATCGGCACGCTGCTGCGCCAGGAAGTGGTCAATTACACGGGCATCGCGATCGCCCTTGTCATCGGCGCCATGATCGGCGCACCCATGGCGCGACTGATGCCCATGACCTCGGTCCCGCAATTCACAGCCCTTTCGCACGCATTCGGCGCGCTGGCGGCGGCTCTGGTCGGCACCGCGGAATATTATCTGGAACCCACCGCGCCTACCGGCTTCAAAATGGTGGCGCTCACCATCGAAGTCCTGCTCGGCTTCCTCACCTTCACCGCGTCGCTCATGGCGTTCGGCAAACTCCAGGGACTCGTCCCCTCCCCGCCCATCACCTACAAGGGCCAGAACTTCGTCAACCTCGCCTTCCTCGGTGTGGGTGTGGTGTGCGGCGTGTGGCCTATTGTGACCGCTGCGCCCGACTGGGTTTATCCCGTCTTCGTTCTCATCTCGCTGATCTTCGGCGTTATGTTCATCCTGCCCATCGGCGGCGGTGACATGCCTACGGTGATCGCGCTGTTGAACTCGTTCGCGGGCGCTTCGGCCTGCGCCATGGGATTCACACTCGAAAACCGCCTGCTCATCATTGCCGGTGCGTTGAATGCGGCCTCGGGCTTCATTCTCTCGGTGATCATGTGCAAGGCGATGAACCGGTCGTTTACGAATGTGCTCTTCGGCGCGTTCGGTCAGGTGCAGGAGAAGGCCGGCGGCAAGGCGGAAGCGCGGCCGGTGCGCAGCGCGAGCGCGGAAGACGCGGCCATGCTGCTTGCCAACGCGTCGAAGGTCATCATCGTGCCCGGATACGGCATGGCGGTCGCGCAGGCGCAGCACAAGGTCCGCGAGCTCACCGATCAGCTCGTCAAGCGCGGCGTCGATGTGCAGTTCGCCATCCACCCCGTGGCGGGCCGCATGCCCGGCCACATGAACGTGCTGCTGGCCGAAGCCGACATCCCGTACGATCGCCTGCATGAGATGGAGGACATCAACAACGAGTTCGCCGAAGCCGACGTGGCTCTGGTGATCGGCGCCAACGACGTCGTCAACCCGGCGGCGCGGCACGATAAGACCAGCCCCATTTACGGCATGCCCATTCTCGACGTGGACAAGGCGCGCAACGTGATGGTGATCAAGCGCTCGATGAACCCGGGCTTCGCCGGCATCGAGAACGAGCTCTACTACGACCCGAAGTGTCTCATGCTGTTCGGCGACGCCAAGGGCTTCGTCTCGGAGATCGTGAAGGAAGTGAACGCGCAGTCACCGGTGGCTGCGTAGCGTGTAGCGCCCGTGAAGGTCAGAGACGCAATCCGCCTGATCGAGCAGGAGGGCTGGACGATTCAGCGCACGCGCGGCGACCATCGCGTCTACAAGCATCCCACCCGGCCGGGAATCGTCGTGATTCCCGGTCACCTGGGTGCGGATCTCGCGGCCGGTACGCTATCGAGTATCCTGAAACAAGCGGGGCTCAAGTGAGATACGCAGTCGTGATCGAAAGGACGGCGACAGGATACTCGGCGTATGTTCCCGATCTGCCGGGCTGCGTGAGCGTCGGCGAAACCCGCGAAGAGATGGAGCGCAACATCCGCGAAGCCATCGGGCTTTACCTGGACGAGCTTCGGGAGCAAGGCTCGCCTCTGCCGCCGCCCACCACCGACACCGAGTACGTGGCCGTCTAGCCTTCACTTCGTCTCGCGACGATACACCGTCCCGCCCTTCATCACAAAGCTCACCTTCGTCAGTGCGCCGATGTCGGCGAGCGGATCGCCGGGCACCGCGATAATGTCGGCCAGATAACCGGCCTTGAGCGCGCCGATACGATCGCCCCATCCCAGCAGCTTCGCCCCGTGCAGTGTGCCCGCCTGGATCGCGGCCAGCGGCGTCATCCCGTATTTCACCATCAGCACGAACTCGCGCCCCTGCGTGCCGTGCGGGAACGGTCCCACGTCGGAGCCCATCGCGATCGGCACTCCGGCGGCGAGCTGTTTGCGGAACTCGCGGGCGTGGAAATCGAGCATGAAGCGCTGGCGCGCCGCGTCCTGGGGCGAGGCGGCGTGTTCGGCGAAGTACTCGCTGATGGCAAAGGTGGGCAGCGCGAAGATGCCCTTTTCGCGCATGATGCGCATGGTCTCGTCGCTGAGCTGGTCGGCGTGCTCCACCGAGACGACGCCGGCACGCACCGCGTAGAGTGCGCCCGGTTCGCCCGTGGCATGCACGGCGACGTTGGTGCCCACGCGCGCCGTCTCCACCACGGCGGCGCGCAGCTCGGTCTCGGTGTATTGATAGGGCGGGGCAAAGCGATTGTCCCGAAATACGTCATGGCCGGTTTCATAGATCTTGATGAAGTCCGCGCCTTCCTTGATCTGCTCGCGAATGACAGCCACCAGCTCGTCGGCGTTGTTCGCGTATGTCGCGTTGGACAGCACGTGCTGCTCGGGGTTGTAGCCGATCGCGTCTTCGTGGCCCCCGAGAATGGACACCGCGTTGCCGCTCACGCGCATGCGCGGCCCGGGGATGAGTCCCGCGTCGATCGCGTTGCGCACCGCCGTGTCGGCCGAGCCCGCGCCCTCGGTCCCCATGTCGCGCTCTGCCGTGAAGCCGGCCATCAGGTCGTCGCGCGCAGCAAGCGTCGCGAGAATGGTGCGCTCTGGTGTCGATTCCTCCACTGTCTGCAGATCCTCGGCGCCGGGATGCAGGAACAGATGCGTATGCGCGTCGATCAGACCGGGTAGCAGCGTGCGGTCGCCGAGGTCGATCACTTCCGCGCCCGCGGGCCGCGGGACCGACGAGCCCACGGCGGCGATCTTATCGTCCTCGACAAGCACCTCGCCGGGCGTGACGTACCTGCCGGTCTCAACATCCAGCAGCCGGGTGGCGTGCAGGACGACGGCGTGTTTCGGGGCACCCGCGCACAACGCGGCCGCGAGAAAGAACGTGGCGCAAAGAATCCTCATAGTGACCTTTGCGCCAGATCATAACACTTCCATGGACCGGCGCACGGTGGCGCCGGTGCGGCTAGAACGAATACCCCACCGTCGCCTGCCAGGTTCGTGGCGCCACGAAGTGCGTGCCGCTGAAGGTTGACAGGAAATTGTAGAGCGCCACCTTATTGGTCAGGTTGGTCACCGTGAGACGCAGCGAAACGCGCTGGCGGTTCTCGCTGTGCAGCAGGTTGTCGGTTCCCATCGCCAGATCGAACATGTTGCGCGGTTTGACGCGGTCCGGATTGTGGTCGTCATTCTCCTGACCGGTCTGCGGCAGGGTGAGCAGCGTGGATTTCACCACACCGTCGCAGCTCGTGATCGGCGCGGTGACGGTGGCCGGGACGCCGTCGCAGGTCAGCCCGATGTCCACCTGCTGATTCGGCGTGAGCGCCAGCGCGGCAGCTGCGTCGGGCACGCCGCTCACCACCAGGCCACTGTCGTAGCGCCAGATGAAGTCCACCCAGGGGCCGCCTTTCTTGAACTGATAGCGCAGGTTGGTGGTCTGCTGGAAGGCCTGATCGTGGTCGATGCGGAAGACGCCCGCGCCCAGGTCGTTCGCGCCCTGCGCGACGAGCCCGCCCACCTCGGGCGGCAAGTAGCGCGCGCGAGTGTGACCGAACGTCATGTACGCCTGGAAGCCATGAATATCGATGGTGCTGAGGCGGCCCGTGACGCCGTCCAGTTTCGACTGCTTCCACGAAATGGGAAACGTGATCGGCGTATTGAACAGCACGTCGAAGTCATAAGCGTTGTCGGTGAACTTCCAGAAGTAGTCGCCGTCGAAGATCAGGTAGCGGCCGATGCGCTGCTGCAGGCCCACGTTGAACTGGTTGCGATTGCCCGGCTCGATGGGCACGCCCGCGGCTCCAAAGAGATTCTGCGCCAGCCCGCCCAGCCCGGTCGCGCTCGACAACAGCAGATTCTCGTTGAACGGCGTCTCGAACGTGCGCGAATACGAAGCGCGCAGTACGGTGCCGGTCGGCTTCACCAGATAAGAGAAGCCGATGCGCGGCTGCGGCCCGTTCTCTGAGATCAGGCCGTCGTACTGGTCGTCGCGAAAGCCAGCGTCGATGGTCAGCCCTCCGAAGGTGATCTGGTCGGTTACATAGAACGCGTATTGGTTGATGGGATGGATCTGGTGGAAGTTGAAGAGCGTGCCGCCGCGCGTGAGATCGTATGCAACCAGTCCGGGCAGCAGATCGGGGTTGGCCTGATAGGTCGGATTGACGCCCGCGCACGCGTTCGGGTCGGTCACGGAAGGCAGCAGCAGTGGGTTGCCGTTCCCATCGAGGCACACCGGGTTAAACGTGGGATCGGTCACGCCGAGCGCGAAGGTCTCGTCGAGGCGCGTCTGCTCAATCTCCGTGCCCACCTTGACGTTGTGCCGGCCATGCACAAGCGAGAGATCGGCCTTCACCCCGTAGTTGGTCAGGAAGCGAACCTGCGACTCGGTGACCGGAGTGTCGTCGAATGGATCGCGGCTGCCATAATAATTCACCTCGTCACGCCGCACCCACGGATTCACCGTGAGCAGCATTTTCGGACCGAACGTGTGCTGGTAGCCCGGCGCCGCGCTCCACGTCAATACGCGCTGTTTCTGATCCTGGCTCAACTGATCGAAGCTGTTTGGCACCTGGAACCAGTTCCGCGCCAGAAACAGGTTCAAGTGGAAGATATCGTTCTCATGGGGCTGATAATCGAGGCGGTCAAACGCGCTTTCGTTGTTGCCGATGTCGTGGGTCGGCAGGAACTCCGGCGTGTCCAGGAAATGGCCCGTGCGAATCCCATTCAGCGCAATAAAGTTTCCGTATTTCGGCCCGCCGAAGCCCACATCCGCGTTGCTTTGCCAGGTGCCGAACGAGCCCCATCCGGTTGTGAAGTCGCCAAACGGCCGCTGTACGCCGAGGCCCGACTTCGTCGTTGCGTTCACCACCAGGCTCGACTTGTCGCCGTATTCAGCGTCGGGCGCGCCGGTGATCAGTTCCATGCTCTGGATGGCGTTCGGCGGAATCTGTGTCGAGAACACCTTGCTCTGCTGATCGCTCACCGGCTGGCCGTCGAACACAAAGCTGACCTGCGCGTGATCGCCCAGCGGGTGGAAAAAGCCGTTGGCGTCCCCCGCCGTGCCCCCAGTGCTGTTATTGATGATGGCACTGAGCCCGGCGGCGGGGTCGAATGCCGGCAGTTTTGAAAAGCTCACCGAGTCGGTATCGGTATGCGCCGAGGTGTCGGTTTCCACCAGCGCGCCACTTCCTTCGACCTCAACCGTGGTGTTGGCTTCGGCCACCGCCAATGTGAGGTTCAGGCTCACCGGAACTGTTGTACGCACGTCCACTTGCTGCGTATTGATGGCGAAACCGCTCGATTGTGCGCTCAGCCGATATGTGTTGAACGGGACGTTGTTGAACCGGAACGCGCCGCTGGTGTCGGTTTTCTCCTTTTGCTCATATCCGGTGTTGGGATTCCGCAACACCATGCTGGCTCCGGCGACCAACGCGCCGGAGGAATCGGACACTGTGCCGGCGATGGTGCCGCTGGCGATCGACTGCGCTGCCGCGGGAAGGGCCGCCAGAACAGCGAACCCAATATATAGATGAAGACGATGCATCAACCTTCTCCCAGCCATGATGGCTTCAATAAAAATTGATGACTCCGCCGGCCAGCGGAGGAGCAGGACTAGATGGAGAAGGAGAGGGCTGGAGGCCCGCGGGAAGAGGCAAGGTTGCTGATGCGCTCGATCGGCTCCCGCTCGGCTTCGTGCGATCGCTGCCAGGTCAGAAGCGCCGGTGGCGTCAGATGAGCGGCCGACACCGCAGGACTGACGGGGAGGTGACTCGCGTTACAAACCGCGCAATGGTTGTGCGGACCCTGGTGTTCGTGGGTGGCGGAGACACCCTGCAGGCCCACAAAACAAGTGAGCACCAGCAGCACCAGGAGGCCGCGGCTCAGCTTGCGAGATGTGGGCACACGAATCACGCGCCTTTGTTGGACGAGGCGGGCTTGCTTCGGGTTGCAAAAACAGGAAGGCAAAAAATGAAGAAGGGCCGTCTCCCCATGGACGGCCCTTCGACAGAAGCTTCGCTTGATCCGGCTCAGGGGCGAATTACGTTCTCGGCCTGCAGGCCCTTCGGCCCTCGCTTGACCTCGAACTCCACTTCGCAGCCTTCATCCAGACTCTTGTAACCATTCATCTGGATGGCAGAGAAGTGTACAAACACGTCATCGCCGTTAGAGCGCTGGATGAATCCATATCCCTTTGCGGCGTTAAACCATTTCACAGTGCCTTTTTCTCTCACTACTTATCTCCTACTCTGGGTGCACTGAGCCTCAAGCGCGCACAGAAGCCGATACACAGCTCCGGTACAGCCTCTTTGACTACAGAACACATCTCTTGTTGAAAACTGACCCATAGTAACCTGGACGAGACCCTGGCGGCAAGTACTAGAATGGCCTAACGTGAAGCAAGGAAAGATTTTCCTCGATTCGGGGGGACTTGATCGCAGGCACGGCGGTGTGACGAAGACCGCCCACAGGCCGGATTTCCTGCGTCCAAACCGGAACATCGCACAGGCTCAGCATGATAGACAACAGTTTTCGTAACAATGTAATTCACTTAACTGTTATTGAAACGCCCGCCTGGGAGGAGACCGTTCCGATCGACACGGACACCATCGCTAGCCCGGGGGCAAGACTACCCGGGACCTCCGCATTGACCTGCATGAGGCCTGGATGGTCGGGAGCGGGACCGGCGTAATCCACAACCGCCGGAGTTCCGCCAATCCTGACCGAGACTGTGCCCGGACCGAACCCGGTGCCGTAAAGGACGATCGTGCTGGCACGCGGGCAGGGCCGGTCGGCGGAGTTGGGGGTGCCGTCGGCGTTCAGGGCAGCGGCCTGGCCGGTGCCGCCGCCGAGGGTGAACAGAGCGGGAGTCGCCGCTGCGGTGTCAACCGTCGTGCTTTGCGCGAGGACGCCGTTCTGCAGAACGGCGACCTCGACCGGCGAACCGGCGCTGATCGTGTGCGGGACCAGTGCGTTGATCTGCGTCGTCCCGGCGTAGAACAACGCCGCCGGCGTTTCGCCGATCCGCACGCTCACCGTGGAGGGATCAAATGCGCCGAACAACGTGACGATCTCATCCGGCGAGATGGGTCCCTCACCGAAACTGGCCGCGCTCACGACGAGCAGGCCGGTCGTATCGCCCGCCGCCGTGATCGGCGTCAGCAGACGGATACGATTGTTGCCGGTGTCCGCGACATAGATACGGCCCTGGCCGTCGATCCTCACATCGGAAGGCGAGTTCAACTGCGCGGCCGCCGCGGCGCCGTCGTCACCCGCAAATCCTGACGCGCCGGTCCCGGCGATCACGGTCGCTGTACCGGAGGCTGCAATAGACAAGATTTCGTTCCTCGCGCTGTCGGCGACGAGGATGTTCCCATTTCCATCGATGGCGAGTCCCGCCGGTTGCCCCCAACCCGTGCCAACCGGCGTCCCCCAGCCCGAGCCATCGAAGCGCAAAAGCTGATTCGATCCGGCCGAGGCCACATAGAGCCGGCTTTGCCCATCGACAGCGACCGCGATCGGCTGCGAGACAGGCATGAACTTCATGGAACCGCCGGCGGCGAGCATCGTCACACGGTCGCCGGCAGTTTCGGCGATATACAGATCGCCATTCGGGTCAGGAAACAGATATGACGGCGCGTTGAGTTTGTCGATCAGGGTGGAGACGTCGCCGGAAACGCCGCGCTTCAGGACACGCCCGTTGCCAGTATCCGCAATGAGCAGGCTGCCGTCGGCCGCGAATGCCACGGCCTGCGGGGCGTTCAACGTCGCCGCGTCTCCATTGCCGTAAACCGTGCTGACGACGCCATCCGCGTTCACTTCCCGGATGCGATTCTCGCCCGTGTCGGCGACAAAGAGATTCCCCTGCGCATCGAGTGCGCATCCTTTGGGCAGAGCGAAACGCGCGGCAGTGGCAGGACCGCCATCGCCCCATGCGCCTGGGCCGGTGAGGCCCACGATGGTCATGTGACTGCCGGAGGCGTCGGTCACCTGCACCATGTTTGCGCTCGAGAACACGACGTTACCCGCCGGATTAATGGCCAGGGCGCGGGCTCCGAACTGTTCCGAGCCGGGAATCGGCGCATCAGGAGCGCCCAGCATATCCTCGGCCGCGACGTATAGCGCACTGCTGCGAGTCAGCGCCACGTCCACCACCTGCGGCGCCAGCGCAGCCGTCGTGATGGCACCGTTCAGCACCTGCCGCACGCGTCCGTTGCCACTGTCGGCGATGTAAAGCGCGCCATTGGCCCCGATGGCAAGACCGGCGGGATAGGATAACTGCGCCAGCGCGGCCACGCCGCCGTCGCCCGAGTAGCCTTTTGTGCCCGTGCCGGCGATCGCGTCGAGTCCCCCGGCGGTGCCGAGCCGATAGACGCGCTGCCCGTCGAAATCGGAGATGTAGAGGGAGCCATCGTCCGCAGCAGCAACGTTCCTTGGCGAAACGAGTGGCGATGCGTCATCGCCGCCCGCCAGCGTTGTGATGATCCCTTTTGTGTCGATCAGGCGCACGCGCGCGTTGCCGAGATCGGCGACATAAAGATTCCCCGCCGAATCGAGCGCAAGACCATAGGGCCGGTCAAGCTGCGCCGACTTCGCTGGTCCGCCGTCGCCGGAAAACCCCGGCCTGCCCGTGCCGGCGATGGTCTGCACCGTTCCGCGTGAGTTCATTTTACGGATACGGTGATCGGCCGCATCCGCAATGTAAAGATCGCCATTCGCCGCGATAGCCAGACCTTCGGGCTGCAGCAGCGGCACCGCGGTACCCGAACTGTTATCGCCGGCGGAATCGCTGCCCGCGATTGTCTCAATGTTGTATTGCGGAATCGAATCGGCTGGCGCGGCCAGTGCAAGAAGAAGAGAAATTGTGAATAGCACGGAGTACAACCCTTAGCTCTACAGTGTCGGGCCGATGCAAAAATCTCAGGTGGCGACCGATGGAAGGGTGTGTGGTATTCCCGTGTGCTTCTCCTGTGGGCGGCCGCCGGCGGCGTGCTGTCGCTGCATGCTCAGACATCGCTCCATTTGAAAACCGGCGATATTCGACCGCCTGCGCAGAGGGATAGAAGCGTGGGAGCGGCTCGCCGGCTGGATGCGAGTCGCTGGCACGCGTTGGTGCGGCTGGGTTCGGTCTCCGATGAGACTCTTGCTACGCTGCGCGAGCGTGGCGTGAATGTGCTGGCATACATGCCTGGCGGAGTCTTCGCGAGCTTGCCGGCGGGTGCATCGCTCGAAGGTGCCGGCGTGGCGTGGGCGGTCGCGCTCGATCCAGCGCAAAAGATCAGTTCGCTGCTCGACACGGACGCTGACGGCCTGTCCGATTTCGTGGTGGAGTTTCACGGAGACGTCCCGCAGGCCGACCAAAGGACCATCGCGTTGCGCAGCGGTTTCCTATGGAAGGAACGCGCGGACCTGCTGCTCAATCATCTGCTGGTGACCGGCTCATCGCGCCGGCTGACCCGACTGGCCGAGTGGGATGAGGTGGCGTACATCTTCCCGGCCATGGATGCATCGCGGCAGGCCGGCCCGCTGTACGCGTGCGGCGGTGCGGTGACGCGCGCTGGGCCGGTTCCGCAGGCGGTGCCGGTGATCGGCAACGGATGGGACGGTCCGGGGCTTGGTGCCGCGAACTTGTCCTGGTCGTTTCTCAATATGACCGCGAAACTCCCGGCCGACACGGTGCGTGCCGAGGTGGCGCGCGCGCTGGCGGAATGGTCGAAATACGTGCAGGTGAACTTTTCGCCGATTGCCGGCGCGTTCCCCCGCACGATTGCCGTTTCGTTCGTCACGGGCAACCACGGCGACGGGTACCCGTTTACCAGCCCCTCGCAGCTCGCCCATACGTTCTACCCGTGGCCGGTGAACCCGGAGCCCATCGCCGGCGACATGCATTTCGACGATGTTGAGAGCTGGCACGTCGGGGCTGACATCGACCTGTTCAGCCTGGCGCTGCACGAAGCGGGGCACGCGCTGGGGCTGGGGCACTCTGACGATCCGAATGACGTGATGTATCCGTACTATCGCAAAGTGACCGGGCTGTCGGCGGGCGACATTGCCGCAATCCGGACGCTGTATCTGGCGCGCAGCGCGCCGCAAACCCTGACGCTCACGGTCGCACCGCCCTCGGCGGTCACATCCGCCCCGAGCGTTGCCCTGACCGGCACCGTTTCCGGCGGCAGCGGCGAAACAACCATTCAATGGACCACGTCGGCGGGAGCTTCCGGCACCGTCGCCGGCGGTGCGTCCTGGGCGATCGCGGCCGTCCCGCTGGCGACCGGAACGAACACAATCACAGTCAGCGCTTCTGACACAGCGGGCAATCGCGCCAGCCAGTCGTTCACCGTGACAAGGACCGCGGTCATCCCAACGCCTCCGGTGAAGGCATCGCCGCCGACCTTGACCGTCACGTCCCCCGCATCGAGCAACGCCGGTACAACCGCGCCCACCATCACAATCGCGGGAAGCGCCAGCAGCAGCGCCGGACTCTCCAGAATTACCTGGACGGCGCCGCTCGGCTCGGGCACGGCTTCGGGTTTGGCGCAGTGGAACACCGGCCCGGTCCCGCTCATGATAGGGGCGAACAGCATCGTCATCCGCGCGACAGACGTCAACGGCGCGACGGCGTGGCGCTCGCTGATGGTGACGCGCTTCTAGAAAATCAGCTGTTCGAGACGCGAGCCCTTCACAATGACGGTCTCGTGGCGCTCCGGGCCGGTGGAGATGCAGCCGACTTCGACGCCCGTTCGCTCCGTCAGGTAGTGCAAATAATCGACCGCGCCCGGCGGCAGGTCCTCGAATCGTGAGAGCCCCCTTGTGGATCCGTTCCATCCGGGCAGGCTCTCATACACCGGCTCGATCGATTCGATCCCGGCGGCTGTCGGCGGCATGTCACAGACCTCCTTGCCATCAATCCGGTAGCCAACGCAGACCGGCACCCGCTCCAGCCCGTCGAGCACATCGAGTTTGGTGATCACCAGGCTGTCGAAGCCGTTCAGCATCGCCGTGTAGCGCAACAGAGGCACGTCGAACCAGCCGCAGCGCCGCGGACGTCCGGTCACGGCGCCAAACTCCTTGCCCGCCTGGCGCAGATGTTCGCCCATCTCGTCGTTGAGCTCGGTCGGAAAAGGACCCGCGCCCACGCGTGTGATGTACGCCTTCGACACCCCGATCACGCCGCTGATCCGCGTCGGCGGCACACCCGCGCCAGTGCATGCCCCGCCGGCGGTAGCGCTGGAGGATGTCACAAACGGGTAGGTCCCGTGATCGACATCCAGCATTGACCCCTGCGCGCCTTCAAACAGCACTCGCTGGCCCGCGGTGATGGCGTCGTTCAGCACCTTCGACGTGTCGCACACCATCGGCTCGATGCGCCGGCCGAACTCGCGATACTGTTCCCGAATCTGGCCATAATCGATCGTGTCGGCAATGCCGAACGTGCGCGCCAGAAGCTGCTTGTCTTCAGCAAGCGCGTTGTAGGCAGCGTCGAATGTGGAACCTTCGAACAGATCCGCCACGCGCAACCCGCGCCGCCCGATCTTGTCCTCATAGCACGGGCCGATTCCGCGCGATGTGGTGCCCAGCGCCGTCCGATTCGCGCGATCCTCGGACATCTTCTCGACAATGCGATGGAACGGGAACAGCACATGCGCGCGATTGCTGATGGCCAGTTGCGCGCGCACATCGATGCCCATGCTTTCCAGCGTGCCCATCTCGTCCAGCAGCGCCGCCGGATCAATCACCACGCCGTTGCCGATCACGGCACGCACGCCGGGGCGGAGAATTCCGCTCGGAATCAGCTTCAGGATGAACTTCTTCTCGCCGATGAAGACCGTGTGGCCGGCGTTGTGGCCGCCCTGGTAGCGCGCGACGATATTGAAGTTCTCGGAGAAAAGGTCCACAACTTTCCCTTTCCCCTCGTCGCCCCACTGGGCGCCAAGCACGATGACGTTTCGCATGAAGGCTTAAACCACCTTAGTTTACCGTACCGGCCGGCTACTTCTCGTGAGCTTTGGGATGCGCCTTGTCGTACACGCTCATCAGATCGGCGAGCGAGACCTGTGTGTATTTCTGCGTGGTGGAAAGCCGAGCGTGCCCCAGCAGTTCCTGAATCGATCGCAGGTCCGCGCCCGCGCTCAGCAGATGAGTGGCGAAAGCGTGCCGAAAGCTGTGCGGATGCAGAGAGGCGTCGCCCGCGAGAAACCGC
>Ga0335085_10008696_pt1 | contig 15463 bp, 11 predicted proteins | sample Lox_Sample_45_FD_206712 | JGI IMG/M metagenome (GOLD analysis project Ga0335085, IMG submission 206712) | Soil microbial communities from Loxahatchee National Wildlife Refuge, Florida, United States - Lox_Sample_4.5 | ecosystem: Environmental > Terrestrial > Soil > Wetlands | place: USA...
TGCTCAGTTCCGGTCTGCTCCTCTTCTCGCTGGTAATGGTTGTCGCGCTGGCCAAGGCGCTCACTCCTGCGCTCGAGCGCGGCATTGAGGTCGCGGGCGCTCCGCGAAGTGTGGTGGGCATTGTCATCGCCGGGCTCGTCCTTCTTCCAGAAGGACTGGCTGCGTTCCGGGCCGCGCAGGCCAACCGCCTTCAGACCAGCATGAATCTCGCACTCGGCTCCGTCCTGGCTACCATTGGCCTTACCATCCCGGCCGTCGCCTGCGTCTCCATCCTGCTCACCAGGCCCCTGACTCTCGGCCTCAACCCCATGGAGGAACTGCTGCTCGCCCTGACTTTGGCTGTCAGCTTTCTCACCCTGGGTACGGGACGAACCTCCGTGCTCCAGGGAATGGTCCATCTGGTTCTCTTTGTTGTGTTTCTCTTCCTCGCCATCGTGCCTTGAAGTGCCCGCGGTTCGTGCGAATGGACGGCCCCGATTCCGGCCAACTTCGTGTAAGCTTTTGAGTTTCACGGCAGGCGGGTGAAGTCCCTTGAGCAGCGGAAAACAGATTCACGAACAATCGCTGGCCGATCTCGGCGCCACCTCGCCGGATGCCATCGTCGCGCGTTTCGCCGAGGTGCGCGCGCGCTTCGATAGTGACTGCCAGAACATGGCGGCCATCGGAGTGGGGAATCTCGACGCCTGGCAAGCCCTGCGCAACGCTTGGCTCGGCCGCTCCTCCGGCGTCATCACCGCCATCGGCGACAACTGGCTCAAGCCCGCCACGCCCGACCAGAAGCGCGTCGTCGGCAAAGCGCTCAACGAGCTCAAAGCCCATGTCGAGCGCACCCTCGAAGAGCTTCGCGCCCGCGCCGAATCCGCGGGCGAAGCCGGCGCCGCCGCGGGCGGCATTGATCTCTCCCTCCCCGGCGTCATTCGCTCGCTCGGCACGCGCCATCCCATCCGCCAGACCTTCGAAGAGCTGGAGCGCATCTTCCTCTCCATCGGCTTCTCTATCGTCGAAGGCCCGGAAATCGAAACGCCCTATTACAACTTCGAAGCGCTCAATATTCCCGAGCATCATCCCGCGCGCGACACCATGGACACGTTTTATCTCTCATTGCCGAAAGGCGCGCCCGAATTGCTCCTTCGCACCCACACCTCGCCCATGCAGATTCACACCATGGAGCACCAGAAGCCTCCCGTGCGCATCATCGTTCCCGGCCGCGTCTATCGTCGCGACAATCCCGACGCGACACATTCCTTTGCCTTCCACCAGATCGAAGGCCTGGCCGTGGACACGGACATCACCTTCTGCGAGTTCAAAGGCACCGTGGAATATTTCGTCCGCGAATTCCTCGGCCCGAAGACGCGCACGCGCCTCCGTCCCAGCTATTTCCCGTTCACCGAGCCGTCTGCGGAGGTGGACGCCAGCTGCTTTGCCTGCGACGGCAAGGGCTGCCGCATCTGCAAGCAGGCCGGATGGATTGAGCTGTTCGGCTCCGGCATGGTGGACCCGGCCGTCTACGGCTTTGTGAATTACGACGCGAAAAAGCTCTCCGGCTTCGCCTTCGGCATCGGCGTCGAACGCATGGCCATGATGCGCTACGGCATCAGCGATATTCAGATGTTCTATCAGAACGACGTCCGCTTTCTCCGGCAGTTCGAGTAACGCGATCGTTTATGAAAGTCCTCTACCACTGGCTCAAAGAATTCGTGGCCATCCCGCTCGAGCCCCAGGAGCTCGCCTCGCGCCTCTCGCTCGCCGGCGTCTCCATCGACTCGGTCACTGACTCGCCTGCCGGCCCGGTGCTCGATGCGGAAATCACCACGAACCGTCCCGACCTGCTCGGCCATCTCGGCGTCGCGCGCGAAGCCGCGGCCATCCTTCGCACGCCTTTCCGTATGCCGGAGCCGCAGCCCAAGGAATCCAAGGACCGCGCCGACGCCGTCGCCCGCGTCGAAATCACCTGCCCCGACCTCTGTGGCCGGTTCACCGCGCGCGTCATCCGCGCCGTGCACATCAAGCCTTCGCCGGACTGGCTCCGCCAGCGTCTCGAGGCTCTTGGCCACGCCTCCATCAACAACGTGGTGGACGCCACCAACTACGTCATGTTCGAGCTCGGCCATCCCCTGCACGGCTTCGACCTCGATACCCTCGCCGAGCGCCGCATCGTCGTGCGCCGCGCCCAGCCCGGCGAAAAGATGCGCACGCTCGACGGCGTGGAACGCGCCCTCACGCGCGACATGTGCATGGTGGCGGACGGGCGCCATTCCGTCGGCCTCGGCGGCATCATGGGCGGCGTCGAAACGGAGATCAGTTCCGCCACCCGCAACGTCCTGCTCGAATGCGCCTGGTTCGATCCCATCTCCATCCGCCGCGCTTCAAAGGCGCTCGGCCTCCGCACTGAGGCCTCCATCCGCTTCGAGCGCCGCGCCGATCCCGAAATGGCGGAGCGTGCCTCGCGCCGTTGCGCGCAGCTCATCCAGGAAATCGCCGGCGGAGAGGTGCTCGCCGGCCTGGTCGACGTCTATCCCAGCCGCCAGCCCTCCTCCGAAATCGAACTCACCCGGCACGAACTGCTTCGCGTGATGGGCGCCGATGTTCCCGACGAAGACATCGAAACGATCCTGCGCGCTCTCGGCTTCGAGGCGCAGCGCGTCGACAGCAATCGTTCCTCGCGCGACTCCCTCGTGGCCACATGGCGCTGCGCGCAGCCCAGCTGGCGGCACGACGTGTCGCGCGAAGTGGACCTGATCGAGGAAGTGGCCCGGCATTACGGCTTCGATAAATTCCCGCCGCGGCTGCCTGCCGCGCGCCGCCCGGCGCATCGCCTGCCCCACGCGGAGGCCGCCGACCGCCTGCGCGAGCGCCTGCTCGGCCTGGGCTATCAGGAGGCCGTGCCGATTCCGTTTGTGGACGAGGAACACGATGCGCTCTTCCGCGACGACACCGCACCGAACGCCGAACCCGCGCGCATCACCAACCCGCTCTCGGAGGATGCCGCCGTCCTCCGCTCGACGGGCTCGGTCACTATGGTGCGCGCGCTGGAGTGGAACCTGAACCGCGGCCAGCGCAATCTGCGCCTCTTCGAAATCGGCCGCGTCTACTCGATGCACGCCGGCAGTTCCGCGGAGATTCCGGTGCTGGCTCTCGGCGCCGCTGGAATGGCGCGCGAGAAGAGCGTCCACGACGCCGCGCGCCCCTTTGGCCTCGAGGATTTGAAGGGCGACCTGGAAGCGCTCCTGGAAATCTGCGGCGCCCTCCATGTGGCCGCCGGCGGGCCGGCGTGGCTCCAGGCCGGACGCGCGATGCGCCTTGCTCTCGCGGACGGAAAAGGCGTGCGCCGCCCGGTGGGCGCGGCCGGACAGCTTTCCCGCCGCGTGGCGGAGCGATTCAAGTTGAAGCACGACGTCTGGCTGGCGGAACTGCCGCTCGAGCCGCTGGTTCTCGCCTGCGAGCAACATCGCGCCGCCCGCCGATTCGAGCCTCTCCCGCGTTTTCCCGCCGTCGAACGTGATTTCTCGCTCCTGGTGGGAGATGCCGTCACATTCGAACGGGTCGCCGGCGTGATTCGCGGCCTGGGCATCGGGGAAGTGGAACGCATCGAGGCTGTCGACCTGTTTCGCGGCGGCGCCATTCCGGCGGGCAAGCATTCGCTGCTCGTCCGCGTCACTCTCCAGAGCCGTGAGGCCACACTCACCGATTCGCAGGTCAACAATGCCGCCGCGCGCATCGTCGCCGCGCTCGAACGCGAACTCGGCGCCGCCCTCCGCACGGGGTGACCCACCGGCCGCGCTGGGTGCAACCATCCGGGCACGCCGCGCGTCTCTTAGACCGGCGACAGCACGAATGTTGCATCTTCGCAAAAATCGCCTGCCGGACTCCACGCGTGCCTGGGGCGCGCGCGCGGCCGCGGTGGTCACGGCGCTGAGTCTCGAACTTCTCTGGTTTGGCGCTCTGCTCTGTGCGGTTCAGTGCGCGAAGGGCGCGTGCCTCGGAACTGTCGTCCATGAACTCGAATCTTCGGAGCATCGTTGCGGGCATTCCGGTTCCGCGCCTGGAACTCCTGCGCCCTGCCCGCGCCATCAGAACTGTCCCGCATCGTTGCTCCGCCATGCGGCAACCTCCCAAATCGCCGTAGTGGCTTCGAATCTTCAGTTCTCCGCGCCGGTGGTCGCCGCCCCACTGCTGTCGCTGCGCGCGGCCCTCGCGTCTCCGCGCGTCAATGCTTCTCTGCCGGATAGGCGGCACTCACCGCCCCTGATTGTCTCCGCGCCATCTCCGCTCCCCCTGCGCGTCTAGAAATCCGTCCGCACATGTCTGTAGCGCAGGGCCTGCCCGCCGTGGCGGGCGATAGCCCTGCCGTTTTTCTCGAACCACCGTCCGCGGGGCTATCGCCCTGCGCTGCGCCTGCTCGTCGTTCTGCTGCGAAAGGATTCGGCAATGAAACTGGCCACAGTTCCTCGCCTCGCACTCCTTGCGGCCCTGGGGTCCGGGTTGGCGGCGCTCTCAGCCTCCGCCCGGCAACAGCCCGCGAACCCTCCCCCGCAATCGCCTCCCGCCGCGCATTCTTCCATGCATCAAGCCGCGTCCACTTCGTTCATCGACGAGATCGAGGAGCATTCCTGCTCAGGCACCAGCGTCGAGCCGGACTCGAGCACCTCGTCCATGCTGATGACCATGCGTGGCGGCTGGATGCTTATGCTGCACGGCGTGGTGTTCGTCACAGACCAGCAACAGAGCGGGCCGCGCGGCGCCGACAAGTTCTTCTCCACGAATTGGGCCATGGGAATGGCGCAGCATTCTGCCGGTCTGGGCACGGTCACCTTGCGCGCCATGCTCAGCCTCGAGCCCGCCACCATCTCCCAGCGGGAATTTCCCCAGCTCTTCCAGGTGGGCGAGACGGCCTTCGGCCGGCCGATTGTGGACGGCCAGCATCCGCACAACTTCTTCATGGAGCTGGCGGGAATCTACGACGCGCGTCTGGGCGGCCACGGACTCCTCAGTTTCTACGCCGCGCCTGTTGGCGATCCCGCGCTCGGGCCGCCCGCTTTTCCGCATCGCGCTTCCGCGGACGAAGATCCTCTGGCGGTGCTCGGCCATCACTCGCAGGATTCCACGCACATTTCCGGCAGCGTGTTCACCGTCGGCGCGGCCTACCGCATCGTGCGCGCGGAGGCTTCTGCGTTCCACGGGCGCGAGCCGGGCGAAAACCGCTGGACCATTCCCGTGGGCGCGCCCGATTCCTGGGCCGCCCGGCTGACCGTCAACCCATTCCGTAACTGGAGCGCGCAATATTCCATCGGCAGGCTGCACAGTCCGGAGGCGATCAGCCCCCAGGAGGACACCCTGCGCATGACCGCATCCATCGATTATCACCGTGCGCTCGCCCGCGGCGACTGGGCTTCCATCCTCGTCTGGGGACGCAACAAGTCGCTGCCCGACGGCGAGGTGTTTTCGAGCTACCTGCTCGAGAGTCGGCTGCGATTTGCCGGCCGCAATGCACTGTGGACGCGTCTGGAGAACCTGGATCGCAGCAACGAATTGCTGCTCGGCCGCAACCCCGCTCCGCCGGGATTTGTCGAGCACTTCCTGGCGCGCGTCCAGGCTTACTCGTTCGGCTACGACCGCGATCTGTTCGTGACGCCGCGCACCCGCACGGCCCTGGGTGCCCAGGTCACCTTTTACGGTGTTCCGGGATCTCTCCAGCCTCTCTATGGCCGGTTTCCGGTGGGCGTGGCTATCTTCCTCCGTTTCCGTCCGGGACGCTCCGGGCAGGAGTGACGAGCGGCGCCCGCAATTCTTGCCCGGACGCATTCCTCTGTTGCGCGCCATCGCGCGAACTCTCAGAATGATGCGGGCGGAAACATCGCCGGCTGCGGATCCAGCCCCCGCGGCCTGCAATTCAGGGGGAGAACGTGGAACAATCCGTGCGCGTGGAAATCTACGACCAGGTGTATCACCTTCGCGGGGAAACCGACGAGGCCCACGCTCAGGAACTGGCGCGCTACGTCGACGAACGCATGCGCGCCGTCGCGGAAGTCACCGGCGCCGTGGATTCTCTCCGCATCGCCGTCCTCGCTGCTCTCCACCTCGCCGACGAAGTCGCCCATCTCCGCTCCCGCCAGAAGGAGCTGGAGGACGAGATCCGCCAGCGGGCCGAACGCTGCCTGGATATCGTGGACCGCTCCCTGGGCCAGTCCGCCTGACACCCCTGACGTGGAGGCCGTGGTGGAGGCCGCAGTGGGCGGCCAGGCCGCCACTCAGGTCATCCAGGGCGAAAAATTGTTCGACCTCGTCGTGCGCATGGAGCCGCGCTACCGCGAAAGCGCGCAGCAGATTCGCAACCTGCTCCTCGGGTTTTTCGTCAACCCGGTGCTCTACCAGGTGGTCGCGCGCGAAGGCAACGTCCTGCAGGTCTAGCCGGGAAGGGCCGGATTATAGAGAACCATCGCCACCGGGTGCGTCCCCGCGGTGCTTCGAACCCCCTGCCTTCCACAGCCGGTGCGGCAACAGATAGGTGAAACCCACGAATGCCTCCCAGCGCGTGGAGCTGCCGGTGAGCCCGCGATTGAACGCCGCGTCGAATACCAGATTTTTTCGCGCCGCGTAGCTAACGGCCCAGAGATTGCCCACCGCGTTGCTTCGCAGGAACGGCTGAGTGAAGTGCCAGATTTCTCCGGAAATGGAGAACCGATGCGGGAGAGGATGGGAAATCGAGAGTGTTTGGCCGAACTGCGCCCTGCGCACTGGCCCTTGCACCAGTTCAGTGAACAGTGCGTTTGCGTCATAATGAAATCCCTTCACGTCGGCGCTCGCCAGAATCACAATCGAGTTGATGGGGCTCCCGATATCGAACTCGGGAGCTCCACCGTCGTAGACGCGATGAAAATAACTGGCCGCGAGCGTCGGCCTCGCACCCTCTCCGCGCAGGAGTACTCCTTGCGCGCCCAGGAACACGTCGGCCACACGGTTTCCGGTGTTTCCGTCGGTCATGTAGTGCGCAATCGGCTCCGCGGACGCCAACAATTGCAAGCGAGGCGCCACCGAGAGTTTCACTACCTCATTGAAGCTGTACCGTGAGGTGAATTCGGGGGAATTCCAAGCGCCCAGAAGTCCCGTTTCAAACTGCAGGTAGCCCACGGGAGTGAGCGTCGCGGGGGTCGAGACCGTGGGACGCCCGGGATTCGCCTCCGGATCGTCAGCCGTTCCCGTCTGTGCCCCAACCGGCGGGACGCTCGTACTCAGGATTAGGAGCAAGAAGACGCAATTCCGCCTCAATTTTCCTCCTCGTCTGCGCAGATCGACGCACGACTCTGCAACAAGCACGCGGCGCACTGTGGCCGGGCTCGTTTACAGCAGGAGCATTACGCTCGCGGAGGACGATAGAGGGGCATAAACCATCCCGGCTGGGGCCGTGTGGCGCCTGGATCGAGCCACCTGCACAACGGAGTCATCTTGGGGAGCCGCTCAAACGATCCTAGAAGGAGGTGGAAGCCACAGCAGGAGCAGGCATTCCTGTCGCAATCCGGCGCTCCATCGCTGTGGCCCAGACTTCCGATAGCGGTGTGCGAACCGGGGACTGGGCCCTCAGATCCACAAGACAGGCAGAGCGACGAAGTCGTGCTCGCGATGCTGAAAACGCACGCGAGGAGCAAGCCCGTGAATCGAGCGAAACGACGCCGATGCCCGCCCACCATGCTCGATATTCTTACACCCGCATGCTTCCGGCTGCCAGCAGTTGTTCCTGTGTACGAATCCCGTATTTCGTCACCCCGGCGGCCGGCGTTCCTCTCCTTCTGCTCACCCGGGAAGAATTGGTCAACGGTTCTCTCTGCTGGCTTGACGCCTCCGCGAACGGTGCTACTGTGTTTGAGCAGGTTCAAGAGAGCGGCGGAAACCGTCACATTTGTCACACGCCGAGTAACCCCGGAGGGCGGGGGAGCGTCAAAGCTGCATCGGGGGATTCAGGATTGAGCAGGCGAACGAACGATAGTCTCCGCTATGGCCGCGCACTGCGCCTCCTGGCACTCGCGGCCTGCCTGCTGACCGTTTTCTTTGTCGTTGTTTCCACCAGCCACATTCACTCGGACGGCCAGAGCGACGGCGCTTGCCAAATTTGCCAGGTAGCGCACTTCGGTGTCCCAACCGCGCTGGGCGCTGGTGTGCTCCCGGCCCCCCTCATGCAGCGGTCCGAACCGCCGGCTTCCGTTCCGTTCGTTCCCGACGAACAGTTTCTTTCCAGCGCGCCCTCCCGCGCCCCTCCCTCCGCTTAGCACTGCCTCCTCAATCTGTCGGGACATTCGCGGTCCGGCACATCCGTATGCCGGCGCTTCCGCCCGCCTTAGGCGGGTCCCTCGATCCACCCACGGCAACTCACCCTTTAAGGGGCTGGAGGAGCGATGCGGAGAGTATTCGGACTCATTTCATTGTTGTTGTTTTGCGGCGGCAGTTGGTTCGTTGCGCCGGTACGCGCCCAGGTTGGAAATTCAGGCTCCATCGATGGAACAGTGAAAGATCCCTCCGGGGCGGCGGTGCAGAACGCCACTGTGACAATCTCCAACCCTGTCAGCGGACTCGCGCGGACCACGTCCACCGCTGGTGACGGGAGCTTCCATTTTCCAAACGTTCCCTTCAATCCGTACCACATGACCGTATCCGCGAAAGGGTTCAGGGAGTACGTGCAGGACATTGAGGTGCGCTCCGCCGTCCCGATCTCCGCGGCCGTCGTGCTGAAAGTCGGCCCGGCCACCGAGAGTGTAGTCGTGGAGGAGCACGGTAGCGACCTGGTGGAGAACACATCGACGTTCCACACGGACGTCGAGCGCGATTTGTTCCAGAAGGTTCCGCTCGAAAGCCAGTCGTCCTCGGTCAGCTCTCTGGTCACCCTCGTGACGCCCGGCGTCGCCGCGGACTCGAACGGGCTGTTCCACGGCCTGGGCGACCACGCCGAAAACTCGTTCTCCGTCGACGGTCAGCCCATCACCGACCAGCAGAGCAAGGTCTTTTCCAACCAGATTCCCGCCGATTCCATCCAGTCAATGGAAGTGATTTCAGGCGCGCCGCCGGCCGAGTTCGGCGAGAAGACGAGTCTGGTCATCAAAGTGGACACGCGCTCCGGGCTCGGCCAGAAGCATCCGACCGGAGAACTGGTCGGCTCTTACGGAAGTTTCGGCACCTCGACTCTGGACTTCAACCTCGCCTACGGCGGCGACAACTGGGGCAACTTTTTCGCCGTCAGCGGACTGGACAGTGGCCGCTTCCTGGATCCGCCCCAGTTCAGCGTGATCCACTCCCACGGGAATCTGCAGAATGTCTTCGACCGCGTGGATTATCAGCTCACGCCGCGGGACGCCCTGCACATGAACTTCGGCTTTTCGCGCTCCTGGTTCCAGACTCCCAATTCGTTCGACAACCTGCAATCCGGCATCACCGATCCATTCGGCAATCCCGTACCGGCCACGGACCAGCGCTCCAAGATACTCACGTTTAACATCGCGCCGACCTACACCCACCTGATCGGCAACTCTGCCATCTTTACCTTCGGCGTCTTTGTACGCCGCGACGCCTACAACTACTACCCGAGCGCCGACCCCTTCTCGGACCTCGCTCCTGCCAGCATCGAGCCCGTCGATCCCGGCGTCTATCTGCCCAACCTGCAGAACGAGACCGTCAGCCAGTACCGCACGCTGCTGAACGCAGGAGTCCGCTCCGATATTTCCTACGTGAAGGGCAGGCACAACCTGAAGGCGGGAATCCTCTATCAGCAGACGTTCCTCGACGAGGACTTTCACATCGGCATCGTGAACCAGTATTTGAACTCGCCGTGTCTCGACCCGACCGGCATGTTCCCTTCGCCATCGCTCGTGGGTGGCACCCTGGTGAACGATCCGGCGCAATGTGCCGGTCTCGGATTCGTCCCGAACACCGATGCAAATTTGACCAACCCGAACCTGATGCCGTTCAATCCCCTGCTGGCCTGCCTGGACCTGACCCGGCCCACTCCCGCTGCATCGAGCGGCTGCGCAAATCCCGCCGCCGCGCTCTTTCCCTTCCACGGCCACACGGACGTGAAGCAACTGGCCATGTATGTGCAGGACACTATCACTGCGGGCGATTGGTCGTTCAACCTGGGGATCCGCGGGGATCTCTACAACGGGCTCACCGTGCACAACGAGGCGGAGCCACGCCTGGGAATCGCCTACAACATCAGAAAGACGAATACGGTCCTGCGCGTCTCCTACGCCCGCATCCTGGAGACTCCCTTCAACGAGAACCTGGTCCTTTCCAACAGCGGCTGCGCCTCCCCGGTGCTCAACCCGCTGCTGGCTTGCGCTACCCCGGTGGGCCAGGCCACGCCGTTTTTCCCAGGCTGGCGCAATGAATTTCATGCCGGCCTCGAGCAGGCCTTCGGCCGCTATCTGGTCGTGAGCGGCGAGTACATCTGGAAATACACTCACGGGGCCTACGATTTCAGCATTCTGGGCAACACGCCGATCACCTTTCCCATCGAATGGAACAACTCGAAAATCCCCGGCGTTCTGGGACGCATCAGCATGCCGAACTTCCACGGCCTTTCCGCATTCGCCAGCATGTCCAGTGTGGCCGCGCGTTTCTTCACCCCCCAGGTCGGCGGCGCCGGCGAAACTCCCGGCGCGCCTCTCGGCGTCTTCCGCATTGACCACGACGAGCACTTCAACTCCACCGTGCACCTGCAATACCAGTTGCCCTGGAAGCAGGCCCGAAGTTCCTGGATGGGCTTCAACTGGAGGTACGACAGCGGCCTCGTGGCTGGCGCTGTGCCGTTTGCCGCCGACACAATTACTCCGGTGGACCTCACCGGACTGAGCGCGGCCCAGCAGATCGAGGCGGGCTTGTTCTGCGGCACGCAGAAGCCCACGCTCGCCGTCCCGCTCACCACCTGCGCCCCGAACCTTTACGGCTCCAATCTCGTGAGCATTCCCGCACCGGGGACGGAAAATGACGATCACAATCCGCCGCGCGTCTCTCCGCGCCACTTGTTCGACATCGCCGTCGGCTCGGACAACCTGTTCAACGCCGACCGCTACAAGTGGAGCCTTCGCTTCAGCGTGGTCAACCTGACGAACAAAGTGGCGCTCTACAATTTCCTCTCCACGTTCAGCGGGACGCACTACGTCACTCCCCGGGCGGAGACCATCGAGCTCGGCTTCCACTTCTAGCTTCCGGGCAGGGCGCGGCGGCACCGGCTGCCGCGCCTTGCGCCCGGCATTCTGCTATCATGAAATCGGGAGCGGTCTGCGAGGCCCGTGTTGGCGTACCGATCCTTGAACCAACACCGAACCTCTGGCGTCCGCGTCAATCCTGCCCTTGCGCGAGCTCTCCGTACCCCGCCCCGTGCGGGGGACGCGTGAGAGTGGCCTGAAAGCGGGTGCAGGACGCCACAATTTTCCTGAGGTTCAGGATGGGGCGTCTCACGACCGGGTGGACCGCTCTTCTGCCCGTCTCTTTCTCCGACAAAGGACATCGGTTCGGATGAGGATTCTCTTCATCGGCGACATTGTGGGCTCGCCCGGACGCGAAATCGTGCGCGCCGAGCTTGAGGCTGCGCGCGAGGAACACCGCATCGACCTGGTCATCGTCAACTGTGAAAACGCCGCCTCCGGCTTCGGCATCACTCCCAAACTGGTGGAAGAGCTTCTCGCCGCAGGAGTGGAGGTGCTTTCAGGCGGAAACCACATCTACGACCGGAAGGAGATCTTCGACTACTTTCCCTCTCAGCCGCGCCTGCTGCGTCCCGCCAACTTCGCTCCCGGCTCGCCCGGTGCCGGCCTCTACGTCGGCCGCGCGAAGCAGGGAACGCCGTTTGCTCTCCTCAACCTCCAGGGCCGCGTCTTCATGACGCCGAATGATTGCCCCTTCCGCACCGCGGACCGCGAACTCGAGCGGCTCGCCAGGCTCGGGCCCGTCAATGGCGCCGGTCCCGTGAAAATCGTGATCGTGGACTTCCACGCCGAAGCCACCAGCGAAAAACAGGCCATGGGCTGGTACCTGGACGGGCGGGTCTCCGCGGTGATCGGAACGCACACGCATGTCGTCACCGCCGACGAGCGCGTCCTCCCGAAAGGCACCGCCTATATCACCGATGTCGGCATGACCGGCCCTCATGCCTCCGTCATCGGCATGGAAAAACAGGCCATGGTGAAGCGATTTCTGGACGGCCTGCCCGCCCGCTTCGAAGTGGGCGAAGGCGACGTCCGCATGAACGGCGTCGTCGTGGATGCCGACGAGCAGACGGGACTCGCTCGCTCCATCTCCCGCCTCTGCCTTCGGCTCGACTGAGCGGGCGCCGCTCCGGGCAACCCGGAAGCGTCTCTGGCATCTCCTAGAACTCTGTTGATGCGAATCCCACTCCGCTCACGGGCATTTCCAGCCGCGACGGCGCTGATTGCCGCGGCTCTCGCCTCTGCGCTTTCCTTGGGCGCGACCGTCGATTCGGAGCTTATCGCGCGGGCCCGCCTGTTTCCCTCGATCACTTCCGGCGTCACTGCGATTCGCCGCGATCCGTCTGCCCGTTACCTCGTGCTCACGCAGCGCGGCGGCGTCGCCGTTTTCGACGCCAACGGCCAGCATGCCGGACACATCCCGGCCGATCCTGCGCCTTACCTCGCCATCCAGTATGGTTCCGATCTCGATGTCGACGCGCAGGGACAAGTCTACGTCGCCGATCGCGCCGCCAATCTCGTCGACATTTATGATTCCCATGGAAAGTCGGTGCGCGACATCCGTGTCCCCGGCCCCATCGCGGTGGCCGCTCTCGGCGGGGGAGAGGTGGCCGTGGTCAATCTCCGTTCTCCCAAACTCGTGATGGTGTTCGGCGCCGATGGCCAGGAGACGCGCGAGTTCGGCGAGCCCGCCCAGATTTCCGGCCGCGAGGATTTGAATCGCCTCGCCAATCTCGGCAGGCTTTGCCGCGATTCCGCCGGTCATATCTTTTATTCGTTTACCTACTTGCCCGAACCCACTGTCCGCCGCTACGACCGCTTCGGTTACTCCGATTTCCAGCTCGTGATCAGCACCGAGGACTACATCGAAAGTTCCATGGCGGCGCGAAGAACCATCGTGCGGGAGGAAGACAAATCCAAGGGAGCGCCCGAATTGCATACCATTCTCGGGCCCGTGGCCGTGGATCAGGGCAACGGCGAAATCTGGCTGGCCATCGGTGGCCGCCTGCTCCGTTACTCCGCCGATGGAACTCCGCTGGGTTCCTACCTCATTTACACGCCGGACGAAGCGCGCATCGAGGCGAGCGCGCTGCTCATCGAGCCGAATCGGATTGTCGTGGGCACAGCAGACAAGGGCGTGTTTGATCTTCCCCGCCCGCCAGTCACCGGACCGTAATCTGCGCGGCGCGCCGCGCCTCCCTCCAGGAGATATCCACAGCACCGGGATGCAGCAACTTCTTGCGCCTCGCTTCCGGGCGCGGCAAATGCACGCGACGCCGGATTTTAGCGGCGATTTTGAGATTGCCTCGCGCGCCGCGGCTCTGTGGAAAAACTGTGAACGCGCTGTGCGAAACGCTTCCGGCCTTCGCGCAATTTTCTCTTGCCCGCGTGGGCGGAGTTGTGCAGAATCTCCGCTCGCGCTGGTCCCGTAGCCGGGACCGGGAAAGCCCGGAAGGGGTGGCGAGTACCTGACGGAATCCCGTGGAACAGGGGACGTTCCACACGTAGGTTTCAACCGATAGCCCAGAGCAGCAGCCCCTGCGCGGAGGGGCTTCATTTCCACACGATTTCCACACCTGTGGAAATTGGCGGCTGGCCGTTTTCCTGACCGCCCCGCGTAACTGACGGTCCGCGAGAGGCGAATGGTTTCCTGGCAGACAATTCTCGAACACGTCGAAAAGCGGGTGAACCCGCACGCCTTTACTTCCTGGTTCCGGCCCACCGAACAGGAGGAGACGCCGCCTGGCGAAGCGAAAATCCGCGTCCGTGTGCCTTCCGCCATTCACCGCAAACGCCTCACCGAGACGTACAAGGGAGTCATCGAAGCCGCCCTCCACGAGGTCAACGCGCAGGACGTGCAGATCGAATTCGTCAGCCCCGAGGCCCCTCCTCGCCCGGGCATCGCCGTGGCGAACACGCAGGCCAAACTCGACTTCGACTCCACGGACCACCAGCTCAGTGCCCGCTACACGTTCGATACCTTCGTCGTGGGCGCCTGCAATCAGTTCGCCCACGCCGCGGCTCAGGCCGTCGCCGAGCAGCCTTCCAAGGCCTACAACCCGCTCTTCCTTTACGGCGGCGTGGGCATGGGCAAGACGCATCTCATGCAGGCCATCGGCCACCTGATGAAGAAGCGCTCCCCGGCCATGCGGCTCTGCTATTCGAGCGCGGAGAAGTTCACCAACGACGTCATCAATTCCCTCCGCTTCGACCGCATGATCAGCTTCCGCGACCGCTTCCGCACCGTGGACACCCTCCTCGTCGACGACATCCAGTTCATCGCCGGAAAGGAGCGCACTCAGGAAGAGTTCTTCCACACCTTCAACGCGCTTTACGACCAGGGTAAGCAGATCGTCATTTCCTCGGATTGCCCGCCGAAGGAAATCAATTCCATCGAGGAGCGCCTCCGTTCCCGCTTCGAATGGGGCCTCATCGCGGACATCCAGCCCCCCGACCTCGAAACCAAGATGGCCATCCTCCACAAAAAAGCGGAAAACGACCGCGTCGCGCTGCCTGACGAAGTCGCGGAGTTCATCGCCCGCTCCATCAAATCCAACATCCGCGAGCTGGAAGGCGCTCTCACCCGTCTCGTGGCCTACACGCAGCTTACCGGTGGCACCATCTCACTCCCCACCGCGCAGCAGGTGCTGAAGAACCTGATCGACGCCGCGGAAAAGAAGGTCACCATCGAGCAGATCCAGCGCCGCGTCAGCGAGCACTTCGGCCTCCGCATCCAGGACCTCAAGATGCGCTCGAACGCCAAGGCCATCTCCTACCCCAGGCAGATTGCCATGTACGTCGTCAAGCAGCTCACCACCGCTTCGCTCCCGGAAATCGGCCGTCAGTTCGGCGGCAAGCACCACACCACGGTGCTGCACTCCATCCACAAGATTGAGTCGCTGCGGCGGCAGGACAAGGATCTGCACCGCATGATCGCCAAAATGATCGACTCCTTCGGATGACCCGTAGCACAGGCTTTCAGCCTGTGCGCCTTCCCCTGCCCGGATCCTGCCCTCTCCGTCGCACCTCGCATGGGTGGCTTCCCTGTCCACATGCCGCGCCGCCGCTGCGGCCGCCACGCACCCTGTGCATCCCTCTGTGGGAAACCTGCGCACCCCGTGTGCACATGTGTGGAATACATGCGTGTCGGCCGCCTTTAGACGAGGCAGTCACACATCGCCCGCGCTCCATCCGCCCAATTTCCGCAGCCGGCGCGCTCGATGCACAGCTTCATCCACAAGCACAAAGTCCTGCCATGTACCCGCACCACCGGC
>Ga0335085_10008698_pt1 | contig 15461 bp, 10 predicted proteins | sample Lox_Sample_45_FD_206712 | JGI IMG/M metagenome (GOLD analysis project Ga0335085, IMG submission 206712) | Soil microbial communities from Loxahatchee National Wildlife Refuge, Florida, United States - Lox_Sample_4.5 | ecosystem: Environmental > Terrestrial > Soil > Wetlands | place: USA...
GAACGCGGCACCATGGAAACCATTCTGTCCAGCCCGGTTTCGCGCTTAAACCTGGTCCTCGGGAAATTTCTTCTGGTTCTCAGCGCCGCGCTGGCGACCGCCGCGCTTTCGGTCCTTTCGATGGGTATTTCGTTCACGGCCATGAAGCACTTCAATCCCGCGGCGCAAAACGGACGAGGCGAAGCCGCCGCGCTCATTTTGCAATTGGGCCCCAAACCGGTCCTGCTGATTTTTGCCATGGCCCTTCCCCTGGCCGTTTTCTTTGCCGCGGCCTTGATGACCATTGCCCTGTTTGCCAAGACCTATAAAGAAGCGCAAAGCTATCTCACCCCGATGACCTTTGTGGTGGTCATTCCCGCGGTGGCCTCGCTTCTGCCAGGGGTGGAGTTAACGCCCAAACTTGCGCTGGTTCCCATCCTCAGCACCAGCCTGGTCTGCAAGGACATTATTGCCGGCACCTACCACTGGAATTCCATTGCCCTCATCTTTGCGTCGACAAGCGTTTACGCAGCGATCGCGCTGTTTCTGGCGGTGAAGATGTTCCAGCGGGAAGATGTGCTTTTCCGCTCGTGAAACATTCTCGGGCCCCGGCCGTTTGATGGAAAAGCAAGAACACGCCGAACAAATGCCACCCGAATTTCGTTTCTATCCTTGAGATGCGCCGCGCGCTTCGTATCCTGCTGATCCTTCTGCTGCTGCCTCCCCTGATGGCGGCGCTGATGGGCTGGCTTGTGGCGCCGAATTTTCTGCACCCCATCCGCCGGCCGCTGACGACCGACTTGATCCGCGAGGCGGACGCGGCTTTCGCGCAGGTCCATTCGCAGCGCGAGGATTTCACAGTAACTGCGCCGGACGGCGCGATTCTCCGCGGCTGGAAGGTGCGGCCCTCCGATCCGAACGGAAACTGGGTGCTGGTGTTTCACGGCGTGGCGGACAATCGCGTGGGCGTCGCCGGACAGGCGGAGCTTCTCCTGCGCGCCGGTTACAGCGTGGTGATGATGGACGCCCGCGCCCACGGCGAAAGCGGCGGCGCGATGGCCACCTACGGGTGGCTGGAGCGCCGCGACACGCGGGCCATCGTGGACGCGCTCGAGGCCTCCGAACATCCCCTGCATCTTTTCGCGCTGGGCGAATCCATGGGCGCGGGCATCGCGCTGCAATCGGCGGGGATCGATCCGCGCATCGAAGCGGTGGTGGCGGAGGCGCCGTTCGCCAGCCTGCGCGAAGCCTCGTACGACTACGCGGGCTTGCAGGAGTACCCGTTGCTGGGAAAAACGATTTTCGCACCGGGCGCGTGGATGATGCTCTATCGCGGCGGAAAGCTCGCGGAATTTCCGGCGTCCGGCGTTTCGCCCGAAGAGTCCGTCGCTTCCCGCGCCGTGCCGGTGCTCCTGATCTGCGACGCCGCGGACACCACGCTTCCCTGCCGTCATGCCGAGCGGATTCATGCCTCCGCGCGCGGCCCCAAAGCCTTGTGGGTGGTGCCCGGCGCGTTCCATACCGCCGCGCTGGGGTTTGCGCCGGAGGAGTTCCGGCGGCGCGTGCTGGGCTTCTACGCGAAAACGGCGGCTAGCGGCGGAGCGGCCACGGCGGCTCTTCCGTAGCCGGCTGCTTTTCCGCGGGAACCTGGCCGCCGGCGGCCAGCCAGCGGTCGCTCAACTGCCGCACCGTCTCGCGCATGCGCACGGCGAGCTCCGCGATGATTTCCAGGCGCTGCCGATCGTGCGCCGGAAGCTGCATCTGGCCGCGGCGGATTTCGAGAAGGAGCAGCTCGGCGTTTCCCAGAATGCCCGTCAACGGGTTGTTTAGCTCGTGGCGCAGCACCTCGCCGAAGTCCCGGCCCTCCAGTTGCAGCTCGCCGAGAGAAAGAGATGGCCGACGGGCTTCGGCCTCCGGCGCGCGCCGGTGCGGGCTCGCGGCGGCCAGGCGCAGGTGACGCTGGACCAGGGAGACCGCCGCGGAGAGGCACAGCGCCGAACGCGGCACGAGTTCCGCGGTTCCCGCCGGGATCAGTTGCCCGACCGCGGCGGCCTCTTCCTCGCTGCCGATCCACACCAGGGGAGCCTGACCCGCCAACAGCGACAGCGCGGCCGCGATGGCCTGCCGCCGCTGGCGCAGCGGCGGCGCGTCCCCGGCGAGCACGCGGTCCTCGGCGAGGATGGCCGCGGGCGCTCCGCGTTCCGCCAGCCGGCGCGCCGTGTCCAATTCGTGAGCGATCACGACCGAAAGAGACGGGATTTTCCGTTTCAGTTCGCGGCGGGCCTCCCGGCAAAACTCCTCGGTGCCACAAAGGAGAACGGTTACGGCCCCCCCGGTGGAGCCCGCTATTCCCGAACCGGCTGCGAATTCCAACTGCCATCGATCTTCGCTGGATACCAAGGCTCTTCTCCTCTCACAGCATCTCGTGCACGGCGCGGCTCAACTCTTCCACCCGGAACGGCTTGGCGACATACGGCAGGCGGTGACGTTCCAGAAACTCCTGGGTTCCGGGCGCCACCACGTCTCCGGTCACGAACAGAACGTGCTCCTGCAACGGGTTCTGCCGCTGGCCAAGGGACTGAAAAAACTTTTTGCCGTCCATCCCCGGCATTCTCAGATCGCAAATGACCAGATCGTAGGTTTCGTGCTCCGTGCGCGCCAGCGCGGCCTGCCCGTCGCGCAGTACGTCCACGCGCATGCCTTCATCGCGGAGCACGTCCGCAATCAGCCCGCCGACCGTCGGTTCGTCCTCGACCACCAGGACCTTGGCCGCGCGCTGCTCGCCCGGCGCGTCGACCCCTTGCAGGCGGCGCCGCGGCGGGAATCGGATCACCTCGGGTTCCCGCGCGAGCGGCTTTTCGGCGGGGCGCAGCGCGGGGAGCTCCACCAGAAAGCGCGTGCCGCCCCGCGGAGGGCTGATGACGTTGACCGTGCCGCCATGCTGGCGCACAAAGCCGAGCACGATGGCGAGGCCCAAGCCGGTGCCGACGCCCGGCGGCTTGGTGGTGAAAAACGGATCGAAGATGCGCGCCAGGATGGCGCCGGGAATCCCCGGGCCGTCGTCCCATACTTCCAGGCGCACGCGTCCCTCGCCCGCGCCGGCGGTGCGCACACCGATCAGACCGCCCTTGCCGCTCTGCTCGATGGCCTGCTGCGCGTTTTGCAGCAGATTCAGCAGCACCTGCTGCAGTTGGCCGAAGTCTCCCTGGACACGGGCCAGGGAGGGCTCCTTCTCGACCACCAAGCGGATCGGGCTGCCGGCCAGGGTGGCGCGGAGGACGCCAACGGTGCGGTCGACCAGTTCGTTCAGGGAGAGCGGCTCGCGGACCCCGTGGGCCTCGCCCGAAACCCGCAGCAACTGGCGCAGCACCCCTGCGGCGCGCTCCGCCTCGCCGAGGATGCCGCGAACCTCCCCGGCCATTCCGGCGCTGGAGGCCGCTACGCGCGGCAGCAGGCGTTGCGCGTAGCCGAGGATGGTCGTCAGCGGATTACTCAGCTCGTGGACGATGCTGCTGACCCGCTGCCCCATCGAAGCCAGCTTTTCGGTCTGCGCCATGCGCGACTGGAACATCCGCCGCGCGGTCATTTCGCGGTAGACCTCCACGCGCCCCAGGTGGCGGCCGTTGGCTCCGATGATTTCGCGCGTGCAGCGTTCGATGGCCTGCGGCACCGGCCAGCTCATTTGCAGCTCTTCCTGGGTTTCGCCTTGCGGCGCGTCCGCCAGTTCGCGCCAATCCCGGGCGAAGCGTTCCGGATCATGCGCATGCGGAGCGGCCAGCCGCAGCAGGTCTTCGAACGTCTGGGCTTCGAACGTCTCCTCCGCGGTAATCCCCAGCAGGCGATGAAAGCGTTCGTTGGCGGCGCGGACCCGCCCGGATTCATCGAACAGCACCACACCCTCCTCCATCCAGCCGACCGTCTGGCGAAGCTCCGTTTCCACGTCTTCCCGCGTGCGTTCGCGAGGGAAGGGCTGCGCGGGTTTGAGTTCGACGGCGATAAACTCCTGGCTGCCGAGATCCAGCCGCCGGCACTCCAGCGGGTGGCCGTCTTTCAATTCCATCCGGAGAGGCTCCTCCGGTTCCTCCGGTGCATCCGGGGGCGCTGGCTCCTGCAGCCAGCGGCCGGCGCGCTCCCAATCCCGCGGACGAAACAGCTCCGCAAAGCGTGGCTGGTCGGACTCGCCCCGTGCGGAAAGCGCGGGAGCGGCGCGCCCGAGAATTTCGCCGGCCCCGCGGCTGATGCCGCGAAGAAATCCCTGCCGGTCGAGGAGCAGGACAGGCCGGTCGCTTGCGGCGAGGAAGGCGTGGCGCCACTGCTCGAGTTGCGCGCGGTCGGCGCGCCGCGACTGTTGCTGCAAAACTTCCCCCGCCAGCAGCGCGCGCCGTTCCAGCCGCTCCAGATTCTCTGCGTGGGTGCGCCCGTGCGGCAACCCCGCGAGCAGCACGCCATGAACCGCCCCCTCATACGCAAGCGGAAAAGCGACCACCCGCGCGATGTCCCGCGCAAGGGGCAGCGCCGTGGGCTCCGCGCCGACCATTTCCCCGCTCTCGACGGCCCGGCGCCAGAACATTTCGAGCGGACCGTGTGCGACGCTGTGCGCCCAGGCCGTCTCCCCGCTGTGCGCGCGAATCTCCAGACGTTCCTCCGCGCCCGCCGCCGAAGGCGCCTCGACTGCGAACCCCCCGCGACGCTCGCCGATCAGCGCGAAGACCGCGCCCATGCCGCCGTGCGCGTTCCGGCCGGTGCAATTCTCCGCAAGCTCCTGCAGCAGACACTGCGTGTCCGCCTCGCCGGCAATCCGCGCGTGGAATCGCGCCGAAAGTTCCAGGTCCTCCTGGCGCTCCCCCGCCAGGAGGTTTTGCTTTTCCCACTCCAGTGCAAATCCAAGTTCTTCCGCAACTTCCTCGAAAACATTTTTCGGAAGCGGCGTTTCTTCGGCGCAAGCCGCGGCCAGCACCACACCGCACAGCGTCCTGCCCGCGAGCACCGGAACCCACAACCCGCGGCGCATGCCCATGGCCGGGCCGGCGATCGGCAGATTCGAGTTTTCGTTCTGGCGGAACTCCACGGTTTTGCCGGAGGACAGAGGCTCCAGCGGCAGATGGGAGGCAAGCGAAAGCAGGGTCCACTCACCCGATGGGTAGCCGTCCGCGATTTCGAGGAGCTCTCCGCGAAAAACGGGCGGTTCGCCGGCGCGCGGTGCGTCGCCCGCAAGCCCCTCCAGCCAGATGCCGCAGCGATCCACAGCGGCCACAGCGCGGAGCTTCCGCAGGGCCTCGTGAATCCAGACGTCGTGACCCGCGCCCTCGCGAGCGAGCCGCGCGATGCTGCGAGCCTCGCGCTTTTCCGTTGTGCGCCGCCGGTCCTTCCGTCCAAACACGGGGAATTCCTCGAACAGGTTCCACGCACTTGTTATGCATCGGCGAAGCCAAAGGGATTGGAAAGCGATGTCGTTGTCAAAAAGCGAGTTACGAGCGTGGCGGGGATTTCAAGTCGAGAATGCGAAGGCTATTTTTCCACTTTGATACGCGGTGCGGCGCTTACGCGTCCGCGCGTTCGATCTGATATTGCTTCAATTTGCGGTACAAGGTGGTCTTGCCGATGCCCAACATGCGCGCGGCGGCTTGCTTGTCGCCGCCGGTTTGCCGCAGCGTGCTCAGGATCGCCCGGCGCTCCAGCTCGTCGAGCGGCAGGAGTTCCTCTTTCTCCGGCGCGCGCTCGGTGGTCGGATACTGCAGGCTGGTCGGCAGATCGTTCACCGACAAATAGGGCCCCGTGCCCAGGGCCACGGCGCGCTCGATGGTGTTCTCCAGCTCGCGCACGTTTCCCGGCCAGTCATAGGCCATCAGCCGGCGCATGGCTTCTTCGGTGAGCTCGCGAGTGACTTCATCCTGGCGCGAAAATTTCTCGAGGAAGGAAGTGACCAGAAGCGGAATGTCGCTTTTGCGGTCGCGCAGCGGGGGCAGCTTGATTTGCACCACGTTGAGGCGGAAATAGAGATCCTGGCGGAAGGCGCCGTTCTTGATGCCGAGCTCCAGATCGCGGTTCGTGGCGGCCACAATGCGGATGTTGATGGGGCGGCGCTCGGTGGAACCCACAGGCTTCACCTCGCCCTCCTGCAGGGCGCGCAAGAGTTTCGCCTGCATCTCCAGGCTCATTTCCCCGATCTCGTCGAGGAAGAGCGTGCCACCGTTGGCCGCCTCCATCAGACCCTGCTTGGCTTGCATCGCGCCGGTGAATGCGCCGCGCGTGTAGCCGAACAGTTCCGACTCGATGAGCGTGGAAACCAGCGCGGAGCACTCGACGGGAATAAACGGCTTGTCCTTGCGCGGGCCGAGATAGTGGATGCTGCGCGCCACCAGTTCCTTGCCCGTGCCGCTTTCGCCCAAAACCAGCACCGGATGATCGCGCAGCGTCACCTTCTCGATCAGCCGGTAGACGCGTTCCATCCGCGGCGACATGCCGATCAGGCCGCCGAATCCGGGCCGCGCGCGGACCTGCTCGCGCAGCATGCGGTTTTCGCGCCGCAACTCGACGGAATGCAGCACCTGCTCCAGGCGCGCGCGCAGCTCCTCCACGCGAAATGGCTTTGTGACGTAATCGGCGGCGCCCATGCGCGTGGCCTGCACGGCGGAGTCGATCGTGCCGTACTGCGTGAGCATCACCACGGCCATATCCGGAAACAGGCGGCTCACCCGCTTCAATAATTCCAGGCCGCTCGTTCCCGGCAGACGCAGGTCGGTCAACAAGATATCCACTGGTGAAAGTTCGAGGACTTCCAGCGCCTCTTCCGCGGTGCTGACGTCGTACACCTTCATGCCTGCGTCTTCCGCGATGGTCCGGCAGACACTGCGCACATGTTCGTCGTCGTCCACCACCAGCAGATGCACGGGCGGCAACCCCTGGGCCGCGCGCTCTTCCTTGCCGATGACCAGCATTCCAGCAGACTTCTGGAATTCTATGTCCACAGACCGCCCTGCTTGCGTCTCCGCCATGCGCGCCTCTTCTCTGGAAACGGGAATCCCCCTGGCCCGGGATGCGAGATGAGACAGGGCTGGACCTGTTCCCATTCCGGGAATCACCCTCCCCTTCTAGTTCAGAAAGGCTCTATTGTCAAGTCTGTAATTATCTAAAAGGGATTTTTTGCGACTATGTACCAAAATGAAATTAGGGCTGGTTCACTGTGGGTCGTCCCTGCACCGCTCCGATACGCACCGCGGATGGACCGTGCGGCTATTTTGGAACTTCCGCTCCGGGCTGAGCCGGGGCCTGCCACTCCAGCGCGCCCTCGCTCTGGGAGCCGAACAGCAGTTGCCCAGGTTTCGTTTCGACCAAACCGGTCATGCGGCTGCGTTCCGCCTCCCGGTCCAGACGGCTCCAGTTTCCGGTGCCGTCCGGCGAGCGAAAGACGCCGCCCTGCTCCAGGGTCGCCACCAGGCCGCCGGACGACGGCCACACGTGATCGACCACGCCCGCGGGCAAGCCCCCTTGCGAGAGGGACCAGTCCGAAGCCTCATGTGAAAAATAGAGGCCGCGATCGGTGGCAAGAAACCAGTGGGACGCGCCGCGCGAATCCCAAATCAGGCCATTGGCCTCGCGGACTCCCGCGGGCAGGTCGCACCAGACGGCGGATTTTCCCGCGTCGCGCGAGACGCCGAGTTTGCCTTCGCCGGTGGCGGCCACTACCTGCCCATCCGCGGAAACCCAAAGCGCAGAGATATTGGCGAGCTTGGAGAACACAGGCAAGAGGCCGCACTTGCCGGCGCGCGTGCAATGCAGCAAACCCTGGCGAGCGGGCAGAAATGCTTCTGCGCTCGAAAAGGCGAGCAGCCCACGACCGGTCACCTGCATCTTGCGCGGCGCTGCCGATTTTGTGCTCCCCTTTTTCGGCGGCTGGCGCTCCAGGTAGCTGGCATCCCACGGTTGCCACTCTCCACCTTGGCCGGAATCGATCCACAGGCTTCCGTCGGAGAGCGCGGCCATCCAGCCCCACGGACTGGCAGCGACGCGGTCGACACGATGTTCACTCCACGCGCGCGATGCGGTACCCTTCCCGGCAGGTGGAGACAATGAAATCCAGCTCTGCCCGGCGTCGCGGCTCTCCAAAAGCTCCACGCCGTTCCGCTCGAGCACGAGCAACTGGCGCGCCGGATCGCGCGGGTCGCCGACAAGCTGACGGACCACCTGATGGATAAAGCCGCGGTTGGACGGTGCAAAAGTTTTCGCGGCATCCTCGCTGACCAGCACGCCCTGCGCTTCCGTGCCGATGACCACGCGTTCGGGAACGTTTTCCTTTCCCAGAAGAACTGCAACGCCGTTCACGACCCATTCCCGCGGGGTCGTGCGCTCCCAGCTTTCACCGGCGTCGCGCGTCACCCAGAGCCCCTCGGTGGTAGCGGCGTAGAGTGTCTCCGGCTGTTGGAGGTCCTGCACGATCGCCTGCGTGCGGCGCGCAGCATAAGGAATGCCCTGCAGCTTGGTCCACTGGCCGCCACGGTTCTCGCTGCGATAGATACCGGAGCACGCGCTGAGATAGAGGCGTGCTGGGTTGGTGGCGTCCACGCGCATGCTCATGATGTCGGAATCGTCAATCAAGCCGGCCGAGACGGACTTCCAGGTTCCGCCGCCGTCGGAGGTTTTCCATGGCAGATGATAAGTGCCGGCGTAGATCAGATTCGGGTCGGCGGGATCGATGGCCACGGAATCCACGTTGCGCAATTCGGGATCGTCGGCGGGGGAGATACGCGCCCAGGTGCGGCCGTCATCCGTGGAGCGAAATACGCCGCTGCGCGTGCCGGCGACCAGCATCCCCGGCTGCGAAGGAGCAAACTCAATCGCCCGCGCCGCTTCGCCTTGCAGGCCGGAGGGCTGCCAGGTGGCGCCACCATCTTCACTCCGAAAGACTCCCCCGCCGGCGCTCACCTCGCGAAACCAGACGGCGGCAAACACCCGTCGCGCATCGCTGGCGCTCACCGCCAGTTGCGCAACCACGGCATCCGTGCGCGGACCCACGCGTCCACGAAGAGTCCAGCTCGCACCGCGGTCCTGGCTGGCAAATACGTGACCGTCGTTGGTGCCCAGATACACGTTGCCGCCCGAATCCCCGGCCAGCGAAAGCACCATGCCGCCTTCCGGCCCCAGACGCCGCCACGTTTGAGCGGGGGCCGGCGCCGCCCAAAGAAAAAGCAGCAACCAGACTCGATTCGGTGTCCGGTGAAAAGTTGGAAGATTTGGAAATCTCATCAAGTTTCGGTCTGAAAAGAACCGGGCTCCCCGAAGCTTAGTTCGGAGAGCCCGGTTCTGGGTTTCCTGATTCCTGCCCGGCGCGAGGCGACCGTGCGCCCGCGCCGGGGAAGGAGGTTTAGTAGTTTGCGCCTTCCGGCACGAAGATGAAGTCAACGCGGCGGTTGCTCTTCTCCATGCCCTTTTCCGTGGACGCCATGCCGACGCGGGTGGAGATGCGCGAGGCATCGATGCCCTTTTCGCCGAGGTACTTCTTGGCGCCGTCCGCGCGGGTCTGCGCGAGTTTCTTGTTGTTGGGTTCCTTCGGATCCGCGTAACCGACGATGACCAGCTTCGCGTTGGGTTCGCTCTTCAAGCGCAGAGCAACGTCGTCGCCCACGCGCTTGCAAGCGTTGTCGAAGCGGCCCGCGCCGACCTTGGTGTAGCCGCAATCGCCGACCTTGGAGGCCTGCGGCGGCGGTGCCGGCTGTTGCACGTCCACGTTGGTGGTCGCGCTGGTGCGGCCGCCACGCCCGTCGTCTGCCGTGCAGGTGACGGTGTAGCTGCCCGCGGAAAGGCCGGTGGAATCGAAGTCGGTGCTCGGGCCGTTGCCGGAGATCTGGCCGCCCGTAGCCGAGTAGCTGTAGGTCAGCGGATCGCCATCCGGATCGCTGGCCGTGGAGTTGATCTTCACGCGCTCGCCCGCGATGATCGGGTTGCGTTCGGGAGCGCAGGAAATGACCGGGGGCCGGTTGGGCCGTTTGGCAACCGCGACATCCGCGGAGCAAGTGGCCGTTCCGCCGTGGCCGTCATCCACCTTGGCGGTGACGGTGTAGCTGCCAATTGCCAGGCCGGAGGGACTCCAGCGGACGTCGGCGCCGGTGCCGTCCACGCTGCCGCCGGTGGCGGTGTAGCTGTAGGTGAGCGCATCGTTGTCTGGATCGCTGGCGTTCACGTGAATCGCCACGGGAGAGGACGTGCCCTCATAAACGGAGGCCGGGTCTGCCGAGCAGGCAGCCACCGGCGGACGGTTCGGCTTCGGCGGCGCGGGCGGATACGCCCAGCGCAGCACGACGCCCGTGCCGATGCGGAAGTTGTTCTGGCGGCCATCCGGGCTCAGAAGAGAGCCGGAGAAATTCGTGAGCAAGTAATCCGCCTGGAAAAAGCGCCAGGCGAGGTACTTGGTGAGGATGACATCCACGCCGCCGCCGACCGCAAGAGCAAACGCCGTCTGCGACTGGTCGCCGGTGACCTGCTGGCTGCCGCGGGCCGCGCCGAAGAGAACTTCGGCAAACGGCACGAAGTGATCGAAATGCCGCCAGCTCAAACGCGGACCAAACAAATAGGTCTGCATGTTGCCGCTGATCGTGCCGAGCGACTGAGTTTGATCGGGATTCAAAAAATAGACCTGGCGGTCAAAACGGTAGCCGCCGATTTCGCCGACGATCCCGATCCACTTGTTCACGTTGTACGCGAACGAACCGGTCGCGCCGAGGTCATTCCAATTCCGGAACGAACAGGGGCAGAAATTGATGTAGCTGAACATGCCCGCAACTTCGAACCTCGGGGTGAGCAATCCCCAGGCATGGCGGTTCCATGGATTGTTGTTCCAATCCGACATTGCGTCCGCCGAAGGCATTGCCGCTGCCGCCGGCATCGGGAAAAGTGTTGGCGACGCAGGGGCGATGCTGAAATCATGAACTGGTACCGCATTGGCCGACTCCGAAGAGTTGTTGCTGGTTGCTGTGCTCGCGTCCTTCTGCTGCGCACAGATTGGCAGGGCGAGTAGGGCGCCCATTGCCAAAGTTGCACACCATTTGCGCATTGTTTCCTCCATGAACGAAACAAAAAATCTCATCCGTATCCTCGCGTCTACCCGTGACTGATTTCAGCTGCTGCGCTGGACGGCGACGCAGGTTGGCATGCAGCCAAAAACCTGCTTCCTGATTAAGGGGCGGTTTCACACTTGGCCTGCTCAAACTTGAAACAGACGGTGGAATGAAGCAAGTCGCTGCGGGTGAAAGCATATTCCATAAGTTCATCATTCTGCAAGTACTTCGTGTGGCAGAAATGGACGCGGACGGGGGAGCAGATTCCCACAGACTTCGCTGTCCTATTCTGAATGCGCTACACTGAACCCGCCGTGACCTTGATCACAGCTCTCGATTTAAAGTGGATGGGAAAGCCCCGGTGCATTGCCTCCGTGCTGCTCCGGTCGGAGGGATTCGCCGCGGTGATCGACCCGGGACCGGGGTCCACGCTGGCGAACTTGCGGGAACTGCTGGCTGCGCACCAATTGCGCGTGGCGGACCTGCGGGCCATCCTGTTGACACATATTCATTTGGACCATGCCGGGGCCACCGGCGCCCTGCTGCAAGAGAATCCGGGATTGCGCGTTTATGTGCACCGCCGCGGCGCTTCGCATCTAATTGATCCGACAAAGCTTCTGGCAAGCGCGGAGCGCCTGTACCGCGCCGATATGCAGGCTCTTTTCGGAGATTTCCTGCCGGTCCCCGAAGGGAACCTCGAAATCCTGGAAGGTGGCGAAACCCTTCGCTTCGGATCGCGGGAGCTGCAGGTTCTTTATACGCCCGGCCATGCCTCGCATCATGTGACGTACTACGACCCGACGGAGCGCGTGGCCTTCGTGGGCGACACGGCGGGAATTTGCATCGAGGGCAACCGTTTCATATTGCCCGCAACGCCGCCGCCCGACATTTCTCTGGAGCTGTGGGCGACCTCGCTGCGGGCCATCGCGCAGCTTCGTCCGCGGCGACTTTTTCTGACCCATTATGGATTTTCCGACGAAGCCATCCGGCACCTGGAGACGTACCGGGAACGATTGAAGCAATGGGGTCAATTATCCGCGGAAATATTGTCGCGCACCGGCGAACCCACGGAGGCGGTGAGGGAATTTGCAAGAGCGGTGGCCGCGGAAGCCGCCGAGTTGCTGACTCCCGAGGAGCTTTCCCATTACGTTTTTAACGGCGCGTTGCAGCTTTCCTGGTTCGGGCTGGCGCGGTATCACCAGAAACGCAAGGAAGGGCAGGCCTGACGCGGCCCCCGTTTACGTTTCGTTTTTCGTGAGATGCAGGCCGAATTCGCGGTGCGTGGCAAGCAACGCTTTTTTGACGTCCTTTTCCTCGATCACGAACGAAATATTCGTTTCCGAAGAGCCCTGGGCGATGGCGATGATGTTGACGTTTTCCCGGCCCAGCGCCTGAAACGTGCGCCCCGCAATCCCCGGCGTGCCGCGCATGTTCTCCCCGACAACGGCGACGATGGCGATGCTGGGGTCCACCGTGATGTGTTCCACCTTTTCGTGCTTCAAATCCTGGGCGAACTCCTTGCGCAAGGCCTCGATGGCACACTCCGCGTCCGCCGAAGAGATACTGAAACAAATGTCGTTCTGCGAGGAGGATTGCGAAATCATCAGGACGTTGGCGCGCGTTTGCGCGATAGTGGAAAACGTACGGCCGACAACATCCGGGAGGCCCACAATGCCCGGGCCGCCGAGACTGATCAGCGTAACGTCGCGGATGGCCGTCAGCGCTTTCACTCCGCCGTTCCGGCCGCCCTCGGGAGTGATTTCGGTGCCGCGCTTTTCGGGCTCAAAGCTGTTGCGGATCCAGACCGGGATCCCCGCCTCCACCACGGGTTTCAGGGTTTTCGGGTGCAGGACCTTCGCCCCGAAAAAGGCCAACTCCGCCGCTTCGCGGTAGGTGATCAAAGGGATGGTCCGGGCTTCACCGATAAGCCGGGGATCGGCGGTCAGCACGCCATCCACGTCGGTCCAGATGATTACTTCCGTGGCGTCGAGCGCCGCTCCGAGAATCGTGGCGGAGTAGTCGGAGCCGCCGCGGCCGAGCGTTGTGCGTTCGCCGTCCGGGGTCGCGCCTAGAAAACCGGTGATGATCGGAACGATGCCTTTTTCCAGCAGAGGGAAAATCCGCGCTTGCGACTTCTCGCGGGTTTCTTTCATGAGGGGATCGGCGCCGCCGTGGAATTCGTCGGTAACGATGAATTCCGTGGCTTCCAGCGGCTCGCTGGCAAGCCCTTGTTCCTTCACCGCCGCTGAAACCATCGGCGCAGACAGCCGCTCGCCTAGGCTGGAGATGGTGTCCAGAGTGCGCGGGGAAAGTTCGCGCAACAACGCGGTGCCTTCGCAAAAGCGGCGGCCTTCCGCGAAAACTTGTTTCATTTTTTCACTGACTTTGGCGCGTTCCGCTTCATTCTTCACCACAGCGGCTAGCGTGCTCTCGTGCTTGGCGGCGAGTTCATCGAGAATGGCGAGCGCCGCCGGGGCGCTGCCGGATTGCGCGGTCTTTGCGGCTTCGATGAGGCGATTGGTGACGCCGCTCATCGCGGAAACGACCGCGACGCATTTGCCCGCCCGGGCGCCCGCGGCAATAATCTGGGCGGCCCGCGTGATGCACGCCGCGTCGCCCACCGAGGTTCCTCCAAACTTCATGACCTGCAAAGCCGACTTCATGGCTCTCCGATCCGCGGGCTGTCCACTGGGTTCTGCCGGGCCTGCCCAGCCTTCCTATTTTAGGGTTTGCGGCCGAAATACCCGGTGATTTGGTGCATCGAATTTTTCGATTCGATACATCCGGTTCTTGAGCAATACAAAACACGCAGCCGCGCCGGACATGACCTTTATTTTGCGCGTTTTCTGCCGCGTTGTGGGGAATGGTTATGCGTCGACGGCCGCGTCCGCCTGCGATTCACGAAAGCCCGGCGCAACCACGTAGTTCAATTGAAAAAGCACAATGAGCGCGATGCTCAGGCGCGTGCTGATGAAGCACAAGGAGGTAGCGACGGCGTAGAGCGCCTGGGCGATGAGGATGCGGCGGCAGATGGCCGCGGTGGCCTCGTAGGGCAGATCGTCCTTCACCAGAGCGTTGCGTGTCGCATAGCCCCAACTGGCGTACAAAATCACGCCAAAAATCAGGAGATTCGTCCAGTAGGCCAGCATTGCGGTTCGATAGGCCATGAATTCCGCAAGAAATTTGGTGGAGAGGGGCAGGAGGGTCACCGCGAACAGAAGCAGCAGGTGAATCCAGGTGAGGCGCACATTGGAACGCTTCAGATGATTCAATTGCGCCTGCTGGCCCACCCAGAATATTCCCAACGTCAGAAAACTCATGAAGTAGACGAGTACGTTTGGCGCCACACCCAGGAGCGCATGGACCAGATCGCGCTCGCTGTGGATCACTTCCGCGGCGGGCAGGCGCAGATCGATGGCCAAAAGGGTCATGGCCACGGCGAAGATGCCGTCGCTTAGCGCGGCGAGGCGCTCGACACTCTGGCCCGCCCAGCGATTGTAAAGGGTATTCATGGCGTAAGAAGGTAGCGAAAGCGGCGGCAGCGCGCCAGCGGGATTTGGTTTTCGCGAGCCGGGTAAGAATTACAGATTGCGGCGCGGAGCAAAACTTTCTTGCGTACTGGGACGCCCCGCAAGAACCTCTTCATTTTCCGCCACTCTCCACGAATTCAGCGACTTAGCTGGTTGGCAGGGCGCTTGCATTTTGCCCTGAGGAAGCCGCAACGCGGGGAGGGGATCATGAGCGAGACACTCCGTTTTCGCACCGCCGTCTGTTCCGACTACGAGGACCTGCTGAAAGAATGCCAGCGCGCTTTGCACGCGTGGAAAGATCGCAGAGAAGAAATTGCGCGCGTCGGCCTGCGCGGCAAACGGGCCGGCGACGAATTGCAGAAACTTCAGGCCGAGTATGCACGGGCGTATAACCGGCTGGAACGCCACGCCCAAACCTGCTCGGTGTGCCGGTTCACGGCGGAGTTGGGAAAAAGCGAGCAGGCGGAACCGGTCTGCATTTCGAGCCGCAAGGAACTCCGCGTCTAATTTACGCGGGCGCCGAACTTGCATCTTCGCTGGCCGGAGCGGCCGCGGGAGCCGCCAGGGCCCCGAGCCGCGTGCTGAGCGCTTCTACCAGAAGGTCGACAATTTTCTTCGCAGCCGAGCCATCCGCATCCTTGTCCGGGTTGTATTGCGCGACGTCCAGGGCAAGCAAGTTTTTCTGTTTGGCGAATTCATTCAGCGAAGCTTGCACATCGGCAAGCGAAAGTCCCCCGGAATCGGGAACGTTGACGGCGGGAAATTCCTCCTGGGCGATGGCGTCGAGATCCAGGTGCAGCATGAATTCGCGGGCGGCCGCGTGCAGGTGCGCGAGGGCGTCCTGCGCGGACTTTTCCGCGCCCTGCAGCTGAATGTCCGCGGCATACACGTGGCGCAGGGG
>Ga0335085_10008699_pt1 | contig 15460 bp, 13 predicted proteins | sample Lox_Sample_45_FD_206712 | JGI IMG/M metagenome (GOLD analysis project Ga0335085, IMG submission 206712) | Soil microbial communities from Loxahatchee National Wildlife Refuge, Florida, United States - Lox_Sample_4.5 | ecosystem: Environmental > Terrestrial > Soil > Wetlands | place: USA...
AATCGCAGGCGATCGCGATCTGTGACGAAGTCTACGAGCATCTTGTCTTCGACGGCGCCGCGCATGTGCCGCTGGCGACATTTCCCGGCATGCAGGATCGCGTAGTCCGCGTTGGGTCTGCAGGCAAGATGTTCTCGCTTACCGGATGGAAAGTCGGCTGGGTGACGGGATGTGCGCCGCTTATCGACGTGGTTGCGAAGGCCCATCAGTTTCTTACGTTTACGACGCCGCCGGGCCTCCAGCAGGGGGTGGCTCACGGGCTCGATCAGCAAATCGACTTCACCCTTTCACTCACTAAGGACCTCCAGTCCAGGCGCGATCTGCTGGCGCACGGTCTTTCGTGCCTGGGGTTCGATGTTCTTCCCTGCCAGGGTACCTATTTTTTGACTGCCGGGATTCGTGCGCTGACGAACGAGCCGGATCGTGTTTTCTGCAAGCGTCTGGTGCGGGAGGCAGGGGTAGCGCTCATACCATTGAGCGCCTTCTTCGAAGACGGCACGCCGGATCATCTTGTGCGCTTCGCGTTCTGCAAGCGGCAATCCGTTCTCGAGGACGCGCTGGAGCGGCTGGAGCGGTATCTCAAAGGCCGCCCCGTGCCCGCATGATCGGGCATGGTTCCAGGCCGTCCGCATTAAGCCGCAAGTAACGTCAATGGTTGTAGGGTCGTGAAGGCTTGGGCGACGGACCCGCTTCGCGCAGATTTTCCGGGATTCCCGATGACGCGCGTCGCCGCTGCGGGCGCATCGAGAGGCGAAGAATGCGCGACACGAGATCCATCAGATGCTTGAGCGCGTTGCGCGACGCTTCAAGCGCGCGCGTGCTCAACCTCGTGGCGATTGAAAAGGCGCATAAGGACAACCCCGACTACAAGAAGGCGCCGCTGTTCGAGTCTCCGGTGCTGAACAGTGCGATTATCGTGAAACACCGATTGCGCGCAGACGAGGTGTTCCTGTTTGACGATCCGCCGCGCAATGCAACCAAGATCATCATCCCCTTCGACAAGAACGACCTTCGCCTGGGTGGGACCTCGCTTCTTTATGGCCAGCGCAGTTGCATGGAAGGCCTGCGCGAAGCAGGGAAATACGGCGAAAAGAGTTTGGCCAGAGATAAGGCGATGCTGGATTTGCTCAGCGAGCTTCCGTCGCTCGATCCGTTTCTGCTCCACGAAAAAATCGCCTACAGCGACTTGTCGGTATCCAACTGCTATTTTGAGCTGTCGAGATCCGATAAGCTGCGCATGCACGAGTTTGTTGCCGGCGAGATCGCCGAACTCATCAAGCTCGCTCTGAGGGATAAGGAAGGGCAGACCAAAAAGTCGCATATCGGCTCCACCGCGCGCCTCGTCTCGGCGCTTTTGTCCGCCGGGGCCGAAGAGCAGCTCGAGCCGCTGCGCTTGACCCTGAAACTGGCGGAGAACGAATTCCGTAACGGTGTCTTCAGCTGGCGCGGAGTCCTCTATTACAAATGGTGCTCAATGGAACTCATGCCGCAGATCGGTACGATCGCGCGCGAAATCGCCAGCGCGCCGATCAGGAGCGGTCCGCCGGAAGATATGAAGTTCCTGACTGGATCAAAAAGGCGTCTGGTCGACAAGATGGCCGAGACGATCGCAGGGGTCGGGGAGTCCCTGTCGGGCTACGACACCATCTACGAGAAGCTGGTACGTTACGAACAACCGGAAGCCTTTCGTGAATTCCTCCTGCGCGCTCCGGGCATGTTTATCGAACTCGGTGAAAAGCTCGGAGGCTTGGCGCATATTGCGAGCTTCTGGCGATTTCGATTTCCTCAGGGCGCGGTTCAGGCATTGGATGTCAATCTCGCGCTTTCGATCTTCATTGACTTCATGCTGAGCATCGGGCTGACCGTCGAAGAGCCGGGCTTGGTCATCGCCTGATATCCGCAGCCACGGTATTCGGTCCCTCGCCCAAGCGCTGGGCTGTTCGACAGACCGGCACGACTTCGCGTAAAGGTTGGGTTGAGCCATGGCTGCGGAAATTCTCACCACCGCTCAATGCTATGCCGCCGACCGGTACGCGGCCGATCACGGCGTCTCCACGCTGACCCTCATGGAGAACGCTGGCCGGGCGATTGCCGAGGTCGTTGCCGAGCGCTATGCGCCGCGCCGGACGGTGATCCTGTGCGGCCCGGGAAACAATGGCGGCGATGGGTTCGTCGTGGCGCGTCACCTTGCCGAACTGGACTGGGCCGTGGCAGTCGCCCTGTTAGGCGATGTGAACGCTCTCAAAGGCGATGCCGCGGAGATGGCGCGGCGCTGGCAGGGCGTCATCTTGCCGGTATCGCCGGCCGTCCTCGACGGCGCCGAGCTCGTTATCGTGGCCCTGTTTGGTGCCGGTCTGTCGAGGCCGCTTGACGGCCACGCCAGGCAGATCGTGGAATCGCTGTCCTTGCGCCAATTGCCTGTTGTTGCCGTCGACCTCCCGAGCGGGCTGCACGGCGACATCGGCCGGCCACCGACGGGGGGGATCTGCGTCAAGGCCGACCTGACCGTCACGTTCTTCCGCCTCAAGCCGGCGCACCTCTTGATGCCGGGCAGGCTTTTCTGCGGAGAAACCGTGGTCGCGGATATCGGCATTCCCGAAGCCGCTCTTGCCGGTCTTTGCCCGCAAATTTTTGCCAATGGCCCAGAACTCTGGGCCAGCCGCCTTCGCTGGCCCGATCCCCTGCAACACAAATATGCTCGGGGCCACGCCGTGGTTGTCAGCGGACCTGGATACGCCACCGGTGCTGCGCGCTTGGCGGCAAGGGCTGCCCTGCGGGTGGGCGCGGGCCTGGTAAGCGTTGCGAGCCCACCGGACGCGGTTGCCGTCAATGCCTCGGCGCTCACGGCCATCATGGTGAAGCCGTTCACGGGGGCCGGCGGCCTAAGCGCTGTGTTGGCCGATTCGCGACTGAATGCAGTCGTCATTGGTCCGGGAATCGGCATCGACCGCATGACGACGGATCTCGTGGCCGCCGTTCTAGCCTCCAAGGCAGGGGCCATTCTCGACGCCGATGCCCTGACGGCCTTTGCGAACGAGCCCAGTGCGCTTTTTCGCCTGCTCCGGCCCAACTGTGTTCTCACGCCCCATACGGGCGAATTCGGACGCATCTTTCCCAAGCTGCTCGAACGCTCCGCCTCACGCATCGATGCCGCACGTGCCGCCTCCGCCGCTGCGGGATGCGTCGTGCTCCTGAAAGGTCCCGATACGGTCATTGCCGATCCCGCGGGGCGGGTAGCCGTCAATTCCAATGCGCCGTCCTGGCTCGCCACAGCCGGGGCAGGGGACGTTCTGGCCGGCATCATTGCCGGCTTGGTAGCGCAGGGGATGGATGCCTTCGATTCGGCCGCCGCCGCCGCCTGGATGCACGGCGAAGCGGCGACCCTTTTTGGTCCCGGCCTTATTTCAGAAGATCTCCCGGAAAAGCTGCCGGAGGTCCTTCACGGTCTCCGTCGGTCCGGCGAAGCCGGGCGATGATTACACTTCGCCGCGCAGTGGTACTGGTCACCCTTCAGAACCCCTGCTATAGCGGCGCCCTTCCGGCGCCCTTCCGGCGCTAGCCGGGCCCCGGCGCGGGCGTGGTGGAACAGGCAGACACGCGAGATTTAGGTTCTCGTGACGAAAGTCGTGGGGGTTCAAGTCCCTCCGCCCGCACCAGCGCCAGCCATTCTCAAGGATTGCTCAAGATCATGCAGGTCACCGAAACCCTCTCCGAAGGTCTCCGCCGCGAATACCGCATCGTTATCGGCGTCCAGGATCTGGATGCCCGGCTCACAGGCCGTATCGAGGAAATGAAGCCGAAGCTTCACCTCAAAGGCTTCCGTCCCGGAAAAGCACCTCTCTCCTATCTCAAGAAGGCGTTCGGCAAGTCGATGATGGGGGAAATCGTCGAGCAGACGGTTTCGGAGACGAGTCAAAAGGCGATGGCGGAACGGGAACTCAAGCCGGCATTTCCTCCCAAGGTGGATTTGGTCAGTGAATTCGAGCAGGTGGTCGAGGGGAGGTCGGATCTCGAATTCACGGTGAAGGTCGACCTGATGCCCGAATTCGATCTGGCCGATGTGTCGCAGATCCAGGTGGAAAAACTCGTCGCCGAAGTTGCCGACACCGAGGTCGACGCCGCGCTTACACGGATGGCGGAACAGGCAAGGACCTATTCGGCGCGTGGCGAGGCCGAGCCGGCGGAATCCGGCGATGCCGTGCTAATCGACTTTGTCGGTCGGCTTGACGGCGAGGAATTCGCCGGAGGCAAGGCAGAAGATTTCAATCTCGTACTCGGCTCGGGCCAATTGGTTCCGGGTTTCGAGGACCAGCTGGTGGGCAGCAAGGCGGGCGAGCAGCGCCAGGTGACCGTAACGTTCCCGAGCGACTATCCCGAGGCCAAGCTGGCAGGCCGGGAGGCGGCGTTTGATGTCTCCGTAAAGGAAATCAGAAATCCGGACCCGCTCGAGATCGACGACGAGCTTGCCAAGAAACTGGGACTTGATTCCCTGGCGACGTTAAAGGAGCGAATTCGAGAACAGTTGAAGACCGAATACGCACGGGCGAGCCGGTTGCACCTGAAGCGGAGAATTCTCGACGCGCTGGACTCGCTGCACACATTTTCCCTGCCGCCAACCATGGTCGAAGACGAGTTCGAAGCGATCTGGAAGCAGGTGCAGGCGGAGCTGCAGCGCGAAGGCAAAAACGCCCAGGACGAAGGCAAGACCGAGGACGAGTTGCGCAAGGAGTATCATGACATCGCCGAGCGGCGCGTGCGGCTGGGACTGGTGCTGGCGCGCGTCGGCGAGCAGAACGGCATCACCGTCGCCCCTGACGAGGTGCAACGCGCGATCGCCGTCCGTGCCAGGCAATTTCCTGGTCAGGAGCAGCAGGTTTTCAAGTTCTACACCCAAAATCCGCAAGCACAGGCAGAAATCCGCGCACCGATCTTCGAGGAGAAGGTCGTTGACTTCATTGCCGAGCTGGCTCAGATCACCGAACGGAACGTCGATCGCGAGACGCTGTTCCTCGATCCCGACGAGGCCGCGGAAAAGCTAAAGTCCCTCGGCTAGAGCAGGATTCGGGTCCCGTGACGGCCCCCGCGGACAAAACAAATGTTAGCCGCTGAATCGGCATCGGCGAATTGACATTGGGAAGAGTCCGCCCCCAGTCTCGCTCAAAGCGATTCAGCATTTGGTGCAGGAGATGAACGACATCAGCGAATTTCATATGAACACATTAGTCCCGATGGTGGTCGAACAGACCGCTCGTGGCGAACGAGCATACGACATCTATTCCCGGCTGCTGAAGGAGCGCATCATCTTCATCACCGGCCCGATTGAAGACTACGGTGCCAGCTTGATCACCGCGCAGCTGCTTTTTCTGGAAGCGGAGAACCCGAAGAAGGAAATTGCAATGTACATCAATTCGCCGGGCGGCGTCGTGACCGCCGGGCTCGCAATCTACGACACCATGCAGTATATCCGCCCGTCCATTCAGACCCTCTGCGTGGGTCAGGCAGCTTCGGCGGCGACATTGCTGTTGTGTGCCGGCCAGAAGGGCGCGCGGCACTCCCTGCCCAATTCGCGCCTGCTGGTCCACCAGCCCTCCGCGTCATTTTATGGCCAGGCCGCGGACATCGCCCGCCACGCCCAGGAAGTCATCAAGCTGAAACGACGTTTGAACGAGATTTATGCCAAGCACACCGGTCAAAGCGTCGAAGCGGTTGAAAAGGCTTTGGATCGGGATACTTATATGACCGCTGAAGAAGCAAAGGCATTCGGGCTCGTCGACAATGTGCTGGAACGCCGTCCCGAATCTGACGGGGTGCCATGAAGAGCCTTTGCGGGATTCGGCGGCGCGGGCGGCGGTAGTGGACCAAATTAAACAAATCTTGATCCCGCTCCGGCTATCGTGGTCGAATGTCGTCGGGCGCGGCAGGGACGATCTGGCGCGCTTCATGCAGACGGCGGGGCAGACGACCGGGTACCTACTGGACCCGGCAATGGTGGAGGCAGGAAACTGTCCCAGGAGTGCTCATGAGTAAAGCGGGCGGCAGCGAATCGAAGAACACGCTCTACTGCTCCTTCTGCGGAAAGAGCCAGCACGAGGTCCGCAAGCTGATTGCGGGCCCGACGGTCTTCATCTGCGATGAATGCGTCGAACTGTGCATGGAGATCATCCGCGAGGAAAACAAAACCTCGTTCATGAAGTCGCGGGACGGCGTCCCTTCGCCTGCCGAGATTTTCAAGGTGCTCGACGATTATGTCGTCGGACAGCAGCACGCAAAGAAGGTGCTCTCGGTCGCAGTTCACAATCATTACAAGCGCATCAACGCATCGGGCAAGAACAGCGACGTAGAGCTTGCCAAATCGAATATTCTGCTCATCGGCCCCACCGGCTGCGGGAAGACGCTGCTCGCGCAGACGTTGGCGCGGATCCTGGACGTACCGTTCACGATGGCGGATGCCACCACACTCACCGAAGCGGGCTATGTGGGGGAGGACGTCGAGAACATCATTCTGAAGCTGCTGCAGAATGCCGACTATAATGTCGAGCGGGCTCAGCGCGGCATCGTGTACATCGACGAGGTCGATAAGATCAGCCGCAAGTCGGACAATCCATCCATCACGCGCGACGTGTCCGGCGAAGGGGTCCAGCAGGCGCTGTTGAAGATCATGGAAGGAACTATTGCGAGCGTGCCTCCGCAGGGCGGGCGCAAGCATCCGCAACAGGAATTCCTGCAGGTCGATACGACCAATATCCTCTTCATCTGCGGCGGCGCGTTTGCGGGCCTGGAGAAGATCATCTCGTCTCGGACGCACGGCACCTCCATGGGCTTTGGGGCCACCGTGCGGTCCCCCGACGAACGCGGCACCGGAGAGGTTCTGCGCGAGGTAGAGCCGGAAGATTTGTTGAAGTTCGGACTCATCCCCGAGTTCATCGGGCGCTTGCCCGTCATCGCGACGCTGGGAGACTTGAGCGAGGGAGCGTTGATCGAAATTCTGACGCGCCCGAAAAACGCTCTTGCGAAGCAGTATCAGCGGATGTTCGAGATGGAAGGCGTCAGGTTGCGTTTCCAGGAAGAGGCTCTGCATTCAATTTCGCGGCGCGCAATCCAGCGGAAGACCGGTGCGCGGGGCCTAAGGTCGATCATGGAAGGCATCCTGCTCGAGACAATGTTTGAACTGCCGACATTGAACGGCGTACAGGAGGTCGTCATTACGGCTGATGTCGTCGACGGTCGCTCCCGGCCGCTGTACACCTATTCGGACAAGGGCCAGGCACGGGAGCAGTCGGCCTCCTAAATCGCGGCGATTGTCGCCATTGGGACACAAAAGGCGGGGCAAGATACGTTATCTTGAAACTGCTGGTGAGGGGGACCACTTTAGTTCCCCGAGGTACCAGTCCGAAGGGGCGGCTCCTCCTACTCGCCTGATAAGGTTAGAGGCCGGTATTGCCGTTCCAAAATGACTGGCCAGGAGAAAAAGATGGCTGAATCCACAGGCACTTCTCTTACGGAATCCGGACGCAACCTGGCTCCGGTGTTGCCTCTGCGCGACATCGTGGTGTTTCCGCACATGATTGTGCCGCTGTTCGTAGGACGCGAAAAATCCGTCCGCGCGCTTGAAGAAGTGATGAATGACGAGAAGCAGATTCTTCTTCTGACGCAGAAGAATGCGGCGGACGACGATCCGACGCCTGATGGCTTGCACAGCATCGGCACGATGGCCACGGTACTGCAGCTGTTGAAACTTCCCGACCAGACGGTGCGCGTGCTCGTCGAAGGAAAATCGCGGGCCCGAGTGACGGGATTTGTGCCGCGCACAGATTTCTTTCAGGCCAATATCGAACGCTTGCTGGATCACGCCGGGGACGTCAAGGAAACCGAGGCGCTGGTGCGCACCGTCAAGTCGAATTTTGAAAGCTACATCAAGCTCAACAAGAAGGTTCCCGCGGAAACGCTGGCTTCGCTGGCGCAGATCGACGATCCGGCGAAGCTAAGCGACATGGTGGCCTCGCATTTGTCGGTCAAGATCGCCGATCGCCAGCAGCTCCTGGAAATGTTGAATACCGTCGAGCGGCTCGAGCGCGTCCTCAGCTTGATCGAAGGCGAGATCGGTGTGCTGCAAGTCGAGCGCAAGATCCGCACGCGCGTCAAGCGGCAAATGGAGAAGACCCAGCGCGAATACTATCTCAACGAGCAGCTCAAGGCGATTCAAAAGGAGCTCGGCGAGGGCGAGGAAGGCCGCGACGAACTCAACGAACTCGAAGAACGAATTCGCAAGACGAAATTGTCGAAAGAGGCGAGGGAGAAGGCTCACGCCGAACTGAAAAAGCTTCGGCAAATGAGCCCCATGTCGGCCGAAGCGACGGTGGTGCGGAACTACCTGGATTGGATATTGTCGCTGCCCTGGGGCAAGAAGTCGAAGGTCAAGAAGGACATCAAACTGGCCGAGTCGATCCTCAACGAGGACCACTACGGGTTGGACAAGGTAAAGGAGCGCATCCTCGAATACCTTGCCGTGCAGCAACGCGCGGGCAAGATGAAAGGCCCGATCCTGTGCCTGGTCGGCCCGCCTGGCGTGGGCAAGACGTCGCTCGGCAAGTCGATTGCCCGTTCAACAGGCCGCGAGTTCGTCCGGATGAGTCTTGGCGGCGTAAGGGACGAGGCGGAGATCCGCGGACATCGTCGTACCTATATCGGCTCGATGCCGGGCAAGATCATCCAATCGATGAAGAAGGCGAAGACGGCAAATCCGCTGTTCCTTCTCGATGAAATCGACAAGCTTGGTGCGGACTGGCGAGGCGATCCGTCGTCGGCGCTCCTCGAAGTCCTGGATCCCGAGCAGAACCACGCATTCAACGATCATTATCTTGAAGTGGACTTCGATCTTTCGGACGTCATGTTCATAACGACGGCCAATACGCTGCGGATGCCTCAGCCTCTGATGGACCGCATGGAGATCATCCGCATCCCCGGCTACACCGAGGACGAGAAAGTGGAGATTGCCAAGCGGCACCTCATACCGAAGGAGTTGAAGGCGCACGGGTTGAAGGATGCAGAGTGGTCCATTGCAGATGCGGCTCTCTACGACCTGATCCGCTACTATACGCGCGAGGCGGGCGTACGGAATCTCGAACGCGAGATTGCCAATCTCACGCGCAAGGCGGTCAAGGACATTGTTTCCGGCAAGGCGACAAGCGTGCCGGTGACGACTGAAAACCTGGGCACTTACGCCGGCGTCCGGAAATTCCGCTACGGCGAAATGGAAGGCGAAGACCAGGTCGGGGTGGTTACGGGCCTGGCGTGGACCGAGGTTGGTGGCGACACCTTGCAGATTGAATCCGTCATGCTGCCGGGCAAAGGGCGGATGCAGACCACCGGCAAGCTTGGCGACGTGATGAAGGAATCGATCGACGCGGCGCGGTCTTATGTCCGCTCCAAGGCAACGACGTTCGGCATCAAGCCGCCGATCTTCGATCAGCGCGATATCCATGTGCACGTTCCCGAGGGCGCAACCCCCAAGGACGGGCCGTCGGCGGGCGTCGCAATGGCAACATCGATCATTTCGGTGCTGACAGGGATTCCCGTCCGCCGCGACGTTGCGATGACCGGCGAGATCACGCTCCGGGGACGCGTTCTGCCCATTGGCGGTTTGAAGGAGAAACTACTCGCAGCGCTGCGAGCCGGGCTCAAGGCCGTCGTGATCCCTTCGGAAAACGAGAAGGATCTGGCTGAGATACCGGATAACGTGAAGTCGGGCCTCCAGATCGTGCCGGCAGCAACGATGGAAGAGGTCCTAAAGGTGGCACTCGTTCGTCAGCCGGAGCCCATCACTTGGGAAGAGCCTCAGCTGGTCACGCCTACGCCGGCGATGGCCGAAGCGGACGCGGACGCGGTCATCACCCACTAATCAGCTGCAGCAGTCCAAGCGCTCAAGCCCGCCGATCCGCGCCTCGCAAAAAAGGCCGGATATGGCGGGTTTTCCGCTGATTTGGCTTTGCGGCGTGGGCGCTAGGCCCTAGAATCGCAGACACGGGAGCGACTCGCGCGAGAAGGAGCACTTGGTGAACAAGAACGATTTGATACAGCAACTATCGGAACGAACCGGCTTGGCTAAGCACGACGCTGCCAAGGCCGTAGACGGAGTTTTTGACGTGATTTCCGACGCGCTCAAAGCGGGAGACGAGGTCAGATTGACCGGCTTCGGGGTCTTTGTCGTAGCGCAGCGCGCAGGAGGCAAGGGGCGCAATCCGCAAACCGGCGAAGAGATCGAGATCAAGCCGTCAAAGTCGCCACGTTTTCGTCCCGGCAAGCAGCTCAAAGACGCTTTGAACTGAAACCTGTTGCCTCGAAGTTCGAGCTGACCTAAGCCTGCAAGCACAGTAATGAGCAACGGGTCGGGCGGTTAGCTCAGCCGGTAGAGCACTTCGTTTACACCGAAGGGGTCGGCGGTTCGAACCCGTCACCGCCCACCACGCCTCGCCTGCAGTCCATTGCGCAGCCACGTGTAAAACGGAGGGCGAAGCGTGTCAGGCGACGTGAAGATTGCACTATCAGTCATCGCAATATTGGCATTTGCATTGCCCGTACTGGGATGTGGTGGCGCTTCTCTGCCGCGTTCACATCAGGCCGCCGAGGAGTGGCATCCGCCCGCCGAAATGCTCGACAAGTATGCCGACAAAAATGGCATGGTCACGCGCGCAGCCATGGAAGCCGGACTACACGCGGATTTTACCAAGGCCGATACCAACCATGACGGTTGTCTTGATGCCAGTGAAGTGCGAGCAGTCAACGAGCAGCGGTGGCAGCAAGATCAATCGACCGCATCGCCGCTCATCGACTTCGAACATACCGGTTGCATCGGATTTGACGAATTTGCCGCGACGCCCAGGTCGTTATTCGACCAATTCGACAAGAATGGGGACGGCAAACTGACGCCCGATGAGTTGCATCCGGGCCGCAAACCCTCACCCGCGAAGCAACCTCCTCCGCAAGGTTCAAACGGCAGCTAGTGTTCAGAATCCGAAGTTCGTGATGTTTGGAAGAGAGATTCACCACGGAGGCACTGAGAGCACAGAGACAAGTCTCACGGCGGCGCGAAACGCAACTAGTCCAGCCGCAAGAACGCTACGGCGGTATAATCACGCGGAAAATGGTCTCGCTTCGTTCCGACTCCGTGCCCTCTGTGCCTCCGTGGTGCACTGGATCTCGATGCTACGAACTCCTGGTTCAGGACACTAGCTGGCGCCAAGCTGCCGCCTTTGCGCGCTTGACATGGTCGGGGGTGGGCCCTACATCGGCGCTCTTTCGCGGCTGGAGCCAAAAGCCCGGCGCCGCGGGGGCGTAGCTCAGTTGGTTAGAGTGTCGGCCTGTCACGCCGAAGGTCGCGGGTTCGAGCCCCGTCGCTCCCGCCATCCCCACGAGCAGGGGATGCGGAAACTTCTCCCGCAGAATTCCTTTGTGGGCACGGCGAATCTTGAGCTAAACCCGCGTTGCACGGCGCAAGTCGGCGACTATACTGCACCTGCGAATTGGGGCAGCTGAACGTCCCGAGCGCGTGCGGACATGCGCGTGCGGGCGCCCGTGGGAAAAAGCCAATGAACGGTTTTCTGCTTCAGTATCTGCCGATCCTCATTTTCATTGCCATTGCAGCGGTGATCGGCGTGGCGCTCATGGTCATTCCCATCCTCGTCGCGCCGTCGATACCCGATCCCGAAAAGCTTTCGGCCTACGAGTGCGGTTTCAACGCATTCAGCGACGCCCGCATGAAGTTCGACGTGCGCTTCTATCTCGTCTCTATCCTCTTCATCATTTTCGATCTTGAGGTGGCATTCCTGTTCCCGTGGGCGATCACGCTCGGCACGACGGGCGTGTTTGCATTCTGGTCGATGATGGTCTTTCTAGGGGTGCTGACGGTCGGGTTCATTTACGAATGGAAGAAGGGCGCACTGGAATGGGAATGATTGGAGCCGACCCCGTTCCTGCAACGGCCGGCAGTGCGATCGCACCGCTCGATGTACCACCGGCGCCCAATGATCCTTACTTCCTTGCGCTGCAGGAACAGCTCAGAGACAAAGGTTTCGTTGTTGCCAACCTCGATGCGCTGATTAACTGGGCGCGCACGGGTTCGCTGATGTGGATGACCTTCGGTCTAGCCTGCTGTGCCGTGGAGATGATTCAGGCCAGTATGCCGCGCTACGACATGGAACGATTCGGGGCCGCCCCACGTGCCAGTCCGCGGCAGTGCGACGTCATGATCGTCGCGGGCACCCTGACGAATAAGATGGCTCCAGCCCTGCGCAAGGTTTACGACCAGATGCCTGAGCCACGCTATGTGATCTCAATGGGCTCGTGCGCGAATGGCGGAGGATATTACCATTATTCCTATTCCATCGTGCGCGGCTGTGATCGCATCGTTCCCGTGGACATCTATGTTCCGGGTTGCCCTCCGTCGGCAGAGGCTCTTCTGTATGGCGTGATGCTGCTGCAGCGGAAGATCCGCCGCACCGGCAACATCGTTCGCTGAGGGCTCATGTCGCAAAGCCTCGAGGAGTTTGGGCAGGAAATCGTCGCAGCACTGCCTGGTTTGATCAAGCGCCGCTCGGTAGCAGCGGGTCAGCTAACGTTGGACATCGAGCCAACCGACATCGTTCGCGTGCTGACGCGGCTCCGCGACGATGGGCAATTCGCCTTCGCCATTCTCATCGACATCTGCGGCGTCGATTGGCCGCAGCGCGCCAAGCGCTTCGATGTCGTGTATCACCTGCTGTCGATCACGAAGAACAGACGCGTGCGCGTGAAGCTGCAGACGGACGAAACCACGCCAGTCCCTTCTGCTGTGGAGGTGTTTCCGGCGGCCAACTGGTTCGAGCGCGAAGCCTTCGACATGTTCGGTATCGCATTTGTCGATCATCCGGATATGCGGCGCATCCTGACCGACTACGGCTTTTCCGGCTATCCGCTACGCAAGGATTTTCCGCTGACCGGCTATGTCGAGCTGCGTTACGACGAGGAATTGAAGCGGGTCGTGTATCGCCCCGTCGACCTCGTCCAGGAATTCAGGGACTTCGATTTCATGAGCCCGTGGGAGGGTGCGCGCTATGTCCTGCCTGGGGATGAAAAGGCCTCCAAAGGGAACAGCTGATGGCCGACGTCCTGGGCGAGCAGAGAATGACGATGAACTGGGGGCCGCAGCATCCGGCCGCCCATGGGGTGTTGCGTCTGGTGATGGAGCTTGACGGCGAGGTCGTTACGCGAATCGACCCGCACATCGGCCTCTTGCATCGAGGCACCGAAAAGCTCATCGAGCATAAGACGTATCTGCAGGCTTTGCCTTATTTCGATCGCTTGGACTACGTCGCTCCGATGAATCAGGAGCACGCGTTCGCGCTCGCCGCCGAGCGACTCCTGGGCATCGAGGTTCCACCGCGCGGCCAGTACATTCGTGTTCTTTTTTCCGAGATCGGCCGTCTTCTGTCGCACCTCCTCAATGTGACGACGCAGGCAATGGACGTGGGCGCGCTCACCCCGCCGCTGTGGGGATTCGAAGAGCGCGAGAAGCTCATGGTGTTCTATGAGCGCGCCTCCGGCGCCCGGCTGCACGCCAATTACTTCCGGACCGGCGGCGTACATCAGGACTTGCCGGCTGGGCTGGCCGAGGACATCTACAAATTCTGCGATCACTTCCCGAAGGTTCTCGACGATATCGAGGGCCTCTTGACGGAGAACCGCATCTTCAAGCAGCGCAACGTCGATATCGGCGTGGTTTCCCGCGAAGATGCCGAAGCCTGGGGCTTTACGGGCGTCATGCTCCGTTCTACGGGCGTTGCTTGGGACTTGAGGCGTTCGCAGCCGTACGAGTGCTATTCCGATCTCGAGTTCAAGATACCCGTCGGCAAGAACGGCGACTGTTACGACCGCTATCTGATGCGCATGGAGGAAATGCGCCAATCGAATCTGATCATGAAGCAGTGCATCGACAAGATGCCGACGGGTGCCGCGTCGTCGGTTGACAAAAAGGTGGTTCCGCCAAAGCGGGGTGAGATGAAGCGCTCGATGGAGGCCCTCATCCACCACTTCAAGCTATTTACGGAAGGCTATCACGTCCCAGCGGGCGAAGTTTATGCGGCTGTGGAGGCGCCGAAGGGGGAATTCGGCGTTTATCTCGTCGCGGATGGTACGAACAAGCCTTACCGGTGCAAAATTCGCGCGCCGAGCTTTGCCCATTTGCAGGCCGTGGATTTCCTTTCCAAGGGGCATATGCTGGCCGATGTGTCCGCCATCGTCGGTTCTCTCGACATCGTGTTCGGGGAGATCGACCGGTGACCCTGCGACGCCTCCATCCGGAACAGCCCTCGCGCTTTTCGTTCACAGCCGAGAACAAATCCTGGGCAGAAAAAGAGATTTCGAAATACCCGCCCGGCCGCCAGGCGTCCGCTGTAATCGCACTGCTTTGGCGCGGCCAGGAGCAGGAGGGTTGGGTCAGCAAACCCATGATCGAGGCAATCGCCCTCATGTTGGGAATGCCATACATGCGCGTGCTCGAGGTGGCGACGTTTTATACAATGTTCAACTTGGCACCGGTCGGTATGTATTTGGTCCAGGTCTGCACCACCACGCCGTGCTGGCTTGCGGGGTCCGACGAAGTTGTCACTGTCTGCAAGAAGCAGATTTCGCCGAACCAGCATGTGATCTCGCAGGACGGTCTGTTCTCGTGGACCGAGGTTGAGTGTCTTGGCGCATGCGTGAACGCCCCGATGCTGCAAATCGGCAAAAACTTCTACGAGGACCTCGACGGCCCAAAGACCGAGGCCATCTTGGCTGCGCTTCGCCGCGGGGAAACGCCGCGTGCGGGCTCTCAATCCGGCCGACATAGTTCGGAGCCCTCCGGCGGTCCGCTCACGTTGACCGACCGCTCGCTTTACGAGAGCCACACGCAGCGCCACGGCGAGCCCGGCACGACCGATGAGGCGCCCGGCCAGAAACCGCAGGGAACCGCATCGTGACCGCCATCCTCGGAATACGCCATGCTCGCTGACCGCGACCGCATTTTCACCAATCTCTATGGCTTCGAGGATTGGACGCTGGCTGGCGCGCGTGCGCGCGGCCAATGGGATGGGACCAAAGCGATCCTGGAACGCGGTCCCGAAGCCATAGTGGATGCGATGAAGAAATCGGGATTGCGCGGTCGCGGCGGCGCCGGATTTCCGACTGGCCTGAAATGGTCATTCATGCCCAAGGAAGTGAAGGAGCGACCGCATTATCTGGTGGTAAACGCCGATGAATCCGAGCCCGGTACCTGCAAGGACCGGGACATCATGCGTCACGACCCGCACCACCTCGTCGAAGGCTGCCTGATCGCATCTTTCGCGATGCGCGCCCACACCTGTTACATTTACGTCAGGGGCGAATTCATCCGCGAACGAGAGCGCCTTCAGGCCGCCATCGATCAGGCGTACGAAGCGCGCCTGAT
>Ga0335085_10008700_pt1 | contig 15459 bp, 13 predicted proteins | sample Lox_Sample_45_FD_206712 | JGI IMG/M metagenome (GOLD analysis project Ga0335085, IMG submission 206712) | Soil microbial communities from Loxahatchee National Wildlife Refuge, Florida, United States - Lox_Sample_4.5 | ecosystem: Environmental > Terrestrial > Soil > Wetlands | place: USA...
TCGCCTTGGTAGTGGGTCTATTTGATGCCGTAACGACGAGTTTATCCGTCAGTTGACGGACCAGATGTCGGCGTAAACCCGCCCCTACTATAAATTGACCCACTACCCTCGCTTTCCTGGGGGAGACTCCGCCCAGGAGTCATTTGTGAAACCCAAAGTTATAGCATAATGCTCCGAAATTCTTCGGCGGCATTTTTATGAAATCTCTTCAAAAACCATGGGTGCCCTTTTGTCGCTTAATTTGCCCCTGGGACAGTTTGTCGCTTGACAAAAGTAGTCAATTGGTATAGGCTATAAGTGCGATGAAGGCCAGACGCACCACGGCCCCAGCACGAATCTTCCAAACTCACCAACGCGCTCTCGAAATCAGCCAAGCTAAAGAGATGTTAAAAATGAAGATTGCTCCCCAGAGTTTATTGAAAACAAAGGGGCAAAAAAAGTGCTCCCAATGAGTTAATGAAAATAAAGAAGTTATCGTGTTTTTGCGATGAGTGATTGAAAAGAAAGGAGATGGGGGAAATTGGGAAGCATATTCTGAATTATGAAGTCTGTTTCACTTATAACTTGCGGGCTGGAGGTGGAAGGATGGGCAGGGAGAGTTCCTTCGCGAAGCTTGCCCAGAGCCCCGATGATTTTTGACAGCGGCGTGCCGCTGTGTGAAGATAGCGCCGGAGAATTCCCATGGAAAAGAATCGTCGTGTTCGAATCATTGTGGCATTGATTTTGTTCGTTTTGATTTTTCTGCCTCTCCTCACCAACGGCGTGAACTTGCTGGTGGATTGGTTGTGGTTTAATCAGGAAGGATACCGCTTAATCTATTTGACCATCCTGAAAGCCCAGATCAACCTCAGTGGAATCACGGGCGTGGGCTTCATGATCGTCGCCGGCTTAAATCTGTTCATCGCCCACTCCCTGGCGCATCGGCAAGCGCCCCGGGTTTACAGCGAGTACATCGAGTTCGCGCCCATGGAACGGTTCGGCGCGCTCTTCCGTTGGCTGATCTGGGGTGGCGTGCTCTTTGTGGGTTACGTCATAAGCCAATGGGGCATGGGCCATTGGCTCACCTATTTGCGCGCACGCCAGGTGCCGGTAATGGGGATTGCGGACCCGCTCTTCGGCCGCGATCTGGGTTTCTTCCTATTTCAATTGCCCTACACCTGGTTTCTTTACCACCTGGCGCTGATTGCCGTCATTTGCTGCCTGCTCAGCGCCACTTTCCTGTATCTGGCGGAGGGGGGCGTGTGGATAACGCCGCGCGGTCCCGTCATGGCCCGAGCGGCTCGCGCGCACTTGATGACCCTTGGCGGCATACTCTTCCTCCTGATTGCCTACCGCTTTCGCCTCGGCATGTACGATCTTCTCTACTCACCGCGGGGAATGGTGTTCGGCGCAGGTTACACGGATGTTCACGCCACACTGCCCGTCCTGTGGGCTCTGCTTGTCATTTCGGTTTTAACCGCCGCCGTTTTCTTCTTACGCGCTGGCACCACCGATATCCGCACGCCACTGTTCGGGATTGGCGCACTCCTGGTGGTAGGAATTCTGGGCGGGTCAATTTACCCGGAGATTGTGCAGCGCTTTGTCGTGGCGCCCAATGAGATCGATAAAGAGCGGCCTTACATCGCCAACACCATCGAATTCACCCGCAAGGCCTACGCACTTGATCGCTTCGAGGAGCGCAGCTTTTCGGCGGTAGAAGACCTGACGCTCGACGACATCCGCCAAAACGAGTCGACCTTCCGCAACGTCCGCATGTGGGACCACAAGCCGCTGCTGACCACCTTTGCGCAATTGCAGGAGATCCGCACCTATTACGACTTCATGCGCGTTGACAATGACCGCTACTGGATCAATGGCGTCTACCGCCAGGTCTCGCTTTCGCCCCGGGAGCTGAATCCGGCGAGCCTGCCGGGGCGGAATTGGATCAACGAATATCTTACTTATACGCACGGCTATGGCTTGTGCCTGGGGCCGGTGAATGAATTCACCAGCGAGGGGCTGCCGGTGCTCTTCATCAAAGATCTTCCCCCCGCTTCCAATGTGTCCTTAAAGGTGAGCCGGCCGGAAATCTACTTTGGGGAGCAAGGCAGCGATTATTGTTTCGTTAAAACAGGCGCGAAAGAGTTCGATTACCCCCAGGGCGACAAGGACGTTTACACCAGCTACCAGGGCGGTGGGGGCATTCCCGTTCAGAGCTTCTGGCGGCGACTGCTGTTCGCGCTGGCGTTTGGTGAGAAGAACATCCTGTTCTCAACAGACATACAGGCGGACAGCCGCCTGATGATTTACCGTCAAGTCCTGGGCCGCGTCCAACGCCTGACGCCGTTTATTCACTATGACCACGATCCGTATATGGTGATCGCTGACGATGGCGCGCTTGTCTGGATGCTCGATGGCTACACGATGTCGACACGGTATCCTTACTCGGAACCTGCCCCGGAGGGGGAAAATTACATCCGCAACTCCGTGAAGGCCACCATCAACGCCTATTCCGGCGAGGTGCGGTTCTACATCAGCGATCCGGATGACCCCTTCATCCAGACCTATGCCCACCTGTTTCCGGGAGTCTTCCATCCTCTGGCCGATATGCCCAAGGATTTGCGAGCCCACATCCGCTATCCGGAGGAGTTCTTTTCCATTCAGGCGAACATGTACGCCCTGTTCCACATGACCGACCCGCTCGTCTTCTATAACAAGGAGGACTTGTGGCGGGTGGCCCAAAGTGCCGCGGGAGGTCCCGGCGCGGCCATGACCCCCTACTACAACATCATGAAACTGGCGGAAGTGGGCAAACGGGAGGAATTCATCCTCATGGCGCCGTTCACGCCCGCGCGCAAAGACAACATGATTGCCTGGATGGCGGCGCGTTGCGATGATCCAAACTACGGCAAGGTCCTGGTGTTCACGTTCCCCAAACAGAAGCTCATCTATGGTCCGCAGCAAATTGAATCGCGGATCGATCAGAACCCAGAGATCTCGCAACAACTCACCCTGTGGGGACAGGGTGGCTCGAAAGTGATTCGCGGCACGCTGCTGGTGACCCCCGTGCTCAATTCCGTGCTCTACGTCGAACCCCTCTACCTTGCCGCGGAAGTAGGCAACCCACTGCCGCAATTGCAGCGGGTGATTGTGGCGTATTCGGACAACGTGGTGATGGAAGCCACGCTGGATGCGGCCCTGACCAAGATTTTCGGCGGCGCCGTGACCACCACCGAGGCGCGGCCCGCCTCGACGCCGGGCCAGCCACCGCCAAGCCCGGGAACGCCGGGCGCCAAGCCCCTCGCGGCCGCGCCTGACACCGAGGCGCTCATCCACGAGGCCAATCAGCACTACGAGCGCGCCCTGCAACTTCAGCGTCAGGGTGATTGGGCAGGGTATGGAGATGAAATCAAGAAGCTCGGCGAAGTGCTGAATAAGCTGGCGGCGAAACAGCATTGAGGAAACCAGCAGTGCGAAGCACATCGGTGGCGTAGATTGTAAATGAATCCAACGTTCGTGTGAGTGGCGAATGCGAAAAGTTCTAGCCATACCGCTGGAAGAAGTCGTCGAGCATCTCGCGATGAACACGCGTCAGGATGTGAAGATCGTAGCGCCGGAAATCCTTGCAGCCGATTTGATCGCGAAGCTAAAAGCTGCGGGCAGGCTGCTGAAACCCGAGCAACCGCTCGAAGGCGACACGTGGCGGCACTCCGCCAGCGACGCTCCTAATGCGTTGTGTGAATCGCGCGAATTTGCCGCCGGACTTGCCGAAGAAGCGTTAGGCCCCTTCGCCCTCTGCTTCGCCAATGAACAAGGCGCGCAAGACACTCACTATCACCCGCATCATCTGGAAATCTACATCTCCGAACATCCGCTGGAAGCAGAATATCGCAGCGCCACCGACACCCCCATTGAGCGTGTGAAACTTGCAAAGGGCGGGGCGCTTATCTTCGCGGCAGGCGTTGTGCACCGCGCGCGCCTGGACGGCCTGACCATGGTCATTGAGATTCCCGCCGTTAAGGACGATAAGGTGATCGCCGAATTGTAGGGCCGAACGGCGTTCGGCCGGGGCCAGCGCCGCTGGCCCCTTCACGCTTCCAGGCTGCCCTGCGGGCATTGGCGGACAATTCCAACTCCATCAAGACGCGCAGGAGGTTTTGGCTGCTGACTGCTTACTGCTTTCTGCCTACTGCTTTCTCGGCAGGCTGCACGCCTGCATGGCGCTCGAGGGATCGATGGCGTCGGAGCCCTCGTCGATGTGGCGAATGATGCCGTCCTTATCGATCACGAAGGTGACGCGGTTGGCAAAGAGGTGAGTGAAGCTGAGGACCCCGTAGGCCTTGGCAACTTGCTTTTCGGTGTCGCAGAGCAGAGGGAAAGTCGCGCCGGTCTGCTCGGCAAACTTGCGGTTCCTCTCCTGGCTGTCGAGACTGATCCCCAGCACCTGCGCGCCCGCGGCCTCAAACTTGGCGATATCACCCTGATACGCCCTGATCTCTTTCGCTCAACCCGGCGTGGAGGCGCGAATATAGAAGGCCAGGATGACGGATTTCTTGCCGCGAAAATCCGCGAGCTTGACGACCTTGCCGTTTTGGTCAGGCAAGGAGAAATCAGGGGCGCGGTCACCAACCTTCAGAGTCGCAGATGTACCGAGCAAGGGCATAAGGAGAATGCTCAGCAATAAGGTGGTAGCGAGTTGTGTGGTCGCGAGCACAGAGGAAGTCCGCTCGTCACTCGTCACATGTCACTCGTCACTGCCTTTTTACTGGCCTTTCCGGTGCTCCAAAAGACTGCACGCTGCGTGGGCGTTGTTGGGATCCAGGGCTTCCGCTTCGCGATCGATATGCTGGATCACCCCGTCTTTGTCGATGACAAACGAGGTGCGGTGCGCCACCGGGAACTTGTCGTTCAGAATCCCGTACTTCGTTGTGACCTCGCGAGTGAAATCGCTCAGCAGGGGGAAAGTCACGCCGATTTGCTCGGCGTAGGCTTTGTTGGCGAATTGACTATCTACGCTGACCCCCATCACCTGCGTTCCCGTACTCTCGAATTTGGCGATATCAGCCTGATACGCCTTGAGCTCCTTCGTTCACCCACCGGTGAAGGCAAGCACATAGAACGCAAGAACCACGTTCTTCTTCCCCATAAACTGACTGAGCGAAACCTTGTTGCCGTTTTGATCGGGCAGAGTGAAGTCCGGCGCCTTGTCACCGACTTTCAACGGACCGGATTGCGCCAACAGCGTGCTCGCCAGCGCCATCAACAAGGCACCCACCATCACGCGAAGCCGAGTCTGCATGGAGTAGCCTCCTTTAAGGATTTCGTAGTCCCAAGCCCGAGGGTGATTATACGCCCAAAACCCTTCGGCAGGGAATTGACGAATTGCGAAGGCCGCCCGAGCATCCGGCAGACCCTCCAAGCTGCATCTCTATGACTTATGCTTTTTCCACCCTGCCTCGTGATAGAATTCCCCTGCTATGGGTATGCGCAATCGCCTGCGGAGTCTGTTCCGGCTCTTCCTTCTCTTCACGGTTCTGGTAGCCGTGGCGCTGCTCAGTGCCATCACCACCGTCCGGCTCACCATTCATGGCCGGCAGGAGAACATGCCCAAACTCGTGGGCGTTTCCCTCGAGTCCGCTCAGCGCATTACCTCCGGGCTGGGCCTGGAGCTTAAAGTTGAAGACAAGATTTACAGCACACAATACACGGCTAATGAGGTTGCGCAACAAATGCCCCCTCCCGGCACGCCCTTAAAGATGGGGCAGCACGTGCATGTGCTGGTCAGCCTGGGACTTCCGCAAGTGAAGGTACCCAACCTGGTAGGAGACAGTGTGCGGGCGGCCCGGATCACGGCCATTCAGCGGGGACTGACGGTGGGAGACATCGCCGTGCTCCCCTGGCCCGGCGACCCGGACCAAGTGGTGGCACAGGACCCCCCTCCCGCTACGGAGGAGGTGCGTACCCCGACGGTCAACTTGCTGATCTCCGGCGGCGAAGATCCACCCGCCTACCTCTGCCCCCAATTCGTCGGTCAGCCCATCGCCGAAGTCCGCCGCGTCCTGGAGAAGAACGCTTTCAAGGTCGGGGAAGTAACGCCGGTGGCTATCAATGGGGGCTCCCAGGGAATCATCCTCACGCAGTCCCCGCCCTCCGGGAGCAAAATCGGAGCGGACGCAGTTTTCAATTTTCAGGTCACACAATAAGGGCCAGCGACGGATCCGGTGATCTCCTGTTGAGATGGGACGGGGGACCTGAGCCCGCGAGTGGGGGATCTGATCCCTGCGCGGGCTGGTGGCGGCCATAGGCGGGCCTTCCTCCAATCTTCTAGCCTAATCTTGCAATTTTCGCTTGACAAGTTACCTGGTTTTTATATACTAGTATTAGAGGCCAGCCCCTGCGCGCGGACGGTAAAGACCGTGGACCCATTCCACGGGTCAGCGCAGTCCGTAGGAGAACAGCAGGCAGTAGGAAGTGAGCGCCCCTCTGCGAGTACGGGCGAACCGGCGCGGGCCGGAGGCCAAGCGCTGAAAGCCAAAAGCCAATGGTCGATCCTGACTCACCGTTGAGCACCATCCCTTCTCCATTCCCCTCGGAGGTTTTTCGTGTCCCTCGTCACAGGGCCAGGAATAAAGCTGAAGCATAAGGTCTGCACAAACGACACACGGCTTAAGAATACGGACTAGCCCTAATCTAAAGTCGAGGCTATTGTGTCTGTTCATATTCACATGGAACGAGGCTATGCCTAATCGCCGCAGACGTCCGGTCCCCCCGCGCAGGGAAGTTCCGCATGTCACTCCGGGAGGAACCTTGGAGAGCCGAGAAGAAAGTTGCCGTCCGTCACGCGTACGAGAGGCGGTATCGCCCCCCACTTTAATGGAGAGAGCACGGATTACCGTCGGGGACTTGACCCCAATCAATCCGCGTACATGGTTCATGCTAACAATAGAAGATTCCAACTATAGAGTAGTTCGGCGGGCCACCAACCTGCCACTGAAGTCTAAATGCTATGACTGTCCCTTGGAAGCTTTAGAAAGGCGCGATGCAAACAAGGTCAAGTTTCTCGCGAAATGCTTGAAAATAAAGTTGTTAGGCACTGGAAGCCAAGATTTCTCAAAGTTTTATCTCATTCATGTAAAAAGAGTTAGCTTGCGGTGCAGGAGCCGCGGGGAAAAAACGCGCGGGGGGAAAAGTGCAGGATAATTAGGCGATGTTATTGAAAAAAATGGAGATAATATGGCCGATTATGAGTTTCTCGCGATATTGATGAAAATAAACAAGTTAAAATGTGTATCTCGCGATGTTGATGATAATAAAACTAGTTATATGAGATCAAGGGACGAGTGACGTGTGACCAGTTACAAGCAAAAGACCCAGTCGAGCATGAGAAGACAGGCAGAGGGAGATCCTTCGCTGGTCCTCCGCAGAAAATCGATGTGTAAGCTATTTAGAGTCAACATCGCTTGTACAGTCATCCTGAGCCTGCATTCTGGGCGAAGACCCCCAGTGGTACCCAGGAATGTGCGAAAAGCGAATTACAGAGGTCCTTCGGCCCGATAAAAGGCATCGGGCCCCAGGATGGCAGTGCGGGGCATGGGTTCTCCTCATCAAGTTTCTTTCGACCATGGGCAGCCGAAACGCTGTCAATGCTAAGGATGAGCCGATGACCCGATGGGTAGATGATCCGATGGTCCAATCACAAATCGCAAATCGCGAATCACTCAATTGCCCATTGGCCCGATGGGCCAATGACTCGATCACCCAATGCTTCAATCTTCCCCTAAATTGACGCCTTGCAAAGTCAAGTGTAGACTGGCGCTTCGCATTGAGGTATCTGGCGGGACCGACCCCGGCGCGAACCGGGCGGCTCGCTTGTCACCTATCACTGACCACTGGTCACTGCTTCTGAGAGGAGAACTATGAGCACAGCACTTTTCGACTACTACGAGGCGAATAAGGAACGCCACTTGGATGGACTTCTACAACTTTTGAGAATCCCCAGCATCAGCACCCTGCCGGAGCACAAGCCCGACATTCAACGCGCGGCAGATTTCCTGGCCAACGAATTCCGCGAAATGGGCATGAAGAACGTGGAGATCATCGCGGGCAAGGAGAATCAGCATCCCCTGGTTTACGCCGAGTGGCTGGAGGCGCCCGGCAAACCCACGCTGCTGATCTACGGCCACTATGATGTGCAACCCGCCGATCCGCTGGACGAATGGACCTCGCCACCTTTCGAGCCCACCATCCGCAACAACAACATTTATGCACGCGGCGCGGTGGACGACAAGGGGCAGGTCTATCTGCTCTGCAAAGCGGTGGAAGGCTTCTTCAAGACGGAAGGCAAGCTGCCCATCAACGTGAAATTCCTGGTCGAGGGCGAAGAGGAAGTGGGCGGCGAATTCATTGACGAATACGTGGAGGCGAACCCTGACAAGCTGAAGGCCGATGCGGCGCTGGTGTGCGATACGGAGCTGTTTGCGCCGGAACTGCCCACGCTGAACACCGGCCTGCGCGGTCTGGTTTACACCGAATTGGAAGCGCGCGCCGCCGCCCACGATCTGCACTCGGGAATGTACGGCGGAGCGGCGCCCAATCCCATGCAGGCTCTGGCGGAGATGATCAATAAACTCAAGGGGCCTGACGGCAAGGTTCTTATTCCCGGCTTCTACAAGCGCGTGAAGAAGCCGACGGCGGCGGAGCTGGCGAGCTGGAAGAAGCTGCCCTTCAACGAGAAGAACTTCATGAAGAAGGAAATCGGCACCACCGCGTTGGTGGGGGAAAAAGGCTTCACCGTGCTCGAACGCCTGTGGTCGCGGCCCACGCTGGAAGTCCACGGCTTCCGCGGTGGTTTTACCGGCGAAGGCGCCAAGACCGTGATCCCCGCCGTCAGCACCGCAAAAATCAGCATGCGCCTGGTTCCGGACATGAATCCGAATGAAATCATCCGCCTGTATAAGAACTACGTGAAGAAGATCACGCCCAAGGGCATCCGCACTCAGTTGCGCATATTGAGCTCCGCGCCCGCCTCCGTGGTAAGCACGGATAGCCGCTGGATCGCTGCCGGCGCCAAAGCCTTGGAACAGGTCTTCAAGAAGAAGACCGTCTATATGCGCTCAGGCGGTTCCATCCCCGTCGTCGGTACCTTCCAGAAGTTCCTGAAAGCCCCCAGCGTCATGATGGGCTTCGGCCTCCCCGACGATAACCTCCACGCTCCCAATGAGAAGTTCCATATTCCGAACTTTTACCGCGGCATTGAGACGGTGGGCAGATTCTTGGAGTTGTTGGGGCAGTAGAGGAATAGTTGAAAGTCGAAAGTTGAAAGTTAAAAGAGTTGAAAAAGATGAAGAGTTGAAAGAGCTGAAAAAGTTGAAAGTCGAAAGCCACAGAAATCACATTCTCACTTGGGCTGACAGCCCTTGCATGTAGTTTTTCGAGGCCGATTACGGCTGGAGGTCCAATGCAGAGATTCACTGAGCTGAAAGTCTGGCAGCGAAGTCATCAGCTCGTCAACTAAGTTAAGCCTGAGCAAACCGGCCCACTGTTGGAGGAGGTTCGCGAAATCGCTGGGATGCTGCATTCTTTGCGGTGCAAGGTCGAGGAGTCGGGTTAAGCACGGGACTCTTCAAGCTTTTGAGTTTTTGACTTTTGACTCTCAACTTTAGACTTTGGACTGTCCATATGCCCGACTTCAAACCCTTTGTCCCAGCCGACTCCACTGAGCGTGAGTTCACGCTGAAAGCTGTTCTGGCCGGCATCATCATGGCCGCAATTTTTGGTGCGGCCAACGCCTACCTTGGCATGAAGGCCGGGCAGACCGTGGCGGCTACTATTCCCGCCGCGGTGATTGCCATTGCGCTTTTCCGTTTGCCGTTTTTCCGGGGCGGCGTGTTGGAGCAGAACCTGACGCGCACGGCCGCCTCCGTGGGTGAGGCTCTGGTGGCGGGCGCGATCTTCACCATTCCCGCCTTCATGATGGTGAACGTGGGCGGCCAGCGCTTGTGGACCGACTTTCACGGTCACTATTGGGAGTCCACGGTGATTCTTCTTGCCGGGGGACTTCTGGGGATTTTTTTTATCATCGTTCTGCGGCGGCCCTTGTGCGTCGAGTCCGACTTGCCGTTTCCCGAAAGCGTCGCCAGCGCCGAGGTCGTTAAAGCGGGCCAGGCAGGAACCGCCGACGCACCCAAATACGTTTTTGGCGCCCTGGCCCTCGGGGCCATTCTGCAAGTGCTCAAAGACGACAAGGGTCTTCAGGTCATGAAGGACACGGTCGCAGGGTTCATCCATTTCCCGCGTTCCGTAATCGGCTACTTCGGGTATCAAAAGGAACCCATCGGCGACGTCGCCTATACGGGCGGCATTGCCTACTCGACGCCCTCGGCATCGCCGGCGCTCATTGGCATCGGATACATCATCGGGCCGCGGCTTGCGGTGCTCAACTTTTCCGGCGGCGTGCTGGCCTGGGTAATTCTGATACCGCTGGTTCTCTTCATCGATCCCGACCTGCCACGGCGCCTCGGTGCGACCACCGGTGGAACCGCGCCGTGGGATCTTCTCAGTTACACGGTCTGGTACAACGTCGTACGGCCGATTGCCGTGGGAGCGATGCTGGTAGGAGCAGTGCACACTCTTTACGGCATGCGCGGACCCATTATGCGCTCACTTAAAGGAGCTTTCGAATCGACCGTGGCGGCCGCGCACGCCGCGGAAATGCGCAACCGTCTCGACATCGACATCCCCATTAAGTGGGTTATTCTATCGATCGCCGGACTGCTGGTGCCCATAACTCTCATTTACTACCATTTCGCGCATAGCTGGAAAGCGGCGGTTCTGGCCGCCGTGGTCATGGCGTTCAGCGGGTTCCTGCTCGGCGCTGTGGGCGGCTACCTTGTGGGCCTCATGGGTACCTCGAATCAGCCGGTTTCGGGCCTCATTCTTTCCGCGCTCGTTTTGGCGGCGCTGGTGATGGTAGGAATCGGCGCGAAGGGCATCAACGGTGTGGGGGCAGTGCTGGGAGTCGCATCGGTGGTGGGCCTCGCGTGCAGCGTCTCCGGCAGTCTGATTCAGGACTTGAAAGCGGGGTACCTGCTGGGAGGCACCCCTTGGAAGATGGAGGTCGTAGAGATCATCAGCGTCCTGGTGCTCTCGTTCTTCCTCTTTTTTCCGATCATCACGCTGCATGAGGCAAACTTGGCGACGGGCGGCATTGGTGGGCGGTTGCTGCCAGCCCCGCAGGCAGGCTTGGTGGCTACCCTTTCGCAGGGCATCGTGGGCGGACAGATGGCGTGGGGGCTGGTCTTGATGGGTGCCGTGCTGGGAATCTTCTTCGTTATGATTCAGGCGCCCTCGCCCATGCTGATTGCGGTGGGAATGTATCTCCCACTCGAAACGACAGGCGCGATCTGCCTCGGGGGCCTCATGAAGTGGCTCGCCGATCAGTGGTCCGCGCGCCGCAAGCTGGAAGGGGACGCGAAGGCCAAATTTGAGGAGCGTGGCACGCTGCTCGCCTCAGGCTTCATCGCGGGCGAGGCCATCACTGGCATTTTGCTGGCCGCGCTTTTCCTTACCGGCGTCAAATCTATTACCCACGTCTTCACCGGTCAGGACGTTTTCTCATTTGTCGAGCGCTGGGGCGGATGGATTTCGCTCGCCGCTTTCGCCCTCATCGCCCACGTGTTGATTCGCATTCCGGTGGAGAAATCTACGGGCCCGAAGGCGTGAGGCGGCAATCTCACGCCGTTCCTCTTACTCCAGAGAAATTGGGGTGAAAATATTCAGCTTTCGCCCTCCACTACCGGCATCACGGCCCCACCACAGAAGCGGTGTAGGCGCGAACCGGTTCGCTGGCGCCGGAATGGGGCACGGCTTGAGGCGAAGCGGCGCGTGTTGCCGGAGCGGGTTGAGGGCCAAAGTGGTGCCACTGGCCATCTTTCACAGATGCGCTGTAAGTGCGCGCCGGCTCGCTTGCCGAGGAATGTGGTGCGGCACCGGGCGTAGCGGCACGTATTGTTGGAGTGGGCTGAGAGCCAAAGTGGTGCCATTGCCCGTCTCCCAGGTAAGCTGTGCGCGTCACCGGTGAAGTGCTCTTTTGGGAATAGAGCAAGGAATTGGGCCCGGTCTGAGCCGGGTCGGGTGCATACGAAACAGGGCCGTACCCCGAAATACGACAATCGTAGGGACCAGAGGGATAACACGGGTTGGACGAGTAAGTGGGATAGTATGAGTAGTCTGGATAGTACGAAGAGTAGGGATATGCCCACCCTCCGTAATAGCCATAATTCCAGTATGGCCAGTAGGCCCACGGCCACCAACCCAACCCGAATCCATAGCCGTATCCCCATCCGCCCCGGTAGCCCCAACCATGCCCATATCCCCAGCCACCTCCGTGACCCCAGCCATTGCCTCCATGGAATCCACCATAACCGCCGTGGTAGCCCCCGCCACCATAACCACCATGAAAGCCTCCACCACCGTAACCACCTCGGGAACCACCGCCACTACCGCCGTGGAATCCGCCACCGCCTCCACCGTGAAAACCACCACCCCCGCCGCCATGTCCCCCGCCACCACGTTGGGCCCAGGCGTTCGTGCCGGCAAGCCCGACGGCAATTGCCAACGAGATTAGAACGATATGCAATCTGCGCATATGCCCCTCCTGAATTCCAAGCGTAGCACTCTCGACGGCGCGACACAAGCAGTGCAACTCGCTGCGGTCACCAGGCTAAATCCTATGTCGACCCTGGACCACGCTATGGGTGGGCCGTGGAGTTGCTATCAAACCAGATTCCCAATTTCTTGGATGCTAACTGCGGGAAAAATGGTCATACCCGTGGCTTTCGACGGGCAGTATCCTGCCGTTTGGGGCGACCAGTACTATGCCCCGTGAGGAGCGGATTTCTCCAATGCATTGAAGGGGAATTCGGCCAAAGCGGCGAGGGATCTTGGAGATTTTGGCTGCGGAGACGGTGAAAAGCAATTGGTAGTCTTCCCCACCGTGAAGAGCCAACGCCAGGGCGTCCTCGGCGTCGGCGAGGTGAGGTGTGGGAATGCGATCTGCGTACAAGCCCGCTCCGACCCCGCTCGAGTCGCAAAGCCTTAGAAGATCAATCGAGAGACCATCACTTAGGTCCATCATGGCGCTGGCCAGGCGGTGCTCGGAAAGGAATCGGCCCAGGGCGCACTGGGGCTGGGGGAAGAGATGGGCGCGGATGGCTGCCTTCCCCTCTGGTTTACGAACGCGGTCATGGGACGGTAACAAACGCAGTCCTAGCGCGGCCATGCCGAGGCGTCCGCTAACGAAAATCCCGTCTCCGGGCTGGGCGCCAGCGCGGACCAAGGCCCTGCCAAGCGGGATCTCACCAGCGACAATCACGTCAGCCATGGTGGGGCCATTAACAAGGGCAGTATCGCCCCCAATGACGACTACGGCATATCGCCGGGCGAGAGCGGATAGCCCGTCGAAGAAGTCTTCCAACCACGCTCGCCCAGTGCGCCTCGATACGGCCAGCGAAATCAGGGCATAGCGCGGCGTTCCCCCCATCGCGGCAATATCGCTCAGGGAGCGCGCCAGGGATCGATGCCCAACCGCTCGCGGCGGGTGGAGGGTGGACGTGAAGTGCACGCCTTCGATAGACATGTCAGTGGTTAGAATCAGCTCTCGCCGGGGCAGGACCTTCACCAGTGCGGCGTCATCGCCAATACCCAGGGTAAGACCTGCCGCCCGCCGGGGGGTTCGGCGGCGTATCCAGGAAATGAAGTCCGCCTCGCTTTTAAAGAAAGCCTTGTCGCGCATAAAGTGCTCGAAACGAGAGCCGACCAGACTCTCTGCCTTCCATCTTAGCCTAAACTTCAGAAGGCGGTGAATCCTGTAGCAGGGGGACGGCACGGGAGTTCGTCCGATAAGAAGCATTGCTTTGATGTATGCTATAGACTTCAGGGCGTCCCGCAAAGTTGTAGTGTAACGGACCCAAGCCACCTCGACCACGCAATGGCGCTAAAGGTCGGCTCAAGCCTCAAATTCCAAGTCGAGGAGCGGAGGAGATATCCTGATGGAGACCATGCCAGCGGAGCAATCCCCAAAGCTATCTGCGGAGCAGCAATCCTTTTACGCGGAGAAGGGATATTTCTCTCCTCAGCCAGTCCTTGGCAGAGAGGAAGCGAATGGATTCCAAAAGCGCTTCCAGAAGTATTTCGACCAATACACCGACCGCTTGAGCTGCCTGCTCCAAAGAGATAGGCGTATCTACATGATTGACACCCACCTGTTCCTCGAGTGGGTGTTTCGAATTGTTTCCCATGCGACCATATTGGATGCAGTGGAGTCCGTTCTGGGGCCGAATATCCTGGTGTGGGGGACACAGTGGTTCCCCAAACTGCCTGGGGATCGAGCCTATGTTTCCTGGCATCAGGATGGTACCTACTGGGGGCTGCATCCCCCCAATGTGACAACTGCCTGGATCGCTTTTTCTGAAAGCACTCCGGCGAATGGTTGCATGCGGGTGGTGCCTGGGACGCACAATACCCCTAAACTTCCCCAACGCGAGACATACGCTCCCAACAACATGCTGTCGCGTGGGCAAGAGATTGCCGTCGAAGTTGACGAAACAAAGGCGGTCGACTTGATTCTGCAACCGGGGGAAATGTCTCTCCACCACATCGGCATCATTCACGGTTCCGGGCCGAATAACTCCAGCCGGGCGCGGATTGGCCTTGCCGTGAGATACATCGGGCCGGAGGTTATGCAGGATGGGCCGGCTCGCGATATTGTTATTCTGGTCCGTGGCAAAGACCAGTACGGACACTTTGATCTCGCCGAGCCACCTGATCGCGATGCATCGCCTGAGGAAAGTATCATTCATGCTGAAGCACTGCGCCGCAAGGCAGCCAACACACTCCCGAAAGACGCTCCAAGCCTGAAATAAGCAGGCAGAGTATGTCTGATCCGCACATTTTGGCCGGACTTTCGGCGCTGGCATTGGTCGTCGGTCCAACCCCCTTTTTAAGGACGATTAATAGTCTGATTGGACTAAAAATCGGTGGCATGCTACCGAAAGGGCGGGGAAATCTTAAAACTCTTGCCATATTTCCTTGACAATCGTTGCGAAATTCAATACGATGCACTCCGCATATCTGGTACGGCTCTTGTACGACTCATTTCTAGCCCCTTGCTGACAAGTCTTGTGGGGCAACAAGCTTCGAATTAATCTATTATAGGTGACCTATTAAATGGATAAGAAGTTTTATACCTTCCTAATCTTTCCGGGTGCACACGGGAATCTGCACAAAATCCGACTTCCATTTTATGTGGTCCATTTGGTTTTGGCGTTCAGCGTCGTGGGAATTATGACGATCGCCGCATTGGCCAACAGTTATGCCCGGATGTTGCTGAAAGTTTCGAATTACAATAACCTTCGGACGGAACGAGAAGCTCTCAAGACGCGGAACCGAAGCTTGGAAAACGCTGTCACCACAACCAACGCC
>Ga0335085_10008702_pt1 | contig 15458 bp, 10 predicted proteins | sample Lox_Sample_45_FD_206712 | JGI IMG/M metagenome (GOLD analysis project Ga0335085, IMG submission 206712) | Soil microbial communities from Loxahatchee National Wildlife Refuge, Florida, United States - Lox_Sample_4.5 | ecosystem: Environmental > Terrestrial > Soil > Wetlands | place: USA...
CGCCGTCCGCGCCCTCCTCGCCCGGGCACGGCCGCTGAGCGAGCATCTTTTGACCACCGTGCTCCCCGAGGGCGCCGCCTCCACCTTCGAGCGGAAGATGGAGGCCCTCACCCGGCTCAAGCCGATGCTCGCCCAGCTCCCGGTGGGGTTGGTGCGCTCCGCCCTCCTCGGCACCCTCTCCCGGGCCTTCGGCCTGCCGGCGGCGGAGCTGGAGGCCGCCCTGCGCGGACGCACCGGCCTGCTCCGCCCGGTGCCCCGCCCCTCGGGCTCACCTTCCCCCACCACCCGCGCGGTGGACCCGGTGGAGGCGGCGCTGGTGGCAGCGGCGCTCCGCGAGCCGGGCCTCCTCCGGGCGAGCGAGGCCCGCCCCACCGACGAGCTCTCCCATCCCGGGCTCCGGAGCGTGGTCGCCCGGCTCCAGGCCGGGGCGCTGCCCGCCGACGCCGTGGAAGGGCTCCCGCCGCGCGTCGTCGACCTCCTCGAGTCCCAGGGGCGCGCCCTCCCCCAGGACGAGGCCGGGCTGGCGGAGAGCTTCGCCCGGCTCGCCCAGAAGCTCGAGCTCCGGCGCATCGACGAGGCGCTGGCCCACATCGCCCGGCTGACCGGGAAGCTCGCTGCCGCCCACGAGCTGGACGAGGAGACGCGCCGGCTCCAGGCCGAGCGGGTGGAGCTGCTCGGGCTCCGGAGGCGGGTCCTGGAGGACAGGCCGGCCCCCGGCGCCCGTCCTTGACAACCGTTTGAAATCCGGGAGCCTGCGCGATAGATCCGCCCGTTCACCTCCCCGCCGTCACCCCCCTCCCGCTCGAGGCCCCTCCCGTATGAAGAAGCAGAAGTCCACGGCCAAGCACGCCCCCGCCAAGGCGAAGCCCAAGGCCAAGTCCGCCGCCGCCCGCGAGAAGGAGCTGAAGCGCAAGAAGCTCCTCCTCGCCGCCGCCAAGGCCAAGGCGGCGCGCGCTGCGGGGGCGAAGGGCAACGGCCGGCTGCCGGAGGACGTGGACCCCGAGGAGCAGGCCGACGAGCTGGCCGCCGCAGTCGAGGTCGACCCGGACGCCGCCGCCGACGAGGTGGAGGAGGAGCCCATCGCCGACCGCAAGGAGGTGAAGGACCTCCTCGAGGTCGGGCGGCAGAAGGGCTTCCTCACCTACGACGAGGTCAACGACGCCCTTCCGGCGGACATCGTCTCCTCGGACCAGATCGACGACGTGATGTCGATGTTCGGCGACAACGACATCGAGATCGTCGATGCCCAGAAGGCGGCCCAGGGGACGGAGACCAAGCCCACCGTGGCCGCCTCCGAGGAGCAGCAGGCGGCTCCCGAGGAGGAGGAGGAGAAGGACGAGGACGACGAGCCGGGCGGGAAGTCGAACGACCCGGTGCGCCTCTACCTGCGCAAGATGGGCTCGGTGTCGCTCCTCACCCGCGAGGGCGAGGTGGAGATCGCCAAGCGCATCGAGGAGGGCGAGAAGGAGGTCCTCCGGGCGCTCCTCGCCTGCCGCCTGGCGGTGGCGGAGATCCTCGAGGTGGGCAACAAGCTCAAGGCGGGCAAGCTGCGCATCCGGGAGGTGGTCAAGGACGCCCCGGACGAGAGCGCCTCCGGCGAGGCCGAGTCCGAGGCGGAGACCGAAGGGGGCGAGGCGGACGGGGGCGCCGCCCAGCTCAACGCCAGCGAGCTCCACCGCATCGAGCAGATCTGCAAGCAGATCGACAAGATTCGCAAGCACGCCGCCTCTGTCGACGCGCTGGAGGAGGACCTGGCGAAGAAGAAGCTGTCCGAGGTGCGCAAGAAGGAGATGAAGCAGGAGATCCGCGACACCCGGGCGAAGATGATGGACATCCTGGAGGAGATGCGGCTGAACAAGAAGCAGATCGACCGCATCGTCTTCAACCTCCGGGCGCTCATCGAGCGGGTGGAGAAGGCCGAGGACGAGCTCCGGCAGATGGAGCGAGCGCACGGGATGCCGATGCGCGAGCTGCGCCCGCTGCTCAAGGAGGCGCGGGACGACGCGCCGCTGCAGAAGAAGCTGGCCCGGCGGCTGAACGTCTCCCACGATCAGCTCGAAGCGCTCGACCGCGACGTGCGCACTGCGGTGCGGAAGATCAAGCGGGTGGAGGAGGAGGCCAACCTCCCGGTGGAGCTGCTCCGCCGGAACTACGAGGCCATCCGCGTCGGGGAGCGCAAGGCGGAGCGGGCCAAGGCGGAGCTGGTGGAGGCCAACCTGCGCCTGGTGGTGTCCATCGCCAAGAAGTACACCAACCGCGGCCTGCAGTTCCTGGACCTCATCCAGGAGGGCAACATCGGCCTGATGAAGGCGGTGGACAAGTTCGAGTACAAGCGCGGCTACAAGTTCAGCACCTACGCCACCTGGTGGATCCGCCAGGCCATCACCCGGGCCATCGCCGACCAGGCGCGCACCATCCGCATCCCGGTGCACATGATCGAGACGATCAACAAGCTCATCCGCACCAGCCGCTACCTGGTCCAGGAGATCGGCCGCGAGCCCACCCCGGAGGAGATCGCCGAGAAGATGGAGCTCCCGCTGGACAAGGTGCGCAAGGTCCTCAAGATCGCCAAGGAGCCCATCTCCCTGGAGACGCCCATCGGCGAGGAGGAGGACAGCCACCTCGGCGACTTCATCGAGGACAAGAGCCTGGTCTCCCCGGCGGACGCGGTGATCAACATGAACCTCGCCGAGCAGACCCGGAAGGTGCTGGCCACCCTCACCCCGCGCGAGGAGAAGGTGCTGCGCATGCGGTTCGGGATCGGCGAGAAGTCCGACCACACCCTGGAAGAGGTGGGGCAGGACTTCGAGGTGACCCGCGAGCGCATCCGGCAGATCGAGGCCAAGGCCCTGCGCAAGCTGCGCCATCCCTCGCGCAGCAAGCGCCTGCGCTCCTTCGTCGAGGGCGGCTGAGGGCGCGGCCGGGCGGGGGATGTTCCGGGTCGACCGCCAGGTGGCGGCCACCGTGGCCCGGGTGGTGCGGGCCATCCCCCGGGGCCGCGTGCTCTCCTACTCCCGGGTGGCGGTGCTGGCCGGGCTTCCCGGCCGGGCTCGCCTCATCGGCCGGGTGCTGCGGCAGGCCAGCGCGGGCACGCCCTGGTGGCGGGTGATCCGCGCCGACCGGACGCTGGCCCAGCCGGTGGCCCTCGAGCAGGCCCGCCGGCTGCGCCAGGAAGGGGTGCCGGTGCGCGGGGCGCGGGTGGCCGCCTCGGCCATGCTCCGCGTGGGGGAGCTCGTGTCCTAAGCTCGCCTCCCGAGCGAGGAGGAGCGATGGCACGGAGCCTCCGGGAGATCATCAAGCCCTACCGCGTCACCAGCGGGAAGGGCTTCCGCCTCAAGGACATCGACCCGGCGGACACCGGGGGCCTGACCGCGGACAAGGAGGAGGCTCGACTCCTGCTCCAAGAGGAGGTCGATCTCCTCAGCGAGCTGCAAGAGAAGCTCTACGCCCAGGACAACTGGGCGCTGCTGGTCATCCTCCAGGCGATGGACGCCGCCGGGAAGGACGGCACGATCAAGCACGTCATGTCCGGGGTGAACCCGCAAGGGTGTCAGGTGACGTCCTTCAAGGTTCCCTCCGCCGAGGAGCTGGACCACGACTTCCTCTGGCGGGCGACGAAGGCGCTGCCCGAGCGCGGCCGGATCGGCATCTTCAACCGCTCCTACTACGAGGAGGTGCTGGTGGTCCGGGTGCACCCCGAGCTGCTCGAGCGCCAGCACCTCCCCCGGAGCCGGCTGGGGAAGGACGTCTGGGAGCAACGCTACCGGGACATCCTCGGCCTGGAGAGCTACCTCGACCGCAACGGCGTGGCGGTGCGCAAGTTCTACCTCCACCTCTCCAAGGAGGAGCAGCGCAGGCGCTTCCTGGAGCGGCTGGAGAAGCGGGACAAGCACTGGAAGTTCTCCCCCTCGGACTTCGAGGAGCGCCAGCACTGGGACGAGTACCTGGAGGCCTACCAGGACGCCATCCGGGCCACCGCCACCGAGCACGCGCCCTGGTACGTCGTCCCGGCGGACAACAAGTGGTTCACCCGCCTGGTGGTGGCGGCGGCGGTGATCGAGGCCCTGGAGGCGATGGATCTCTCCTTCCCGTCTGTCCCCAACGGGGAGCGGAAGAGGCTGGAGGCCATCCGCGAGGCGCTCGAGGCGGAGGGCAGGTCGAGGCGCTCCCGCCCCTGAGGGCTCCCCGCGGGCCCCGGCTCAGAAGTCGAGCCGGATGACCGCCTTGCCGCCCAGGAGCCGGTCGCTGGCACCGGTGGCGTTGTAGGTCCCGCTCGGGTCGGGATTGAAGGAGTAGCTGGTGTTGGAGTACTCGCCCACCAGTCGAAGGCTGAGCGGTCCGACGATGTAGAAGCCGAAGCCGAGCTCGGCCTCGAAGGCTCCGGCGTTCCCGGAGGTGAAGTAGACCGGGTTGCTGTTCCCGATCAGCTGGTGCTTCTGGAACCAGAAGACGTAATCCCCGCCGATGAGGATGAGGAACCAGGAGCCGATGGGAATCTCCAGCTTCAGTCCGGCGGAGACGCCGAGCATGTTCTGGTCGGGGAGCCCGGTGAAGGCGGCGGCGTTGGTCACCGTGAAGTTGTAGGTGCGGAAGGCCACCGGGATGACCAGGGCGAAGTCCGAGTACTTGATCGGCCGGATGCGGGCCTCGATGCCCGCGGCCAGCATGTTGAAGCTGGTGCTCTCTTGCTGGCCCCCGTCGGTCTGGCTCTTCAGGCCGATGGAGAACTGGTAGCTGCCGAAGAGGCCCAGCCCGGCGAGGAAGCCCCCCGACTTGGCGAAGGGGAAGACCTCCAGGCCGAGGTAGAGCAACCCGATGACCGAGGCGCTGTAGGTCCGGAGCCCGGTCTGGTCGGTGGGGGTGTAGCTCAGGTCCCGGTTCAGGAAGTTTCCCCCCACCTCGATGGAGACGAGCGGCTGACCGCGGACCCCGGGGGGCGTGACGGCCGAGGCGGCGTCGGCGGACACCGGCGTGTCGGCCAGGGACTTCTCCGGGGCGCCGGGCGGAGGCGGGATGACGGCCGGCTCGGTGATCGTCGACGGGGGCGGGGCGGTGCCCATCGGCGAGGTGGGGGTGGTGGTGGCCACCGGCGGCGGGGGCGGCGCCGGCTTGGCCGCCTCGGCGGCGGCAATGGCGGCCACGCCCGAGACGTCCTCGGCGAAGCCCATCGACGGGCCCATCTCGTGGACGAGCTGCTTGAGCTGGGCCGAGCTCAGGTTGCGCTTGGAGGTGAGGGGGAAGTTCCAGCTCCGCTTCACCTTCGAGCTTCCCATGAGCAGGGCGACGCCGGCCGTGTAGCCCTTCTTGGTCTTGGTGATGTTGGTGGTGAGGACGCCGGCCACCTTCTCCTTCCGCGCCTTGGTCCAGTCCGGCTTCTTGTTCGTCGAGGTGCGGGCGTAGGGCACGCAGTCGTAGACCTTGCACACCTCGCCGGTGAGCTGGCTTCCCACGGCGTTGTTCTTGTCCCCTCGGACCGGTGCCAGCGAAATGCGCGGCGCCGCACCCTGCGCCAGGACCGCCGAGGCAAACCCCACCGCAGCCAGGACTGCCCAGCGCACCGTGCTTCGCATCAGCCTGCCCCTTCTCGTTCCGGTGAAACCGTCAACCCATGGATGAGACTCCGGCAATGCGGATCGGGCAAGCAATCTTCCGCGCCGACGATCACCGCGAGGGTGTACAAGTGTGGGCTGTCAGCGCCGGGCCCTTAGCTCAGCGGTCAGAGCTGTCGGCTCATAACCGATTGGTCCCTGGTTCGAATCCAGGAGGGCCCACATCGACCGCCACCAGCCGTCCTTCGCGCAGCCCGAGGACTGGACAGAACGGCTCGGCGGCGGTGGAGAGGACCGGCCAGGCGCGCCCCGGCTGGGGGGCGGATGCGGCGCGCCGGACCGAGGCCAGGAGCCGCGGCGGCGAGGGCGGCGCCGGCGTGGCAAGCAGTTCCCAAACCATTCGGTCGCCCTCGAGCAGGCGGTGGGCCAAGGCGAGGAACCAGGGCGAGGCGCGGCACGGGCCGAGGGCGGCGAACCACATCTGCCAGTCCAGCCGAGGCATGTACGGCTCCACCCAGGACGCGCCGCGGTCGTCCGGCTTGTAGCGAAAGCGCAGCTCCCGCCACGCGCCGCCGTCGTCGCTCACCGCGAGGCGGATCTCGTCGCGGCGGGTGGTCATCACGCTGAACAGCCCGTAGCGGCTCACCACCTCGAGCGGGGCGAGGGCGGAGGTGATGGGAGCGAGCGGCGCCGGGCCTCCCAGGCCCTCCACGGACGTGGCCAGGCCGAGGACGGCCAGCGCTCCGGCGCCGATGCGCATCGGCCACCCCGAGGGAGGCGCGGGCTCCGGGGCGCGGCCCTTCAGCACCCAGCGGCCGACCGGGCCGAGGTCGCGGTCGTCGAGCAGGGCCAGGACCAGCACCAGGGAGAGGAGGTTGAAGAACCCGTAATTCCCCGAGAGCGCGATGGAGAGCTGGAGCAGGGCGAGGAGGGCGGCCCCGGTCCGGCGCAGCCACCTCGGGCCGAGCACGCACAAGGGGGCGAGCACCTCCACCGCCAGGGTGACGGCACACAGCGCGTCGAGGAGCCGCGCCGGAGCCCGGGCGACGAGGATGCCCAAAGGAGTGGGGAGCGGCTGCGTCCAGAAGTGGGCCCGCAGCGCAGTGAGGTGCCTCCATTCCGGATCCCCGCTCAACAGCTTGGCCAGCCCGCTGGCCGTCACCAGGCGGACGACGAGCAGCTGGAGGACCAGCCACGGCGCACGGGGCGGGGAGCGCCACCAGTCCGGGTAAAGGCCTCCCGGCGCGACGAGCGCCGCCAGCAGCCCGGCCTCGGAGAGGAGCGCGTCCCACTGGTAGCGCCAGAAGACGTCGCCCGCCGCCACCAGCGAGACGTGGAGGAGCACCGCGCCGAGGAGCGCCCAGCGGGGGAGGAGGCCCACCGCCGCCGCCAGGCCGGCGGCGAAGCCGGCCAGGCACAGCGCGGCCAGCGCCCCGTCCCCCGCGCCGAGCCAGAGCACGGAGGGCAGCGCCCAGGCGGCGCGCCAGGGGCCGAGCGCGGAGCGGGCGTAGGAGAAGAGGGCCGAGGCGGGGGCAATGCCCTCCGGGCCGATCAGGCCGCGCGCCTGGGACAGGGCGGAGAGGAAGGCGATGCAGAAGCACAGCCCGACTCCGGCGACGAGAAGGCGGCGCGGCGCCGACCGGGTGGTGGCCCTCCCTCCCCCGCGGCCCGTCCGGGACGGGTCAGTGACGGGAGGAGGCGTCGAGGAAGAGCGCGGCGAAGAGTCCGGCAAGGTAGACGAGCGAGAAGAAGAAGCTCTTCCGCGCCCAGCCGTAGCCGAGCCGCTTCAGCGCGCCCCATCCCTGGACGCCGAGGAAGCCGGCGCCGAGCAGCGCGGCCACCGCCAGGTAGAAGCTTCCGGCGACGTGGAGCGGCACCAGGGCCAGGGTGAGGGCCACCAGGGCCGCGGTGGTGGCCACCATCCACCAGCGCGAGGCGTCGTCCCCGAGCCGGAGCGGGACGGTGAGCAGGCCCGCCGCCCGGTACTCCGTCTTGCGGAACAGGGCGATGGCCAGGAAGTGCGGAAGCTGCCAGGCGAAGAGGACGGCGAAGAGGACCAGCCCCGGTCCGTCGAGCCGTCCGGTGACGGCGGTCCAGCCCATGAGGGGAGGCAGCGCCCCGGGAACCGCCCCGACGAGCATGGCCGCGTCGCTGTACAGCTTGAGCGGGGTGTAGACGCCGACGTAGGTGACCAGCGCCAGGAGCCCGAGCCCGGTGGTCAGGAGGTTGCTGCCCAGGGCGAGGACCGGGAGCGAGAGCACGGCCAGGGCCACGGCGAAGGCGAGCGCGACCGAGGGCTCCATCCGCCCGGCGGGGAGCGGGCGATTCCGGGTGCGAGCCATGACCCGGTCGATGTCCCGCTCGAGGTAGCAGTTGAGCGCGTTGGCCGCGCCCACCGTCCCGGCGGTGCCGAGCAGGGTGAGGAGCCAGCGCGTCGGGCTGAGGACTCCCGGGGCCAGCCACATCCCCCCGGCGCAGGTGCAGAGCACCAGGCTGCTCAGCCTCGGCTTGGTCAGCGAGAGGAGGTCGGCCACCGAGAGGGGTCGGTGCACGGCTCGGACCAGGGGGGGCACGACCGCCTGGTCTACCCTCGCCGCGGCCCGGCCTTCAAGGGTGGCGTTCGGCCGCGACTCCGGAGCGGCGCTCACTGCGCCAGCCGCTGCGCCTCGGCGGCGTGGTCGCCGCGCGGGTCGAGCCGGAGGTAGGCGAGCGCGGTGGCCCGGGCCTTCTCCCTCCCCCCGCGGGCCTGGGCCAGGAAGCGCGCGTAGAAGAAGTAGGCGTCGGCGTAGTCGGCGTCCGAGTTGAGCGCCTTCTGGTAGGCCTCCTCGGCGCGGGCCCGGTCCTCGAGCCCCTCGTAGGTCCGGGCCAGCTCGGTGAAGGTCTCGGCGATGCGCCGGGGCTGCCCGAGGTACTCCTGGGAGGCCTTGACCAGCTCCTTCTCCGACTCCTTGAGGTTGCCCTTCTCCCGGAGGGCGATGCCCAGCTGGAGGCGGGCATCGGGATTGCGCGACTTCGGATCGGCGAGGGCCTTGCTGAACTGGGCGATGGCGTCGTCCAGGCGGCCCTGCCGCCGGTAGGTCTGCCCGAGGAGGACCATCAGCTTCGGGCTGTCGGGGAGGGTCCGGATGGCGGTGGTCAGCGCGTCCTGGGCCTCGCGGGCGCCGTCCGGCTTGAGCATCAGTGCCCGCGCCAGGTCGACGTAGAACTGGGCCCGGGTGGGGTCCATCTTCACCGCCTCGCGCATCTCCTGGATGCCGGCGTCGAGCTGGCCCTCCACCACCAGCCGCTTGCCCTTGAGCAGGCGCAGCTCGGGATTGTTCCGGTCGAGGGAGAACCCCTCCGCCTCCTCCTTGCTGGCCAGGGCGAGGGCCGCGGCCCGGTCCAGCGGCACCCCGGTGCGCTCGACGAGGGCCTTCTGGTCGTCGGGCCTGAGCGAGGGAAGGACGGCCTGCACCCGGGCGATGAGCAGCGCCCGCCCGAGGTGGGCCATGGCCAGCTGCCGGGGGGAGGGAGGCGGGTCGGCCTCGAGGAGCTTCTTGAGGTTGTTCGCCGCCGCCGGGTAGCGCGACGGGTTGTCCTGCTCGAGGAGGAGCAGGCTCAGCCCGAGGAGGGATTCGGGGTGGTCCTTCTCGTAGCGGAGGGCGAAGCCGAAGTTCTGCTCCGCGGTCCGGGTGTCGCCCCGCCGGCGGTGGAGGGCGCCGAGCGCGGCGTAGACGCGCGGGTCGCTCGGGGCGAGGGCCTGGGCCTTCTCCAGGCTGTCCTTGGCCCGCTCCAGGTCGCCGGCGTTCATCTGCACCAGGCCCAGGGTGAGGTAGAGCAGCGAGCTGGCGTGGCCCTCCTCGTCGAAGGCCTTCACCCGCCGGGTCAGCTCCCCGAGCGCCCGCGTCCCCTGCCCAGCGTACTGCTGGAGCAGCGCCTCGGCGGCATACATGTGGCTGTCCACCTCGCCTCCGGCGCGCGCCGCCGCCAGGTGCTCCTCGGCGAAGCGCCGCGCGTCGTCCCCGTCGCCGTGCTCGCCCCAGCGGATGGCGTAGGCGTAGGCCAGGTAGGCGTGCGCCGCGACCGCCTTGGGCTGCACCTCCAGCGCCTGCTCGGCGGCGACGCATGCCTTCTTGTAAGAGGCGAAGCTGTCGTGCTTGAGCTGCTCGCTCGCCTCCTTGAGGTTGCGCTTGAAGATGTTGGCCCGGCGCGCGTTCCACTGCCCCCACACGTAGAGGCCCCCCACCGAGACCACGGCCAGCACCAGCGCCACGAGGAAGAAGCGCGCCGCCCCGGAGCTGGCCCGGGCGTGCCGGCGGAGCCGCTCGTCGTCGTCGTCCGCGGCGCGCAGCGCGGTGCGGGAGACGGTGGCCGCCGGAGCGCCGTGCACCGGGGTTCGGGTGGCGGGCACCTCGGCGGTGCGGGGCCGCGCTGGAGGAGGCGCCGCCGGGGGCGGCTCGGGGGCCGGCGCCGGGCGCGGCGGCTCGACCTTCCACTGGGCGAGGGCGGCAGCCGTCTCCTGGTCGGCCGGGGCGCTCTCCCAGGCCTTGAGCAGCGTGGCCCGGCCGACGTCGGCCGCGCCGGCCTTCATCTGCAGCCCGCCCAGGAGCCGGAGGATGGAAGGCTCGGTGGGGGCCACGGCCAGCGCCGCCTGGAGCTCCTCGATGGCCTTGTGGTCCTTCCCCTGGTCGGCGTAGACGCGGGCCAGGAGCACCCGCGGATCCGGCCGGCTGGGGTGGGCCTTCACGCCCTTCTTGCAGACGACCATCGCCTCCATGAACCGGCCGGCGGCGAGGTAGGCCTCGGCGAGCGGGCGGTAGGCGTCGGAGCTCGGATCGGAATTGAAGGCGTGCTCGAGCTTCGCGAGCTCTTGCGGGCTCAGCGTCTTCGCCGGGTTGGGAGTCATGCAGTCGGGCGGCGGCAATCTAGAGGGAAACCGCCATCCCTTGGAAGAACCCACCACCTGGGGCCGGGGTGTGTCCGTTGACAGGCCGCGAGGTGGGAAGTAGACGCATCTGCCCGCGAGAGAGCCCTATTGGGGGTGTAGCTCAGTTGGGAGAGCGTCGCGTTCGCAATGCGAAGGTCGTCGGTTCGATCCCGTCCACCTCCACTCCGCAAGCCCTCGCGCGGGGGCTCAGGTCCAGGGTGGGCCTGAGCCCCGGCCGGGGATGGGCACCTTGAACAGCGTCGCCGCGCGGGTGCTGTCCGTGGACTCTGCCGCACAGCGGGGCACGCTCGTCCTCGGCGGCGGCGAGGAGCGCCACTTCCCGCTCGGACGAGCGACCGGCTTCGTGCCCCTCGCCGGCCAGGAGGTGGTGGCGCTCCTGGCCGACGACGGCACGGTGGAGCGGGTCCACCTCCCCTCGCACCCGAGCAAGGCCGAGCCCGAGCCTTCGCCCGGGCTTCCGTGGGTGAGCGTGCTGCGCTCTTCTCCCCTCCCCTCGGCGCCGGCGGCGCTGGCCGCGCTGCTCGGCCCGGCCGGGTCCCCGCCCCCGCGCATCGGCATGCACCCCGGGCACACCTCCGGCCGGCGCACGGTGGAGGTGACCTGGCCCCTGATGCACATGCTGCTCGCCGAGGAGCAGGGCTCCTTCTCGCTGGAGCGGACGGACACCCGGCTCCTCGGCCCGGGCTTCTCCCCGGGGGCGTACCGCGTCTCGCTCCTTCCGGCAGCCGTCGACCCGGGAGTCGAGCGGCGACTCGCCGGCGGGGCGCTGGCCGACCCCTGGGCTCCCGAGGGGAGGCTGCGGCGCGCCTCGCGCCTCGTCGCGGCGCTCCTCCGGAGTGGTGGAACGGGGATCGTCCTCCACCGCGCCGGCGAGCTCGTGCTCTCCGCCGAGGAGGCCCTGGTCCGGCTGGGCGACCTGGCCGACGTGCAATCCAGGCCCTTCGGGGCGTGGGTGGACTGGGCGCTCACACGCGACCGCCGGGCCTACCGGACGCTGGGGATGTCCACGCTCGGGGGCGAGGACGTGGAGATCGCCATCCTCCGTCCGGAGGCGGAGGTGGAGCTGGACAGCGCGGAGTCGGCGCTGCTCTTCGCCTGTCACCTCCAAGTCAGGGAGAACCGCTTCCTCGGGGACGGCGAGGTGCTGCACGTCCCGCGGGACGTCCGGGTGGGCGCGCGCGGGGCGAGCGCCCGGGAGCGGACCGGGTACCGCTACCTCGCCCACCGCGGCCACGCGCGGGTGCAGCTCGTCCGGGGATAACTCCCCTCCGGGGCGACATCGCCCCGGAGGAGCCCCCCGTGCCTCTCAGAGGAACTGCTGGGTCTCGGTGGAGTCGTGCAGGGCCAGGGTCGAGGCCAGCCCGCTGGAGATGACCTGGGCCACGTCGTCGAAGTAGCCGGTGCCCACCTCGCGCTGGTGCCGGGTGGCGGTGTAGCCGTTCGCCTCGGAGGCGAACTCGGCGGCCTGGATCCGCGCGTAGGCGGCCATTCCCTCCCGCCGGTAGGCGCTCGCCAGCTCGAACATGGCGTGGTTGAGCACGTGGAAGCCGGCCAGGGTGACGAACTGGAACTTGTAGCCCATCGCCCCGAGCTCGCGCTGGAAGCGGGCGATGGTCGCGTCGTCGAGGTGCTTCTTCCAGTTGAAGGACGGGGAGCAGTTGTAGGCGAGGAGCTTGTCCGGGTACTTGGCGCGGATGGCCTCGGCGAAGGCGCGTGCCTCGCCCAGGTCCGGGGTGGAGGTCTCGCACCAGATGAGGTCGGCGTAGGGGGCGTAGGCCAGGCCCCGGGCGATGGCGCACTCCAGCCCTCCGCGGAGGCGGAAGAAGCCCTCGGCGGTGCGGTCTCCGGGGATGATGAACTCCCGGTCCCGCGGGTCGACGTCGCTGAGGAGGAGCTTGGCGCTGTCGGCGTCGGTGCGGGCGACGATCAGGGTGGGCACGTCACACACGTCGGCGGCGAGGCGGGCGGCGACCAGGGTGCGGATGAACTGCCCGGTGGGGACGAGCACCTTGCCCCCCATGTGGCCGCACTTCTTCTCCGAGGCCAGCTGGTCCTCGAAGTGCACTCCCGCGGCACCGGCGTCGATCATCGATTTCATCAGCTCGAAGGCGTTGAGCGGCCCGCCGAAGCCCGCCTCGGCATCGGCGACGATGGGGGCGAACCAGTGGTGCTCGTGCTTGCCCTCGGAGTGCTCGATCTGGTCGGCGCGGCGCAGTGCCTGGTTGATCTTCCGCACCACCTGCGGCACCGAGTCCACCGGGTAGAGGCTCTGGTCGGGGTACATCTGCCCGGCGGTGTTGGCGTCCGCCGCCACCTGCCAGCCGGAGAGGTAGATCGCCTGGAGCCCGGCACGCACCATCTGCACCGCCTGGTTGCCCGTGAGCGCGCCCAGCGCGGCCACGTAGTCGGTGGTGTGGAGGAGCTCCCACAGCCGGCGCGCCCCCATCTCGGCGAGGGTGTAGGCGACGCGGACCGTGCCGCGCAGGCGCTCCACGTCGTCGGTGGAGTAGGGGCGGACGATGCCGTCGAAGCGGCGCGCATGCAGCGCGCTGCTCTCGCGCTTCGACACGTGGGTGGCGGGCGCTGTGGATCCTTCCTTCATCACCAGTGCGATGGACATGAGCGGGCGGTCTCCGTGGATTCTTGTCAATTGGTACACACCGTGACGAGGTGCGCTGTAAATGCTGCAACGGGCCCGCGGAGATGGCAAGTCCCTCCTGGATTGTAGTAGAGTGACTAAAGAGCGGCCGATGATTTACAAAGTTCTCTGATACTTGGTTTGGTTTGTAAATCTGGTGCTTCGGGTGAGGTAAACGTTCGGGACCGCACGGCTTCTCGGCGCGTGACGGCGGCCTCGACGGGACAGCGGGCAACGGGCTCGGGGGCATCGCTCCGGTCGGTGTGCGGGAGCGACCTCGTGCGACGGAAGCACCAGACGGGGCGCCACCGGCCGGTCCGGCGTGGTGGCCGGCGCCTCCGTGCTCCCAGGGCTTGCCGGGGCCGGTCGGGGGCACGCCTCGGAGCGTTACCGGGGCAATGCCTGCCGACCAGCGAGCTCGTGGATGCGTGGCCCGCGTGCGTCGTTACCCCCCGGGAACGCTGCCTCAGCGTCGTGGAGTGGCGCGCCAAATCGAGGAAGCGCCGCGCCGGCCGGAGGCGTGGCGAGGGGGCTCACGAAAGTGTATCGGCGGGCGATACACATTCGTCGAGGGTCCCGGAGCGCGACCGCAGGGCGCCAGGCACCCGTCCGGCCTGCCCCTCGGAGCCCAAGTCGCCCTACCCGTCTCCCTCGACCGTCCCGGGCGCCGCGTCCGAGGGCGGCGACGCGGGGGCCCGCTGCTTCGGCGTGGCAGCCCCGCGACAGCTCCTGCACCACGGCTGGTTCCGCACCGCCCCATCCGGCATCCGGCGCAGCCCGAACTGGGCGAGCGGCCGGATGTGATGGCACTTCAGGCACATCAGCGTGATGAGGACCTCGTTGCCATCGGCGTCGTAGATGGCGGAGCCGCGGCGACGGCGAGGCCTGGACTCCCCCTGCACGGTGGACAGGGGCTTCCGTGCCCCGGGGTGCATTGCCGGGGTGACCTTGTAGAGCATGGCAATTCAGGAGATCAGCAGGCTGATCTGACAGCCGCTCGGCCAGGACCTACCCGGAGGGGCAGCGGGCCGCCCCGCTCTGAACCACCGTCCGCCCGGCCTTGGGGGCCACCAGTGGCTCCCCCCGCCGCCCGAGATCCGCGGCCAGCGCGTCGCGCATGTTCAGGGGTCGGCGCTCGCCGAGGTCCCGCCGCTCGGGGGGCAGCGCGGCCATGAATGCCTCCAGCCCATCGCCCCCGAGCGCCAGGTAGTCAGGCAGCACCATCCGGTAGAACCGCCCTTCCACGAGTGGCGATCCGTCTGAGAGGGTGACCCCGAGGAGCCGCAGCCCGCTCGGACAGGCGGCGACCTCCAGGCGCAGCCCGGACTGCTGCGGGGTGCGGCCGTGGGCCAGCAGCGCCTCGAGCAGCCCGCGGACCTCGGCCGGGGTCAGCTTCAGCGTGGCCACCGCGTTGTCGAAGGGGAACGTCTCATACAGGCGCCCGTAGGTCAGCGGGCCGGCCGCCAGATCGGCGCGCAGGCCACCGGGGTTGAGAATGGCGATGTCTGCCCCTTCCATCCTGCGCAGCGCATCCGCGGTGGTGCTCCCCAGCGGGCTCTCACCCCGGCCGCTTCGCCCCAGTGCCGCCGGGACCTCGACCCCCAAGGGCCGCGTCTGGAGCTGCGCCACCGCGGCCAGGGAGGGCGCCAGCAGCGCCTCGATCCTCGCGTCCCGCCTCAGCGGCTGGCCGTGGAACGTTCCCGGGACCAGCGCCCGTCCGCTCCGGAGCGCCTCGGCGTCACAGCGCGCCGTGCCCTCCACCACCCGCTCGCACAGCGCGATCTCCGCCTCCAGGCGCGTCGTCCCCGGGATCGGGCGGCGGGTGACCGGATCCAGGGTGAGGCTGATCACCCCGAAGCTCCGCCCCAGCGCCGAGGTCTCGATGACCGGCGTTCCACGGACGAAGTGCCCGACCGGACGGTGGACGTGCCCGGCCACCACCGCATCGACGGTGCCGGGGGGAAGCTCCTCGAGCATGGCGAAGATCTCCGCGCCCGCCTCGCACCCGGAGATGTCGTTCGGGTCGCGGAGGTCGTTGCACCTTCCGCCGGCATGGGCCACGACGACGACCACGTCCGCACCCTGCGCACGCAGCCGCTCCGCCGCCGACCGGGCCACGGGCGCGAGCGGGAGGAAACGGAGGCCGGCGACGTTCAGGGGATTCGTCGCCCGCGGCGTCTCGGTCGTCGTCAGTCCGATGATCCCCACCCGGATGCCGCCCACCTCGCGCAGCACCGTCCCCGAGCCGAGCCAGGCCGGATGCTGGCCGGTGTGGGCGTCGACGATGTTCGCGGCCAGGAACGGAAAGTGAGCCTGGGCCATCCGGGCCTTGAGCGCCCCCACC
>Ga0335085_10008703_pt1 | contig 15456 bp, 14 predicted proteins | sample Lox_Sample_45_FD_206712 | JGI IMG/M metagenome (GOLD analysis project Ga0335085, IMG submission 206712) | Soil microbial communities from Loxahatchee National Wildlife Refuge, Florida, United States - Lox_Sample_4.5 | ecosystem: Environmental > Terrestrial > Soil > Wetlands | place: USA...
CTCCTGCTCAAAAAGCCAGTTAATAAGCACATCATTCGCTTTTAACGATGAATCTTTACGCGCAGCCGTCACGGCGAAACTGCCGCCATTGATTCCATTCATCTGCACATCAATCAACTTCATGTCGGCCCGGTCAAGAATATATTTAATGTTGAACAATGAATAATATTCGATATGCTCATGACAGATCGTATCGTAAGAATTCAAACGCAACATAGAAGGCATATAACTCTGCTCGAAATGCCAGATGCCATACTTGTGGAGGTTATCATGGATATTTTTGGCGAATGCAATCGGGTCTTCAAGATCATAAAACATAGCGATCGAAGTAATGATCGTCGCCCCGCTTTTGCCCATTTTATTCTTTAGCGCAGCGCAAGGAAAAAAATCGGGGATCAATAAAATGTCATCGGTATAATATTTCCTGAATTTTTCACCGGTGGGATCGATACCGATTCTCTTGATGCCTTTCTTTGTATATGCTTTCAGTGAAGTAGCATCGTTGCTGCCAATGTCTATAACAAAATCCCCGGTTTTCAGATCGGCTTTTTTCTCCAGGTTATGTATTTTATTGGTAAGATGGGTAACCATTGATTGATTAAGCCCTGACCTGTACCCATAATTTTCTCCATACATTTCGTTGAGATCATAGGAATGCTTCAATTGCAGCAACTGACTTTCGGGAGACCAAACCAGTTCTAATGGACCCTTGGTAATTTTTGTATTTTTCTTTCGGGGGAAGACTCCGGTAAGATATTGTTCTCCAAGAGATAAAATACTTATCAAATTCTTATCATGGCTAATTCTGCAACTTTTTATTATTGATATTGACATAGACTAATTGAACAATTGATAATATAATTTTGAAATCGAATCCAAACTATCATCAGAAATATAAAGTTTTGGAAATTTTACTATCTCTTTTTTTAGTGCATTTTTAATCTCTTCATTATTTTCCGGTTCAGCATAAAATACATTTTTTTTATCATCATAACCATGCCTTTCTTTAGATGTTGTAATCAAGTATGTTCCTTGTATAGTCGCAGCCTTTGTTGATGTATTTGCTTCGTGAGATCCCTCCCTAAATGGGAGGATAACAACGTCCGATGCAAAAAGAAGATCTGCGATAGTTTTATCGTCAAGATATTCCGTAACAGTCACATTGCCAACCCATCCATTTGACCATATTTTTTTTTGAATTAGCATTGAATATTCACTATTATCCAATGATCCGATAATCAGTAGATGATATTCTGTTGGATCCAAAATATCAAATAAGCTGTCAACCCCACGGTAAAAAGAAATGAAACCAAAATGTGAACACAATTTTTTCCCTTTCGCTATTCTTGTCTTAAGAGAAAGACTATCTGAGACCGACATTTCAGATATAGGGATACTGGAAAAATTGGTAATAATTTGAAACTTTTTTAGTTTCATTTCTTTAACAAGCTCTTCTCTAACCAATACTATAGTATCTGGCAAATCTTTTAAAAAAAAGTTTTTAATCCGTGATTTTTTTTGAGGTACTTCATGAAAGGTGATGAGAGTTTTTTTTGCGAACATCTTCAAGAACAAAGTAATAAAGTAAGGATAATTAAAAGTAAACCCTCTATTAGGATAAGAGATATGCGCCACAAGAGGTCTTTCCTTAAACAATATCCAAATCAACTTTATATAGAACCTTATCTTAGAATTAGAAAAAAAATAAACTTTAAAGTTTTCCTTCGACTTAATCAGAGGATTGTAATAAGTATAGAATACTATATCGGCCCCAAACTTTTCCCAGATATTACTTGCGAGTTTATATACCTGATCTCCAACCCCACAGGGAATCGGAGGAGCTGCTCCAACTATAAAAAAAATTTTCACCGAAAATTATTTACTAATCTCAATTACAGACAGCCAATTCCCAAATGGATGGGGCGAACCATAAGGAGTTGGATCATGTTGGATATCTTCTACCTGCCTCCATTCCTGTTCTGATGCCCTTTTCAACAGAAATTTTTTGATACTTTTAAAAGGATAATTATCAAGCAAATTTGTTTTGAAAGTCCGGTCCCATTCTTTCTCCCACCCCAGAGCAGCAGTCAATACAAAAGTTCCATTCTCGGCTAAAAGATTTTCATAGCAATATTTAATATTATGTGCTGCCACAGTTGAATCCATTGAATTAAATGTTGGAGGTCTGAAATCATTCTCATCCATATGTTCAAATGTAGACACAGATAAAATAAAATCAAACTTTGTTTCTGTCTTAAATGTTACTATATCTTTTTTTATGACATAAAAGTCTTCCTCTCCCAGATCAACAGCTGTTCTCTTTACATAAAGTCCTTTAAAAAAATCGTAATAATATATCAACACATTCCCTACTTCAAGCAAATTTTCAGGTTTGCATTTTTCAAGGTAATGTTTTGCAATCCCAAGTTCAACCGTCCGCTCTGTCAAACCCATATTATTATGTGAATGAAAAATATATTCTATTTCATGACCATCAAAAACAAATTTTTTTCGAATAAGTTTAAGCCTCAAAAGCATTACAATCGCTCTCAAAGAAAAAAACCTTGTCAGTATAGAACATGTTTTTATAATAATTCTTTCCCTGATACTTTGCCAACTCATATTAATTTAAAAAATTTTATTAATAAAATTATTGGGGAAGAATTAAAAAATTATGCCCGTAAATGATGCGTTCAAATCTATAGTCGATTGATGCAACGAAATCAACGTATTCCTGGAAATCTAGCTTGAAGTCATCCTGAAGAAGATATTCGAATTCAAATAAAATGGGCATTTTATTTTTTTTAATCGTTTTAATGCAGCCTTGCATTGCTTGAAGGTCTGCTCCCTGAATGTCAATCTTCATGAAACTTATTTCGTCTTGTATATTAAGGCTGTCAATAGTAATTGACTGTACAGACCTTCCTTCAGTAGCTCTTTGATCTATTCCATATGATCCATATGATTTGAACTTAACGAAATCTTGTTTGGGAAAATATAAGGTCTCGTTATTTTTATTGTAAACAGCTCCAAAAATAGGAGTTATATTTTTGCAGTTATTAATTTCAATATTCTTTTTGAATATCTCAAAAATAAAATCGTCCGCGTCAAAAGAGTAAACCTTCCCGTTAGGCTTAACAAGTTCTGAAAATAAAATGCTCATCTGCCCGAAGTTTGCTCCGACATCAAGAACAATCGTATTTTTTTTTATATACCTTTTGGCACATTCCACAATTTCATTTTCAAATACCTGATTATTAATTATTGTTTGTATTACTGCATCATCTGGTGTATGACTTGGCAAGAAATATTTTCCTGTTCTCGTCTCATAAAGATTTAAGGTATCATCAATTTTAATGTAATTATATCTTGGAGGAGCATATCTCACTACATCAAAGCCAAAAAACCTTGTTAAATATCTAAGGATTTCTTTCATCTTTTCAATTGATGTTTTTAAAATTTCTAATTAACGTTTTGAAATTGTCCAGTCTAATAATGGTCGAATGACACCGGGCATAGGTCCAAGATATCCATTTCTAATTGACATTCCTCTTTCTAAAATATCCTCTGTAATTTCAAATGACAAAATCATTTCTTCGAAAAAAGCAACATTTACTCCTTTTTCCACATGAGCCATCCCGACAGATATGAAGTAAGTATCTATATTCAGATAGTTAGAAGGTATTTTGCACTCGGCCAAATATTTTCCTGAACTTATTTTTTGGAGCAAACCGCTGGATGGCATGGCAGCAAATACCGTGTCACCCCTTGAACTTGTGATATTAATTTGGGGATATGGCTTATATTCACTTTGACTTACATCTTCGAACTGCTCATAAACAATTCCTATAGTTATTTCTTCGTTGAAGTCAAAAATTCTACTTAATGTGCCGTTTTTATTTTTTATGTAAACCTCGTATAAACGAGCAAATTTTTCAACGACATTATCACTGTATTCATATATCTTTTGACTTTTATCTCGGTCATCGTATTGCATATATTTTTTTACACATCGATCAATAGATCCATCATAATTCATTTTGCCATCCTTTATAAATACTCCCCGAGTACACATAGAGCTGATTGCTGCCATATTATGACTGACAAACAACACAGTTCTGCCTTCCATTTTAGAAACAGATTCCATTTTATTGAGGCATTTTTTTTGGAAATCAATATCTCCGACTGCCAACACTTCATCAACAATCAGAATTTCCTGTCTCAGATGCGCAGCTACAGCGAATGCCAATCGTACATACATGCCGCTGGAATATCTTTTTACCGGTGTATCAATGAATTCTTCTACGCCGGAAAAAGATACGATTTCATCAAATTTTACCGTGATTTCTTTCTTCCTCATGCCAAGGATAGCTCCATTCAAATAAATATTTTCTCTTCCGGTCAACTCAGGATGAAAACCTGTTCCTACTTCCAATAGACTGGCGATCCTTCCCTTAATCCTCACTTCACCTTTGGTAGGCACGGTTATTCGACAAAGAATTTTCAATAATGTGGATTTGCCAGCACCGTTTTTTCCAATGATACCTACCACATCGCCCTGTTTAATTTCAAGAGAAATATTGTTCAATGCCTGAAATTTACCACCATGCATACGCCGCAGATCTGCTCCTATCTGTGAATTCGGATCCTCCCTGTTCAACAAACGGCTTAGGCGACTCTGTACATCACGATACAGGGTCCGGTGACTGATTACACCAAGTTTGTACTCTTTAGTCAGGTTGTCGATTCTAATAACGGTATCGGACATGCGAAAATAAGGTTCAAATGGTATCCATAAATGTTTTTTCCACCCTGTTGAATAGCATGATGCCGGTTGTGAGAACCACCAGGGTGATTATCCAGCCGGAGCTGTATAATTCCCAGTTTATTTTATCCATGCCAAATACAATGCTCCTGAAAGTTTCTGCCACTGAAGCCATGGGGTTAAGATAAAACAACCATTGCCATTTTTCAGGAACCCTGCTAAGCGGATATACAATGGGCGTGGCATACATCCATAATTGCACGCCAAACACAACTGCAAAACTTAAATCCTTATATTTTGTTGTAAGGGAAGAAACGATAATGCCGCAGCCCAGCCCGAATAATCCCATTTCTGCAATCAGGAGCGGGAAAATAAAAATGGTAAGCGACAAATGGAGATGGAAATCATGAATGAATAAATGATATATTAATATTACAAGAAATAAAAATAACTGGATACAATAAGTAATCAGACTGGATAAAACAATTGATATAGGAACAACGAGCCGGGGAAAATAAACTTTCCCGAATACAGCTGAATTGGTAATAAAGCTTGCAGATGTTTTATTTAAACAGTCAGCGAAATAATTCCAGTTCACGATCCCCGATAAATAAAATAATTGCATGGGTATGCCTGTTGTTGTGGGTACCTGGGCGATTTTCCCGAAAACAATTATGAACATAACCATTGTAAAAAGGGGTTGGATCAAAAACCATAAAGGCCCTAAAATAGTTTGTTTGTAATAGGCAACAAAATCTCTCCTGACAAACAGAGCAATCAGATCACGATAATGCCATATTTCTCTGAAATTAAAATCAAGCCATTTTTTTTCCGGCCTGATAATAATATCCCAGTCCTCTTCCAGATCGATCTTAGTTTCCATAGTTAGCCATCCTTTTATAAAATTTCTTTATCGCCTCCTGTTGTTCAAAAATATTACAAAACTCAGATTGATCTTTTTCCAGAAAAGCTTTTGTCTGTAAATACAATCCGGGCTTAAAATCCATGTCGACCCGGTCATCGAGTTCTACAGGTTTTATTTCGACTGAGCCGATTTCCTGCACCTGTAGTTTTTCTATCGGTTTGAAGATGTAGCGGTGTTTTCTCGTAAGCATTTCGATTACCCATCTTCCGGGAGCTTCCCAGTTAGCATTGTAGGAAAACAAAGCTCCGCGCTCGCTGACACCTGCGCCCGCAAATACTGAAGAAGCCGGATGCCAATTTAATCCTCCTTTTGCATAGGTAGAAATTTCTACAGGCTTGCCGCCCAGGTAAAAAGCAGTATCAATTACATGTGTTGAATTTCCAAGAAACCAGTTCTTCTGTTCAGCGGGATCTTTTTGCAGTTCCCTGATTTTATGCGACCATTCTGTAAATTCAAATTGAAAAGAACTTATTCCGCCATCTGCCTCTATCAGTGCCTTGGCTTTCCTTACAGAAGCATAGAACCTCCTGTTATATGCAAGAAGAATATTAGCTTTTTTTTGTTTTGCCAGATCGCATAGCTCATTTATTTCCTCTGCATAAGCAACACCAGGCTTCTCCAATAAAATGTATTTTACATTGTGTTGTAAAAGCTGTTTTGTCGTTGCAGCAAGCGCTTCAATGCCAACGGCTACAATTGCTGCTTCAGGGGCCAGTGGTTTTGTTTTCAAATATTCCTCAAGGCCGCCCGATATCGCGACCGAACCTGTTTTTGAAAAAAAATTTTCACAGTTTGGCTTTCCTCTTCCAATCGCTGTGTAAGAACAACCCAATGCAGTCAACACCTTAGCATATTCGATTGACATAGCTCCTGTTCCAATTAACCAGATATTTTTTTTGATCATGTGATGCAGTGAATAGTATCCGCTCAGGTAATCGGAAATTTTTCCCGGTGTGTTTTATTAAGAGACAACCATTGAAAAAGCAGCTGATGCACTTTAACAGACTCATCAATTGCCGGCAGCAGGTTGACTTTTTTATAAAAAACAGATTCAATCCATTTCCTTGTAAGATCGCCGAGAAAAGGCGATTCAAAAGTCCGTTCCACAGCAGGCAGATAATCTGCAGCATACCTGTTTACCGGTAAATTGCTTTCCTCTTTTCTGAGAATATCCACTCTCTTTCCAGCCAATTCATCAATCTGAATTCTGCCGTGCCTGCCAATAATTTCCCATCCCCCGAATACTGTGCTCTCAGCACTCATGGCAATCAATGCCCTGCCTACATCATTTCCTTTTTTATAAAATTTTAGCACAGCGCATCCTCCGAAATCAGAGAATTGCGGGCCTCTGCCACTCGGAATTAGCTGCTCATCGATTTCTGCAAATTCTAATTCGGCGTCATCAGCATCCAGCAGGAAATACAACAGGTCGAGATAATGAATTCCATTTGCTCCTATTCCTAAACTTCCGGTATTCAGAGAAATTGTTTTGTGGCCCTGAAACTGTGGCAGGCTTTGCAAATCTTTTTTAAGAAGAACGAAACTATCATATAGTCTCATATTTAAATTTACTACACAATCCAAAGCATTGTCTTTTACATAACGCACCAATGCCTCCACCTGCTGCATACTTTGTCCAAGAGGTTTTTCAACGAGAATATGCTTAGTTCGGAATTGCTTTGCCAATTCCAACAAGGATAGCCGGTCATTTGCAGTAGCCGAGATAATACATATGTCAAATGATGAATAATCTTGTTTCAATTTTTCATCACCGAGCAAATAGAAACCAAACCTGCCATCACTGAGTACTTCTTTTGCTTTTTCCAGAGCCGATGGATAAATATCCGTTAATACAATCTCCCCTATTTCAGGAACAGCAACTATTCCCTGTGCATGTCTTATTCCCATTCTTCCCGCGCCAATAATCAAAACTTTTTTCATTTAATTCTCAGTCATTATATGCTGTTCAAAAAATCTCTTAAAATTAGCCTCACATCCATCTGTCCAAAACATCTCTTTTTGTTCTCTGCTTATTTCATTTGTCTTCCCGTCATTATTAAGCAAATTGAGTAATTCTTCGGGTGTGCTGAATCTCCTGCCAAGGGAAGAAGGCAAAAACTCGTCTGAAATTTCATTTTTATAAACAAAGGGCACTTTATTAAAATAAATACTTTCAAACAAAACGGCCGAATGAAGTCCGATTACAAAATCGGCATCCAGCAACAGATCATAGATATCTTCCCTATGTGAAAAAAAAGAAAATTTGAATTTTAATAATTTTTGGAAACGGCTCTTATTTGTCGTTTCAGAAGGATGTAACCGTATAATGAGCTTAAATGGGATTGTGTATTTTCTTAATGCCTCTTCCAATACCGGAACAATAACATCAGTATAAGCTTGTTGAGAAATAAATAAAATATTCTTGATCCCCTGCTCTGACTTTATTTTAAAATTCTTCTTTTTTCTTTCCAGATAAAAATTCCCCAGACAAATATTCTCTGAAGAAGAAGAAATGTAATTTGAGAAATACTGCCCGAATGTGAGCACATAATTTGTTTTGCAGGATGCAAATGCAGGTTCATTTTTTAATTGTTCTCCATACTGATACGCTATATCCAAAATACCATGTTGTATTTCAGCCGTAGGAATTTTCATTTCCCTGGCTATTTTGATCAGTTGCATTACTTGCCAGCCTCCGTAATTGGCATCCTCGACAATAATCAGCTTCGGTTGAACCACATTTAGAAACTGCCTGATATTTTTTTCATATTGAGGCAAAAGGTTTGCAATGATCCTGATATTATTTAAATAAAGATCTGCCTCTTTGTTTGTCAGGATTCCGTCTGAGATTTTTTGCACTTTATTAAATAAATCTCTAAACTCCTTCACCTGCTCACCGGGCAGATAAGAGTTTTTTTTCTGTCCCTGAAATATGAGTTGATCCAGAAAAGAATAGACGCCACAATATTTTTCCGGCCGTTTTAATTTATTCTGATAAATGACATTAAGTGTGGTTAATCCGGGGATAGTATTTAAAAAACCAGACACGCGGCTGATATAACACCCTTTTTGCATGATTGACCCAACTCCGGAAGCGAAATTGACACATCCGAATTTTTTCCGTATTGCTAATGGATTGTGCTTTCGTGAATGATACCGATGAAGATATAATAGGAAACGGTTTCTTATTTTTTCACTAAAAGAAAATTTCGATTCAGTATGTTCGGGAAAGAAGCTTTTTCTTAATAAAAACTGGTATAAGTCATATCTCATAATCAGCCAAAGAGGCAACCCATTTACCCGGTGTTCCAAAATACCGGGAGTATTGTCAATCTGCCAGATATATTCCCTGATATCTTTTAGATTCATCCGTTTGTATATATCAGTCATCAACGCCGGTCAGGTTCACATCATGACGTAATTTCCATTCTCCATTTTTTTTCACCCAGAGGTGAGGTGATCTGAACTCGTCGCACAATCTATGGAAATGATCGGGTTCCATACCAATGTAGTCCATGATTTCATTAAAATACCGGTCAGGGAATTCTCCGTCAAATTTTTTTACCAGACTACATCCCTCTTCACGCGTGAGATGATGATTGCGGATTTCCTGCGAAGCATCATAGGTAGCCCTACCGATTCCGAATTTTATAAAAGTTGTGTAGTAATGCAGATCATCAATCTTGTCATCAATGCTATTGTACTTGCTGTATGTGCCCTGTGTACGGAAAGGTCTTGCCTTAAAGCCTGTATTTTCCACGGCATAATAATAGACTTCCTGTGGCGTCCATCGAAGATAGTATCCAAGATAATGAACCTGGATATTTGCCTGTTCCAATTCATCTGCGGGAGCCGGCAAAAAAGACATCAGATCACCCAACTTCACATTATATTTTTCTTTCAGTTCTTTTATAGATACTCCACCCAGAAAAAGCTCATCGATATTATTGAATGTATGAAATGATTTATCTCTCAAAGAAGAAGAATTGTCTGCAATGGGGTTCCCATACTCAGCTTCATTTTCTCCATAAAACACCAAAGGAATCCGGAATTTGGCTGCGAGCTTTGGTCCTAAATTTTTTTGTCCCAGCATAAATGTCTGGAACGGATGCAGGAGGTTTTCAATGGCCAGGCGGGTAAGCAGTTTCATCACTCTCCCGTTTCTTCTGAAGGAGAGATTATCAAATCCGCCGATATCGATCCAGTTCTTCCAGTTCGCATAACCATAGTCGGTATATAATATCGGGGGCCAGGTAACGGTCAGCGGGTTCATCCCATATTTATATTTCAATATATGTGCCTGGAATGAACTGTCTTTTCCACCACTTCCGGGTACAACACAGTCGTAAGACCCGTCTTTGCTTCTGTATTTATCCAGTAGTTGTAATAATTCTGACTCCCTTTTTTCCCAATTAATTTTTTCCTTCTGTTCATTGGCACGGCAGGCATCGCAAATCCCTTCTTCATCAAAAGCCATTGTCCTTTTTTGCGTCCGGATAGTGTGTTTAAATTCCACTTCTGAAACAGGTCTTTGATTGGACATCACACATCGTTTACAAAATTTTACACTAACCGGCAATCCGTATTTAGCTTCTAATTCTTTGCTCATGTTCTTTTCTTATTTGATATATTGGCCATTAATCGCGGGCGATGTCCCCGGCCTGGCCTGCTGAAACAATTTTTTGTTGTAATCCATCCACGAACCATTTCCTGTAAATTTCCACACCGTACATGCCACTTTTTTCGGGATGAAACTGGCACGCGAAAACATTGTCTTGATAAATCGAGGAACAATAAGTCAAATCTCCGTAAGTTGTTTCAGAAAGAACAGGTTTTTCTGATTGTGGTTTTACATAAAAGGAATGTACAAAATACATGTAGTCCCCGCTTCTACAATCCCGAAGCGGTGTATTTTTCCAGGGTTGATTTTTTGTTTCGAATATTTTGTTCCATCCGATTTGAGGAACTTTTGATATTTCATTGGCCGCATTCCGACCGGGAAAATGTTTCACCGTTCCCTCAATAATATTTAATCCCTTACTCATTCCGAACTCTTCACTTTCCGTAAATAATAACTGCAACCCAAGGCATACACCCATAAACGGTCTTCCACTCGCAATAAAATCTTTTATAGGAGATACAAGGTCCGATTGAGCAAGGTTTTTCATCGCATCTGCAAAAGCGCCAACGCCCGGAAGTATGGCATAATCTGCTTTTAGCAATTCTTTTTTATCTGTTGTTATTACAGCATTATAACCAATGAAATTACAAGCCTGCCTGACACTAAAAAGATTCCCCAACTGATAATCGATAATAACTACCTTTTTCTCCTGTTCCATAACAACGATTTCCGGTTAAAAATCAAGTACATTTTATACACGACAGGATATATTGTTTTTCCTGAGCTGTTCTTTGATAGAAAACAGATCATTTGGCTCAATTGAACCAAAGGAGGTACGACCACTGTTTAAATAAGAAATATTGCCTTCGGTACGGCTTTCCATATTGCTTCGACGGTTAGCAATAAAATCATAATGGATCATCGATGCCACAGCGACTGCATCAGCCCTGCCTTCATAAACAACTTCATTAAAGTGTTTTTTCTTGCCCGGTCCTCCATGTGCAATCACTGGTATTCCGACTGCAGTAGCAACCATTTTTGTCAATGCCAGGTCATATCCTTTGCCTGTTCCTTCCTGATCAACAGATGTGACGACAATTTCTCCGGCGCCAAGTTCTTCAACACGTTTTGCCCATTCCACCACTTCAACACCAGTATGCTCCCTGCCATTATCAATGAAGGCAAGGTAACTGCCATCCGGCTGCTTGATCGCCTCAATAGCAACTACAATAGTGGAAGAACCAAATTTATTGGCTGCTTCCCGAATAAATGCGGGTCGACGGATCGCCGCAGTATTGATGGAAACCTTATCGGCACCCGCTCTCAAAATTTCGCGAATATCTGAGATCGAGCGAATACCACCACCAACTGTCAGTGGTATGAAACTCTCCTTCGCCGTTTTTGAAATCATTTCATGTAGACTATTGCGTTCATAGAGGCTTGCAACGACGTCCTGATAAAATAATTCGTCGGCTCCGTTTTCATAATAGTATCTTGAAAAATCCTCCGGCCTTCCAAGGACGCGCAAACCTTCGAGATGAACTCCTTTTACAAGATTAGGCCCCTTGATGTCAAGCCTCGCTATCACACGAACATTTTCCATCAGGCTGATTTTTTTTTCAGCAGGTATTCGAGGTATTCCCAATCGGACGGAGTATCCAGGTCAATACTGTATTCATCGTCCATGGTATATTTTTTTATAAATTTAAAATCCTTAAAAGATTTATATGATTGAAGAGAATGTGCATTGATGATATAAATCGATCCATTAAACTCGAACACTTCTGGTATATCCTGTCTCCGCTGATAATCTCCTTCCCCTTTTGATAAAACCAGGTATCCATCCTGGTTTTCTTCAAACAAATTGTAATAAGGGTTTGATTTGGATTTCTTCACACTCACCAGCATGTCCAACTTGCTGTCATACATCGCAAGTGCCTGCTGTAAATGTTCCTTTTTGCGAAGGGGGGATGTTGGTTGCAATAAAACCAGAATATCATATTTTTTTTGTTGTGCGTCATAAAACGCAAGTGCATGCTGCAATACTTCATAGGAACCGGCAGTATCGGTAGCCAGGGCAGCAGGCCGAACAAAAGGAGCTCTCAGTCCAATTTTCTTTATCGAGTTAATAATTTCCTCACTATCGCTACTTACACAAATATTTTCATCGCCTGTAAATAAACGGGCAAACTCGATGCTATAATAGATGAGCGGTTTTCCATTCAGCTCTTTAATATTTTTTCCCGGTATTCCTTTCGATCCACCACGTGCAGGTATGACGAATAATATATTCATGTTTAGAATCCCAAATGACGAATATCCTCCTGGGCTTTCTGAAAATCGCTTGCACGGCCAATGTCCAGCCAGTACTCGAGGATGGGATAATTAATTAATTTTTTCTTTTCTGCAATAACCATTTCCATCAAATCGGTTGCGTTACAGAAATCATTTTTCCTGATATAATTCAATAGTGAAGTTTTGATAAGATAAATGCCGGCATTTGCAAAATAAGTATATCGCGGTTTTTCCTGCAGAGAAATAACCCTGTTCTCGTCCAATTCCAGAATTGCATAAGGAAGATCCACATGGTGAGGAACAGTCGCAACAGCCATATCCGCTCCGGAACTTACGAACTCATTGTAAAAATTGCCATAGTCCATATTCGTCAGCAAATCGGCATTCATGACAAGAATAGTCTCTTTTTCAAAAGCTTCAGCGAGGCTCAGGCCGCCAATGGTTCCCAGGGGTTCTTTTTCCCGTATATATTTTATGAAGAGTTCTTTTTGCTGTCCGTTCCCTAAATAATTTTCGATCAGGGATCCCAGATAATTAATACAGATATGAATATTCTTGATACCGAATTGTGCGAGACGGTCGATATTGTGCTCGATAATAGGTTTATTTCCTACTTTCAGGAGAGGTTTGGGAATATCTTTTGTAAGCGGCAATAGGCGTTCTCCTCGTCCTCCCGCCATAATTACTGCATCGACAGGAATAATTTCTTTATATGCTTCGAGGTCAAGCACAAGAACAATTACCTCTTTTTCATCTACTACCGGGGCGAACTTAATTCCTTTGGCCCGAAGCTGGGTGATCTGTTCATTTCCGATATCATTCTTAAAAATCCGCTTGCAACGATCATTCATTACGGTTGTGACTTTATCTGTCACAGACTTATCGTTCAACAAACCTCTGCGTATATCCCCATCCGTTAGAGACCCAAGCAACCGGCCTCCGCTATCTGCTATGAATAAAACCCCTGAAGCAATGGCCAGTTCGTTTAACCTACTCAGGGCTTCCCGAATACTATAGTCCTGAGAAATGATATTTTCTTTCCAATCCTTCATATAAGCTGATCGTAAAACTTTTTTTTAATGGATGAAATCTTACTATGCTTTTTTAACTGTTTTAATATGTTTGCAGCCGTGCCGGCTTTGCTGTACGGATTTGAAACCTTTTTACAATGTGCGACAAAGGCTGGTGAAAAGGCTTTTTCTATGGCTTCTATAATTTTTTTTGTATTTGTTTTAGCATCAATTACACTTGATGGTTTAATCCGTCCCGTTTGTCTGTCTCCAATATTCACAGTTGGTATTTTAAAGGAAGGCACTTCTATCACACCACTCGAGGAATTTCCCACTACCATATTTACACACCTGAGAGTTGATAAATATTTCACCTGACCTAAACTCGTGAATGCCCATGCCCGATTGGCGTTCTTTTTTACATAATCATGTATCAGTTGAATAATTATCCTTCCATTTGCATCTGCATTAGGCAATGTAAAAATAATATGAGCGTCGGGAAATGAATCCAGGGCCTTCAACAAAAAACCCATTTGCCGAACGGCCGTATTTTTTTCCAATGTCACCGGGTGATAAGTAACCAAAATGGTGTTTTTCTTAAACGAAAAACCCAATTCATTTTCCAACTGTTTTTTGGACAACAATTTCAAATCTGAGATATTTTCCAGGCCTATGGCACCTACATTGAAAACGCGATTTGGATGCTCGCCTAATTGAATCACTCTTTTGCGGTAAGTTTCTGTAGCCGTAAAATGCAAATAAGCCATCTTAGTAATTGCATGTCGCATTGCATCATCGGTAGCCCCTTCGGTCAATTCACCTCCATACAAATGTGCAACCGGAATTTTTGAAAGATGTGCGGCGGTTGCAGATGCAAAAGTTTCAAAACGGTCGCCCAATAAGATCACCCAATCAGGCTGAATGCGTCGAAATGCATCAGAAAATCCGATCATCCCTAATCCGACGGCTTTAGTGATAGCCGTGTCGGTATCTCCGGACAAAAGCATTTCCACCCATTCGCTGATGACAAATCCATCCGATTCAATTTGACGGTATGTCAACCCAAATTCAGGTGAGAGGTGCATACCAGTAGCAACGATTTGTAATTGAAGTGAAGGATCCTTTTTAATCAGTTTCATCAATGGCATTAATAATCCATACTCTGCCCTTGAGCCTGTAACTATACACAATTTTAATGGTGAACGGGTCATATTTCAATCAACTCATCTTCCTCAAAATCTCTGATTGCTTTTTTTCCAATTACTTCGTCCCACTTCATCGGATTAATACCATTGCCGGGTCTTTTGATAGCAAGATTCTTTTCCGTAAATATTTCACCCGACGCAATTGGAATTGCAGCTACTATACTTCTGCGGGCAATTATTCTATTTTTTTTTTCTGATGGCGATGGTCTTTTTAAAGAAGAGCCCAGCGCTTGTTCAATGTGCCGAATACTCCGGACCATCAATTTTAATTCGTTTGGCTCCAGCGAAGCTTTGTGGTCAGGTCCTTCCATGTTTTTGTCCAATGTAAAGTGCTTTTCAATAACAGAGGCTCCCAGAGCAACTGCAGCGATGGGAACTTCTATTCCCGGAGTGTGATCCGAATAGCCCACATTTATTCCAAACTCCTCACTGATTGTTTTCATTGCACGCAGGTTCACATCTTCGAAAGGGGTTGGGTATTCCGTGTTACAATGCAAAACAGTAATGTCTTTTTTTGAAACACCTTCTTTAGTGAGTATGTTAATTGCATCTCCAATCTCAGACAGATCGCTCATTCCTGTTGACAAAATCAATTTTTCAAAAGATTTTGCCATTTCCCTCAGGTATGGAAGATT
>Ga0335085_10008704_pt1 | contig 15454 bp, 13 predicted proteins | sample Lox_Sample_45_FD_206712 | JGI IMG/M metagenome (GOLD analysis project Ga0335085, IMG submission 206712) | Soil microbial communities from Loxahatchee National Wildlife Refuge, Florida, United States - Lox_Sample_4.5 | ecosystem: Environmental > Terrestrial > Soil > Wetlands | place: USA...
TGCAATCGCGCCGAGCCGCGCGAGCGCCTCGCCGTTGTCGATCGCGATCGGCTCTTCGCTCAGGTTCGCACTGGTCATCACCAATGCCCGAACGCGCGAATCGGCGAAGAGCAGATGCTGCAACGGAGCGTATGGCAGAAACACTCCCAACCACGGAATTCCCGGCGCCACCGACGGTGCGATCCCGCAGCCTGTTCGTTTGGGCGCAAGAACAATCGGGCGCGCACTGGTGAGAAGCAGTTCCTCTTCTCGCGGCGTCATCACGCAGAGCTCGCGTGCCGCTTCAAGATCGCGCGCCATTACGGCAAGTGGCTTGCCGTAGCGATGCTTGCGGTCTCGCAGGCGCATCACCGCGAATTCGTTCGTGGCATCAACGGCAAGATGAAATCCGCCAATCCCCTTGATCGCCATGATTTCGCCTGCCATCAAGCGATCGATCGCCGCGGTCACAGGATCGTCCGTCGGAACCTCCGCCCCGTCAGGAGCAACCGTCCACACGCGCGGCCCGCATACCGGGCAGGCGTTTGGCTGGGCGTGAAATCGCCGATTCGCCGGATCGTCGTACTCCCCCTGGCACTCCGCGCACATCTTGAATCGCGCCATCGAAGTCTGCGGACGGTCATAAGGAATGCGGCGCGTGATGGTGAATCGCGGCCCGCAGTTGGTGCAGTTGAGGAATGGATAGCGATACCGTCGGTCCTTCGGATCGAGCATCTCCCGCAGGCAGTCGGCGCAAGTGGCCGCATCGGCAGGAATCCCCGTGCTCACCTGCCCGCTCGCATCGCTCAGGACGATGCGGAAGTCTTTTTCTTGTTTTCGAGGAATACTGTGTGCAACGACCGAGTCGATACGCGATAGCGGCGGAGCCTCCGCCTGCAGCCGTCGCCGAAAGTTTTCCACTTTTCGGCTCGGCCCTTCAATCTCGATGGTCACGCCACCCGTATCGTTGCCGATGAACCCGGCCAGCCCCTCTTCCGCGGCGAGCCGGTAGACGAATGGCCGAAACCCCACGCCCTGCACCACCCCGCGCACGTTCACCACCTCGCGCCGTTGCAGTTCGGGTCGTCCTGGCTTTGGACCAGATTTTCGTGTCAATTCCGCGCCTCGCCCAGGCATCAGCATAGCGCAGCCGATTCAAGCGCGCTTCCATCGCACATCATGATCTCCCGCACAGTTTCCAGGCTGTTCTTCGCAGTCGCTGTGCGCTTACGCACGATCCGGCGCCAGCGGATTCGATGTGCTCTTTATGTCCCCTTGAATCGTCCGAAAACGAAGCCAATAAATGGGATAGCCACACAGCCCGGTGACTGCGGTCACCGAGGCCGGAGGGTCCGCGGTCGTACAACAATGGTAGCGTCAGGCGCAAGTGGCGCAACCCCGCCGCCTTACTCCTGATGCACGTCTCTGCAAGCACAAATCACGGAGGGAATGTGCCCGTAACCGCGCCCCCACCACTGCCCAGTGAAGACAAGCGATGGAAGATCGTCAACGGCACGATGCGCAAGAACGGCTTTGCCCGCCACGCGCTGATTGAAACGCTGCACACCGTGCAGTCTTCGTTTGGATATCTCGATGACAATTCGATTCGCTTTGTCGCGCAATCGCTCCATGTCCCGTTAAGTCAGGCGTATGGAGTGGCGACCTTCTACCACTACTTCACGTTGAAGCCACCCGGCAAACATACCCTTACCGTTTGCGCCGGCACGGCGTGTTACATCAAGGGAGCTGACAAGCTGATCGCCGCGGCGGAGAAGCATTTGTGCATCAAGCAGGGGCAGACGACCCCCGATGGGCAGGTGAGCCTGATGGTAGCGCGCTGCGTAGGCGCCTGCAGCCGCGCGCCCGTGGCCCTTTGCAACGGTGAAGTGGCCGGCGAAGTCACTGAGACGCAGATGCTCGAGCAGCTGGAAAGGTGGAAGGCTGAATGACAATCGAAGAGCTCGAACAGATCGCAAAAAACGTCAAGCAGGAGAACGAGAAATACGACTACGAGATCAATGTCTGCATGGATCTGGCCTGCGCGAGCCAGGGTGCCGAAAAGCTGAAAGATGCCCTCGTGAAGGCTGCCGAAACAGGCGCGAAGAAAGTGCTCGTCCGCCGCACCGGCTGCATGGGCCCCTGTTCGCATGGCCCGCTGGTTCGCGTCGATGGCCCTGACGATCCGCAAGAGCGGCTCTATCGCAAAGTCAATGCAAGCCATGCCGAGGCAATCGTGAAGAGCCTGGGCGGCGCACCCGTTCCCGAATTGCAGTCGAATCTCGACGAGCACTTCGACAAGCAGGTGCGTGTTGTTCTGGAGAACGCCGGCTACATCGACCCGGAAAAGATTGACGATTACATCGCGCGCGACGGCTACAAGGCGCTCCTCACCGTGCTGACCGAGATGACACCCAACGGCGTGGTCCATCGCATCACGGAGAGCGGACTGCGCGGGCGAGGTGGAGGTGGCTATCCGACCGGGCTGAAGTGGGGTACCGTGGCCAAAGCCACCGGCGACGTCAAGTATGTGGTTTGCAATGGAGACGAGGGCGATCCCGGCGCGTTTATGGACCGCAGCGTCATGGAAGGCGATCCCCATCGCGTAATCGAAGGCATGGCCATCGCCGCATACGCTGTGGGCGCCAGCAAGGGATTCATCTATGTCCGCGCCGAATATCCGGTTGCCGTCTCGCGGCTCACGACGGCCCTTCGCGAAGCGCGCCGCCACGGCCTGTTAGGCAACAACATCTGCAACACGCCCTTCAATTTCGATGTCGAAATTCGGTTGGGCGCAGGAGCCTTCGTCTGCGGCGAAGAGACAGCATTGATCGCCTCCATCGAAGGCCGTCGGGGCACGCCCAAGCCGCGCCCTCCCTATCCCGCTTCATCCGGCCTTTGGGGAAAGCCGACGCTCATCAACAACGTTGAGACCTATGCCAACGTCGCACCGATCGTCCGCAACGGCGGCAAGTGGTTTTTCAACATGGGCTCGGAGCGCAGCAAAGGGACCAAGGTCTTCGCGCTGACGGGCAAAATCGCCAATACGGGCCTCGTTGAAGTGCCCATGGGCATCAAGCTTCGCGAAATCATCGAGGAAATCGGCGGCGGCGTGCCCGGCGGCCACACGTTCAAAGCCGTTCAGACCGGCGGCCCATCCGGCGGCTGCATCCCTGCCGACATGCTCGATGTCGGCGTGAGCTACGACGCGCTACTCAAGATGGGCTCCATCATGGGTTCCGGCGGCATGATCGTCATGGACGACACGTCATGCATGGTCAATGTGGCACGCTTCTTCGTCGAGTTCTGCATGACGGAATCGTGCGGTAAATGCATTCCCTGCCGCGCGGGAACCGCGCAGATGTTCACGCTGCTCTCTCGCATCTGCGACGGCACGGGAACCATGGACGATCTGTCGCTTCTCGAAGACCTCTGCTCGACGGTAAAGGAGACCAGCCTGTGCGGCCTGGGCCAGACTGCGCCCAACCCCGTGCTGAGCACGCTGAAGTATTTCCGCAACGAATACATCGAGCACATTGTGAACAAGCGCTGTCCGGCCGGCGTTTGCAACATGCAAGCGATCAAGTCTGAAATCCAGAGCGAGGTGGTGGCATGAGCGCGGAAACCGACGTCAAAACTCTTGTCATCGATGAGCAGGAAGTGAGCGCTCGCGCCGGGCAAACCATCCTTGAAGTGGCGCGCGAGAATGATATCCCCATTCCCACGCTCTGCCATCTTGAAGGCCTGAGCGACGTGGGCGCGTGCCGGCTCTGCCTCGTAGAGATCAAGGGCTCAAACAAGCTGCTGCCAGCCTGTGTTGCCACCGTGCAGGAAGGCATGGAAGTCTCCACCAACACCGAGCGCTTGCAAAAGCATCGCCGCACGATTCTGGAGTTGCTCTTCGCAGAGCGCAACCACGTTTGCTCGGTCTGCGTCTCGAACGGCCACTGCGAGCTCCAAACACTCGGGCAGGAGCAGGGGCTGACCCACGTGCGCCTGCCCTATCGCAATCCCGAGCTAAGCGTCGACGCCTCGCACGAGCGATTCACCATCGATCACAACCGCTGCATCCTGTGCACGCGTTGCGTGCGCGTTTGCACTGAGATCGAGGGAGCGCACGTATGGGATGTGATGGGCCGTGGCATCAACTCGACGATCATCAGTGACCTGCACGAAGAATGGGGAAAATCAACTTGCACCCGCTGCGGAAAGTGCGTTCAGGTCTGCCCAACGGGAGCACTCTTCGACAAAAGTAAAATCGGATCCGATCATCCCAAGTATCCGGATTTTCTGCCCTATTTGAATCTGATGAGGGAGGCGCAATGAGCAAATTGAAATTGGCGACGGTCTGGCTCGACGGATGTTCCGGCTGCCACATGTCTTTTCTCGATATGGACGAGCGGCTTCTGCAACTCGCCGAACTCGTGGATCTGGTTTATAGCCCCCTCGTAGACGCCAAGAAGTTCCCTGACAAAGTAGATATCGCACTGGTCGAAGGGGCCGTCAGCTCGGTCGACGACGAAAAGAAAATCAGGAAGGTCCGCGACCATTCCAGGATGCTGGTGGCGATGGGCGACTGCGCGATCACCGGGAATGTGCCGTCGATGCGAAACCCCATCGGGCCTGAGGCGATTCTCGACCGCGCCTACATCCAGAACGCCAGTGCTCAGGCGCAGATTCCCTGCGTCGTAGTGCCCAAGCTGCTCAAGATTGTCCGTCCCATTCACGAATTCGTGAAGGTCGATGTCTTCTTGCCCGGCTGCCCTCCCTCGGCAGACACATTTCACACCGCGCTCACCGCGCTGGTCAACGGCGGCCCGCTGGACATTCCAGCGCTCACCCGCTTTGGAGCTTGACTTATGAGCCAGACCATCACCATCGATCCGGTCACGCGCCTCGAAGGCCATGGGAAAATCACCATCCAGCTGAACGCCCAGGGCGAAGTCGAAGACGCGCACTTTCACGTCACGCAGGTTCGCGGTTTTGAGCGCTTCAGCGAAGGCCGCCCCTTCTACGAAATGCCAAGCCTCATGGCGCGCATCTGCGGCATCTGCCCCGTTTCGCACCTCATCGCCTCGGCCAAGGCTTGCGAAGCCATTATGTCGGTGCGCATACCCCACACGGCTGCGCAGTTGCGGCGCATGTTGAATCTGGCCCAGATGGTGCAGTCACATGCCCTCAGTTTCTTTTATCTCGCCTCGCCCGATCTGCTTCTTGGAATGGAATCCGATCCCAACTTGCGCAATGTTTTTGGGCTTGCGGCTGCCAAACCCGAGTTGGGCCGCGCCGGCGTCGCTTTGCGGCGCTTTGGCCAGAGCATCATCGAGTTGCTTGGCGATAAGCGTATCCATCCCGGATGGGTCATTCCCGGCGGCGTCACCGAGCCGCTCTCCTCGGAAAAGCGCGACAAGATCCTGGCCACGATTCCGGAAGCCTACGCCAATATTGCGCTCGCGCTGGACGCCTACAAGAAGATCGCCGACACATTCAAAGCCGAGATCGCTGTCTTCGCGAACTTCCCTTCCAACTACATGAGCCTCATCAACGAGGACGAATCCATCGAGTTCACCGACGGCACACTTCGCCTCATCGGCCCCGCCGGCGACACGATTGAAGACGGTATCACTGCGACGCGGTATACCGAAGTCATTGGTGAAGCCGTCGAACCGTATAGTTACACCAAGTTCGCCTACTATAAGCCCCTCGGATATCCCGAAGGCAGCTATCGCGTGGGACCGCTTGCACGACTGAACATCGTCAAGTCCATGGGGACTCCCAAGGCGGAGAAAGAACTCGTCGAATTCAAGCAGTTATCGGCTGGCCCAGTCGAGAGTTCTTTCCACTACCATCATGCGCGGCTTATCGAGATGTTGTACGGAATCGAGAAGATCGAAGAAATCCTCGCCGATCCGCGCATTCTGGACAAGCATGTGCGCGCCACCGCCGGCGTGAACCGCCTTGAGGGCGCGGGTCAGGCCGAGGCGCCGCGCGGCGTGCTGCACCACCACTACAAGGTCGACGAGAACGGTAAGATCACCTGGGCTAATCTCGTCATCGCCACCGGCCAGAACAATAAGGCCATGAACCTCGGCGTCCTCCAGGCTGCCAGGCATTACGTAAAAGACGGCAAATTCACCGAGGGACTACTCAACCGGGTCGAAGCCGTTGTTCGCACCTTCGACCCGTGTCTGAGCTGCTCCACGCATGCCTTCGGCCAGATGCCGTTGTCAATTACTCTAATCTCGGCCCGCGGTGAAGAACTCGATCGGGTCGTGCGCGACTGATTGCCTCCGCGGCAAACGCCTCGCGAAACGAACGACGCACAGTCTTGGAGGAAGACCCATTGAATTCCGACCTCGCCGAGCCAATGCGCATTGAACGGGCGAACTGCCTGGTTCTCGCCTGTGGCAACACGCTGCGCAGCGACGACGGCGTTGGGCCGAGACTTGCCGAGTGGGCCGCGCAACGATTCCACGACGACTCCCACGTTCGCATTCTCGCTCGCCAGCAATGGACGCCCGACCTCGCCAAAGACATCGCCGATGCCGATTCCGTTCTCTTTGTTGACTCCTCAGTCGATTCTGCGCCGGGACGAGTGAACCTGATTCCGGTGGCGACACATGTGAACGGCAGCGAAGGAGCATCGCACCACCCCGCCACGCACCAGATCGACCCGGCCGAGCTGCTTGGCCTCACGCACTCGCTCTATGGTTCCATGTCTGCGCACGCCATGCTTCTCACTGTCGGCGCGGGGTCCACCGAGCTCGGCGAAACCTTCAGCGATCCAGTCGAGGCCGCTCTCCCGCGAGCGCGTGGCGTACTCGAAAAAGCTGTCCTCCGGTTCCTCGAAAACTGACCTCCAGCCGCACAAAAAAGCGGCCGCACTCTCGTGCGGCCGGAATCATTTTATGCAGCCCAAACCAAGAACTTGCCTAAAACGCCGCCAGCGTCTGTCGCAGGCTGTAGGAGCTGAGCGTCTTGATGTAGTTGCCGCGATCGTACGGCGAGGTATCCGGCACAGAGCGCCGGCTCAGGCAGCCGCGTGTCTCCCTGAGCGATGAGTACTCGCGCTTGTTGAGCCAGTATCTAAGATCCGCAAGGACGCGCGCGATGTGCCCGATACCGTGAATATGCAGTGCGGAAACCATCATCGCCACGCTGCCTCCAGCCATAATCGCCTTCAGCACGTCTTCGGCAGAATGAACGCCCCCGGTGATCGCAATGTCCCCCTTGAGATGGCCGTAGAGAATCGCCGCCCAGTGTAGCCGTGGCAATAACTCCGAAGGCGTCGAGAAATGCAGCGTCGGCCGCACCTCCAAAGTCTCAATGTCGAAGTCGGGCTGATAAAAGCGATTGAACAGCACCACGCCCTTCGCACCCGCCTCCTCAAGCCGCGCGCAGAGATGCGGCAAACTTGTGAACGATTGCGACAGCTTGACGGCAACCGGAACCTTGACCGCGCTGCAGACGCTAGAAACCAGCTCGAGCAATTGCAGCTCGATCGCTTCTGACGTCTGCTTACCATCCGTCGCCAGCGCAAAAGTATTCAATTCGATTCCGTCTGCCCCGGCCTGCTCCATCTCTTTCGCGAGGCGCACCCATCCGCCGCTCGTCGCGCCGTTCAGGCTGGCCATGATGGGAATATCGACGGCTTCGCTGGCGCTTTTCAGATGCTCAAGGTATCCATCCTGCGTCATGCGATAGTCCGATAGCTCCGGCAGAAAATCCAGAGACTCGGCGAAGGAGTTTGTGCCCCGCGAAAGGTCTTCGTCGAGCGCGCGCGACTCCAGCGCCAACTGCTCTTCAAACAGCGAAGTCAGCACGATGGCCGAGGCGCCCGCATCTTCTATGCGGCGAACGTTGTCAAGCGACTCCGACAGCGGCGTGCTCGCAACCACGATCGGGCCATTCAGATTCATGCCCAAATACTGCATGGAAAGGTCGGTCATTCGTCACCTCCGGCGGCCGCAGCCGCCAGTTTGTTTTCTGGCTTTGTCTCAGCCTTTTCAAGGGGCGCGATATGCGGTGTCTCACCGCGGCCCGGCATCCCCGCGCGCGCGGAGTAGACACGCCACTGCCGCTCCACATCATCCTGTGCTTCAGTAAGCAACTCCGCCGCCATATCCGGATTGCCGCGCGCCAGCATCGTGTAACGTGCCTCGCGATATGCAAACTCCTTGAGCCGGATCGACGGTGCCTTCGAATCGAGCTGGAACGGGTTTTTTCCTTCCGCGCGTAGCCCGGGATTGTAGCGCATTAGCGGCCAGTAACCCGATTGCACCGCCAACTTCTGTTGCTCCAGGCCGTGCACTAGATCGTAGCCGTGCGCAATGCAACTTGAGTACGCGATGATGAGGGACGGCCCATCATGTGCTTCGGCTTCCTGGAATGCCTTCACCACGTGGGTGTCATTGCCGCCCACAGCCACCTGCGCCACGTAAACCGATCCGTAGCTGACGGCTTCCATGGCCAGATCCTTGCGGCTGTTCTGCTTGCCACTGGCGGCAAACTTCGCCACCGCGCCGCGCGGCGTCGCCTTCGATGCTTGTCCGCCAGTGTTCGAATAAACTTCCGTATCGAGCACCAGCACATTCACGTTTTTGCCCGAGCCCAGCACGTGATCGAGGCCGCCGAAGCCGATGTCGAATGCCCATCCGTCGCCGCCCAGAATCCACACACTCTTGCGGACCAGCGCGTCGGCGATCGCCAAAAGGTTGCGCGCATCGGACGACTCGTTGCCGGCGAGTTTCGCGCGCAACTTCACGACGCGGTCACGTTGCTCGTTGATCTCTGTCTCTGTCTTCTGCGAAGCACCGACAATGTCCGCCGCCAGCTCCGCGCCGATTTGAGCCGCGAGTCGCGTCACAAGCGTTTCCGCGAAGGCCTTTTGCTGATCGAGCGCGACCCTCATCCCGAATCCAAACTCGGCATTGTCCTCAAACAGCGAGTTGTTCCACGTCGGGCCACGGCCCTCCGCGTTGCAAGTGTACGGAGTGGTCGGCAAATTTCCGCCGTAGATCGACGAGCAACCCGTAGCGTTGGCGATATACAGCCGATCGCCGAACAACTGCGTCATCAGCTTGATGTAAGGAGTCTCGCCGCAGCCCGAGCAGGCGCCTGAAAACTCAAATAGCGGCTGCAACAGTTGAATGTCCTTGACCTGCGAATGCGACAGCTTTGCGCGGTCCACTTCGGGCAGGCTCAGGAAGAAATCCCAGTTGTCCCGTTCCGGCTGGCGCAGCGGCTCTTGCGACGCCATGTTAATCGCCTTCTTGCTGGCGTCGCTCTTGTTCTTTACCGGGCAAACTTCCACGCACACCGCGCACCCGGTGCAATCTTCCGGAGCCACCTGCAGCGTGTACCGTTCCTCTTCCATGCCGCGCCACTTCGGCTTGGCCCACTTGAATGTCGCTGGTGATTTGTCGCCGAGCTCCGCGTTGTAGATCTTGGCGCGGATCACAGCGTGCGGGCACACCATCACGCATTTGCCGCACTGGATGCAAAGGTCCTTGTCCCACACTGGAATAAACTGCGCGATGTTGCGCTTCTCCCATTGCGCTGTGCCCGTCGGAAATGCACCGCCGGCCGGAATCGCGCTCACCGGAAGCAAATCGCCTTTCCCTGCGGCAATCTGGCCCAGCACATCGTGAACGAACGCAGGCGCTTTAACTGAGATGGCGCCCGTCAGATCGAATTCCGACGACGCCGCAGCCGGCAGCTCAACCTTTTCCAGATGAGCAAGCGCGTGATCCACGGCGGCAAAATTCTTCTGCACCACTGCTTCGCCGCGCTTGCCGTAGGTCTTCTGGATCGACTTCTTGATCTGCTTGATCGCGTCTTCGCGCGGCAGAACGCCGCTGATCGCGAAGAAGCATGTCTGCATGATGGTATTGATGCGCGAGCCCATGCCGGCCTCGCGGGCCACCTTGTAGCCGTCAATCACATAGAATTCGATCTTCTTGCGCAGCATCTCTTCCTGCATGCTCCGCGGCAGCTTGTCCCACACTTCCGCCGCCGAATACGGCGAGTTCAGCAGGAACACCGCCCCCGGCATCGCCGCTTCAAGAACGTCCATCTTTTCCAGAAAGCTGAAGTTGTGGCAGGCCACGAAACTGGCGCGCGTAATCAGATAAGTCGACCGGATCGGATTAGGCCCGAACCTCAAATGAGAAGTGGTCATCGAGCCCGACTTCTTGGAGTCGTAAACAAAGTAGCCCTGCGCGTAGTTCGGCGTCTCGCTGCCGATAATCTTGATCGAATTCTTGTTCGCGCCCACGGTGCCATCGGACCCGAGCCCGTAGAACAGCGCACGCACGGTCTTCGGATCCTCGGTTGAGAACTCGGGATCGTACTCCAAACTCGAAAAACTCACGTCGTCGTTGATGCCGATCGTGAAATGGTTCTTCGGCGAGAGCCTGGCCAGCTCATCGAAGACGCCTTTGACCATCGCCGGTGTGAACTCCTTCGACGAAAGCCCGTAGCGTCCACCGATGACTGCAGGCATGCCCTCGAAAGGCAGATCCGCGGCATTCTCAGACAGCACCGTCAAGACATCCTGGTAAAGTGGCTCGCCCGCACCGCCCGGCTCCTTGCAGCGGTCAAGTGTGGCAATCGACTTGACGGTTGCCGGCAGCGCAGCCAGAAACGCTTTGCTGTCGAAAGGCCGGTACAGGCGGATCTTGACCATGCCCACCTTTTCGCACTGGGCGTTCAGTGCGTCCACGGCTTCCTCGGCGGCTTCTGCACCCGAGCCCATCAGCAGGATCACGCGCTCTGCATCCGGCGCACCGTAATAATCGAACAGGTGATAAGCGCGGCCGGTCTGTGCTGCAAAGCGATCCATCACCGACTGCACAATTCCGGGAACCGCGGCATGGAACGGCGTGCATGCCTCGCGCGCCTGGAAAAACACATCGGGATTCTGCGCCGTGCCGCGAATGAACGGGCGATCCGGCGTCAAGGCGTTCTTGCGGAACGCGATCAGGAACTTGTCGTCTACCAGCGCGCGAATCGTCTCGTCGCTAATGGGCAGAATCTTGCCCACCTCGTGCGAGGTGCGGAATCCGTCGAAGAAATGAATGAACGGAATGCGCGATTCGAGAGTTGCAATCTGCGCCACCAGCGCCATGTCGGCAACTTCTTGCACAGAATTTGACGCCAGCATCGCCCACCCAGTCGAGCGGCAAGCCATCACGTCGGAGTGGTCACCAAAAATCGAGAGGCTGTGCGTCGCCAGCGTGCGCGCCGACACGTGCATCGTCGCCGGGGTCAGCTCACCGGCAATCTTGAACATGTTGGGAATCATCAGCAGCAGACCCTGCGAAGCCGTAAATGTCGTCCCGAATGCCCCGGCCTGCAACGCGCCATGCAGCGCGCCCGCCGCGCCGCCTTCGCTCTGCATCTCTTCCACAATGGGCAACGCGCCCCAGATGTTCTTCTTCCCTTCCGAGCGCCACTGGTCGGCCCACTCCGCCATCGGCGACGAGGGGGTGATCGGGTAAATGGCGACGACTTCGGACAGCCGGTAGGCTACAGATGCCGCAGCCTCGTTCCCGTCCATAATCACGGTGGGAGTCACAGTCTTTGGTTCACTCATTCGCTTCGCTCCACGGAGCATTTCTCGGATCGAAATTGTGCTGGGCCGCGATGCCCAGTGGATTTTTCCTCAAGAAAAATCCACGTGCACACACCCACTAAAGGCACGTAGTCCGAGAAATGCCTTAATGCGGCACATGAGGGAATCGGCCGCTAAGGTGAGTCTCAGCTTTGAGTTGGTTAGGGGCAGTGATGGGTAACACAGGGAGGGCCAGAAATCCCACTCTGTGAAACGAGGTTTACATCCTGCAACTCATCACGCCGCTGCCGATAGGCGTACCATGGCTGCAATCATCCGGGAAGCTCCGATCAATTCGCCTCCGGGCGGAACAAAGGAGAGCGCCGCTCCGTACCAAACTCAAAACACCGAATGACGGAGGAGTCCATGTCTACCGACGCCTGTGCAACACACCCGCAGAAGATCCAGATCCATCAGCAAACCTTCATGGGTATGGCATGGTTCGCAGCATGGCTGTTTACCATTGGCTACCTGCACCTCAGCTTCTGGAGCGGCGTTCTGGCCCTCGTCCTTTGGCCCTACTACCTCGGCTCCCACGCCGGCATCCTCATGCACTGATCCGAGCCCCGGTCGCCAGCACAAGTTTCATTCGCGCGGAACCCGTTGGTCGTCTCGCCGACCCGCTGTTCCCTTTTCCTTATTCCCTGCTTTTATATCCCTGCGTACCACGAGTATCCGTATTCTGGATCGACAGAGCCCAGCCCCTTGCCGAATTTCCTGATGTCGTCGGTCGCCGTGATGTGCGTAACAAACTTCAGGCTCTTATAGCCGAGCTGCCGTGGCAGGCGCATACGCAGCGGGCCGCCGAATGGCACCGGCAAATCTCCGTCGTTCATGCCCATCGTCAACAACGTGTGCTCGTCCCACGCATCCGCCATGTCGATGCTTCCCCACAGATTCTTTTCGAAGGCATGGTACACAATGTAGCGTGTCTGCGGCAGCACTCCAGCTTCGCGAAGCACGTTCGATAGCGGCGTCCCGATCCACTCGGCGACATACGACCATCCTTCTTCGCATGCCACCTCGGTGATCTGGCTGCGCACGGGCATTGCTTTCAGGTCGGCAAGCGACAGCACCAGCGGATGGGCCACCGTTCCGTCCACGACCAGCCGCCAATCCCTGAATCCACCGGCTTGCAGTTGCTTGAAAGCAGCGGTCGGCGGCGCAATTTCATTCGCGAATGGATTCCTTGAGATCATGCTGGGCGGAAACTCGCGTGCCGGGCGGGTGACGTTGAGCACGCGCTGGCAGGCATATGTGAGCGTTTCGCCGGGTCCGTAGATTCCTCCGGAATCCGGCGGAATGAGCCCATAGCGTTTGGCGATGCGATCGGCCGCGCCCAAACCGGCGACACCGGCAGCCGCGGCCACTCCGCCCGAAATCAATTTGCGCCTCGTGATCTCGTTCATGGGTCCTCCCCGGAACTTTTCACCGTTCCTGTAATCATGCCGCGCATCCGGCTCCGAAACCCTGACACGGCGACCATCGTTAAATGGGCAATCAGAAAGAACAGGAGCAGCCAAGACACCAGAAAGTGAATCGTGCGCGCCGACTGGCGGCCGCCTAAGAGTTCCACCGTCAAGGGGAACGAAGCCGTAAATGCCGGCGACATCGCCAGCCCCGTCCAGATGACGAGGGGAAACAAAACGAAAATCACCACCAGGTACGCGGTTCGCTGCAGCACGTTGTAGGAGGTCTCTTCCGTGCGATCCGGCGGCCTGCGTCGCAGATACTGCGCGATTCGCTCCCCATACGCTCGCCAGTTCAAGTCGTGCCTATCCGGGACCAGGTTCTTCCTGAAGTGTCCGCTGACCACACCGTAGATTCCGTACACCAGCGCCGTCAGTACGCATACCCACGCGGCTTCAAAATGCAGATACCGGCTCCAGCCGTTTTCGTCCGGCATCACATATCCGAAACTCGTGGGCACCGTATCGCGCGACGATGGAATGGGAATCACGAACAGCGGCTTGGTGTTCACGTTTCCTACTTCGCCCCAGTAGAAGCGGGGATGCGAAATCACGATCAGCGCGCCCGTGATGAGCAGCGCCATAAAGGAGACAAAAGTGAGCCAGTGCGTAACACGCACCACCGCCGAGTGGCGAACTGTCTTTGCCGATTGCTCAAGCTGGGAAGCCGCTGGCACGCCGTCAGAGTAGCACGCTCCGCACACGAAAAATCAGTGTTTCCACGAGTTCTTATCGCCTGCGTCGGCGGCGGCTCGATGGCTTGCTATCCTCCCGCCAGCCCCTTCACCAGCGCCTCCCACTCAGCCTCCAGCGTCGGCCGCCTGAACTCGCGCCCCGCGCGCTTGTACCAATACTCCGCGTTCCACTCCACACCTTCCTTGCGGTGCAGGTAAGCGTGGACTGCCATCGCGTCGGGTGTCTCAAGGTCATCAACCATCCCATGCGCGCGTGCCCAGTCGCCTTTGGCATCCCACCACAGCGCCGCCAGCGGAGCCGGCAAATTTCCCGGCGGCTTGGCTTGCGACAACGATGCGCGAAACTCCTCAAGCGTCATGGTCAGCTTGTATCATCCGGCTTCGCGCCCCGCAAGGGGCCCTCCCGCGGGAATCAGCCTCGAGACCTGTGATTTGGATCACTTCCAGCCCCCAAATCTACTGCTACAAATAAACCATCGTTCCGATGAACAGAGCATAGGGTCCGCCAGGGGGCTTCAGGGAGAGCTGGGGAACCCAGCAGATCCCTCTCTCCCTGGAGGCCGGGTCATGGGAATGTTTCAAACAAAAATCCCCGAAAACCATCATTGCGGCAAGAGCCAATTTGGCCGTATACTTAAATACGACCATTCCGGTCGTATTTTTCTGCTGCCCCGTCGTTCCGGGCAGCGCCTAGGGGCTCGTCAGGTGAGTGCGCTCAGCGATTTAGCGGTGGGTGAAAGCGGCGTCCTGGTCGCCCTCGACCTGCCTGAAAACGTCCAGAACCACCTGATGCACATGGGTTTCGTGCCTGACGCTGAGGTGACGGCCCTGCGCCGCGCTCCCGCCGGGGACCCAACCGTCTATCGCGTTGACGGCCTCGAAATCGCCCTCCGCCGTGAGACGGCTTCCGCCATCCGAGTTCGGCCCACTGATCCCGGCGTCGAGCAGCCCGAAAGCGACTCCAGCGAAACTCCCCATTTTGCCGAGGCCGCGCGATGAACGCCTGTTGCGATGTGCCGGCCTTCGAGCCGCCCAAGGCGCCGACCGAAAGTTCGCTGCGCACTGTCGTTCTCATCGGCCCTCCCAACTCCGGCAAATCCACGCTGTTCAACAAGCTCACGGGCCTGCGGCAAAAAGTCGCCAACTATCCCGGCGTCACCGTCGAGCAGCGCATGGGTCTCATGGCCGGCGTCGGCCGCGAAGACCTCACGCTCATCGATCTGCCCGGCATCTATTCGCTTACTCCGTACTCTGAGGACGCGCGCGTCGCCGTGAACGTGTTGCGCGGCCGCATGCCGGGCACGCCCAAGCCAGACGCAGTTCTTCTCGTACTTGATTCGCTTCACCTCACGCGCCAGCTCATGCTCGCTGCTCCGGTGCTCGCCGTTGGACTGCCCACGCTCGTTCTTCTCAACATGTCTGACCTGATGAAGTCGCGCGGCGGACAAATCGACACGCTCAAGCTGGCGCGCGAACTCGGCGCTCCGGTCGCGCTCATCAGTGCTGTTCACGGAACCGGCCTCGACGCCGTGCCGCTCTTTCTCAATCAGCAGAACGGGCATCGCGCCACGTCCAAACCTCTCTCGCTTCCCGTCATGGGTAACGCGGCCAGCGCGCACACCTGGGCCGAACAAGTCAGCCGCAACACCGGCTACCAGGCCCCGCTCTCCGCCGAGAACACGCGCAAGATCGACAATGTC
>Ga0335085_10008705_pt1 | contig 15453 bp, 12 predicted proteins | sample Lox_Sample_45_FD_206712 | JGI IMG/M metagenome (GOLD analysis project Ga0335085, IMG submission 206712) | Soil microbial communities from Loxahatchee National Wildlife Refuge, Florida, United States - Lox_Sample_4.5 | ecosystem: Environmental > Terrestrial > Soil > Wetlands | place: USA...
GCTTGTTCGCGGCCATTCCGGCGGCCATCTTCTACAACTTTTTCGGGCACAAAATCCGCGAGATCGGGGCGCGCATGGAAGATTTCGCGTTGGAATTCCTGAACATGACGGAGCGCAGTTTCGGGGAGTAGCGCGATGGCCTTATCGGTGAACGGCGGCGGTTTGGGCGGCTCGCGGCGGCGCGGCGGACAATCCGCGCTAAGCGAAATCAACGTGACACCGTTCGTGGACGTGGTGCTGGTGCTGCTGATCATCTTCATGCTGACGGCGCACATCATGGACTTCGGTATTGAAGTAGATGTGCCGAAGACGCGCTACGTGAAGGACACGGCCAAGGACATGCCGGTGGTGAGTATCAATAAGACGGGCCTCCTGTACCTGAACGACCAGGAAGTGAATATAAACGATCTGAAGGGCGCCATCCAGCAGCGTTTCGGCAATGCTAAGAGCGTGTTTCTGAAGGCCGACAAGGGCACGGTTTGGGACGTGCCGGCGCAGGCGATGGCGGAACTGAGCCACGCCGGCTTCCAGGTGAACGTGGTGGTCCAGCCCGAGGATACGGCGAAAAAGTAATGGCTTCGCACGTCGACATTCTCGATCAGCCGGAACCGCTCGGGCGGTGGTTCGCCGGATCAGTGGTGCTGCACGTCTCGCTGGCCGCAGCGGTTGCAAGCTACGCGGTGTTCCATCATCCGACGGTCGAGAATTGGGGCGACAAAAACGGCGGCGGCATGGGGGCGGTGGCGGTGAATATCGTTGCGCCGATCCGTTTGCCCAGCAACAACGCTCCAGTGAATCCGGTGGCGAATGACACGGAATCGCACGTTCCCGAGCCGAAGGCGCCGAAGGTCCAGCCGAAGCCCAAGCCGGTCGAGCCGGACGAAAACGCCATCGCGCTGAGGAGCAAGAAGGCGCAGCAGAAGACCACGCCCAAGCAGGTGGCCCGCGAGTACACGCCGCCGAACAAGTATCGCGAGCAGCAGATCGACCGGCCCAACCAGTTGTACAGCCGCGAGGGGCAGGCGTTGAGTTCGCCAATGATCGGGATGACCGGCGGGGGCGGGGTGGGCGTCGGCACGAATTCGCCGATCGGCACCCGGTTTGGTTATTACGCCGACATTATCCGCTCAAAGGTGGCGCAGCAGTGGCACACAAACGGGCTGGACGCGCGCGCGCAGAATGCTCCCGAAGTGGTCGTGCGGTTTACGCTGCTGCGGAACGGATCGGTGGTGCCCGCTTCGGTGAGAGTGGTGCAGGGCAGCGGCAACGGCAGCCTGGATATCTCGACGCAGCGGGCCATTCTGGACGCTTCGCCGTTCGGACCGCTGCCGGCGCAATATGAAAAGGACCAGGCGGATCTGGAATTGCATTTTGTTTTGAGGCGGTGAAACATGAATCGCACGATCGGTTTGATTGCGGCGGCGGCCGCGGCTGCGTTTCTGGTTTCGGCTCAAGTCAACGTCGGCACCATTGAGAAAGACACCGGTAAGCCGGTGATCGCCATCCCGGAGTTTCGCGGCTCGGGCGATGCACAGGCCTGGATGGGCGCTTTCAATTCCACGCTGCAGAGCGACATCGCAGGGTCGGGTCTGTTGAAAATCGCACCGCGCACCTCCTACCCCACGTTCGTTCCGCAGCAGCCGTCGGATTTTTCGCAGCCGCCGGCGGTGGTCGAAACGCCGCGATCGCGCCGGGGCGACGAGTTGGTGCAACGGGCCAACGGCGGCGGACGCTGGGTGACGGACTGGTCCGGATCGCCGGTGAATGCCAATTTCCTGGCATTTGGATACACCGGCACGTCCGCGGGCGCGCTGGAATTGCGAGGCTGGCTCTACGACCTGAGCAAGGGCACCACCAATGGCGCCCAGGTAATCGGCAAGGTGTACGCCGGGACAGCCGATGAAGCCGGAGCGCGGCAGGTGGCGCACCAATTCGCCGCGGACATTCTGGGGGCGTTCGGCGCGCAGTCGCTCTTCGGCACGCACATTTATTTCGTTAGCGACCGGACGGGCCACAAGGAGATCTGGCTGATGGACCCGGACGGGCGCAACCAGCGGCAGCTTACGCGGTTCGGCTCGATTTCCACTCAGCCGGCAGTTTCTCCGGACGGCACGCGGATCGCCTTCATGAGCTACTATCACACACTGCCGGGCATATTCGTTTTCTCGGTGGATCCGCCGCGCGACCTGCGGTTCTACAACCAGCGCGCCTCCGTGAACGAGACGCCGTCGTTCACGCCGGACGGCAAGCAGATCATCTATGCGTCGTCGGCGCCCAACGACCGCTGCTGCCGGATCTATCTTTCGAATCTGGACGGAGCCGGTTTCCGCCCGATCACCTCTTCGCCGAATTTCATCGACGTGGAGCCGAAGATCAACCCGAAGACCGGCAGCACGGTGGTGTTCGTGTCGGGCCGGTCGGGGCCGCAGCAGGTCTATATGATGAACATCGACGGCACCGGCATTGAACGGTTGACACCCGGAGAAGGCGAAGCCAGCAATCCGTCGTGGAATCCGGACGGTCAGCACATCGCGTTTTCGTGGACGCGCGGCTTTGCGGCGGGCAACTGGAACGTGTTCTTTATGGATGTGGCGTCGCGCGAGATCAGCCAGTTGACGCACTCGGAGGGCCGCAACGAGAATCCCGCCTGGTCGCCCGAAGGAACGCACATCGTATTCGCTTCGACGCGCACGCGGCAATCCCAGATCTTCACGATGCTGGCCAACGGTACGCAGGTGCAGCAACTTACTACGCAGGGAAGCAACCTGAGCCCGGTATGGGGCAAGTGAGCGCGGACGGCGATATCGGAGAGATTCTCCCCGTTTTCTGTGCCATTGCATACGATCTTCGCGGTAGAGTGAAATTTCAGGAGGCGATGTTCATGTTCGTTAAACGCAACGCATTGGTCTGCCTGGCAGTTTTGCTGACGTTGTTCGCGGCCGGGTGCAAAAAGAAGGCTCCGCTTCCGCCGCCGGCTCCTCCGCCGCAGCCGGGGGTTGTTGCTCCACCGCCGACACCAGCCCCGCCGGTGGTGCAGCAGTTTACGGCCGAACCCTCCAACATCCAGCGCGGCGACTCTTCGACTTTGCGCTGGCAGGTTGCGGGCGATGTCACGAACGTGGTGATCAACAGCGGCGTGGGTACAGTGCAAAGCGCCGGCAGCCGGCAGGTGACTCCGGCGAATTCGACGACATACCAGTTGACGGCTACGGGACCGGGCGGGTCGGTGACTGGCGTTACGACGGTGACGGTGACTTCGACGCCTCCGCCGCCGCCACCGCCACCGCAGCCGACTGGTACGGGCATCGGGACTTTCGAGGGGCGCGTCAACGAGTTGCAGGATGCGTATTTCGATTACGATAAGAGCGACATCCGCAGCGATGCGCGGGATGCACTGACGCGCGACGCGGCCGCGCTGAAGACCATTCTGACGGATTTCCCCAACACCTCGATCGTGCTGGAGGGCCATTGCGACGAGCGCGGCTCGGCCGAATATAACCTGGGCTTGGGCGACCGTCGCGCCAGTGCGGCCAAGGATTTCCTGATGCAGCTAGGTGTGCCGAGCGACCGCATCCGCACGATCAGCTACGGGAAGGAGCGTCCGGTGTGCACCGACTCGACCGAGGAGTGCTGGCAGAAGAACCGGCGGGCGCATTTCGCACCGGGGCAGTGACAGCGTTTTCTTGAGCTCAGTTTTCACCGCGGAGCCACGGAGGTCACCGAGGAAACGCGGAGAAAACAGGAGAACTTTCTGGTAGAGGCACCGAGGAACCGCGGAGAGAAAGGGAGGTGGCGGCGTACTGTTCTCCGCGCCGCTGTACTCTGCGGGTTGTTACGATAATGCTGGAGGGTACAATGTACCGTGGCTTTTTAATTGCAGCACTGGCCGGGCTGGTGAGCATCACGGCGCCCCCGAGGGCGCACGCGGCCAGCAAGGAGATCCAGGAACTGCAGCGCGACGTGGCCCAGTTGCAGGACCAGTTGAAGCAGCTTCAACAGTCGCAGGACCGGCAACTGGCGGAGATCCGCGTACTAGTGCAGCAGGCCCTCTCCGCCGGGAACGATGCGAATAAGGCGGTCGCCGTAATTCAGAGCGGGCTGACGCAAAGCCTTCGCGACCTGCAGGAGAAGGTAGTGACGCCGGTGGTCGGGGTGGGCAGCCGCATGGACCAGGTGTCCAGCGATGTGCGCACGCTGCAAGCTGCCGTCGGCGACCTGACCAACATGGTTTCCAAGCTGCAAACGCAGTTGACCGATCTCTCGAACGTGGTGAAGGTGCTTTCGGCGCCGCCGCCGCCCCCGCCGTCGCAGCCTGGCGGCGGACCAGGAACGGTTGGCGGAATGGCCGGCGGCGCGAACGATTTGCCGACGATTTCGGCAACCGATTTATATGCCAACGCCGACCGCGACCGCATCGGCGGAAAGCTCGACCTGGCGCTTAATGAGTTTTCGGACTATCTGCGCTGGTACGGTAACACCGACATGGCGCCGTTTGCACAGTATTACATTGGCTGGATTCACGCTTCGCAGGGCGATTATGAGAGCGCAGTGAAGGATTACGACCTGGTGCTGGAGAAGTATTCGGACAATAAGAAGACGCCCGACGCACTATACGGCAAGGGCCAGGCGCTCGTGAAACTGGGCCGCCGTACCGACGCCAACAAGGAGTTTCAGGAACTGCTGAAGCGTTTTCCGAAGACCGACCTGGCGCCGCGCGCGTGCGATCAGGTGAAGTCTCTGGGGTTCAACTGCGGCTCCGCGCGGGCCGCAGGCCCCGCCAAAAAGAAGAAGGCCGAGTGACCCGCCGCTGGATCTCCTGCCCGCTGTCCCGCCCTCAAGTTGAGCTTCAGAAAACGATAGACTGATCCCGTATGGAAACCGAAGCGCGTCCGCCGATTGAAAGCGCTGAAGCTTTGGCCCGCATGATCGGCCATTCCCTGTTGCGACCCGAGCTATCGAGCGAACATGTGCTGGCAGGCATCCAGGTGGCGCGACGTTATGGCGCGCGGGCTGTCTGGCTGCGTCCGTGCGATGTCGAGATGGCGGTGCGGCACTTGGAAGGCTGCGCGGTCCTGCCGGCGTCGGTAGTGGGCTTCCCGCACGGCTCGCAGACTACCTCCGCGAAGCTGTTCGAGACACGCGACCTGTTGCGGCGCGGAGCGAAGGAAATCGCGGCCGTGATAGCGACTTCGCGGCTGGTGTCGCGGGAGTTTCAGCATGTCCAGACGGAACTTGTGCAGATCGGCGAGGCGTGCCACCATGAGCACGCAGCGTTCACGGTGATTCTGGAAGCCGGCTGGCTGACCGACGAACTGAAGATCATCGCCCTGCGCTGCATCGAGCGCGCCGAGGCGGACGCGGTAAGCACCTCCACGGGCTTCGCTCCGCGCGGTTATACCGCAGGCGATCTGGCGCTGATGCGCAAGTATCTGCCGGAAGAAACTGCGGTGGAAGCCGGGAGCGGGGTCGTGACACTGGACAACGTGCTGGCGGCTTACCAGGCGGGCTGCTCGCGGATCGTCACCGAGCACACCGCGGGAATCCTGGATGAGTGGAAGGCGCGCCAGGCTGCCGCGACCGTCTAACCGCGCCGGGGGTTTACCAGGTATTGGCGCCACTGCAGACTTCGCCGACCGTGCGCAGGAGGATCCGCAGGTACATGCCGGGCGAACGGCGGCGGACAAATTCCAGATCGAGCGAGCAGCGTTCGGCGTAACTGAGGCGGTTGCGGCCGGAGGTCTGCCACAGACCGGCGATGCCGGGCTTGATCTGCAGAATCTCCTCCGCGGCGGCGCCGTAATTTTCGCGCAGTTCCGTTGGTGTGATGGGCCGTGGGCCGATCAGCAGCATTTCGCCGCGCACCACGTGCCAGAATTGCGGTAGCTCATCGATTGAGTGGCGGCGGCAGAAGCGCGCGAAAGCGTGCGTCACACGGGCGTCGGAGGCTTGTTTGTGGGCCGGCCCGGCGTCGTCGGCGATGAATTCCACAAAGCCGCGTCCGGCTGGCCAAGTCCCGTTGGAATCCCACATGGTGCGCAGCTTCAACATCCACAGACTGGATCCGCGCCACCCCACGCGGCGGTGGGCGATGAACGGCGCGCGGCGGCTGAGGATCCAGACCAGCACTGCGCTGGCCAGCACGGCCGGAGCGGTCACTGTCAGCAAGAAGAGCGCGGCGATCCGTTCGCAGGCGCCCACTACGCGCCAACTCCAATCCTCGATCAGAATGTCTTGCCGTACGGCTGGAAAAGACGCCACTGGCTGCTCCACTGTCATGGTATCGGCAGCCGATGTGGGCCTTGGTTCTGGAGTTGTAAAGGATTTGTGAAAAGCGGAGTGGCGGCGGTTTCCGAGCGGATTGCGGCGTAAGCTGAGGGGATGCGGACGGCCATCGTGCATTACTGGCTGCTCCACCGCCGCGGCGGGGAGAAGGTGCTGGATGCGCTGTGCCGGCTACTGCCGGAGGCCGATATCTTCACGCTGTTCGCCGACCCGGCCTCGTTCAGCGAGGAAGTGAAGCGGCATCGCGTGACGGCGTCGTTTCTCAACCCGCTGCGGCGGGCGCATCGGTCACTGCTGCCGCTGATGCCGATGGCGCTCGAGAGCTTCGATCTGCGGGAATACGACCTGGTGGTCTCGAGCGAATCGGGGCCGGCCAAAGGGGTGCTCATCGGGTCGCGTACCGAGCATATCTGCTATTGCCACACGCCCATGCGCTACTTGTGGGACATGTATGCGGCCTATCGCAACGAATGGACGCGCTCGCGATGGAAGCGCGCGGCCATGACTCCGCTGGCGAATTATCTGCGGCTGTGGGATTACGCCTCGGCGGCGCGCGTGGACCACTTCATTGCCAATAGCGAGAACGTGCGGCAGCGGATCTGGAAGACCTACCGGCGCGAGGCGGAAGTGGTCTATCCGCCGGTGGAGGTGGAGTCTTTTCGCAATCTGCCGGCGGAGGATTATTTTCTGATCGTTTCGGAACTGGTGTCGTACAAGCGCGTAGATTCGGCGGTCGCGGCGTTTGCTCGCGGCGGTAGGAAGTTGCGGATCGCCGGCGACGGACCCGTATACCGGCGGCTGCGCGCGGCGGCTTCGGGGAACGTGGAGTTTCTGGGCCGCGTGAGCGATGCTGATCTGCGCGACCTGTACGCTCGCGCACGCGCCTTTCTACTGCCGGGCGAAGAAGATTTCGGCATCGCCACGGTGGAAGCTCTGGCGAGCGGTAAGCCGGTGATCGCGCTGGGGCGCGGCGGCGTGCTGGAAACGGCGCCGCCATTCGGGCGCATTCTCTACGATGAGACCACGCCCGAAGCGCTTCAAAGGGCGCTCGCGGATTTCGAGGCGATCGAGCCCCAGATCCGTCCGGCGGCGCTGCAAGCCTGGGCGCAGCAATTCAGTGAGGCCGAATTTATGCGGCGGATGAGCGCCGTTTTGCGGCCCGCTTCGGCCCCAGTTAACACGTATTTACAGCGGTAAAACACCCGGGCGTGTTATCCGTTGGGAGTGAATACGCAGGAAGCAGTGCGAGGGCGCGACCCGCTCCTCCGCAGGACGGAACTTCCACTTACCGGCACTTATTACCCCGCCGGCTTCCGCCTGGATATCGCGACTAACTCGGAAGACGTATTGCGAGCGGCCGAAGAAGCATGGGGGCACGAAGTCCCCACGGCGGTCAGTACGCCGATTGTATTTCGCATTCTGGTGCAACCGGAGGGCGGACTGGCGCCCGCGCCGACCCACCGCATGCAGGGCCACCTCTACTCGGTTGTGTCGGATTGCTATAACTTCGCGCACCTCGATTTGCGCACGCAGTTCGGATTCTTTCATCTTTCGGAGCAGACCGCGGCGGACCACTCGTGGCTGCGATGGTTCTTTGTCGAGTCGATGGCGTACCTGATGCTGGCGCAGCGATATTTGGTACCGGTGCATGCGGCGTGCGTGGCGCGGAATGGCGCGGGCGTGATGCTGAGCGGGCCTTCGGGCGCGGGCAAGAGCACGCTCTCGTACGGATGCGCGCGGGCGGGGTGGACCTTCGTCAGCGACGATTGCACCTGGCTTCTGCCCAACACCCCGGAGCGCATCGCCATCGGCCGTCCGCAACGGGCGCGCTTCCGGCTGGATGCGCCGGCTTTGTTTCCGGAGTTGGCGAGCTATGCGGTTTGCGCGCGGCCCAACGGGAAGATCGGCATCGAAGTGCCGCTGGCCGATTTACCGCAGATCCTGACGGCGCCGCGCGCGCCGATCCGCGGCCTGGTATTTCTGGAACGCGGGGTAGGCGAGCGCGGTTTGGAGCGGCTGGGTGCGTTCCATGCCATCGAGCGGTTGCTCGCCGATATGCCGTCGTATGGCGAAGAAGTGGACGTTATCCACGAGCGCACAGTGCGCCGCCTGGCCGAAGTGCCGGCATGGCGGATGCGCTATCAAACTCTACAAGAAGCGATCGAAATAATGAGGACCCTGGAAATATGAAGTGGGCCATTTTGTTGATGATGATTCCGGCCGCGGCAAGCGCGCAGGTGGCCTCGGCGGCGCTTTCGGGAACGGTGACCGACCAATCGGCGGGGACTGTCTCCGGCGCGGCGATTACCGTGACCGAGACGAGCACCGGCTTCGAACGCTCGACCATGAGCGACGGCTCCGGCAACTACACCTTCGCTGACCTGGCTCCGGGCGTCTACACGATGAAGGCAGCGAAGAAAGGCTTCCGACCATACAGTGCTGAGGGCATCGCGCTCGAAGTAAACCAGAGGGCGCGCCAAGACGTTCGCCTGGCGCTGGGCACCGAATCGGACGCCATCACCGTGACGGCTTCGGTATCGCCGGTCGATACGGAAGGTCCGACGGTCGGCTACCGCATGGATAATTCCAAAATCTCGCAGCTTCCGCTGGCCTCGCGCAACGTAATTTCGCTGGTCACGCTGGGGCCGGGCGCCGTTCCGCGGCAGTTAGGCGGCTTCGTACACGACATCAACAACGACGTACAGGAAGGCACGCGCGGGTCGGTAGCGCTGAATCCGCCGATCAACGGCAGCCGCTCGACCATGAACACGTTCCTGCTGGACGGCGCTTACGATACGGACCGTAACACGTTCGCCATCGCGGTTTATCCGCCGATCGACTCGGTGCTGGAGTTCCACATTCAATCGTCGCTGCCGTCGGCGGAGTTTCCGGAGTCGGGCGGAGGCGCCATCGACGTGGTTACCAAGGCGGGCACACGCACCTTTCACGGCAGCGGATTCGAGTACCTGCGCAACGAATTCAGTGATGCGCGCAATTACTTCGACGATCCCACGCTGGCGCGTCCGATCTTCCGGCAGAATCAGTTCGGCGGATCGCTGGGCGGCCCTGTGCCGCGGATGAAGAACACGTTTTTCTACGGCATCTACGAAGGCATCCGCCAGAAAGAGGGGACGTCGAACCTGGCGATCGTGCCGAGCGCCGGTACGCGTGCTGGTGTTTTCTCCGGGCCGGCAGTGATCTACGATCCGCTGACGCTTGACGGGTCCCGTGCGCGCGTGCCGTTTCCGGGCAATGCTATTCCGCAGAACCGCCTCGATCCCATCGCGCAGAGCTATCTGGCGGAATTTGAGCCGCTGCCCAACAGCAGCGCTTCTGGCGGCAATTATCGGGCCTCGACGCCGAACCAGATGAATACCGACAGCGTTTCGGTGCGCATCGACCATCAGTTCGGCAGCCATGGGATGTTCACCGGCCGATACACGCTGAACGACGAAGGCAACCGCCTGGCAGGGTCGTTCCCGGTGCTGCCGACCTCGGAGCAGGTGCGCGCGCAGCAGGCCGCGCTGGCGTATGTGTCGGCGTGGGGCAACACCGCGAGCGAGACGCGCCTCTCGTTTACGCGGCTGCGCATGTACGATGTGCCGGAATCGGCTTTCCATAACAATGTCGCCCAGCAACTCGGGCTGGCCGATCCGCCTACCGATCCGTTCAGCTTCGGGCTGCCGTTTTTCAATGCGACGGATTACTCGCTGGTGACGGACTCGCCCTCACTGCCGCAGGTGCAGCGTGACAACTTATGGCACCTGAGCCAGAGCGTGTCACGTACGCACGGCCGCCACACCATGAAGTTCGGTGGCGATTTCCTGCGCTACCAGTTCAACTATCTGCAGAGCAACCTGACACGTGGGCGTTATGACTATTCGGGCGTCTTCACCAGCCAGGACGGTTTCGGCATTACCGGCGGCGATCCATTCGCGGACTTCCTGTTGGGATTCCCACAGGACACCACGCGGACGCAAGGATCGGGGCAGGCGTATATGCGCCAGAACATGTTCGCTCTCTATGCCCAGGATGAATGGCGAATCGCGCCGCGGTTGACGCTGAATTTCGGACTGCGCTGGGAGTACGATTCGCCGTACAGCGACGCGGGCAATCGGCTTTTGAACCTGGACTACTCGACGCTGCCGAATCCGCCGCAACTGGTGAACGTGAAAACCGGCAGCGATCCGGACCGCGACGGTTTCGCGCCACGGGTCGGACTGGCGTGGCAGTTCGCGCCCCGCACGGTATTCCGTGCCGGATACGGCATCTATTTCAGCCCGGAGGTGGCCGTCGAAACATACGACCTGCTGCTCAATGGACTGCTGAATGTCGAAAACGAAACGGCCGGCAACCAGAGGCCGGTGCTGACCACGCAGAACGCGTTTCCACGCACTGCTACCACGGGCTTCCCCAGCTATTTCGGACTCGACCACCACGCCGCCACACCGTACGTGCAGCAGTGGACCGCCAGCGTTCAGCGCGAACTGCCGGGCCGTACACTGCTGGAACTGGCGTACATCGGCTCGAAAGGAACGCACCTTGGGCGGTATCGCCAGTTCAACACTCCGACGCACGTCGAGACCGGGGAGGATCTGGGACCGCGTCCTGGCGATTTGCAATCGCTGCGTACGTGGCCATCGCTGGGCCCGATCATTCAGCGCCAGCATATCGCCAATTCCGAGTATCATTCGCTGCAGGTCAAAGTCGAGAAGAGCCTCTCGACCCGGCTTTCGCTGCTGGCCAGCTTCGTGTGGTCGAAATCGATTGACGATGCCGATAGCCCCATTCAGGGCCTTTATGACAGCGTGGGGGCGCAGGATGAGCGCAATCTGCGGCTCGAGCGTGGCTTGTCGTTTTCGAATCCCGGACGGCGCATCGCGGCGGCGTATGTCTACCGCCTGCCGAATCCGGAGTTCGCGCGCACGGTGCTGCGCAATTGGGCGCTCAGCGGAACGGTTACGCTGCAGGACGGCACGCCGGAGGATCCGTTCTACTTCACCATCGACTACGCCAATTCCGGCACACCGAACCGGCCGAATATCGTGCCGGGCGTCAGCGTAACGCTGCCGCGCAGCCAACGCACCGCAACGCATTTCTTCAACACCGCCGCTTTCACGCCACCCGCCCCGGATACATTCGGCGATGCGGGTCGCGATGTGCTGCCAGGGCCGGGCAACAATATTTTCGATTTCGCTCTGCAGCGGACGTTCCGCGTGCGCGAGGGGCACACGATTCGCTTCCGTGCCGAAGCTTTCAACGCCTTCAATCATCCGAACTGGGGCATCGCCGGCAACAATCCCGATTTCGGACCGTTTTTTGGCGCCATTTTTGCCTCGGGGGAGCCGCGTCGCATGCAGTTTGCGCTGCGGTACGACTTCTGATTGCCGAATCCGTGGCTCAGTTGCGCCGGCCTTCCTGCGGGACCCACGGCCGTCCTGGCCGCTCTACACCTGGATGAGCCGCGCACGAACGGACTCGCTGGCCTGGCCGATGCGGACTGGCGCGAGACCCTGCTGTTCTGTGATCGCGGCCGATTAACCATGTCGCTGCGCGACACTGCGCTCGGTGCGCTGCCCGGTTGGATCCGCGAACGGTTGGATGAAAATGCCGCCAATTACGCTATCAGGCGGGCGCGCATCGAGCAGGTGTACCGCAGTCTCCATCAGAGCCTGGGCGCCGCGCAGATTGAATTCCTGGCGCTGAAGGGCCTGACCCACGCTGCGCTGTTTCCGGTCTCGATCGCCCGCGTGCAGTACGATGTAGACCTCTACGTACCGCTCACCGAGGTGACGCGGGCGAACGAAGTGCTGATGACTGAGGGCTGGCGTCCGATGCCCGGCATGGAAGCGTATCCGACTGATCATCTGCCGGTGCTGATCCCCGAACACAACTGGAAATTCCGCGGCGACTTCTTCGATCCGGAAATGCCGCTGCCGGTGGAACTGCACTTTCAGTTTTGGAACCCGCATCTGGAGCGGCTGCCGGCGACCGGCACGGAGCAGTTTTGGGACCGCCGCGTGGAGCGTCCGGCTGCCGGCACTTCGCTCGGCATGCTCAGCCCTCCCGATGCGCTGGCGTATGCCGATCTGCATCTCCTGAAGCATCTGCTGCGGGGTAGCGTGCAGCCATTCCACGTCTTCGAGATCGCGCGTCTGCTGGACGGTCTGGCGGACGATTCCCGTTTCTGGACAGTATGGGCAGCGGATCATAGTCCGGACCTGCGACTGCTGGAAGCGGTGGTGTTTCGGCTGGCGCGCGAGTGGTTCGGCGGGCGCGCCGCGCCGGCGGTCGAAGAGGCGATGCAATGGCTGCCGGAGCGAACGCAGCAATGGTTCCAGGTGTATGCGCTCTCTCCGGCGATGCGTGACTTCCGTCCCAACAAAGACGAGCTGTGGCTGCACTTCAGTCTGCTCAACTCGTGGGATGATCGGCTGAGCGTGGGGCGGCGGCGCTTGTTTCCGAATGCGCCGGCGCCGCGCTCGCGCGCCATTCTGCTGCGCCGGCTGCGGCATCATACGCTGTCGCTGCCGCGCGCTCTCTCGACGGGCCTGCGGTGGGTCTGGCAGGCGTCCGGTCGCGAGGCGGACGCGGGTTCGCTGGGAAGCCAGTTCTGGTGGTTCCTGGGCTCCGCGGCGCTGTTCAATTTCGCGTTGTTCATATTCGTGCTGCTCTACAACCTGTTCCTGGTGGACCTCGGGTACCGCGAGGATTTCGCCGGGCTGGTGAATGGAGCCATGCGCGCCGGTGGCGTGGTGGGCACATTGCCCGCGGCCCTCGTGGCGCATCGCCTCGGGTTGAAGCGCACGCTAGTGGTGACGATCTTGGGAACGGCTGTAGCGGAGTTGCTACGCGCCACGGTCGGCGCGCGGTTTCCACTTGCGGCCCTGGCGTTCGTGAGCGGCGTAATCTTTTCTCTGTGGGCCGTGATCCTGGCGCCGCTGATTGCGGGCGCGGTGGAAGAGCGCAGGCGCCCCACAGCGTTCAGCGTTTTCTTCGCCTGCATGTTCGCGGTGGGCATCGGCGGCAACTGGCTGGGCGGGCGCCTGCCGTTGTGGATGGGTGGGAAGCGGCCCGTGCTGATCGTCTCAGCGATCATGGCGGCCGCAGCCGCGCTGCCGGCGCTACGCCTGAAGGAGTGGCCGCGCAGCGACCCGCAACAGCGCGTCTTGCCGCGCAGCCGTTTTCTGCCGCTTTACCTCGTTCCGTTCGCCTTGTGGCATCTGGCGACAGGGACGTTCAATCCGTTCAACAATTTGTATTTCGCCCGGCTGGGATTTTCGGTGCAGCGCATCGGGTCGGTGCTGTCCGCGTCTCAACTGGCGCAGATCGTCGCACTGCTGGCGGCGCCGCTGATCATCCGGCGGATGGGTCTGCTGAGCGGCATTGTGCTGATGATGGCTGCCACGGCATTCGGCCTGGGCGCGCTGGCCACGCAGCCTTCCGCCGCAGCGGCAGGGCTGGCCTACGCCGCGTACATGTCGTTCCAGTGGATGAGCGAGCCGGGGCTGAATACGCTGCTGATGAACCATGTCGACGAACGCGAACGCGCCGGAGCATCGGCCATCAATTACCTCGTGGCGTTCGGCGCGCAAGCCGTCGCGGCGGTGGTGGCCGGAGATCTGTTCGCCCGCGCCGGTTACGGCTGGACACTCACCGGCGCTGCGCTCCTGACACTGGCCGCGTCCGCTTTGTTTGGACTTCTTCTCCGCGAAGGCGCACCGCGCATCAGCCTGCTGCACGTTCCAGCAGGTCCGCCACCTCACGCCGGCACCGCTCCAGAGTGAATCGCCGCCGCCAGCAATCCTCGGCGGCGCGCGACATCTCCTCGCGTCGGGCTGGTGAGCGGAGCAGATCGATGGCAAGCTGGCCCATCTCCTCGGCCGAGCTCACCAACAGGCCGGTGGCGTCTTCTTCGATCACCTCCGGAATGCCGCCCGACCGGAACGCGATTACCGGGACGCCCGCGGCGTAGGATTCCAGAATGACCCGCGTGGTGGCTTCGTGCGGAGCGGAAGGCGCCAGCAGCAGATCGATGTCGGCAAGTGCGGCGGGGATATCCGCAACCCAGCCCGGAAATTCGATCGGCAGACCAATGGCGGCGGCACGGACAGCGCGGTCATATCGTGCCGCGCCGGGTTCGGCGAACAGCGGCGCGCCGAGAATAGCGAAACGCGCGTCGGGGATGACGCCGTGAATTACGCGCGCGGCCGCGACAAATTCGAGCTGTCCTTTTTCGGGAGCGATCCGGCCGATGCAGGCGACGACCGGCGCGTGCGGCTCGGCGCGTGGTGCAACGGTTCCGGCACGATCCACTCCGTTGTAGACAATGTGGACGCGTTCATCGGGCACAAATCGTCGCCACGGATGCGCGACGAATTCGCAGTTGGCGATGAGCCGCGCCTGCGTGCGGGCGAGGGCGCGTCCGATGAGTCCGCGAACGGGTCCGGGGCCGATGTAGCTGTGAGCGTGAAAGACCACCGGAATACCGCACGGCGCGGCCGGCATTAACCGCGGCCCGTTGACATACAGCAGATTGGAACCGGTTCGCGCCAGCATACCGCGGATGTGCTCCGTCAGCCGGCGCTTCTGGAACAGGAAACGGGCCGCATCGCCGATCGATTTGCGGCCCGAGCGGAACGGCCCGCATTCGATCCGCTCGGTCTCAAAGCCCAGTTCGCGGACCCGATCGAAAATGACGCCGTCGCCAGGCAGGCCGACCAGCACCTGCGAGCGCCGCGCGCATAGTTCGCACAGAAGATCGAGCAGGCCCTGCTGCGCGCCGCCCGGATCGCTGAACTGATCCAGGATGACCAGTTTCATCTGCGTACAGCGATCGCCAGCACGAAGAAGTACAGGGGCAAGATGCGCCAATAAGTGAGAATGTCCCCCGAGGCCATCTGCACCACTTCCCCGGCCCAGAAGCACAGCATCCAGGTGCCGCAAAACGAGCGCAACGGATTGGCGCGGTGGGCAGCCCGTGCGGAGGCCCGCAGGATTGCAATGTTCAACCACAGGAGTGCGGCCAGCCCCGCGATGCCGGTTTCGACCAGAAGGCTGAGGTACATGTTATCGGCGATCACCGGGGCGCCGAGATAGTTAGTGTACGGCAGCGTCTTGTAGCCGATTCCGAAGAGCGTCTGCCAGGGATGCCCGGAGATCCAGGCAAGC
>Ga0335085_10008706_pt1 | contig 15452 bp, 5 predicted proteins | sample Lox_Sample_45_FD_206712 | JGI IMG/M metagenome (GOLD analysis project Ga0335085, IMG submission 206712) | Soil microbial communities from Loxahatchee National Wildlife Refuge, Florida, United States - Lox_Sample_4.5 | ecosystem: Environmental > Terrestrial > Soil > Wetlands | place: USA: Florida...
CGCGCTCTACGACCAGCTCTACCAGCTCCTCTCCCCGCGCGTCGCCACGCCCGACCTGCTCATTTATCTGCAGGCCTCGACCGACACGCTGATTGAACGGATTGAACACCGCGGCCGGCCGTTCGAAAAGGAAATCCCGTGGGATTATCTCGACACGATCAACCAAGCCTACAACAAGTTCTTCTTTCACTACGAGCAGAGCCCCCTGCTGGTCATCCAGACCGAGGCGATCGATTTCGTGAACAATCCGGGCGATCTGGAGGACTTGATCAAACAAATCGGCGCCGTCAAACAGGGGACGCATTATTACGTGCCGAGAAAATGAAGGGTCCAGGGTCCAGTAGCCAGGGGCCGGGTGAAAGAGCCAGCGAGGGGGTAGTAACAGGATCGGGGGACCAGTGGACAAGATGAAAACCAAAGGATTCAAAAATCTCGTCGTTTGGCAAAAATCTTTTGCCCTGATATTGAAAGTGTATGAGGTGACAAAAATCTTCCCAAGAGACGAACAATATGGCCTCATATCACAAATGCGTCGCGCGGCAGTCTCAATTGCGGCCAACATCGCTGAAGGATATGAACGACAACATCGCAAGGAATATCTGCACTTCCTCGGTATGTCCAAAGGATCACTCGGAGAGCTTGAGACCTCTCTGCTGCTGTCAAAAGAGTTGAAATACTTTACAGAATCAGAATTCTCCTTCCTGGAAAATAAGCGTAATGAAGTCGCTCGGCTTCTGATCGGATTGATTTCATCGCTTTCCCGGAAAAGCAATCAGAGTAAGCGGTTGGTGTTCTGGACCCTGGCCCCCGGACCCTGGACCCAAAATTCTTGAAACTCATTAAGACAGTCGCCCAACTCAAACGTTCTCTCGCTCGACATAAAACCACCCACCGCACCATCGGCTTCGTTCCCACGATGGGGGCGCTGCATGAGGGACATCTCAGCCTCATCGATGAGTCGCGGCGCCGGTGCGACGTCACGGCCGTCAGCATCTTTGTCAATCCCACGCAGTTCGGCCCTGGAGAGGACTTCCGCCGCTATCCCAGGCCGCTCGCGCGCGACGCCGCTCTCTGCCGAAAGGCCGGCGTCGATCTGCTCTTCGTCCCATCGAACGAAGAGATCTACCCGCCCCGCGATGAAATGCGAATCGACGCCGGGCCGCTGGGCGACGTGCTGGAGGGCGTATCACGCCCCGGTCATTTCAACGGGGTGGCAACGGTGGTGTTCAAGCTGCTCAATCTCGTCCAACCCGATCGACTCTATCTCGGTCAAAAGGATTACCAGCAGACGCTGGTCATCCGTCAGCTGGTCCGGTCCTTTCATCTGGACGTCGACGTCATCGTCTGCCCGACGGTCCGGGAGTCGGACGGCCTCGCAATGAGCTCGCGCAACCGATATCTGAACCGGCTCGAACGGGAGGCGGCCCCGCTGCTCTCCCAGGCACTGGCGGCAGGAGCGGCACTGTACCGGCGGGGTGAACGGTCGGCGGGAGGGTTACGGACGGCAATGAGGCGGGTGCTGGCGCGCTCCCCGCTGATCCGGATCGACTACCTGGCCGTGTGCGACCCCGACACGCTCGCCCCGCTACAACGGGTCAGCCGCAGGGCGGTGTTCTTGATCGCCGTCCGGATCGGCCGGACCCGGCTCATCGACAATATTGTGTGCCGGCGGTGATCACGCAACACGGCCGTGACATTTTCAAGGTCTCTGCTAAGTTATTGATATGGTGATCAGTGACTGGTCGCTCATCACTCGAATCATTCCTCCCCGGCGTCCAGTTTCTTACCTCAACTATCATCATTTCTACTTATACCTCGTCTTGGCTCTCAGTATGCTGGTCACCGCCTGCGGCGGCGGCGGAGGCGGCGGGGGCGGTTGCAGGGTCGCGACGGTCACCGTGAGTCATATCAGTTCACCGCCAGATTACATTGGAGACCAGATCCAATTTAACGCCGTGGCTGCCACTGCAACAGGCGCCCCCTGCGCGGTGCAATTTGATTGGACCGCCGCCCCGTCCGACCCCTCCGATGCCGGTGTCGTCACCGTGACATCAAGCGGTCTGGCAACACTTAAATTCATCAGCACGGCGACCTATGACGCCGTGTTCACTATCACGGCCGCCGTCCACAACGGCAGCGTCTCCGGGACCATGGGGCTGACCGTGCAAAATCCGGTTGCCTCCGTAACTGTCACGCCCGATCCGGCGACGGCATTGACCGTGTGCGGGGCTCCGTCACAAGAACAATTCATCGCCGCAATTTCCTATCAGACAAGGCCGCCCAATTTTATGCTGCCGACAATCAGCTGGAGCTCATCCAACGCATCAGTCGCCACAATCAGCAGCACCGGACTGGCCACGGCGGTGGACAGCACCAATTCGCCCGCGACAATTTCGGCGACCGCCGACGCCGTCGTCAGCGCCGGCGTAACTCTTGCGGTCGGAGGAAGTCCCTCTCTCACCGTCGCCGTTTCACCCAACCCAGACGCGATACCGGCCGGAGCCACCCATTCATACAGCGCCGCCGTCACCGGCTTCGTATCGGACGGCTCTGTCAGCTGGAACGTTGACGGCGGCGGATCAAACGGCACGATTGCATCCACCGGACCCAACAATGCGGACTACACTGCACCGGCCGGCGTTCCGGCATCCAATCCCGTCACCATCCGCGCCATCAGCAATGAGAACACCAACTGCTCCGGCACGGCGCTCGTCACGATCCTGCCGACTTTCGGTGCGGCGACCGAATACGGCCTCGGCGGCGGCCGGAATCCCCAGGCGCTCGTGATCGGCCAGCTCAACGCCACGACCGATGGTGATCCGCTTCTTCCGCTGGACGTCGCCGTCGCCAATCAGGATACGAACACCGTGTCGATCCTGACGGGCGACAATACCGGCATCCTTACGTTGATGAGCACCGCCGCTATCGGGTCTGGCAGCAACCCTGTGTCGATCGCAAAGGGCCTCTTCGATAACGATACGTTGGTTGATCTGGCCACGGCGAACCCTGGCGCCGATGACGCGGCGATTCTGCTGGCCAACGGCGACGGAACGTTTGCCTCGGCCAGTCCGGCGACGGCCGTTACGAACCAGACGCCGCTGTCGGTGACCGCCGGGGACTTTAATGGGGACGGGTATGATGACCTGGCCACGGCAAATTATCACGGCAACGGCACAAACGGCAATGTGACAATCCTGCTTTCAAACGGCGACGGGACATTTACCGAAGCGCTCTTCTCGCCGGTTTCGCTTCTCGGCAGCGGCCCGTGGGCGGTCGCCGCCGGTTATGTCGATGGGGATGCCAACCTGGATCTTGTCGTCACCGATGTGCCGGGTGATACCGTTTGGATCATCTTGGGCAACGGCGACGGGACATTCCAGACAACCGGGATTTCGCCGGTCGCCGTGCCGTTTCCTCCAGGCGCCGGGCCGGCGGCCGTCGTCATCGGCGATTTCGACGGCGACGGCTTTGCCGATCTGGCCGTCGTCAATCAGGGATCGGCAGGGGAAAGTTGCTCTGCTCCGATCGGCTCACACGATTCGGTCACGATCCTGTTTGGCCTCGGCGACGGCACCTTCAACCCATTCGGAAGTCTGATCAAGCCGCCTGTCACCTACGCGGTCGGCTCCAATCCCCGGGCGATTGCCATCGGGGATTTCAACAACGACGGCTTCCAGGATCTCGTCACCGCCAATTATTGTAGCGATGACGTGTCAGTCCTGTTAGGGATTGGCGACGGAACATTCCAGCCGGCCGTCAGTTTTTCCACGGGGATGCCGGGCCAGGACCGGCCGACCGGCGTGGCGGTGGGTGATCTCGACAACACCGGCTTCGACGACCTCGTCGTCACCGACTCCGGCACGGACAGCGTGTCGGTGCTGTTGAATAATAATTGATCCAGCGGGATTCAGGGACTGATCAATCGATGCACTTTACTGGTTTTCAGGACTCCGGCGACCGGACCCTGCCCCCTTCATTCATGCACATGCGCAGGCTGGGCGGCGTCGTTGTCATATGGATGCGTCAGTCGGTAGCGGGCCGCCACCGCCGGGGCCGATTCGTCGGTTTTATACTTGAGGTAGAGCGCGCGCTGGCGGGCGGCTTCATCGCGATCGCCCAGCGCGTAGTCTGTGCGCATCATAAGATAGCGGGCGTCGACATCTTCGGGATCGATCGCCAGCGTCTTCGCCATCAGGGCCGCCGCCTCCTTGAAGCGCCCCTGGAGGAAATAGAGCTCGCCCAATTCATTCATCGCGACGCGATCCCGCGGATAGCGCTCCAGGACCCGTTGCAGGGTGCCAATCGCGTCGTCGTACCGTCCTTCGTCACGGTCAACATCGGCCAGAAAGTAGCGCGCCGTGGCGTTGTCCGGCGACAGCGTGAGCGCGCGGTCGAGCTGCCGCCGAGCCGTTTCCAGATCGCCGTCTCGCAACGCCGTCCGGGCCAGATTGACCGGTCCGTCGACGCCGTCCGGCTGTAGTTCGGCCACTCGTTGAAACGCCGCCTCAGCTCCGCGCAGGTCGCCCTGACGCAGGAGACCGATGCCGTAATCGTTGAACCGTTCCCACTCAGGAGAAGCAGGGTGGAGGGTCACGGGTGATGGGTTAAGAGAAAGGGATCCATGAGCCGCCTTCTCCCCGACGGGAAGGACGACGGAATCGGCGGCCACGTCGATCACCGGCAGGTCGGGCACGGGGCTGCCATCAAAAACATAGGTGCTGTCATCAACCAGGCGCGTCGAGCGATCGCGTGTCGAGGGGAGCTGCCTCCCGGCATAGACCCAGTCGGTGTAGGCGCGGCTGAATTTTCGATACCGGAGCCTGGCCGTCAGGGTGACCGGTCCGCGGACACCGGCCGGGAGCCGGATCCGGTAATGCGCGACATCGGCGGCGCCCGGCGGGATGACGCGGGCATAGACAGTCGCCACCATGTCGATCGGCACGTTCCGTTTGTCGGCCACATTGGCGTGGCGGTCGACCGTCACCGCACGGTAAAAATGGGCGGCCGGATCAACTTTGCCACCGGCGTTCATCTCCCCGCTGGCATAGATCCGGCGGCCGTCGCCGTCGACGGCGGTGAATTCGACCCAGACCTCGTTCGAATCGATCGTGCCGCCGGGAAAGGTGTGGCCGACGCCCCGGGTTCGCACGACCACTTCGACGGTCAGATCGTCGCCCGGCCGGAGCGGCGGCCTGAGCCGGTCCAGCGGCGCGATCAGCATGTCGTCCCCGCCCGTCCGCTTGACGCCCAGAATATCGACTGAGACTTTGCCGTCCTGGAGGAACTTCGTCACCTGTTCAAGTTGCTCGCGGTCGCCGTTCAGATGGGGAATCGCCGAATTCGCGGCCGCAAACCGGTGGCTTCGGATCCAGCCGCCCCGCCTGGCCGCGGCGGGATCGTCGGATTTCACCAACGGCATGTGACAATCCTGGCAGCGCTTCGACTCCCTGGGATAATAGAAACTCCTCGACGAATTGCCCGAGACACCGCTGTTCTGCCAGTGGTCATACTCGTCCTGGCCGCGGAGAAACCGGTAGTCGTTCACCTCCTCCGGAATCCCCACCTTGTGGCACGCGGCGCAGAATTCCGCGGTCCGGTGGATCGGCTTGATCATCGCCTCCCGGTGGGGCGCCGGCTTCGCGTAGATCAGCAGCCGGTTCAGGCTCTGCAGCAGGGGACTGTCGCTCGCCGCCCAGGGGTAGCGCACGGGCACGTCGATCACGTAACCGCCGTTGCCGCGCACGTTCGGCACCGACTGCACGGCGTGGCAGGCCAGGCAGGAGAGGCCGGTCTTGGCCTCGTCGCTCGTCACGTCGACGTCCGGCTCGTCCAACCTGCCCGTGAAGAGCAACGCCGGATCATGGCAACCCGCGCACCATTTGATGGTCGTCATGCCTTTTCGCTCGGCGGAGTAGAGCGTCGTTTTCCGGTAAAAGGGATTGTTGAACGACGAGAAATGATGCATGGATGATTGCCACTGCTTGTAAATCTCCTTGTGGCAGCCTCCGCAGTAGGCAGGATTGCTCAGCGCGCCATCCGGCAGCAGGTGTCCGCCGACAGTCCGGGCCGCCGAAGGGGTAAACTTGGGATCGAGGCGCGGCTCGCTCACCTCGAATGCGATTCCGTCCGTCCCCCGGCTCTGCTCCAGCAGCGCGAGTCCCAGGAATAGGCCGGCGACAAAGCTGGCCGCCGCTCCGGTCCAGAGCAGTCCCGGCCGCATCGGGTGCTGAAGCCGCGTCTTCGCGTCGTTGAAACCCCGGCGGGACAGTCGGGGTTTGGCGTGCAGGAGCGCAACGAGCAGGCAGAGGGGGATGGAGAGCAGATGCAGAGTCAGAACCCACCGGTGGCCGGTGGTCGCCCCTTCGATCGCCAGGAAGAGGCCGCTTCCTCCAAGTAGGAGCAGGCTGGAGACCAGCAGCAGGCTGATCGACAGGCTTCGACGGCCCGGGACCGCACGGACCGACCAAAGATGGCTTACTGTGAAGAGCGCGGCGGCCGCCAGCACGGCCACCCCAACCGCCAGATGCAGGATAATCATCCAGGCGGCAAACAGCCCGACCGATCTCACGGTCATCAGAAAAAGGCCGTTGACCAGCAACAGGCCGAAACCCGCCGCCAGCACAATGAGCATACGGGCCTCCCGCCCCGTCAGCTTCGACGTGGATCCCGCCGTCTCAGGCTTCATGGCACCTCGTTGACCGGGCCGGCCCATACAGGTCCGAATGCACTAAGCACCGGGAAGACGGTATGCCCCATCGACTGGCATTGGAGCTGGCAAGATCGCGCCGCGTTGTCATGGCGGGTTTATACTCGGGTCACATGCCCGGGGTCAAGCGTGTTCGAGGCATCGGTCAAGAACGCGGCGAACGCACGTCGCACGATCGACGGCGTTTCGGCCCATCGTCGCATTCAGTGAACACAGAGGTCGAGGCGGCATGGCTCACACCAACTGGGGTAAGACGTTCAGTGATGCGGAGGATGCGGGTTAGATACGATGGTCACGTCAATCGTATTGGACGGTTCGCTTTCACAGCCCGTGGAATTAACCGCGGTCACATAATAGGCATAGTCGCCAGGAACCAAATCACTATCCAGATATGTGTGGCTGGTGAGCGGTGAGACGGTCCTCCGCATAAAGCCCGTTGCGCCGGGATCCTTCCGGTAGAGGTGGTAGCCCACAACGGCCGGATCGTTCACCTTGCTCCAGACCAGACGGGATGCCGTCGATCGTATGCGGTGGTGGCTGCGGAGGTTCGGCGGCGCGCCTGGTGTGGCTTGAGTCGCCTGGGAGGCGGTGAGCGTGAACCGGCGCGGCGTCGCCGCCACGTTGGTGTAGTGATACGAGGGGCCCAGCAGGTCCACCGTCACACCCGTCGATGCGTCCGTCAGGCTCAGGGTCACGTCCTGGCAACTGCCCGGACGGCCGGGCGGCAGCGTCCAGCTCAGCGTGACCGGCTGGCCGTCCTGATTCGAGGCGATGTCAATCGTCCAGGTTTGCGGATAGTGGTCGGCGCGAATGTCGCGAGCCAGAAATCGATCCTTCGTCGCGAACTCCGGATGATAGGCATACGCCGTCATCACGAGACCGTTGATGGCTTTGGTGTCGGACGCGTTGTCGAACGCGTCCTTCGCCGCCGTGCCTGCGCCGACGGTGACCGACTGGGTGGCCCGGCCCCCCTCGGCCGACGTATAGGGCAGGCTGGCCGACAGGCGCATCTCCCAGTCGGCCGCATACACGGCGGGCTCAACGCACAAGGCGCTGGTCACCAGGGACACGGCAAGAAACAGCGCGAGCCCATCTGCCCAAGTGATCATCTGCGGAGTTCGCATCGTTCACTCACCCTTTCCCCGCCGCCCCCGCTCATGGTTCCGGAACCAGCAATTCATATCCGCACGAGGCATCCGTCACAAAGAACTCGTACCCCTGCCACGGCTGCAGGATGGCCGGCGGCGACGCGTTATAGTAGACGGGAACTCCTCCCGCCGCGCCGGTCCAGACATAGACGGCATTGCCGACCACGCCGGCGGTGACGGCCTGCACAAACGTCATCTCTCCGAGCGTGCAGCTTCCGCCGCCGGTCTGCAGAATGTGGGTGTCCTGCAACTGGACATTCTTCTGGAAGGGATTGCCGATCAGATTCATGCCCTGTTGCAGCGGATATTCGAAATGCGGTATCCCGCCAAAGTTGCCGTTGGTCACTCCCATGACGCTCGTCCCGCCGTAATCGAGCAATGACGGAATATTCGTAAAGAAGAAATAACCCTCTCCCGGTTCCACACAATTGGCCGAGCAGGGATCCGGATCCATCAGTTGATACGACCCATCGTTCTCGGTCAGGCCGGTGGAAATCCACTTGTACAAGCAGGGCAGATCGTTGGCGCCGCACCAATTAGGCACCCCGTCCAGCGGGCCGAACACCGCCGTCGGCGAGAGCGGCCCCTGCAGCGGCACCGAGACCAGGACGGCGTAGGTCGGATCGACCCGCATGTCGGTCCGGAGATTGCAATTTTGCGAGGTGCCGCTGCCGTCGCAGGCCGGATCGATCGGAACGATGACGTTGGTGTTGGTCAACGTACCCAGCGGCGAGAGATTGCCCACCTCGTCGACCACCCTGATCGCGAAGAAGTAGTTCGTGTTGGAAGTGGCGTGCTGGAACGCTCCGACACATTCCCCGCTGATATTTATGACTTCGCACATGTTCACCGTCATCAATTGGAGCACGCCCGGCTGGCCAGGAACCGGCACCCCCGTCATGACCTGGTGCAGCAGGTCGGACACCTGCGCCCCGTTCAGACAGCTGGTCTGGTCGAACCCGATGGTGGTCACACAATCCCCCGCCGAGCCCGGGATGATCTCGAGGGGGGAGTAGCGGAGATCGTACGATGTCGCTGGCCCTCCAACGCTGCCGTCATCCCCCTGAGCCGTCCACTTGAGCATCGCCGACCGGTCGGTGACGGAGACGACCTGCAGATTGGTGATCCGGCCGGGCGGAGTCGTGTCCGTCACCGCCTGCGTCGTCGCCGTGACCGCGACGCCGAACGGGCTCTGGTTGCCCACTTCATCGACCGCCTCGATGGCGAAGTAATAGGGCGTGTTCGGACTCAGCCCGATCACTGTGAGCGATTCGCCCTGACCCGCCGCGCTCGGCACATAACCGCCCGTGACCACGATCACCGCCGGCGTGCCGTCGCCCTTCGGCACCGTCATGCCGTCGAACGTCGTGGGCCCCCCCAGCGATGGCAGCGTGTCGAAATTGCCGGCCGTAATCGGACTGGTTGAGTATCTGACCATGTAGTAGGCCGGCGTGCCGCACGGGCAGGGCGGATCGATGGCCGGCTCGCTGTCATCGCCGGGCGATGTCCATTGCAGCACTACCGAGTTGCTTGACACCGTGCCGGTTGTCAGGTCGTTGACGGCGGCCGGCGGAATTGTGTCCGGCGGCAGTGTGACCGGGGCCACGTTGGAGTAAGAACAGTTCGGCACCGCATCGCAGATCTTCAGGACGAAGTTGTAGGTCCGGTTCGAAGCCAGCCCGGTCACCGTGAAGGATTGCGGGGTGCCCGACGGCAGCGGAACGGGCAATCCGCTCACCTGCGTCAGGCCGTTGAAGATCGTGTCGGTGACCGGCGTGGTGATCGGCGAGGTCGAGTAGCCGAGGGCGTAGCTGGTCGCCGTCCCGATCATTCCGTCATTGCCGACGGCCGTCCAACTGAGCAGGGCCTGGTTGCTGTAATCGACGCCGTTGGCGATCAGAATCAACGACGCCGCGATGGTCGCCGAAGCCGGGGGGATGACATCAGGCGTCCCCGTGGTGACCACTGTGCCTGCCGCCGCTGACGGTATCTGGGAGCCGGTGCCGGGCGGGGCGGAGATTACCAGGCTTGAGCCGATCGTGCCCGAATTGATGTAAATCCGGCCGCCGCCCCCTGCGCCGCTGTAATCATTGATGGCCGACCCCGCACCGTTTCCACCGTTGGCCTGAACACTGCCGGTGCCGGTCACCGCGCCGGCATTAATGTAGAGGCTTCCCCCGCTGCCTCCGCCGCTTGCCTCTGGATAGGTGGAATCCTGATTGCCGTTCAGACCGTTGACGCTGAGCGTTCCGTTGACGGTCAGGGCATTCGGCACATCCAGCAGGATCGACCCGCCGCCGGCGCCGCCCAGCTTCGCGGGAGGCGTGGAGGGATTCGTGCCCCCGCCGCTGCCGAGCATCATCGTCGTTAAGGTCAAGCTGGGAGAACCGTAGGCCGACCCTCCCGACACTCCCGTGCCCCTTCCTCCGGCGCCGCCGTATCCTCCGCCGCTCGCGCCGCAGTAGCCTGTGCAATCGACCCCCTGGCCGGGGCCGTTCGAGGTAGACGTCGTGCAGCCGGGCCCGGTGGGCGAGATATCAAAGCCCAGACTCGGTCCGCAGCCGAAGCCATTCCCGTTGAGCGATCCCCCGGCGTTGATCGTCACGCTCGTTGCGGAGGTCAGATGGTTGTAGACATGGCCCGGAGTGATCCCGGCGGCGGCCAGCAGCACGGAACCGCTGCCCGCCATGCCGTTGCCGATGGTCAGCATGCCGACGATGGAATCGACGTCGCCGTTGATCCGCAACGCGGGGTTCCCCATCCCCGCCACGTTTACGAACGAGGCCGGAGCGAGCAGCGGGCCGTTGATCGCCGTCGTGCCGCCGGTCACCGTGACCGCGCCATCCGCGGTCAGGGTCCCGACGACCAACACATTTCCCCCCGAATTAATCGCACCGGTCACGTGCAGATTCGTGCTGACCGTCCAGGTGTCGAAGGTCCGGCTGTCCGAGCCGGCCGCGCCCAGGACGGTCAGCGAGCCGTACGTCTGCGTGCCGTCGGTGGCGCCGTCCAACACGTCATCGAGCGTCCCGCCGCCGGACAGGATCACCGCCGGAGGAGACGTGCCGGTCACCAGCAGCACGCTGCCCGCGCGGCCGGGGAATCCCTCGACGCTCGGGACGCTGTCCGAGAGACCGCCCCAAGCCTGGAGGTTCTCAACCCCAGTCGGGAACGTGAGCGTGCCGGCGTGGACGAAAATTCGTCCTCCCCCGCCGCCGCCGCCAAAACCCACGAGGAATTTATTGAACGGCGCGCCGCCACTGCCGCCGTTGGCCTGCAGTAGACCGCTGCCCGTCACCGTTCCCGCCGTGATCTTCAGACCGCCGCCGCTGCCGCCGCCGCCATACCCGGTCAGTGTGTTTTTATTGCCTTGCAAGCCATTGGCACTCATCGTGCCGTCCACGGTCAACGTACCGCTTCCGGCACAACCGGTCGTGTACGTCCCCACGCACAGATCGACCGCGCCGCCGCCAGTTCCGCCCAGGCCGGTCCCACGGGATGAGTCGACCGAGTTCCCTCCGCCGCTGCCCGGGAAGATCGTCGTCATCTCCGGATCGCCATAGGATGGGCCGCCCCCTCCCGGTTGCTGGTTCCTGTCCCCACCGGCTCCGCCATATCCGCCGCCGCCGCCGCCGGAGAAGTTGCCCGCGTTCGTGTCGGTCCCTGCTCCCGGGCCCCCTTTGGCGCCAAAACCGCCTCCGTCGGCGCTCATGACGGCGCCGGGCCCGACGGTCATGTTTCCGCCCACGATGATCCGGACGAAGGTGTTGGCCGACTTCACGTTCAGCGTCGTGCCCGCGCCCGTCGACGTGGAGCAATCGAGGGCATTATCGCACACAATCACATTGCCGTTGACCGTCAGCGTGAGGGACGGCGTCGCTGGATCGGTCACCGCGGGATCGCCGTTCAGGACAACGGTCGCGCCGTTGGAAATCGTGAGATCGCCCACGCACGTCAGGTCACGGCTGATGACCGATGTACTCGGGAAGGTGAATGAACAGGCCCCTCCGGGACCGTTGACGGTCACGCTCCCCGCCCCGCCGGGCGTGCCCGGATGGTTGTTGAGTCCGGATCCGCCGGAGGCGCCCCCGAGTGCCTCAACGGCGCCGATAAAGCCGTTGGATCCCGTAAAGTCGATGTTGATCAGCACCCGGCCCCCGCCGCCTCCGCCGCCGTAATTATCGGCAAAGAGGGGGTCGGTCACCGTGTCCGCCGCCCCTCCATCTCCGCCATCGGCCTGGACCAGCCCCTGGCCGGCGATATTGTGCACGTTCACCTCGAGGCTCCCGCCGCTGCCGCCGCCGCCGTTATAGATCGGCCCCAGGCTGGCGGTTCCCGTCCCCTGCACCCCGTCGGCGCCGTTGGCGCTGATCGTGCCGTTGATCGTCAGCGTCCCGGACGCGTCGATCTTGATGGCGCCGCCGCCCGCGCCGCCGAACGCCGTCGGCGAATAGGTGGCGTTGTTCCCGCCCCCGCTGCCCAGCATGATCGTGGTGAGATTGCTGTCGCCGTAGGTGAAGCCGCCCGCGCCGCCGGAAGTGGAGGGTGCTCCGCCATGACCTCCCGCACCTCCGTACCCGCCTCCGCCGCCTCCGCCTGATGAAGAGTTGAAATCGGCCCCTTCGCCGTATCCCGCCGTCGTTCCGGTCCCGTTGTTCACGCACCCGAAGCCGGAGGCCACATTGAAACTCTGGCTGGATCCGCATCCCTGGCCGTTGGAATGGACGACGCCGTCCGCGTCGATGGTGAAGTCTGACGCCACGATGTGGCCAAACGTGTTGGCAGGATTGATCACGATCTGGGAGGCCGGGCCGGCCGCGACGCCCGTGACATGCAGCGTCCCTGTTACGGTGAGCGTGATGGACGGCTGGCCGGACGTGGTGACGGAGGGGTCGCCGTTCATGGTCAGAATCGCGCCGCCGGCAATCGTCAGATCACCCGAGCAGGTCGTGTCGGCGGAGATGGCGAAGTCGCCCGGGATGTTCGCCAGCGGTCCGCCTCCCGTGCAGGTGATCTGCTTCGCGCCAGGAATCTGCAGGGCCGACTGCACGCCGGCGGCGAAGTTGCCATAGGCATCCTCGCTGAAGATCTTGTAATAGTAGCCGGTCCCGTTTGTCAGGCCCGTATCGGTGAACGTCGTCCCGTTGTTGGCATAGACGACTGTATCCGTGCCGCCGAACGGATGCTGGCCGGCGGTATATGTCACCGCGTCGGACAAACTCTTGCCCGCCATGGAGGCGGTGTCCCTCACGATCACCACCTGGGCGAAATCCGCGTCCGTCGGGTTGGTCCAGTTCAGGACGACCTGGGCATTACCCGGCGTGAGTGTCCCCCACGTGGCGTCAGCCGGCGGCAGGTTGTCGACGGTAACCGTGGTGCCGGCCGTATCGGCGCCGGTCTGGACATCCGGGCTGCCCGGCGCCGGGAAGTCAGAAGTCGACGCGAAGGAGGTCACCGCGCCGGTGACGGGGATCAGGTCCTTGCCGAACGCCGACGTGATGGCGGCGTCATCCTTGATCGTCACCATCACACGGAACGCAGCCGTGGCGACCGCCGGCGAGATGGGCGTCCCCCCGCTGAAGGTCCAGGTGTTGGCGGAACCCGAGTCGGGGGAAGCGAGTGTGGTGAAATATTGGGTCGTCCCGGTGTCCATGATCTTCATGCTGGCGATGGCGGCGGAGTTGGTCGTCGTCACCGTCAGGCTCGACACCTTGGACGTCGTAGGCACAGTCGCAAACGTGAATTGATCAAGATACTGGAACGTGGAGCAGGGCGCAAGGCACGGGCCCACGGTGTAGGCGGCGGGATCGGTTCCGTCACCCAGCGTGGTCGCGGCACCCTGGACGTTGAAGGGCAGCGAATTGCTGTCGAAATCGGCGGAGCGGACGAAAACCGGGTACGAACCCGCGGCCAGCGACGGCGTGGTGGCCACGATCTGCGAATCGGTCGGCGTACCCGTCACAGTTCCATCGTTCCCGACATTCCACAGCACGTCATTCCCGTCATCCGGCGTGTTCCAGCCCGCGGCATTGGTGCAGACGCCGGACGGTTGGCAGAGGTGGTCGCCCGCGATCGTCACACTCGTGCCCGACGGGCCGGCGTTGGGCGTCAGGGACGTGATCCGCGGCAGGATCCGGAAACCGGTGAAGGCAGCGGTGTCTCCTCCGGACCTGGTTACCACGATATTGCCCGTGTAACTGTTGGCCGGAATGGCGGTTGGCACCCGCAGCCGGATGCAGGTTGATTGATAGGCCGGACTGCAAGTGGGCGACTGCGCCGATTGCGTGGCGGTGAAGCCGAGGATGGTGACCGCCCCGGACGCGCCGAAATGATTGCCGTTCAGCACGATGATGCCGTCATTGTCGGTCGAGACATATTCCCTCGCCGCGTTCGTCCCGATCGAGCTGATTGAAACAATCTGCGGCAGGATGTTGTAGCCGGCCGATTGCGAGAAGAGCGAGTTGTCGCCGCCCGTCCCCTGATAGACGGAGATGGTCACGCTGTTGACCGTATCCAGAATATCCGACGGCACGGTGACGGTGACGGCGGTGTCGGACCATCCGGTGACCGTGGCGGTCCGGTTGGCGGTCCCGTCGTTAAAGAAGACGCCCAGGCTGCCTTGCGCGCTGCCGAAGCGCGTGCCCGTGATTGTCACGCTGTCCCCCTCCTTTGCACCCGTCGCCGCTGCTGGGGTGAGCAACGTGATCTGGGGAGAGACATTGAAATTCAGGGGGCTGCCGTCCGAGGTGCCTGCCGACACGAGTGTCAGCGAATTCCCATAACTGGTGATCCCGGCGGGCAGAGTGAAGACAATGGTATCCGACGTCCAGGTCGTGATGCTGCCATCATCAGGAATCGTGTAACTACCGATCTGAATGCAGCCTGTACCGGCGCCGCCCGCGCAATTTTCCCCGTTCCCGGAGCCCAGGGTGACGGTGCCGAAGTTCGCGCCGATCACCCGGATCTGCTGGCCGGTCCGCCCGCCGAGATTGTTGAGCGCCGGTTCGGTGACGTTGAAATAGGAAACGGCGTCCGGGCCTCCTCCGCCGGGCGTGTGGTAGAAGACCTGGGCCGTGACATGGTCCACGAAGGCGTCATTGGTGCCGGATGCAAAACTGTTCTGGATGCGGACCATGAAATTCGCGTTCGTCAGTTCCGACGGCACAAAGACGTGGTTCCATCCGTCCGCTCCGCCGTAGGACTCGATCCGGTCGGTCGTATCCTGCTGGAAGGCCGGTTTTGCCGTCGTCCAGCTCGTCCCGCCGTCCCAGGAGAGTTGAATGGTGTATTGTGCGCGGGTCGTGGACGAGCTCACATGGGCCTCGGCCTGGATCAAGATGCCGTCGATGATCGTATTGGACAGATTGGCGATGTTGAACGAGCCGTAGTCTTCATGTGCGTTGGTCGAATTCATGGCGGTGGCATAGACGTCGTCCGACACAAACGCGTTGTTGGGATTGGTGTAGCCGCCAGCGACGGAAACGGTCGGCGAACGGACCGCATCAGCCGAATCGTTGTAGAGAATGCTCAGCTCCGCCGGGTTCGTCGAGGTCTTGAAGGCAAAGGTCGCCTCCGTGCCGACGTTCGGAAGATGGACA
>Ga0335085_10008707_pt1 | contig 15451 bp, 14 predicted proteins | sample Lox_Sample_45_FD_206712 | JGI IMG/M metagenome (GOLD analysis project Ga0335085, IMG submission 206712) | Soil microbial communities from Loxahatchee National Wildlife Refuge, Florida, United States - Lox_Sample_4.5 | ecosystem: Environmental > Terrestrial > Soil > Wetlands | place: USA...
CTGGATCCTCAGGAAATTGGTCATGAATTTTACGGGCAAAGGCCAGCGGAAGATTTCCCTTGGCCGTTGCCTTGAGAGGTTGCAACTCTCCGAGTCGCCTTATGAAATAGACCGCTTCCTTCACAATCGATATCTCGAGAATCTTCTCACTGGAAAGATTCTTGTTAAGCGTCACAATGTCTGATGTTTCATCAAAAGGTCGATACATCATGCGGTGCATCTGCTCCGAGGATAATCTAAGAAATTCGGACTTCGGCGCTGTATTTGCCTTTTTCAACCAGGCATCCGCAAAGCCTTGGGCTTCCTCGATCGATTTAAAGGCCTGTCCGTTCATGGCGGCCCGCATCTCATCGAAAACCTGAAACCTCTTATCGTCCACTTCTTCCGCGTCGGAAGAATCCGGCTCGCTTTCAAGAAATGCTGCGATTCTGTCCGGTTTTCGCGTCTTGTATATCTTCAGAAGCTTGCGATAGCCGTCGAGATCAAATCTGTCTCTTCTCGTCAAGATAGGAAACAGAAACTTAAGTAGTATTCCCATCAAGAGGTGGATTGCTTCATGTTCGGTACACTTATTCCTAAGCATGGCGTTATAGGATTGGAGCGCCTCGATGGGTTCATGATCTCTTACCTGTTTTTCTAAGAGAGCATGGAGCGCAACATGCATGAACGGATTGACTTCGCCCTCGGGGTTGAACTCGTGGTCCGCCAAAACATCGGCAAATTCAAATTGGTTGAAATACTCGTCCGAGTGCGCGAGCATGACTTCGGCCAGCCGTCCCTCTTCTTCGCTCAAACCATCCAGGCGCCCGGATTGAGCCCTCCGCCAGATATCGTGGAGATGCTGCCGATTCGCCTGACGAAAAGCGTCAAAGGCAGAGTCAATTATATTCAGGTTAGGCGAATTAGCGCTAGAAGGCAAACCAGACCTCAACGCGTTCTCCTTTACTATATCAGGTCACAAAAAAGAATCTTTTGTTTCAATAAGGGCTAGCAGTTCCTCAGGGGTTCTCAGCTTCCGAGTATGGCTGTTCTCTTCAATCCCTCCCCTCCACTCCCATGGCGGGAGAGGTTAATTAAAGATGTTGAGGATGACCTAGTCTAGCAAAAATACAAACGAAGATCAATTCTCAAGAGAACTTTTGTCAAGCCAATTTAGTTCAGAAGAGATACTAATGTAAGGGGAGAAATGTAAAGGCGGCTCTGGATTCATCCTAGGGAACGATGTCCAAAATTACCACTAGCCGTTATTCTATCAAAAGAAAAAGGGGCCAGCCTCAATGGCGACCCCTTGAATTTTTGGTGGAGCAGAGCGGGATCGAACCGCCGGCCTCCAGAGTGCGATTCTGGCGCTCTCCCAGCTGAGCTACTGCCCCGTTACTTAAAACCGCAGAGCGCATAGAGCATAGCGCATAAAAGGAAATATACACAACCTAGAGAATATTCTCAAAACTTACTTTTAGGATGACCCTAAAAGTCTTCGAATCGTGGATTTGAAGTTGGTCAAATCTGCACACTTGACGACGTAAGCATCCGAAGCCCAGGTGGTGAGGTCCTGCTTGTACTCTCCGTAGGCCGAGCAGAGGATGATTGGAAGTTGTCTTTCCGTCTGTCGAATCCGTTTGAGGGCTTCCAGGCCGTCCATCCCGGGCATCTTAATATCGAGGGAGACGAGATCCGGTTTAAAGGCCAAGAGCTTTTCGAGTGCTTCTTCCCCGTTCCCGGCGCACTCCACAAGATACCCTTCTTCCTCGAGCTCTTCCTTGTAAAGGAAGCGGATACTCTCCTCGTCGTCCACAACCAAAATCTTTTTCATGAATCTGACTCCTGGGTGGGCTGGGCCCCGCCGTCAAATAACTTTATTCGTCTGCGCCGGCATTTCTCTTTTTTTTCTCTATTCCTTCCCGGGCGGGTAGGGTGATGATGAAATTCACTCCATGGCCTGGGCGATTGTCTACTTCAATCTGGCCCCGATGGGAAGTGATGATTCTGTGGACGATCGGCAAGCCCAAACCCAGACTGGAATCTTTTGTGGAATAGAAAGGGTTAAAGATATTGTGGAGGTTTTTTGGGTCGACTCCTTTCCCAGTATCCTCCACTTCCACTTTGACATAGATTGAGCCACTCTTTGAAAAAGGATAGGCTCGTACGGAAAGGACACCTTTCCCTTTCATCGCCTGACAGGCGTTGTTGATCAGGTTAAAGAAGCTCTGTTTTAATTGGTGCCGATCTCCGATGATCCTGGGAATGTCTTCTCCAAACTCCTTGACCAGCTGAATTTTTCCCGAAAGGAATGGTTCCGTAACCATCGAAAGGCTTTCTTCCAGGATATCCCGAAGATCCAATTCTTCATAAATCAAGGATTCATCCTGCGTATACTTGAGGAGGTCGTTGAGAATCCGTTCAAGCCGGCTGACCTCTTTGATAATCGTCTCCGAGTATTTCTTCTCTTGGGATCCCTCCAGGACAGTCCGATCCAGGCGGCGTGCGAATCCACCGATGGAGGTAAGAGGGTTCTTAATCTCATGCGCAATGGTGGTAGACATTTCGCCCAAAGCCACCATCTTTTCTAAATGGATCAACAAGGTCTGGGTTTCCTTAAGCTCTTGGTGGACCTCCTCCAAATTTCGATAAAGCCTGGCGTTCTCAATGGCCAATCCAGCCTGGTTAGCAAACATGCTCAGAAAGTGAAGGTCTTCTTCCGTAATCGGGCTTTGGTTATAGAGGTTGTCTACCAGAATCACACCGATCGCTTTTCCTTTTCCGATCAAGGGGACCGTCGCAAAGGAATAAACCTCGGGGTTTCGGCTGAGATGTCCACCGACAGAACATCCCGCTTCTGAGCCTATCACACAACCCCGTTCACATGGGGTTTGCAACCCTCCGTCTTTGGATCGAGGAAGTTGAACATTGAACGGTCTTTTTTCGAGAACAGTACGCGAAAGAATGCAATGCTCGTGCGCCAGGGGGATTCGAATATCTTTAACGACGGAGCTTAAGGTGGAATGGTCTTCGAGAGGAAGCTGGGTGATCAGATCGGAGGGAGTTCCCTTTCTCCGGGAGAGAGAATCCCAAATCTTTCCCGCTTCTTCAGCGCTGTCCGGTCCAACAGCGACAGTTCCCTCCAAGACACGATCTTTCTCATGGACGAGAAAGAGCATCGCTCGATTAAACTTCAACCCTTCTCCGATCGTGATCGCGGTCAGAGTGAGACGGAGGATCCGCTCAAAATTCACCGTGGTCAAAAGAGCCTTGTTGAGTTCCCAGAGGGTGGAAAGCTCTTTCACTCTCTTTTCATGGTCCTGGGCCATCCTGGAAGTTTCATAGTGAATCAAGGCATTTTCAATGGCACAGGACACCTGGTTCGCCATCATCGATAAGAGTTGAAGGTCTTTCTCATTGAATTTTGAAGCATCGGAATCCTTATCATAAAAGGCCAGGGTTCCCAGAGTTTTTCCTTTTGAGAGAAACGGGGCGCAAAGGACGGAAAAAGCAGGTTCTTCACCGGAGTGATCGAAGGAGACAGGAGTTCGGCTGTAAAAAACCCTTCTCGCTACCTTGTCATCGAGAGGATTTTGGTCATAATCTCCCAGACTGTATTTGACTTTCAACTCCCCGGTTCTTTTGTCTCCGACCCGGAGGACCCCTCCCTTGGCTTTTAGAATTTTTAAGCCCGTCGTGACGATGAGTTCAAAGAGGTTTTCCAGTTTTAAGGTAGAGGCCACCGCCTCGCCCATCTCGCGGAGAGCCGTCAATTCTACAATGGTCTCTTCGGTCTTTTGACGGAGATCATCGCTTCGAATCGCTCCCCCCACGACCTCCCCAGCCAGGAGAAGGAGATCCGTCTGCTCGGGGGAGAATCGGTAGTCCTTTGAAAAACCGATGTAGAGAATCCCTTCAAAGGAGGTTCCATCATACAAGGGAATGCAGGCAAAAGCTGGGCGGAGAAGGTCTTCTTCTTCCGAGGATATGTTCTCTTTCGGAAGGGATACACCATTTTGTCCCCAGAACGGTTTTTTCTCCGAGGCCACACGGGAAAGAAAACCGGTCTTGTCAATTTTCTCCGGCTTCAGGAAGAGACATCGTTCCGATTGGAAAGCACCCGAGATGGCTTGAAGCATCCGATCCAGTTTTACCTCCACAGGAAGAGATGAATTGGAAAGGTGGAGAATTGAATTCAGTAGGTCACAGGTCTGGAGTGGGCCCGGCATAAGGGTCTATTTCGCCTCTCTCAAATATTCTGCCGCTTCCTCGGGGGGGGTGGGATTAATATAGAACCCTGTCCCCCACTCAAATCCTGCCACTTTGGTCAACTTTGGCATGATCTCAATATGCCAATGGAAGTGGTCCGCGTCCAACTCGGGAGAAGATGAAGTGTGAATGACGTAATTGTAAGGAGGGTCTGTGAGCACTCGATTCAGTCTGCTGAGGGTTTCGTGGAGGATTTGAGCGGCCTGCTCATACTGGGAAAGCTCCGTATGCTCGAAACTGGGATAATGGGTCTTGGGAAGAATCCATGTTTCAAACGGAAATCGGGAGGCAAAGGGAGCGACGGAGACGAAAAATTTGTTCTCCGTGATGATGCGATGTTTCTGCTGGAGCTCTTGTCGAATGATATCGCAGAAGACACACCGGTCTTTGTAATGGAAATAGGTTTTAGCCCCGACGATCTCTTCGCTCACCCTTTTCGGGACGATGGGGAGGGCGATGATCTGGGAATGGGAATGTTCCAGAGAGGCCCCCGCTGCAACGCCATGGTTCTTAAAGACGAGGACGTATCGGAGGCGCGGGTCGCGCCTCAGGTCGACAATCCGCTCCCGGTAGGACAAGAGGACATTCTTGGTGCTCTTGAGCGACAAGTTGGCCAAGGTCTCTTCATGACGGGGCGTTTCGATCACGACTTCGTGGGCACCGACTCCATTCATCTTATCATAGATCCCTTCGCCTTCCCGGTTCAAATCTCCTTCGATCCTGAGAGCGGGGAACTTATTGGAGACGACGCGAAGGGTCCAACCCGGAGAATTCGGAGGGGTCCCGTTGTCTCGGAACGCGAGGATTTCCGGAGGAGTTCGATCTTCGTTGCCTTCACAGAGGGGACAGAATCCCCCCATGGGTTTTCGTTCCTCCGGAGCAAAATCCGAGGGCCTCCGGCTCCTCTCGGTGGAGATGATCACCCATCTTCCATGGATAGGATCTTTTCTCAGTTCAGGCATAGGGGATTTGTTTTTGGAGGGGAATGTGGGTTAAGAGGGGAAGCTTCTTCTCACCTTTGTCCCTCTTTGCCTCTCCATTCGTTCTTGATTCTCTCCCTCGGTTTTGCATTCGATGCAAAGCGTGGTCACCGGTCTCGCCATCAACCTTTTTTCAGAGATAGGCCTTCCACAGGACTCGCAGATTCCAAACGTTCCGTTGTCCACCCGGTCCATGGCCTCTTTGACTTTCATGATCAACTTTCTCTCACGGTCCTTAATTCTCAGAAGGAAATTCCGGTCCGATTCCAGAGAGGCTCGGTCGGTCGGGTCGGGAAAGTCCCCGTTGCTGTCCTGGCGCATATCGGTGGCTGTCTTTCCGGCTTCCACCAGGAGGTCATGGAGCATTCCCTCGAGCAGTCCTTTAAAATAAAGAAGCTTTTCCTGATCCATTAAAACTCTCCCTAGGGGATTACTTAAACTCCTCAAAAGGAGTAAAGATCTCAACTCAATTTACTCATAATAATATATCTTTTCGGGAAAAATCAAATGATAAATGGGCGACTCTTCTCCTGACCGATCTCGTCGTTCCGGGAGAAGAAAAAGAGGAATATCTCTCCTGGCTTAGCGTTCGATTTGACACCGGTTTATGAATCGAATACTATTTCTATAATCAGGTTAAGTAGGGCCGGGGAGCGATCTTCTTTGATGTCCGATGACTCGAAGGTGAAATAAGTCCGTGACCGTCCGCAAGATACTCATCATGATTCCAATTTTGGTTATCGTCTTCCTGCTCCAGTCCTATTTCTGGGTTCCCACCTACGAGGAGCAGTCTCAGGGCAATCCCGACCGGCTGAAGGAGTATATTTCAGGCTCGATCGGGGACGCCGCCATTTTGAACCCGATTCTTTCCGCGGATCAGCCGAGCAGCATCATCGAAAGCCTCGTTTTTGAGGGGCTGATCGACTATGACGAGAACCTGCGCTTCAGGGGACGACTGGCGACATCCTGGGAAGTTCACGAAGAGGCCTTTTTCTGCGTCAACGAAGGGGCCACCATCCCGAATACGGGAAGGATGGGTGTGGAAGGAGTCCTGAAGATCCTTCAGAGTAGAAGAAAAGAAACCGGCTCGCTGAGCCAACGGGCGAGATCGTCGTTCGGTAACATTCGGGAACTTTCGATCATCCCCGCCAGGGAATATGTTGTCGCTTGGCAGGAGAAAGGAACCAAAGAGGGCGCCCGGGAAAGAGAAGTGAAGATCCGAGTGACGAGTCCCGCCAGAATCAAGCTTGTTCTGGAAAACGTGGACCAGTTCCTGTTTGAAAGCCTTTCCGAGGTCTTGGGAAAGGGTTATTTCGATACCTTCAACCCCCAGAGATACGTTCAGTTCGGTCCTGGAGTGGATCCCAAGAAGAAGCCCGATTATGCAAGCGAGGTGTTACCCGCAACGGAACACAATCCGATCATCGTTTTTCACCTGCGGCCCGGCGTGAAATTTCATGATGGCCATTCCTTCGAAGCCAAAGACGTGAAGTTTACCTACGAGGCCATCATGAATCCCAAAAACCTTTCTCCACGCCTTGCCGATTATGAACCCGTGCAAGAAGTGGAAGTGATCGACCCTCTCACGATCCGGGTCGTTTACAAACGTCTTTATTCTCCGGCGCTTGGAACCTGGCAGATAGGCATCCTGCCCGAGCATCTCCTGAACGACGAGGTCTTGAGGAAGGAAGCCGCCCAGTCGGGGAAAAAACCTGATAAATTCTCGATGCGGGACACCACGTTTAATCGGCACCCGATCGGATGCGGTCCTTTTGTCTTCAAGGAGTGGAAGCCGGACCAGTACATCAAACTGAATCATTACTCTCGTTATTGGGAAGGCTCCCCGAATTATGACCAGTACTTTTTCCGCATCATTCCCGATCCTTTGACGCAAGAGATGGAGTTCTATGCAGGCACGGTCGACGCCTACGACGTTCGTCCGCATCAGGTGGTCCGTTTTCAGAAAGACCCTAAGTACCAGAGCTTCTCGGGCCTCGCTTTCGGGTACACCTACATCGGTTACAATCAGAGGCGAGAGCCGTTCAACGACCGCAGGGTGCGGACAGCCCTCGGCATGGCCATCGATGTGAACAAGATCATCCAGTACGTGCTTTTCGGCCAGGGGGAACAGATTACCGGACCCTTCCCCAAGCAAACAGACTATTACAATGCCCCGGTGAAGCCTCTCCCCTACGATCCCCAGGGGGCCCTGAAGCTCCTGGAGGAGGCGGGCTGGAAGCGAAACCAGGAGGGCTGGCTTGAAAAAAATGGAAAGCGGCTTCAGTTCACGCTGATTACAAACAACGGAAATGATCTCCGGAAGGCCATTCTGACCGTGGCCCAGGACGAGTGGAGGAAGATCGGAATCGACGTGCGGACCGATCTTCTCGAATGGGCGGTTTTCATCCAGGAACGGGTCGATAAGGCCGATTTCGATGCCCTGGTCCTTGGCTGGAGCATGGGAATCGAGCCAGACCTTTTCCAGATATGGCACTCCAGCCAGACGAACCCGTATCAGCTCAATTTTGTCGGGTTTAAGAACGAGGAGGCGGACGACCTCATCGTAAAGATCAGACAGGAGTATGATCACCAACGCCAGGTGGCCTACTGCCACCAACTTCACGAGATCATCGCCCGGGAGCAGCCGTACACGTTCCTCTACGTGACGAAATGGACGGCAGTCCTGGACAAACGGATCGTCATTCAGGAAACGAACGCAGAAGGCAAGGTCGTCTACAAGAAGATCACGCCGACGAAAACGGGTAATTATATGTTTTATTTTAATAAGTGGATCAAGCTTCCGCAGGTACCGGCATTCGCCGCAGAGGGATAACGATGCTTTCATTCATGGCCCGCAGCGCGGTCCAAAAGATGGTCACGTTGTTCTTTGTTTCGGTCATCTCGTTTCTGGTCGTTTACCTGGCCCCGGGCAAGCCCAGCCAGGTCGATCCATTGAATCCCAAGTTCACGCCGGAGATGGTGGAGAGGTTTCGGAGGCAGTTTCACCTCGACGAACCCCTCTATGCCCAATATGTTTACTTTTACCGGGATTTTTTTACCGGGACGAGTGTTTCATGGAAAGACAGCGAGCCGGTTCTTAAGAAGCTCTGGGGTCGGTTCAAAAACAGCCTCTTACTTTTTGTGGTTGGAACTGTTCTAACCTGGACCCTGTCGTTCCCGATCGGGATCCGTTCAGCTTTGTTTAGGGGCGGAACCTATGACCGCAGCATGACCTTCCTCTCCTATTTTCTGATCTCCATCCCAGGCTTCTTTTTCGCTTATATTTTAATCATCCTGGTGGTCGAAGGCTTTCACATACCTGTCATCGGGATGCAGACCTTCGGACTTGGAGAAGTTCCCTGGTATCGTCAAGGGATGGACAGGGTCTGGCACCTCCTCCTCCCCTCCCTCCTGGGCGCGACCGGGGGGATTGCGATCCTGTCACGATACGTGCGGAGCCAGATGCTCGAAGTGGAGAGCCAGGATTATATCAAGACGGCTCGTGCCAAAGGGCTTCCCGAAGAAAAGGTTCACTATAAGCACGCTCTTCGTAATGCCCTATTACCCTTTGTCACCATGTTTGGCCTGGTTCTGCCCGGGCTGATCGGGGGGTCCGTGATCATCGAATACATCTTCTCCTGGCCCGGGATGGGACGGATGGCGTACGAAGCCATTCTGGCCAGGGACTATCCGATCGTCATGGCAGAGAACTTCATTGCTGCGGTATTGGTACTGATCGGGACCTTTATTTCCGATGTGCTCTACATGATTGTGGACCCGAGGATCCGGCTGTGATTCAGACTGAGATGGAAACCTTGCGCAAGGAGCCGGTTGAAAAGCCGCTGGCACCGAGGGAGTCGAGAAGACGGGAGTTCTGGCGCCTCTTCAGGAAAAACCAGCTCGCCTTCGTCGGCCTTCTTATCTTCGTTCTCTTCTTTCTCAGCGCACTGGTCGGGCTCGCACTGACGTCGGGTTCGAAGCCCGTTTTCGATCCTGCGGTTGTGCGACTCGAGGAGAAGTTGCGCCCCCCGCTCTCCAGTCCGCACCAGGAGGCCTTAACTCCAGAGGCGATCCCCCGCCTCGGCATTTATGTTTTTGGGACCGATGACCTGGGGCGCGACGTTTTTGCCAGGATGATGCAGGGGGCCTGGGTTTCTCTGACGGTTGGATTTGTGGCGGTGGGCATATCGGTGCTGATCGGGATCATTCTGGGGGGTATTTCCGGGTATTACGGGCAGAGTGCGGCGACGGCGGATCAGGTGATTGCTGCTGTCATTGTCATCGCCGGTGCACTCCTGCTTGTGGCCAAGCTGATCACCCTCGGGGCATTGCTCCTGATGGCCGGAGCGTTCTTTTTCGTCCTATCGCAACGGTTGAAACGGAAGGTCCGGGCGCGAGCTGAGATGGGATGGCGGAGGATTCTTTCGATACCAACCGTCTCGATCGACGCGCTGATAATGCGGTTTGTCGACATCATGCTCTGTTTTCCAAGCTTCTTTCTCATCCTAACCGTGGTGGCGCTCCTTCCTCCCAGTATTTACAACATCATGATCGTGATCGGCCTGACCAGCTGGATGGGGACCACTCGTTTTGTCCGGGCGGAGTTTCTCTCGCTCCGAGATCAGGATTTTGTGACCGCAGCCCGCGCGCTTGGCATCGGCAATTGGCGGATCATCTTCCGCCATATGGTGCCCAATGCCATCGCTCCGGTCCTGGTTTCGGCGACGATCGGAATCGCCAGCGCGATTTTGACCGAGTCGGCCCTGAGCTTTCTGGGTTTGGGCGTACCTCCTCCCCATGCCACGTGGGGAAACATTCTTTCCGACGGGAAAAATTACATCTTCGATGCGCCCTGGCTGACCTTTGTCCCCGGGATTGCCATCCTGATCGTAGTCCTTTCTTTCAACCTTTTCGGCGAAGGCCTGCGCGATGTTCTCAATCCGCGGCTCCGGGAGCGGTCGTGATTCTTTCCGTTCAGGATTTGAAGGTCTATTTCTTCAGCGATGAGAGAATCGCTCGCGCCGTCGACGGAGTAAGCTATGAGGTCGAGAAAGGGGAGACCGTCTGTCTGGTCGGAGAGTCCGGGTGCGGAAAGACAGTCTCGGCGCTGACCGTCATGCGAATCCTCCCGATGCCCCCTGGCAGGATCATGGGGGGAAAAGTTCTGTTCGAGGGCCAAAGTCTTCTGGATCTTAATGAAGAGGAGATGCAGCAAGTCCGGGGAAAACAGATTGCCATGATCTTCCAGGAGCCTATGACCTCTCTCAATCCGGTGTTCACCGTAGAAGACCAGATCGGAGAGGCCATCCTGGTCCACGAAAACATCGGTCAGGAGGAACTCCGTCGCAGATGTGTTCAGCTTCTTAGAGATGTGGGGATCCCGTCGCCTGAACAGCGCCTGAAGGATTACCCCCATCAGCTGAGCGGCGGCCAGCGGCAACGGGTGATGATCGCCATGGCCCTTGCCTGCAACCCCGACCTTGTGATTGCGGATGAGCCGACGACGGCTCTGGATGTGACGATCCAGGCCCAGATCCTCAGCTTATTTCGAGAGCTGAAGAAAAAACGTGCCATGTCACTTCTCTACATTACGCATGACCTCGGAGTGGTTTCGACGATTGCGGACCGGATTTACGTGATGTATGCAGGGATCATCGCAGAGCAGGGAAAAACCGCGCACATTTTCCGTGAACCGAAGCATCCTTATACTCAGAGCCTCTTGGCGTCGCTGCCGAGCCGCGCAAAGAGAGGAAAGACGCTTTACAGCATCCCCGGAGCTGTGCCCAATCCCGCCTATAAGCCGGCAGGATGTCCTTTCCATCCCCGATGCCCCCACGCCATCGACCCTTGCAGAAGCATTTATCCGGCATTATGTGATTATGGAGGAGGACACTTAAGCCGCTGTCCTGTCCTGTACCAACGAGAGAATCCCGGTAATGGAAAAGAACGATCCGCATACTCATGCCCTTCTCAAGGTTGAAGGACTCCAAAAGTATTTTCCTGTGAGAAGAGGCTTCCTTCAAAAGGTCATCGGCTGGGTGAAGGCCGTCGATGGTGTGGACTTGGAGATTTTGCCGGGGAAGACCCTGGGGCTGGTGGGCGAGAGCGGCTGCGGCAAGTCCACGGTCGGTCGGCTCCTCTTGAGGCTTCTGGACTCCGATAAAGGAACAATCACCTACAAGGATCGGGATATCAGCGGCCTGACTCAGGATGAGCTGAAACCGTTGCGGAAAGAGATGCAGATCATCTTCCAGGATCCCTTTGGCTCTCTCAACCCCAGGATGACCGTGGGTCAATCGATCGAAGAAGGCCTTCGGACGTGGAATGCGAAGGACCCTCATGAAAGGAAGGCGCGGGTCAGGGATCTCTTAGAACTGGTGGGGATTGCCCCGGAGGCGGCTGATTTCTATCCTCATGAGTTTAGCGGCGGACAAAGACAGAGGATCGGCGTTGCCCGGGCCCTGAGCGTGGAGCCCGGCTTGATTGTCTGTGACGAGCCCGTGTCAGCCCTCGACGTGTCGATCCAGTCCCAGATCCTCAACCTCCTCAAAGAGCTGCAAGGCCGACTGGGTTTGAGCTATCTCTTCATTTCGCATGATCTAAACGTGGTGGGCTACATGAGCGACACCGTCGCCGTCATGTACTTGGGCCACATCATGGAATACGCTCCGGCCGACGAGCTTTACGAACATTTCTTGAACCCTTATACCGTGGCTTTGTTCTCCTCCATGCCCTCCACGGACCCGGATAAGCAGCATGAACCGCAGGCGCTCTCGGGCGAGGTGCCGAGTGCATTCAATCCCCCTCCGGGGTGCAAATTTCAGGGGAGGTGCCCCATCGTTGAAGACCGCTGCCGGGTCGGAGTGATTGATATGTATAAAGTCGGCGAGGACCACGGGGTAAGGTGCTGGAAGGTGGTTTAAGATTTTAACAGGCTGCTGAAGAAACCATTTTTCTGATTTTCTGAGGCTACTCAAAAACGTCCAGATGCAAGGCGCCCGAAATCCTGAGGAGCGAGGCGTACTTGGATGTACGCTGCAACGACGAAGGATGAGGGCAACGCCGCAGATGGGCGGTTTTCAGCAGCCTCCTGGTAATCGCAGGTTACCGGCTGGTTACCATGACGTTGAACCCCATCCGGGCAAGTTTTTCGGCCACGACCAAAGCGGATTCCCTCGTATCGAATTGTCCCACTCTCACCCGATGATATTTCTGCGTCTGCGTTTCCAGCGCTGTGACGGAGACGTTGTCAAAGTTTTTTCGAAGCTGTTCTGCTAACCTCTGAGCATTGCTTTCATCCACGAAGGAACCAATCTGAATCGTGAATCGCTGAACCAGCTCGGGAGCAAAACCAATGACTTCGACTTTGACGGGAGCCGTTCCCTTTTCCCACATTCCGAGCATCTGGGCAGCGGCATAGGAGACATCGATAACCCGCTCCTTAACAAAAGGACCCCGGTCATTCACCTTCAATTCAAGGGACCTTCCATTATCCAGGTTGGTCACCATCACCATTGTTCCCAAAGGAAGGGTCTGATGGGCACAGGTCAGTTGGTACATATCGTAAACTTCGCCGCTCGAGGTGTGTTTCCCGTGAAAATCCGCTCCATACCAGGAGGCGACGCCATACTGGGGCTCTCTGCTCTCTCCCCTCTTTACTTCTCTTTTCTCCGGAGGCGGAGAAGGTCTTCTCTCATAAACAACGCGACGTCCGGAACTACAGGCCGTAATGAGGAAACAGACTATGATCAATAAAGCGGGTAAGGAAATGAGCTTGCTCACCCAGGTGGCATAAGATGGGACGTTCTTTGGAGCGGCAAAAGCGCGGGAAAGAAGGAATTTCTGAAAGTCGGGCAATATATTGTTTTCCATTAAAGATGCCCTTTGATATTAAAAAACCAGGTTATACGGAATTCGTATAGCATGATATTACGTGGCAATTACGAATGCAACAAAATATCTTCCCTTTATTTACAAATAATTATGATTGAACGAGTACCCGAATTATGATACGGTGAGGGCAAAAATTGAGGATAAACGGGTATTCTGAATATTAATTGTTCGCTGAAACATTATGATACCTGACATGAAATGGATGATTGGTCGGTCCATAGCTGAAGTCGAGAAGATGGACTATACATGGTTCTTTCGATTCGACGATGGAACCGTCATAGCTACGGAGAACTGTTGGAGGCTTGTCGTTGCCACAGGAATTGCCGTTACGTCAGAAGACCATGGGCATCAATTCGGGCTCGCCACTCCACTCGATGCAGCAAACGTAGTAAAAACTAAAACAAATGGAAAAACTATAAACCATGCCGAACTGGACAAAAACACTGGCGACCTTACCCTTTCGATGGAATCAACCTTCCTCACGTTCTTATGTCTGTCCTCGGGATATGAAGCGTGGCGCATCACTCATGGTGACCTAGAATTTGTCTGTATGGGTGGCGGCAGGGTTGAACAAATCAGTAGAGGCAAAACCAGCGAACAAGTCAATTAAGGCGACGAGCAATAGCCCGTGCTTTCTAGCGGACGCTGGTACCACCGCGCCTTATTTCTAGCGTTACCCCACCTGATAAATTCTTGATTATTGACCTTGCAAAATATATAAAAACTTATATAATATAACGGTGACTATGAAGCCGCTGAATTTCGTGGGGTCGAGTCTCGATGATCTTCGGAACTTCCCCGATGAAGCTCGCCGTGCTGCAGGCTTCGAGCTCCGTGCGGTTCAAAACGGAATCGAGCCAAGCGATTGGAAACCAATACGGGCAGTCGGCCCGGGCGTGAAGGAAATCCGTATCCACGTTTTAGGCGAGTGGCGAGTAATCTATGTTGGGAAGCTTCGAGACGCGGTTTATGTGCTTCATGCATTTCGAAAGAAGACCCGAAAAACGAGCTGGCGTGATATCGATTTGGCTCGCCAGCGGTATAGGCAGATTGGAGGTAACTTATGAGGGAGGACATTATCAATTCCACTGGAAACGTATTTATTGATCTCGGTTATTCTCCGGATGAGGCCGCAATTCTTCAGATGCGTGCCGATCTTATGGCCGATCTCCGGAAGTGGATCAAAGCCAAGAGACTAACGCAGGCCAAGGCTGCAGAAAACCTCGGTGTTAGTCAATCCAGGATTTCAGACTTGATCAGGGGCAAATGGGAGAGATTTAGCCTCGAAATGCTTATTACTCTTGCAACGAGAGCTGGCATGCGTGTAAGTCTTAGAAGAGCAGCATAGAGCAATGGGGTAACAAAACAACCAACCTGACGCGTCAGGTTTTGGGCATTCTTGATTGCCCGCTCTGGTTATACAGAACGTTAGTCATGAAAAGAGTAAACAAATGAAACCGAACAATTTCTGTTGCGAACGCTTTAAAGACTTTTGTGACTCAGGTAAAATAATCTATGCATACGAAAAATCTTCCAGAATAGATGAGACAGACCGAATTATAGACGGTCTTGCGCATTGTTATTATTGTCCGTTTTGTGGCTCATATATTAAAGGAAGAGGTTTCGGAAATTACGACGAAAAATATTCACCAAATAAGAAACTTCGAATAATTGAGCAGAAGAAGAGAACAAATATCAAAAGAGAACCTCTTAATGAGAAGTAAGGAAAAGACTAACAAGTCGTCGAGTCCCGTGCTTTGCAGCGCGGGACTCAACTCGTCGTTAGGTGGTGAATATGGACAAACATTCAAAAGATTTGTTATCATAGTGGCAGTTGCTTGAAAGCGGTGACGGACTTAAACGATCCGGATCGATGGTCCGCATTCTTTGGATCGCCGGACTCCTGCTTTGCATTGTTGTTATCTTTGGCATCTCCTATGGACTGCACCCTGTAGTTGTAGCGATTGCTGCTGTCGCCATGGGTTGGGTCATCGCGGAACGGAATGCTCTTCGCACTCGATTGAGTCAATGGCCAATTCTAAGGCGATACATTGATTGGAAGCGCGTTCAAGAGGATCTAACTGATAATAAGGAAAAGAGTCAGTAAGTCGCTTCACCGGATCGCCGATAGATCCGGCTGCCGCTGATGCCCAGCGTCAAGGGACCAAAACAAAGTGCTGGATAAGATGACCGGACAGAAGATAGTTTGCCCATGGTGGTTGTGTTTCACCTTCGACAATCCCTGGCGTAAGCTTCTTCATAATCCTGAGGCCATATTGAGTCCCTATGTCCGTCCTGGAAGCACCGTCATCGATATCGGTCCGGGCATG
>Ga0335085_10008708_pt1 | contig 15451 bp, 10 predicted proteins | sample Lox_Sample_45_FD_206712 | JGI IMG/M metagenome (GOLD analysis project Ga0335085, IMG submission 206712) | Soil microbial communities from Loxahatchee National Wildlife Refuge, Florida, United States - Lox_Sample_4.5 | ecosystem: Environmental > Terrestrial > Soil > Wetlands | place: USA...
GTGCCCGGACGAAGCGTGGCGCGACCCGTCGCGTCCATGCCCGGGGTGGCGCAGCTGTCCGCCGATCGCGCGGTGGAAGAGTGCCGCGCCATCCACGATCTCGGCATTCCAGCCGTGATCCTGTTCGGCATCCCGGAACGCAAGGATCCGACCGGGTCGGAGGCATACAGCGACAAGGGGGTGGTTCCCCGCGCCGTGCGGGCGATCAAGGAGGGCGTGCCCGACCTCGTCGTGATCACCGACGTCTGCTTGTGCGAGTACACCGACCACGGCCACTGCGGCGTGGTGGTCGAGGGTGACGTGGACAACGACGCTACCATAGACTTGCTCGCCAAGGAGGCGCTCGCCCACGCGCGGGCGGGCGCCGATCTGGTGGCGCCGTCGGACATGATGGACGGACGCGTTGGGACCATCCGCGAGGCGCTGGACGACGAGGGCTTCGATCACATCCCGATCATGGCGTACGCGGCGAAGTTCGCTTCCGGCTTCTACGGGCCCTTCCGCGATGCGGCCGAGTCGACGCCGCAATTCGGCGACCGGCGCACGTATCAGATGGATCCGCCGAACGCCGACGAGGCGTTGCGCGAGGTCGAGCTCGACATCAACGAGGGCGCCGACATCGTCATGGTGAAGCCGGCGCTTCCGTACCTCGACATCGTGTGGCGGGTGAAGGAGCGTTACGGTTATCCGGTCGCGGCCTACCACGTCAGCGGGGAGTACGCGATGATCAAGGCCGCCGCGCAGCAGGGATGGCTCGAGGAGGAACGGGTCATGATGGAGTCCCTGATCGCGATCCGCCGCGCCGGCGCCGATCTGATCCTGACCTACTTCGCCAAGGACGCCGCCCGCGTGCTCGCGCGTCGGTGACGGTGCCGATCCTCGCTCCCTTCTCCGTCTCTCGTCGGCGGAGCCCGCGACCGTCCGGGGAACAACGAGTCGGGGTATTCTGCACTGGGGAGCCGGGCCTCCGTTTGACCTGAGCGCGGCGTCATAGTAGCTCACGGCGCGCGAAACGTGGTGGTTCAGAGCCCTTCCCGTGCGTCAATGATGTCCGGCCCGCCGGTGGGCCGCGGTGCCCTTGTGGTGCTGGGCCTGCTAGCTGGTATCGGGCTGGGTCCTCTTCCGCGTGCGGTGGCGGACCCTGCGTGCCTCTCGGACGGGGACTGCGGACAGTTCCAGGCATGCGTCGCCAAGGGGTGTTGCACGCCGAGCGACTTCGACAATCGCTGCGGCAGCGACTGTGGCGTCCCATGTCCGGACACCAGTGTCTGCGGCGGCAACGCCGACTGCCGGAGCAGCGCATGCTCCAACGGAATGTGCTGTGGCCCGGGCTGCGGAGGGGCCTGCGGGCACCGCTGCGTGGATGGCGACGGGTGCACGAGCGGCGAGGACTGCGAGCACCTCACGTGCGTCAAACAGAGATGTTGTACGCCGAGCGACTTCATCAATCGGTGCGGGGGCGCCTGTGGTGTCAAGTGCCCTGATGGCGGCGCCTGCGGCGGTAACGCCGACTGCACGAGCGGATACTGCCACGACCGGACGTGCGCCGCCGGCGGCCGACCCTGAGATGCCAAACGAACGCTCACCGCTGCTGTTGCGCCACGACACGGGGAAGGGCGGTCGACTGACGCTCGTGCTGCTCTTGGCACTGGCGGCGTGTCCGCTGGCCACGGCGACGGGTTGCGGCGATGGCCACGAAGGGGGCGCGGTGACGACGGCCGAGCCTCGGACCATCAACGGGCAGGGAAACAACTTGAGCCATCCACTATGGGGCGCGGCCGGGACGCCTCTGCGGCGCATGGCGCCGGTCGCGTACGCCGACGGCGTCTCGGCGCCGGCCGGGCCGGAGCGTCCGAGCGCGCGCGCGATCAGCAATGCGATCATGGCGCAAGCTGAGCCGATCCCGAGCCGCGCCGGGTTGAGCGGCTTCGTCTTCCAGTGGGGACAGTTCGTCGATCACGATCTCGACCTCACGGCGCTCGGTTCGCCACCGGAGGAGTTCGACATCGTCGTTCCGAGCGGCGATCCGACTTTTGACCCCGCCGGCACCGGCGAGGCGATCATTCCGTTTCTGCGCTCCAACTACGATGCGGCCACCGGGACGGGGACGGACAATCCGCGCCAGCAGATCGACGACATCACGTCGTTCCTCGACGGCTCCGGTGTCTACGGCTCGTCGGATCAACGCGCCCAGGCGCTGCGCACGCTGAACGGCGGACGCCTGCAGACCAGCGTGGGCGATCTGCTGCCGCTCAATACGGTCGGGCTGCCCAACGTCGACAACGGGGCCCCGCACCCGGAACAGTACTACGTGGCCGGCGACCTCCGCGCCAACGAGCAGCCGGGGCTGACCGCCCTGCACACGCTGTTCGTGCGCGAGCACAACCGCTGGTGCGACGTGCTCGCCGAGGAACATCCCGCGTGGAGCGACGAGCAGCTCTACCAGGAAGCGCGCCGGCGCGTCTCCGCGCTCATCCAGATCATCACGTTCAAGGAATTTCTACCCGCGCTCCTCGGTCCGCTCGCCCCGTCGGTCGAGGGTCCGTACCAGCCTGACGTCGATGCGACGATCGCCAACGAGTTCTCCGCGGCGTTGTACCGGGTCGGGCACACGATGCTGCCACCCGACTTGCTGCGTATCGAGGACGACGGAGTGTCCGCGCCGGAGGGACCATTGCCGTTGGCCGAGGCTTTCTTCTTGCCGTCGAACCTCGCCTCGCCCGGTGAGCTCGAGCGCATCTTGAGGGGGTTGGCGACGCTGACGCAGCAGGAGATCGACAGCAAGGTCGTCGACGGCGTGCGGAACTTTCTCATCGGCGATCCGGTCAGCGGCGTGCTGCTCGACCTGGCCTCGCTCAATGTTCAGCGCGGTCGTGATCATGGGCTGCCGACCTACAATCAGATGCGCGCCACGTTGGGTGTGGGCGCCAAGGCGTCGTTCGCCGACGTCAGCACCGATCCCGACGTCGACCGGGCGCTCGCCTCGGTGTACAAGAGCATCGATGACGTTGACCTGTTCGTCGGCGCGATCAGCGAGGACCATGCCCCGGGGGCGCAGGTGGGTGAGCTGGTCGCCACCGTGCTGCGCGATCAGTTCGAGCGGCTCCGCGATGGCGACCGTTTCTGGTACCGGAGAGATGCCGCGTTCTCCGCGAGCGAGCTGACGGAGCTGGAGGCGACGCGGCTGAGCGATGTGATCCGGCGCAACACGACGATCACGAACCTGCAGGACAACGTCTTCCTGGCGAGTCAGTAGAAAGAACGGCGTCGATCCGCATCTGTTCCACCCGTGTCCGTATGGCGCAGCACAGCCTGCGTCTCGAGGCCGGTCGGCCGCGGATCCCGCGACTCGGACCATCAGCTCCGTCCCCGCCCCGATGACCAGGATGTCCTGCGTGCTCGCCAGTCGGACGGTGCATGGCCCCCTCCTCCCTTGGTCGGTATTCTCGCGCGCCATTGACTGGTCGGCATTCCCCGGGTTTGATATACACTGGCAAATTTTGCCGGGCTGAGGGGGCTACGGAGAGCGCCGCAGCCAGGCAGGAAGGAGGCAGCGTGGCGCGTGATGACCTGATTCAGATCGAAGGGACCGTGAAGGAAGTCATGGCCGGCGGACAGTTCCGCGTCGAGTCCGAGAAGGGCCAGCAGTTCGTCGCCAAGATCAGCGGCCGAATGCGTCGCTACCACATCAAAGTCATTCCCGGCGACCGCGTAACCGTCGCCGTCTCGCCGTACGACCCGACACACGGGTTGATCGTGTACCGCAATACGTAGAGTCGAGAGTCTAGAGTCAAGAGTCGAGAGCCGAGAACCTCCGCTCCGAACTCCTCGTCCGCTCTCGACTCTAGACTCTCGACTTCCGCCGGCGCCGCACCGCCCAGAGCGCCACGGCTGGTGCCATCAGCGACAACCCTTCGAAGACGTTGTCGGCCCGCTGGGCGGGGTCGATCTCGCAGGAGCAGCCACCACCACCGCCTCCGCTCTTCTGCGGCGGTGTGGGGGTTGGCGTCGCGCCGACGCAAACACCATCGACGCAGGTGCCGCCGTTGGGGCAGTCGGAGTTGCTCCGGCACGGTAAGCACTTGCCGTCGATGCAGACGAGATCGTCGGGGCAGTTCTGGGTGGTTTCGCACGGAGGTGGCGGGACGCACATGTTGTTGATGCAGACGAGGTCATCCGGACACTCGCCCTGCGTATCGCAGTGAATAGGGGTGCTCGTCGGCGTGGCCGTGGAAAGCCCGGCCACGGTGAATGTCGGTGTCGACGGCCGGGTCCCGGTGGCGGTCGGTGTCGAGACGGTGGGCGTTGACGTATTGGTGCCGGTCGGCGTCGCGGTCGGGCTCGGAGTCGGAGTGACGATTGGCGTGGAAGTCGAGGTGTTGGTCGGCGGGAGGGTGGCGGTTGGCGTGACCTCGGTCACCGTCGCGGTCGCCGTCGCGGCCCCGGGGGGGCAGGGCGGCATCAGCGGATTGCAGGCGAGGAAGACGTCGAAGGTGCCGTTCTCGTCGGTGTTCGGCGCCAGCTTCGTCGACGCATCGGAGAAGCCGATCCACTGCCCCTCGGGGCTCACGCTCGGCGGTTCGATGCTGACTTCGCCGTCGGAGAGGCCGTTCATCTCGACGCTGATGCGGGCGATCTTCTCATTGGCACGATCACGAACGAAGACGTCGCTGACGTGATTGCCGTCGTTCGGGTCGAAGAAGTCGTCGAAGTTGGGGAAGGCGACGAAGTTGCCACTCGCGTCGATGCCCGGGAACTCGCTGTTTTCCTTGCTCTGCACGTTCTCGTTGGAGATGCTGACGATCTCGGTGCGGCTGTTCTCGCCTGCGCGGATGCGGACGAACACATCGGTGGCGCCGTTGGTGTCCGGCACGCCGAGGTTCGTGAGGTTGGTCGCGTCGGACTTGAATGCGATCACCCCCCCGTCCCCGTCCGCCGCCGGACCGAACGAGCTCCGGTTGCCCGGTGTGCCGGCGTTGTTCAGGCTGACGAGCTCGGTGGTCCCCTCGTCGAGGAGGCGGACGTATACCTGCTGCGGGCCGGTGAGCGGGGACGCCAGCAGATTGGTGGCTGTCGACGAGAAGGCGACGACGCGGCCGTCACCGCTGATCGAAGGCGTCTTGCTGTCGCCGTCGGTGTCGCCACCGTCGAAGGCGATGCTCACCAGGTGTATATCACCCGAGTCGCGGTCCCAGATGTAGATGTTGGTCTTGCTCGGTGTGACGCCGGCCACGAGATTCGTGGCCGCAGACTGGAAGGCGACGAAGCGACCATCGAAGCTTATGCTCGGGTTGCTGCTCGGCCCGTCGGCGCCACCGCCTCCGGCGGCGAGACTGATCAGCTGGGTGACGCCCGCACCGCGGTCGCGGACGAAGATGTCTTCGATGTGTCCGTTGGGATCGTCGTCGACCAGGTTGGTCGCGGCGGAAGAGAAGGCAACGAAGTTGCCATCGGCGCTGATGGCGGGCGCGGCGATGCCGTTCGGGCTGTTTCCATTGCCGGCCTTGCCGTCGGTGCCGACACTGATCAATTCGGTCACGCCGATCTGGACATTGCGCACGTACACGTTGCGGAGGCCGTTGGTCGCCGGTGCCGGCGACTGAAGCAGATCGGTTGCCGACGACCAGAAGGCGACGAACAACCCATCGTGGCTCACGGACGGCCCTTGGCTGGGGCCGTCCCCGGCGGCGCCGCGGGTGTTCACGCTGATCAGGCCGATCACCGGCTGCTCCGCGGCGACGCGCCCGGGAAGGACCAGCGCGGCTACGGCAAATGCCAAAACGAACCCAACCGCGGGCGCCACAAGCTTCCTCATTCAGTCCTCCCCGAAGGCCGTCGCGAGTTTCCTTAAACTGGGAGACGAAAGTCAAGCCAAAGGGCTGCCGAAGTCTATCCCGCGAGGCGCTCTTTCAACAGCTCGTTTACTTTCTGTGGATTGGCCTTGCCGCCGGTGGCCTTCATGACCTGGCCGACGAAGAAACCCAGGAGCTGGGTCTTGCCGCCGCGGTACTGGGCGACCCGGTCGCCGTTGGCCTCCAGGATGCCGTCGATCGCCGCGAGGATCGCGGCGTCGTCGGACACTTGGGTCAAGCCCTGGTCGACGACGATCCGGCGTGGATCGGCTCCGGTTCGGGCCATCTCCTCGAACACGGACTTGGCGATCTTGCCGCTGATCTGCCCGCCGTCGATCAGCTCGACGAGCGCGGCGAGATACGCCGGTGCGACGGGCCACTCGCGGATCACCAGCGCATCGTCCAGATGGCGATCCTTGATGAGGCGCAGCAGCTCGCCCATGACCCAGTTGCTGATTGCCTTCGGGTTGGCATGCGCGCGGACCGCTGCCTCGTAGTAGTCGGCGACGTCTTTGCGTGCCGTCAGGACCTCGGCGTCATACGCCGGCAAGCCGTACTCGCGCTCGAAGCGCTCGGCCCGCGCGGCCGGCAGCTCGGGGAGGCCCGCGCGCACGCGCTCGACCCAGTCGTCGCCCACCGTCAGCGGCAGCAAGTCCGGCTCGGGGAAGTAGCGATAGTCGTCGGCTTGCTCCTTGATCCGCATGGAGCGGGTGAGCTCGCGGTCGGGATCCCAGTGGCGCGTCTCCTGGACGAGTCGCCCGCCTTCATCGAGCACCCGCGCCTGGCGCCCGATCTCGTAGGCGATCGCCTTCTCCACCGCGCGGAAGGAGTTCATGTTCTTGATCTCCACCTTCGTACCCAGGGCGGTGGAGCCGCGCGGACGGATGGAGACGTTGGCGTCGCAGCGGAAGCTCCCCTCCTCCATGTTGCCGTCGCAGATTTCGAGGTAACGGAGGACGCTGCGCAGCTGGCGCAAGTAGGCACCGGCCTCGTCGGCCGAACGCAGGTCGGGCTCGCTGACGATCTCGAGCAACGGCACCCCCGAACGGTTGAAGTCGACCAGGCTCGCGTCCCCATGGGCGTCGTGGATGTTCTTGCCGGTGTCTTCCTCCATGTGGATGCGGGTGAGACGCACGCGCTTGCGCTCGCCGTTTCCGCTCGGAATCTCGATCGCGCCGCCGCTGCAGATGGGCAGCTCGTACTGCGAGATCTGATAGCCCTTGGGGAGATCGGGATAGAAATAGTTCTTTCGCGCCCAGCGGCTGGATCGGGCGATGGTGCAGCTCGTCGCCAGACCGGCGGTGATTGCCAGCTCCACGACCCGGCGGTTCAGCACCGGCAGGACGCCGGGCATCCCAAGACAGACGGGGCAGGTGTGTTCGTTCGGCGGCGCGCCGAACTTGGCCGAGCAGCCGCAGAAGAGCTTCGACTCGGTGAGCAGCTCGGCGTGGACCTCGAGACCGATGACGGCCTCGTAGCGCTCGTTCGCGGCCATCGCTCCGCTCACAGCGGCGGCACCCGGCGGTGCCAGTCGGTGGCGCGCTCGTAGGCGTGTCCGGCGCGCAGGACGGCTTCCTCGTCGAACGGACGCCCGACTATCTGCAGGCCAATCGGGAGGCCGCGGCGGTCGAAGCCGCAGGGCAGTGACAATCCCGGCAAGCCGGCGAGGTTCACCGAGACGGTGAAGATGTCGGCGAGGTACATCTGCAGCGGGTCGCTCGTCTTCTCGCCGATGCCGAACGCCGTCGTCGGTGCGGTCGGCGTCACCACCACGTGGCAACGCTCGAAGACCTTGGCGAAATCATTGCGGATGAGCGTGCGCACCTTCTGCGCCTTCAGGTAGTACGCATCATAGTATCCTTTCGATAGCGCGTAGGTGCCGAGCATGATGCGGCGCTTGACCTCGGCGCCGAATCCGAGGGCGCGGGTCGACTCGTACACGTCGCGCAGGCCGGCACCGGCGCCGCGCAGCCCGTAGCGGATGCCGTCGTAGCGTGACAGGTTCGAGCTCGCCTCGGCGGTGGCGACCAAATAGTAGGCGGGAATGGCGTACTCGGTGTGCGGCAGCGAGACCTCCTCGACCTCGGCGCCGAGCTGCCGCATCGCCTGGGTCGCGGCGCGGACGGCCTGCTCGACCTCCGGCTGCATGCCTTCGACGAAATACTCGCGCGGCAAGGCGATGCGTAGCCCCTCGAGGTCGTCTCGCAATGCGGCGCGGAAGTCTGGCACCGGGCGCGGCACGGAGGTCGAGTCGCGCGGATCGTGGCCCGCGATCGCACCAAGGAGATGGGCGCAGTCGGCGACCGTCTTGCCGAGCGGCCCGACCTGATCGAGCGATGAGGCGTAGGCGATGACACCGTAGCGGCTGACGCGGCCGTAGGTCGGCTTGATGCCGGCGACGCCACAGCACGCGGCCGGCTGGCGGATGGAGCCGCCGGTATCCGTACCCAGGGCCGCGAAGCATTGCCCTGCGGCGACGGCGGCCGCGGAGCCTCCCGACGAGCCGCCCGGAACACGTGAGCAGTCCCACGGGTTGCGGGTGATCGCGAAGGCGGAGTTCTCGGTCGATGAGCCCATGGCGAACTCGTCGCAGTTCGCTTTACCGACGAACACCGCGCCGGCCTCGCGCAGGCGCTGGGTTACCGTCGCGTCGAACGCGGGAACGAAGTTACCGAGGATCTTCGATGCCGCCGTCGTGCGAATGTCGCGCGTGACGATGACGTCCTTGATGGCGATCGGGATGCCGCACAGGGCCGACGTTTCACCGCGCGCCAGCCGCTCGTCCGCCGCCCGCGCCTGCTCGAGCGCCTGTTCTGCCGAGATCGTGATGAACGACCGTAGCGCGGGCTCGGTCGCCTCGACGCGCGCGAGAATCGCCCGCGTCAGCTCCGCGGAAGAGACCTCTCGCCGCGCCAAGGCGGCGCGCGCCTCCTCGATGGTCAATCGGAACAGATCGGACATAGTCACTGGGCGAGCCGCGCGGCGCGCCGGCCTACTCGATGATTTTCGGGACCTTGAAGAACCGCCCGTCGCGCTCCGGGGCGTTCGCCAGCAGCGGCTCGACGGCCGGCTGATTGCGGACCACGTCGTCGCGGAACGGCGTCTCGATGTCCGTAATGTGCGCCGTCGGCTCGACCGCCGACGTGTCGAGCTGCTGCAGCCGCTCGAAGTGCGACAAGATGTGATCGAGCGTTGCGCCATACGCCGCCTCTTCCTCCGGCGTCAGCGCCAGACGCGCCAGAAACGCAATGTGGCGCACGTCGGCGACGCTCAGGGACATGAGCGGCAGTTAACATAGCGGGGAGGGGGGTTCAACGTGAGGGAGTCGACAGTTCACAGTCCACAGTCGACCGTTCATGCGGTCCCGTTCGCGGCAAAGACTGGCCTAATCCCCGCGATCAGGCGATTTCATTGCCGGTCGAGGCGACCCGATGACCGGTTCGCGCTAGGGCGGTTGATAGCGATGGCCGGCGTGCTTGCGGAATCGTCGAGCGAAGCAGGTGCGGCGTGAAGCCTGGGGACGCCACCCTGATTTTCGACGGTGCATGTGCGTTCTGCCGCCGCTGGATCGAGCGCGTGCATCGCTGGGACCGACACGCACGGCTGAAGTTCCTTCCCTATCAAACCGCGGATCTGGAAGCCCGGTTTTTCAGCGTGTCGCGTACCGCATGTATGCAGCGAATGCACCTCGTCGCTGCGGACGGCCGCGTCTTCGCCGGCGCGGCGGCCGGGCGTGAGGTCCTTCGCCGCCTTCCCGGTGGCTGGCTCTGGTCGGCACCATTTCGGTTGCCGGGCGGCCTGTGGGTGGCCGATCGGGTCTACGAATGGATTACGCATCGGTGGGGGCCTCTGCGTCGGCGCGGCGATGCGTTCGTCATCGCCGGTTCGGCCACCGCGCGCGCCGCGCGCGCCGGCGCGCTGACCTCGGTGCTCTCCATCCGCTATCTCTGGGCGCGGCTCCGCCGACTGATGGCCCGACACGAGAAGCGCGATGCGCTCATGGATGCGTATCACGTGCGCAGCGCCGAGCAGGTCGTCGAGCTGATGGGCAATATGAAGGGGCTCATGATGAAGCTCGGGCAGATCATCAGCTTCATCAGCGACGACGTTCCCGAGCAGTATCGTACGGTCCTCGGCCAGCTGCAGAAGCAGTCACCGCCGATGAGCTTCGAGCTGGCGCGCGACGTCGTCGAAGCCGAGCTGCGAGCGCCGCTCGCTCGCCTCTTTCGCCGCTTCGACCCCGAGCCGATCGCCGCAGCGAGCATCGGCCAGGTCCACCGGGCGCGTCTGGCGTCGGGGGAGGAGGTGGCGGTGAAAGTGCAGTATCCCGGCGTCGACGCCGCCATTCGCGCCGATCTCTCCGGCATGGCTGTGGTCAACAGCGTCCTTGGCATGCTCAGCCCCGGACTCGATCCGAAACCGCTGGCGGCGGAATTGCGCGCGCGTATCAGCGAGGAGCTCGACTACGAGCGCGAGGCGCGCAACCAGCGGCTGTTCGCCGAACTGTACGACGGCCATCCGTTCATTCGCATCCCCCCCGTGTTCCCCACTTTTTCGACCGCTCGTGTGTTGACGTGCACGTGGGCGGACGGTCACGATTTCGCCTGGCTGCTCGCGCAACCGCCGTCGTACCAGCAGCGGGCAGCCGAGATTCTCTTCCGCTTCGTCTTCGGTTCGATCTTCCGCTTCGGCGTCTTCAACGCCGACCCGCATCCGGGAAACTACGCATTCAACGAGGATGGGACCGTCACCTTCCTCGATTTCGGCTGCGTCAAGTATTTCCCGTCGCGCATGATCACGGACTGGATGGCGATCATTCGCTCGCACCTGCGTGGCGACCGGGGTGAGTTTCGCGAGCTCGCGATCCGCCTCGGATTCCTGCGGCCGGACTCCGATCTCTCGCTGGACGCATATTACGAGTCGCTCGGCTACTTCTATGCGCCGTTCGCGCGCGATGAGTGCTTCACGTTCACACCCGAGTACAACGCGCAGTCGCTCACCGTGATGTTCGACCGCCGTCATGCCGTCTACGGCGAAGTGCAGCGGAAGCTCAATCTGCCTCCCGACTTCGTGTTTGTGAACCGCCTGCAGTGGGGGCTCAATTCGATCCTCTCGCAGCTGCGCGCCACCGCCAACTGGCACCGTATCCTGCGCGAGTACCTCCACGGTGATTCACCGTCGACCGAGCTCGGAGAACGAGCGGCGGCCTTCCGAGCCGAATGGAGGGCCGCGCGGGGGATCGCCGACGGCTTCCGCGTGTGGGGAGACGACGGCACGCTGCGCTGGGGGCCCGTGGATCGTTAGGCGGCGGCCGCAAATCGTCGACAGTCGACAGTTCACAGTCGACAGTTGACAGTCAGAATCGGATCCGACTGTCGACTGTGAACTGTCGACTCTTGAAATGCCCGCTTCGGTGCGCCAAGAAGACGCCGTGCCTCGCTGGCGCCAGCTGCTCGGTGCCGGGGGCGAGCGCGCGGCGGAGAAGTTTCTCCGCGGCCGCCGATACAGGATCCTGGCGCGCAACTACCGGTGCCCGCGGGGCGAAGTGGACCTGGTTGCGCTCGATGGTCCGGTGGTCGTCTTCGTCGAGGTGAAGACGCGCCGGGGATCGTGGTTCGGGAGCCCGTACGACGCGGTGGACGCCCGCAAGCGTGAGCAGATCGTTCGTGCCGCCGAACACTACGTGCTGCGCCATCGTCTCCACGATCGTCAGATCCGCTTCGACGTCATCGCCGTGTGGTGGAACGACGGCGAAGCAACGTGCGAGCTGATCCAAGATGCCTTCGAGGCCGACGAGACATGAATCGGCCGTCATCCGTGTCGCCGGGTAGGGCCTGGAGCACGCTGCGGCTTCGTGCTAACCGCTGAGCCGTGCTCGACATTCGCCTGATCCGCGAACGCCCCGACTTCGTGAAGAGCGAGCTGGCCAAGGTCGGGGTGGCGCCCGAACAGGTGGACGCCGTGCTCGCCGCCGACGCCGAGCGCCGCCGCCTGATCACGGAGGTCGAGCAGTTGCGCGCCGAGCGCAGCGAGACGTCCAAGAGGATCGCGATCCAGGCGCCCGAGGCACGGGCGCAGATGGTGGCCGAGATGCGCGCCCTCGGCGATCGAATCGCCGGGCTCGAGCGCGCGCTGGCCGCCGCCGAAAGCGCCTTCGAGACGCAGATGCTTGAGCTGCCGAATCTGCCGCATCCGGCCGTGCCGGTGGGTGCAGACGAACGCGCGAATGTCGTGGTCCGGGTGGTCGGCGACCAGCCGCGCTTCGACTTCACGCCCCGTCCGCACTGGGAGATCGGCGAGGCGCTGGGCATCATCGACTTTGCCCGCGGAGTGAAGATTTCCGGATCGCGCTTCTACGTGCTCAACGGCCTGGGCGCGAAGTTACAGCGGGCGCTGATCACCTGGATGATCGACGTGCACGTCGAGCAGCACGGCTACACCGAGGTCTACCCGCCGGCCATGGTCAAGCGCGAGTGCCTCGTCGGCACCGGCAACCTGCCCAAGTTCGGCGACAACCTGTACCACGATGCCGAGGACGACTACTGGTGGATTCCCACCGCCGAGGCGCCGGTCACCAATCTCTATCGCGACGAGATTCTCGAGGCCGGCGCGCTCCCCATCTACCACGTCGCCTACACGCCCTGCTTTCGCCGCGAGCGCATGTCGGCGGGGCGCGACGTGCGCGGAATCAAGCGCGGGCATCAGTTCGACAAGGTCGAGATGGTGAAGTTCGTCCGCCCGGACACGTCGGACGACGAGCTCACCAGGCTGGTGGACAATGCCGAGGACATCTGCCGCGGCCTGGGTATCCGCCACCGCGTGGTGCAGATGTGCACCGGCGACCTCAGCTTCGTCGCGGCGATGAAGTATGACGTCGAGATGTGGGCGCCGGGCTGCGAGGAGTGGCTGGAGGTGAGCTCGTGCTCGAACTTTCGCGACTTCCAGGCGCGCCGCGCCACCATTCGTTATCGGCCGGCGCCGCGGGAGAGACCAGACCTGGTTCACACCCTCAATGGATCGGGTCTCGCGCTGCCGCGCACCATGATTGCCGTGCTCGAGACGTATCAGCAAGCCGACGGGAGCGTGCGCATTCCCGCGGTGCTGCAACCGTATATGGGCGGCATCGACCGCATCCCTGCGCGGACGTAAGCAATACTTGTGCTGCGAATAAGCTGGGCTTGGCCTACACGTGCCAGAGGTGCATGACCCGACGGCGGCCCGACGCACGGTGGGGTAGTGACCGACGGACGCCTTTGTGTTACGTTCCACCCATTCTCGGATGACCTCTGTTGAAAGTGTGAGATCGAGTGCTCCGCTCGCGGGAGGACTGCAGGGGATCGGCCCGGGAACCGGACTGGCAAGCGCGCCCAGGGATGTGCTGAAGCAGTCCGCATGATGGTTTGTGACGAGGCTGATAGATTTCCTCTCCATTCGGGGGAGTGTTGGGGTGAGGGCTCGAACGGAAGAGCCCGCTCGTCACCGGCCCGGGGTGTGCGCACGTGCATGCTCGTGAGGGAGGGGTAATGGCCGAAACGGCGTTCGATCCGACCAGCGAAGCCCGTCTCCGACCGGTCAAACGGGTGGAGGCGGCGCGGCCGCAGACCAAGTGGGCGCAGCTTGCCGAGGTGCTCGAGCGGCACCGGGGTGGGCGGCTCCTGATCTTGCTGTGCGGGTATCCGGATCCGGACAACATCGGCGCCGGCTTGACGTTGCAGCACCTCGCCCAGGCGGCCGGAATCGAATCCATGCTCCTGACGTTCCACGAGGTGAGCCATCAGGAGAACCGGGCGATGGTGAATCGCCTCACGGTCGACCTCAGGCTGTACGACGAGCGGTGTGATCTGGAGGCGTACGGTCTGTATGCATTCGTCGATACGCAGAAGATGGACACGCCGATCCAGGAACAGCTGCGGCGCAAGACATTCCTGGCCTTCGTCGATCACCACAAGAAGCTCGGCGAGGTGCCCGCCGAGTTCGTCGATATCCGAGAGGAGTCGGGATCCACCTGCGCGATCTTCGCCGACTATCTGCGCGAGGCATATCCCGATGGGTTGAATGCTGACGACCCCGACCATGTGCGCCTAGCGACTGCCCTCATGCACGGCATTCGTTCCGATACGCGCGCGCTCATCGAAGGGTCACGGTTGGATTTCGAGGGAGCCGCCTATCTGACGGAGGCTGTGGACCAGACCCTGCTGCGCAAGATCTCGGCCCAGTCCCTCAGCCCGGCGGTGATGGACATGATCCAGTCGGCGCTGGACCGAAAACGCATCTACGACAATTTCCTCCTTAGTGACGTCGGCTTCGTCCGCAAGGAGAACCGCGACGGCATCCCGCAAACGGCGGATTTCCTGCTCACCCGCGAGGGCATCGACACGGTGCTCGTGTTCGGCGTCGTCGATGGCAAGACCGTAGACGGCTCGTTGCGCACGCGCAACGACACCATCAATCCCGACACCTTCCTCAAGAAGGCGTTCGGCATCGACGATGACCGCGGCACGTATTATGGGGGCGGTAACATCCGCGACAAAGGCGGCTTCCAGATTCCCATCGGTTTCCTCGCGCAACACAAGGATCGGGACCAGCTCTACCGGCTCGCCTGCGAAGTGGTTCAGGAGAAGTTCCTCGAGGCCATCGGGCTCGAGCCGGACAACGACTAGCCTGATCTGACGAGAGAATCTCACCACGGACGCGCGGAGACACAGCGCGTTGGTAGGTGAGAAAGTCGCCGGTCGCTCATGCTGGAACGTCATTGTTCATGAGATTCCCGGAGCCTCCTGAGGCAGAAATCCCACTTGTCTCTGTGTCGCCTCCGTGGTGAAGGTCTGCTCCGATCCGCTGGACGCGGTTCGGGGGGAGATATCAACGAGCGGCGAGCCCCGAGTCTCGAGCCGCGAGTCTCAGTCCGCGCGGCGTCGCCAGGCGTTCGACCCCACCCAGAACGGCGTCGGCTGCGACCGCGAGCGCGGCGGCAGGGAGCGCGCCGCTCAGGACGAGGTTGGTGTTGGTGGTGGTGAGCCCGGTGACGATCGGATCGCCGAGCCCACCGGCGCCGATGAATGCGGCCAGGGTCGCCGTGCCAATGCTGATCACGGTCGCCGTTCGGATGCCCGCGAGCATCACCGGCGCGGCGAGCGGTAGCTCCACCTGCCAGAGGCGTTGCCATGGCCGCATGCCGAGGCCGATGGCGACTTCGATCAGCTGCGGGTCGACGCCGCGGAGCCCGGCAACCGTGTTGCGCAGGATCGGCAAGAGCCCGTAGAGGAACAAGGCGGCGATTGCTGGTACCGCGCCGATGCCGAAGAGGGGGAGCATGAACGCCAGCACGCCCGCTGCGCCGAGCACCATGGGTGCAATGCGGCGCGTCCGGCTGACGGCGATGCCGAGCGGAATGCCCAGCGCGCACGCGCCGGCGACGGCGATGCCCGTAAGAACGAGGTGCTGGCCGATCAGCGTCAGGGTGATGCCGCGCCGCTGCCAGAGCAGGTCCGCGAGCGATCTCGCCCGCGGCTCGGTCGTCACCGTGCCGGATCGCAGCCCGATACGCTGGAGAAACTCGGCGGCGACCTCAGCCGGGCTCGACCCGCCCTGCTCGACGG
>Ga0335085_10008709_pt1 | contig 15448 bp, 15 predicted proteins | sample Lox_Sample_45_FD_206712 | JGI IMG/M metagenome (GOLD analysis project Ga0335085, IMG submission 206712) | Soil microbial communities from Loxahatchee National Wildlife Refuge, Florida, United States - Lox_Sample_4.5 | ecosystem: Environmental > Terrestrial > Soil > Wetlands | place: USA...
CGCGGCGATCAGCGGCCCGACGTGATGACGCCGCGCGCGGTGAGGACGACCCACTGGCCGTCTTGCCGCTTGACGCCTTCGACGCGGCCGAGGCCCGGCAGCACGCTGCCGGCGCCGATCTCGAATAGGCCGCCGTTGCGGTTTTCGACGAGCGCCCGGTCGCCGTGCACGTCCTGCACAATCCAATCGGCGACGATACGATCGGTTATCTTCGGCTCCGCCGGCGAGGCGCTGCTCGGGATCGAGCTGGTGGTCTCCGGCAACGCGTTGATTCTGGCGAGCCGATCGACCGTGTCGGCAATATGAGTGAGCTGCGTCGACGGATTGGCGGCGGCGCGTTCGACCTTATCGAGCCGGTCGGCGAGGGCCGCAAACTGTGTATTGGCATTGCGCACGGAGCCATCGAGACTCGACTTCAGCGCGGTGAGCTCGGCGACTTGCGATTTCAGCGCGCGCAGAATGACACTCGCGTCGGCGATATCCGTGGCGGGCGCGCTCTCGGGCACCAGCCGCCCCAGTCCCGACGCGGTCAGCGCGCCGACAAACGAGCCGAGCGCCGCGGCAACAGCGATGGTCGCCGCCAGCAGCGCGAAACGCCGCGAGCGCGGGCCGGCCGCGGCAGTTTCGCTCGAAGTATGTTCTCTGGATTGACCCGGCGCCGTCTCGTCTGTCGACGCTGCATCGGCCTCGTCGGCACCGAGCGCAGACGTCTCCTCCTCGAGGCCAGCGCCCGTAAAAAGCTTCGGCGACCAAACCACCGGGAGATTGCTTTCGGCCGCCTTGCCTTCGGTCCTCTTGTCGGCGCCGTCGCCTGAATCGGGGCCCTTGGCCGAGCTCTCGTCCATATCCGGATCCTCCGCTTTGCGGCTGATCCGTCGTTAACGAATTATGGTTAGCAATTGGTTACTGCGGCCCCTGGCCGAGGCTTGGCGCCCTAATCCAGCAAGCCGTTTTCGGCAGCGAGATCTTTCAGCGACGTTTCCGGGCGCGCGCCGAGATGCTGAATCACCTCGGCGGCGGCAAGCGCGCCGAGACGGCCGCAGGTCCGATCGTCGGCGCCGCGCGCCAAGCCGGAAAGAAAGCCGGCAGCGAACAGATCGCCGGCGCCCGTGGTGTCGACCACGCGGTCGACCGGAAACGCCGGCACCGCCTCGGTGCCGTCGGGACCGACCACGAGGCAGCCCTTTTCGCTGCGCGTGACCACCGCGGTGTCGATGTCGTTGTGCAGCGCCGCGATCGCGGTGTCGAAGTCCGCGGTCTGATAGAGGGCGATCAGCTCCGCCTCGTTGGCGAAGATCAGATCGACGGTGCCCGAGCGCATCAGGTGCAGGAACTCGTCGCGCCAGCGGTCGACGCAGAACGCATCCGACAGCGACAGCGCCACCTTGCGATCGGACTGGTGCGCGATCTTGGCCGCCTTGAGGAACGCATCCTTGGCGTCCTTCGGATCCCACAAATAGCCTTCGAGATAAATGATGGCGCTCGCCGCGATCATGCCTTCGTCGATATCGGCTGGGCGCAAATCCTGCGCGGCGCCGAGGAAGGTATTCATGGTGCGCTCGCCGTCGGGCGTCACCAGCACGTAGCAGCGGCCGGTCGCGGCGCCGGCGGCAGCCGGCGGCGTCGCGAAGGTCACGCCGGCGGCGCGGATGTCGTGGCTGAAGGCGCGGCCGAGCCCGTCGTCCTTGACCTTGCCGACAAAGGCGCCGCGCCTGCCGAGGCCTGCCAGCCCGACGATGGTGTTGGCCGCCGAGCCCCCCGATATCTCGACCGCCGGCCCCATGGCGGCGTAGATCGCATGCGCCCGCGCCTCGTCGATCAGGGCCATGGTGCCCTTGTTCATGCCCTGCTTGAGCAAAAAGTCTTCCTCGGCGCGGGCGATGACGTCGACAATCGCGTTGCCGATGCCGAGAACGTCGTAGCGGGCTGTGGCCATGGATCACTCGCGTTGAGAAAAACCGCCGCGGAAGGCGGCGCACTATAGCGGCCGGCCCTTGCGGGGCAAGGCGGCGCCATGGCAATTGACGCAGGTTCACGCGGAGACCGCGCATGTCAGTTAAAGAATTGGCGTTTCAGGAATTGGTGTTTTCCGGGGTGCAGCCGACCGGCAACCTGCATCTCGGCAATTATCTCGGCGCGATCAAGCGCTTCGTCGAATTGCAGGACCGCTACGACTGCATCTACTGCGTCGTCGACATGCATGCGATCACGGTGTGGCAGGAGCCCAGCGAGCTGCACAAGACGATCCGCGAGGTCACCGCGGCGTTCATCGCCTGTGGGATCGATCCCAAGAAGCACATCGTGTTCAACCAGAGCCAGGTGGCGGAGCACGCCGAACTGGCCTGGGTGTTCAACTGCGTCGCCCGGCTGGGCTGGCTCAACCGCATGACCCAGTTCAAGGAGAAGGCCGGCAAGGATCGCGAGAACGCTTCGGTGGGCCTCTACGCCTATCCGACGCTGATGGCGGCCGACATTCTGGTCTATCGCGCCACCCACGTGCCGGTCGGCGAGGACCAGAAGCAGCACCTCGAACTGTCGCGCGACATCGCGCAGAAATTCAACAATGACTTTGCCGAGTCGATCCGGGCCAAGGACTACGGCAACGCGTTCTTCCCGCTGCCCGAGCCGTTGATCACCGGCGAGGCGACGCGGGTGATGTCGCTGCGCGACGGCACCAAGAAAATGTCCAAGTCGGATCCGTCCGACCAGTCCCGCATCAATCTCACCGACGACGCCAACACCATCGCGCTAAAGGTCCGCCGCGCCAAGACCGACCCGGAGCCGCTGCCGAGCGAGGAAAAGGGCTTGGAGAAACGCCCGGAGGCCGACAATCTGGTCGGCATCTATGCGGCGCTCGAAGGCACCACGCGCGCCGGCGTGCTCAACCAGTTCGGCAATGCGCAGTTCTCGACCTTCAAGAATGCGCTGACCGAGCTTGCGGTGGCGAAGCTCTCGCCCATTGCTGCCGAGATGAAGCGGCTGACGGACGATCCTGCCGCCATCGACGCCATCCTCGCCGACGGCTCGGCACGGGCGCAAAAGCTCGCCGGCGAGACCATGAAGGCAGTCAAGGATATCGTGGGGTTCGTGCGGTCCTGATGCGCGAGCACTTGAACTTCCATGACAATTCGCCACGTATTAGTATGATTGAGGCGAAGTCACAGCGCGGATCGAACCGGCGCTGCCGTGACGGAGGATGACGACGATGTTCATACAGACCGAGGCAACGCCAAACCCCGCGACCTTGAAGTTCCTGCCCGGCCGTGCGGTCCTTGAGGGCGGCACGCGCGACATGCGCGATGCCCAAGAGGCGGCACAGTCGCCGCTCGCCGAGCGGCTGTTCGGCATCGCCGGCGTCAGCGGCGTGTTCTTCGGTTCCGACTTCATCACCGTGACCAAGGATGGCGGCGAGTGGCAGCAGCTCAAGCCGATGATCCTCGGCGCCATCATGGAACATTTCATGTCCGGCGCGCCGTTGCTGAACGACGACAGCGCCGCTGCCGCCGACGGCGAGGAGTTCTTCGATGCCGCCGATGCCGAGACCGTCGCCACCATCAAGGAGCTGCTCGAAACCCGGGTCCGGCCGGCGGTCGCCAACGATGGCGGCGACATCACGTTCAAGGGCTTCAAGGACGGCGTCGTCTATCTCAACATGAAGGGCGCCTGCTCCGGCTGCCCGTCGTCAACGGCGACGCTGCGCCACGGCATCCAGAATCTGCTGCGTCATTTCATTCCCGATGTGACCGAAGTCCGGCCGATGTAATGGGCCGAACGACCGGCGGACCGCGCAGCGGTTAAGTGCGCCCATGCGCGTGCTTGCCATCGACACGGCATTGGGCGCTTGCTCGGCCGCGATCCTCGATACCGACCAGGGCGGCATCATCGCCAGCGAGAGCGTGCCCATGGTGCGCGGCCACGCCGAAGCGCTGATGCCGCTGCTCCATCGCCTCGTCCAGCAAACCGATAGCGGTTTTGCCGAGCTCGACCGGGTGGCGGTGACGACCGGCCCCGGCAGCTTCACCGGATTGCGGGTCGGCATCGCCGCGGCGCGCGGCATCGCCTTGTCGATCGACAAGCCGGCGGTGGGCCTGTCCACGCTGTCGGCTTATGCGGCGCCGCATCTCGCCGACGACGACAATGCGCCGGTGGTGGTCGCCATCGACGCCCGGCATCAGCACGTCTACCTTCAGGTGTTCGGTCCCGGCGGCCGCAGCGTCATCGACCCGAGGCTCGCGCCGTTGCGCGAGGCGGCGCGCGCCGCGGCAGCGGCTCCGGCCCGCATCGTCGGCTCGGCCGCGCAAGCGGTCGCCGCCGCATTGGCCGCGAACGATGCCGCGCCGATCCTGGTCGACGCGCGGGACGCTCCCGACATCGCGTGGGTGGCGCGCATGGGCGCCGCGCTGCCGGAGGGGCAAGCGCCGCCCAAGCCGCAATATCTGCGCGCTCCCGATGCGCAGCCGCAAAACGCCGCGCAACTGCCGCGCCGATGACGGGCTTTCTCTCGCGCCTGTTCGGCGGCTCAGCGCCCACCATCTCGGAGGCGCGGCCGAGCGACGCCGCTGCCATCGCCGCTCTGCACAAGGCGTCGTTCCAGCACGGCTGGGGCGAGGACGAAGTCTACCGGCTGCTGGTCGAAGCCAACGTCATCGCTCATCGCGCCATGAGCGGCCGAACCATGGTTGGCTTCATCCTGTCGCGCCTGGCCGCCGGCGAGGCGGAAATCCTCTCCATCGCCATTGCGCCGGCGCGCCGCGGCCGCGGCTACGCGCGGCCGCTGCTTGACCTGCATTTGCGGCGGCTCGCCGGGCTCGGCGTCCGCTCGGTTTTTCTCGAAGTCGACGAGCATAATGCCGCCGCGCGTGCGCTGTATCGCCGCGCCGGATTTTACGATGTCGGCCGGCGCCAAAGCTATTATCGGACCGGCGCATCGGCGCTGGTGCTGCGCCGCGATCTGGGCTGATTATTCCGGGCTGACCGCTGAAAGAATACGAGGCCGAATTTTTGGCCCGCAAGGGAGGGAACGTCATGAAGGCAACGCGATTGACGCGTGTCGCGCTCGCTGCCGCGCTCGCGCTTGGCATCGGCCAACATCTGGCACGCGCGCAGGACGCCAGCTACCCCAACCGGCCGATCAAAATGTTGGTCGGCTTCGGCGCCGGCGGCGGCACCGACATCGCTGCCAGGATCATGGCGCAGAAAATGTCGGAAAGCCTCGGCCAGTCGATCGTGGTGGAGAACCGCACCGGCGCCAGCGGCATGATCGCCGCCGAAGACGAAGCGAAGTCGGCGCCCGATGGCTACACGCTGATGATGGGCAGCCAGACCACCTATGCGGTAGCGCCGAACCTGTATCGCAAGGTGACCCTCAATCCGGCGAAGGATTTTGCCGGCGTCGGGCTGACCGGCGCCTCGCCGCTGGTGCTCGTGGTCAATCCGTCGTTTGCCGCCCATTCGGTCAAGGACGTCATCGCCATGGCCAAGGCCGACCCCGGCAAGATCAATTTCGGCACCGGCGGGCTTGGCACCACGCCGCATATGACGGCCGAGCTGTTCCAGCACGTCGCCGGCATCAAGATGGTGCACGTCGCCTATCGCGGCGAAGCGCCCGCCATCAACGATCTGCTCGCCGGGCAAATTCCGCTGATGTTCGCCAACCTCTCGGCGGTGATGGGCAACCTGAAGGCCGGCACATTGCGGGCGCTCGCGGTCACCAGCGCGCAACGCTCGCCGTCGGCGCCGGACATTCCTACCGTGGCGGAAGCAGCGCTGCCGGGATTCGAAGCCGAGACCTGGTGGGGCATCGTGGCGCCGGCCGGAACGCCGCACGCCATCCTGGCGAAGCTCAACGCGTCGGCACGCCAAGCGCTCGCCAGCGACGACACCAAAAAACGCTTCGCCGATCTCGGCATGAGCAACGGCAGCAGTAGCCCGGAGGAACTGGATGCCTATATCAAGTCGGAGATTGCCAAGTGGTCGAAGGTGATCAAGGACGCCAACATCCAGCCGATGGATTGAGCGATTTCTTTTTGCCGGGAATCCGGCTAAGACGACGGGGCGCGGCGCAGTAGCGCTGGAAGTAATTCAATTGCTTTTACAAAGGCTTAGGCCGATGACCGGCCCAGCAGAAGGCATGAACGGCGCGAAAAAGCTCTATATCAAATCGTTCGGCTGCCAGATGAACGTCTACGACTCGCAGCGTATGGCGGACACCTTGGCGCCGCAGGGCTATATCGAGACGGCAAGCGCCGACGACGCCGATCTGGTCATCCTCAACACCTGCCACATCCGCGAGAAAGCGGCCGAGAAAGTCTATTCCGAGCTCGGCCGGGTGCGGCGCATGAAGGACGACGCGGCGGCCGCAGGCCGACGCGTCACCGTTGCGGTCGCCGGCTGTGTGGCGCAGGCCGAGGGCGAAGAGATCATCCGCCGCGCGCCCGCCGTCGATCTCGTGGTCGGGCCGCAGAGCTATCATCGGCTGCCCGATCTGCTCGCCCGCGCCGCGCGCGGAGGCAAAGCCGTCGACACCGAATTTCCGGTCGACGACAAATTCAATCATCTCGCTGCGCCGGAGCGCGCTGCGATCCGCGGCCGCGGCGCCTCCGCCTTCGTCACCGTGCAGGAAGGCTGCGACAAGTTCTGCACCTTCTGCGTCGTGCCTTATACGCGCGGCGCCGAGATCTCGCGGCCGGTGCTCCAAATTGTTGCCGAGGTCGAGCGGCTGGCCGGCGCCGGCGTGCGCGAAGTCACGCTCATCGGCCAGAACGTCAACGCCTATCATGGCGAAGGGCCGGACACGCGGCCGTGGTCGCTGGCGCGGCTGCTCGAGCGCATCGCCGAAATCCCCGGCATCGACCGGCTGCGCTACACCACCAGCCATCCGTGCGACATGGCCGACGATCTCATCGCCGCGCACCGCGATTTGCCGCAGCTGATGCCGCAACTGCACCTGCCGGTGCAGTCCGGCTCCGACCGCGTGCTTGCCGCCATGAATCGCCGCCACAGCCGCGCCCATTATCTCGATATCGTCGCTCGCCTGCGCGAGGCGCGGCCCGATCTGGCGCTGACCTCGGACTTCATCGTCGGCTTTCCCGGCGAGACCGGAGCCGATTTTGCCGACACGCTCAGCCTGGTCGATGCGGTCGACTATGCGGGCGCGTTCTCGTTCAAATATTCGCCGCGGCCGGGCACGCCCGGGGCCGAGATGGACGATCAGGTCCCGGAAGACGTGAAAGCGGACCGCCTGCAGCGCCTGCAGCAGTCGATCGATCGCCACCAGGCGGCGTTCAATCGCGGCTGTCTTGGCCGCACCTTTGACGTTCTGTTCGAGCGTGCCGGCCGCCATCCCGGGCAACTGGTCGGCCGGTCACCCTATTTGCAGCCGGTTCAGGTCACAGCGCCGTCATCGCTGATCGGCACGGTGGCCGCGGTGACGATTACCGAGATTTCCAGCAACAGCCTGTTCGGCGCGCTGGCGCAAAGCCCGGAGCAAAAACGCGCGCCACAGCCCGTTTTGCTCAATGCAGGAGCCTGAATTTGCGAACACCTGGAACGGATGAATCGGTCATCGTCACGCCAAGCAACGCGACCCAGATCGCGCTTACCTTCGACGACAACCGCCTCGCCTCCACCTTGTTCGGGCAATACGGCCAAAACCTCGCCCTGATCGAGCGCCGCCTCGGCGTCGTCGCCAATTCGCGCGGCAATCACGTCACCATCGAAGGCACCCACGAAGCGTGCGAGCTGGCGCGCCGCGTCCTGGAAAGCCTGTACGAGCGATTGAAGCGCGGCGACGAATTGGTGCAAGGCGACGTCGATGGCGCGGTGCGGCTGGCGCTGTCGCAAGGGTCGTTGTTCGACTTCGACCCCACCGCCGCGCGGGACAGCTTCGAAGAGATCAATTTGCGCAAGCGCCGCGTCCGTGCCCGCACGCCGGCGCAAGACGCCTATGTGCGCGCGCTCAAGCGCCACCCGCTGGTGTTCTCCACCGGCCCGGCCGGCACCGGCAAGACCTGGCTCGCGGTCGCCCATTCGGTGCAACTGTTCGAGCGCAAGGAGGTCGACCGCATCGTGCTGTCGCGCCCGGCGGTCGAGGCCGGCGAGCGACTCGGCTTTCTGCCCGGCGACATGCGCGAGAAGGTCGACCCCTATCTGCGGCCGATCTACGACGCGCTCTACGATCTGATGGACGCGCGCATCGTCGAGCGCGCGCTGCAGACCGGCGAGATCGAGATCGCGCCGCTGGCCTTCATGCGCGGCCGCACGCTGTCGAACGCCGCCATCATCCTCGACGAGGCGCAGAACACCACCGCCATGCAGATGAAAATGCTGCTGACGCGGCTCGGCGAGAACAGCCGCATGGTGGTGACCGGCGACCCGAGCCAGGTCGACCTGCCGCCGGGACAGACGTCGGGCCTGAGCGAGGCGGTGCGGCTGCTCGAGGGCATCGAGGGTATCGGCCATGTGAGCTTCACCGCGGCCGACGTGATCCGCCATGAGCTCGTCGCCCGCATCGTCGAGGCCTATGACAAGGCTGCGGTGCGCAAGCGCGAGCGGCCGGAATGAAGCCATCGCCGCGAGCGAGGCTCAAGATCGACGTGCTGGTCGATTCCGACCTGTGGCAGGAGCCGGCAAAGACTAGAGCGACCGTGCGGCGTGCCGTAGCTCAGGCGGCCGCCACCACATCAACAACTGGGACGGAGCTTGCTATCGTTCTGACCGATGATTCGGCCATCCGCCAGCTCAACCGGCTTTGGCGCGGTATCGATGCGCCCACCAACGTATTGTCGTTTCCGTCCAAGCGCGCCGCGGACGAGCCCCCGCATCTCGGCGACGTCGTTCTCGCCCACGAAACCATCGCCCGCGAAGCCAAGGCCGAGCACAAGCCGCTTGCGCATCATCTCGCCCATCTGGCGGTGCATGGTTTCCTTCACCTTATCGGCCACGACCATGAGCGCGATGCCGCCGCGGAAGCGATGGAACAGGCCGAGCGTGACATTTTGCGCCGTCTCGGCATCCCCGATCCTTACCGGCGTGCCGGCCGTCCCAGCGGCAAAGCCGTAAAATCGGCGCGAAACAAGCGCTAATATCCGCCCATGTCGCAATCCCCCACCCGCAACGACCCAGCCTCGACCCCGACCGAGAGCGAGCATCGCGGCTTGCCGATGGTGGTGCCGCAGCCGGACGAGCCGCAGGAGGGGTGGCTGATGCGCGTCATGCGCATCCTGTTCGGCTGGAAGGCCGCCGCCACCCGCGCCGACCTTGAGCAAGTTCTCACCTCGGAGCAGCCGCAATCCGGCTTTTCCCCGGAAGAGGCCGCCATGCTCAAGAATATCCTTGGGCTGCGCGAATGCCGGATCGAAAGCGTCATGGTGCCGCGCGCCGACATCGTCGCGGTGCAACAGGACATGCCGCTGGGCGAGCTGCTGCGCGTGTTCGAGGTCGCGGGGCATTCGCGGCTCGTGGTCTATAACGACACGCTCGACGATCCGACCGGGATGATTCACATTCGCGATTTGATTGCGTTCATGGCCGCGCGCGCTTCGCATGAGGCTGTCCCTGCCGCCGAAGACGTGCCCGCGCGACAAGCGGCGCTCAACTTCGCCAATGTCGATCTGGCGATGCCGCTCTCGGCGGCGAAGATCGTGCGCGAGATTCTCTACGCGCCGCCATCGATGCCGGCGCTCGACCTGCTGGCGAAAATGCAGGCGACCCGAATTCATCTGGCGCTGATCATCGACGAATATGGCGGCACCGACGGGCTGGTTTCGATCGAAGACCTGGTCGAGCTGATTGTCGGCGACATCGCCGACGAGCACGACGAGCGCGAGATGCCTGCGGTCGTGCGCCAAAGCGATGGCTCGTATCTCGCCAACGGCCGCGCCAGCCTCGATGACGTCCGCGCCGCGCTCGGCGACGAATTCGATGTCGGCGAGGCGGCCCAGGAGGTCGATACGCTCGGCGGCTATCTGGTCATCCGCGCCGGCCATGTTCCGGTTCGCGGCGAACTGGTGCCGGGGCCCGAGCCGTTCGAAGCCGAAGTGCTCGACGCCGATCCGCGCCGCGTCAAACGGGTCAAGATCTATCGCCGCAAGGATCGGCGCTCCGCCAAGCCGCCGGCGCCGCGCCCGGTGCCGCCGGCGGCAACGCCGCGCGATGAGGCCGACCGGCCGAACGCCAGCACCACGCGCGCGCCGTGAAGCTGAAAGGAACGTTCAATGCGATCGTGCTCGCTTGGGGTTGGCGGCGCGCGCTGATCGCGCTGGTTGCCGGCGCCCTCTCGGTATTGGCGATGGCGCCGTTCAGCTTCTGGCCGATCCTGTTTTTGACCTTTCCGACGCTGGTCTGGCTGATCGATGGTGCCGGCGTCGGCCGCTGGGGCGGCGTGGCGGCCGCTGCCGTGACCGGCTGGTGCTTCGGCTTCGGCTATTTCGTCGCCGGGCTCTACTGGATCGGTTACGCCTTCTTGGTCGACGCACCGACCTTCGGCTGGCTGCTGCCGTTTCCGGTTTTCGGTTTGCCGGCGTTCTTGAGTCTTTACACCGCGCTCGGCGTGGCGCTGGCCCGCATCCTGTGGACGCGCGGAGTGTGGCGCATTCTGGCGTTGGGCGTGGCGCTCACCGCCGCCGAATGGCTGCGCGGTCATTTGGTTTCGGGCTTTCCGTGGAACGCCTTCGGTTATGCGCTTGCGGCGCCATTGCCGTTGGCCCAGAGCGCTTCCCTGGTCGGCCTGTGGGGAATGACCTTCATCGCAGTTGTGGTGTTTGCGAGCCCGGCGACGCTGACCGACGACGCAAGCGAAACCGAACGGCCATGGCTGCCGCTGACCCTCGGCATCGCCGTGCTGATCGGCCTCGGCGGCTGGGGCTTGCTGCGGCTGTCCCGCACGCCGACCCAGCTGGTCGACAAGGTGCATCTGCGCATCATGCAGCCGAATTTGCAGCAGGACGTGCGGTTCAACTACGCCGCCAAGCAGCAAGTGATGGATCGCTATCTCGCGCTATCCAATCGCCCGACCAGCCAGAGCCCGCAGGGCATGAAGGACATCACCCATCTGATCTGGCCGGAATCCGCGTTTCCGTTCTTTCTGACCCGGGAAGCCGACGCGCTCGCGCAGATCGCGCAACTCCTGCGCCAGGGCACCGTGCTGATCACCGGCGCCGTGCGCGTTGCCGAGCCGGTCAATCCCACCGATCCGGCGGTCTATAACTCGATTTACGTCATCGACCGCGCCGGCTCGATTGCCGCGCTGTATGACAAGATCCATCTCGTGCCGTTCGGCGAATATTTGCCGTTTCAACATCTGCTGGAGCGGCTCGGCCTGCAGGCATTGACCAAGCAGCGCGGCGGCTTTCTTGCCGGCGATCGCCGCCGGACGATCACCGTGCCCGGCGCGCCGTCGGCGCTGCCGCTGATTTGCTACGAGATCATTTTTCCAGGCCACGTCCTGCCGCCCGGCCCGCGACCGGGTTGGATCGTCAACGTCACCAATGATGGCTGGTTCGGCGTGAGCACCGGACCGTATCAGCATTTTCAGCAAGCGCGCATGCGCGCGATCGAAGAGGGCTTGCCGCTGGTGCGCGCGGCCAACACCGGAATCTCCGCGGTGGTCGACCCGCTGGGTCGCATCATCACGTCCTTGCCGTTGGGCGAAGAGGGCGTCATCGATTCACCGTTGCCGCGACCGATCCGGCCGCCGCTTTACGCCCGGGCCGGCAATGCTCCGGCCGCGGTGATGATCGGGATTGCGCTTATTGTGGTCTTGCGGCGCAGGCTTCGGCCGGGCGTCGGCGGCGCCTGACATTTCTTATCCCACTGCCGTCGATCGCGCCCTGCTACTCTCACGTGCAACGCACGCCCGAAGAAACACGTGTAGGATGTGCGCCGCCGTGCGGTGCAATATCCAGATACCGGAAAGCCCGGCACGCGGGTCGCGCTATAGTTGCTTTCAGTTGCAACTGAATTGCTATCTGTGGTCATTGCGGTAAATAGGAGTGTGACAAGGAGCTGTGTATATGATTGCGAAAAAGGCCCCCAATCCGATCGACAAGCACGTCGGCAGTCGTGTGCGCATGCGCCGGATGATGCTGGGGATGAGTCAGGAGAAACTCGGGGACGCTCTCGGCCTGACTTTTCAACAAGTCCAAAAATACGAGAAGGGCACCAATCGCATCGGTGCCAGCCGGCTGCAGCAGATTTCGCAGATCCTCCAGGTGCCGGTGGCGTTCTTCTTCGAGGGCGCGCCAAGCATCCCGTCGGGCACGCGGCCGGACCATCTGCACGAGGCGCCCTCCCCCGCCTATGTTTCGGACTTTCTCGCCACCTCCGACGGGCTGGCGCTGACCAAGGCCTTTACCCGGATCAGCGATTCCAAGCTGCGCCGCCGCATCGTCGATCTGGTCGAACAGATCGCCGTCCACGACACGCACTGATCGCCGCCGCGTCCGCGGCGGGTCGATTGTCGCCCACCACCGCCCACTGTCCGCCCACATCTTGACCCCGAGGGGGGACGCTGCAAAAACCCCTCCTGGATTGGCGCGGCAGTTCGCCGGCGCCGGCAGCCCGGATCGCCACAACAGATAAAGTTCAAGGCGTCGGGGCAGCCTTAGGAGGGGAGTATCTCGCAGTGCGACGTGCAAACTACCTGTTCACCAGCGAGTCGGTGTCGGAAGGCCATCCGGACAAGGTCTGCGACCAGATTTCCGATGCGATATTGGATGCCTTCATCGAGCGCGACATCAAGCTCGGCATCGCCGACGACAGCCTGGTCAATACCCGGCTCGGCTGCGAGACGCTGTGCACGACCAACAAGATCGTCGTCGCCGGCGAAGGCCGCGGCCAGTTGTTCCGCAAGATCGGCGGCACCGCGGTGGTCGACCGCGAGCTGATCACGGAAATTGCCCGCGGCGTGGTCAAGGATATCGGCTACGACCAGAGCGGCTTTTCCTATTATGGCGCCGACGTCGAAGTGCTGCTGCACGGCCAGTCGCCCGACATCGCCATGGGTGTCGATGCCAAGAAAAAGAAGGGCGAGGAGAACGAGGGCGCCGGCGACCAGGGCATGATGTTCGGCTATGCCTGCAGCGAGAGCGAGGTCTACGAGAAGGGCTCGTTCATGCCGGCGCCGATCTATTTCGCCCACAAGATTCTCAAGGTGCTGTCGGAAAAGCGCCGCTCCAAGCAGCTGTTCGACCTGCAGCCGGACGCCAAGAGCCAGGTGACGGTGCAATATGTCGACGGCAAACCGGTCGGATGCACCAAGGTCGTGGTCTCGACCCAGCACAATTCGCAGAACCGCAACGGCAAGAAATACACGCCGGGCATGGTCAGGGACTTGATCGGCGAGGCGGTAGCCTCCGCCCTGCCCAAGGGCTGGATGCCGAAGAAGGAATCCGACTTCTTGGTTAATCCGACGGGCAGCTTCGTCATCGGCGGCCCCGACGGCGATTGCGGCCTGACCGGCCGCAAGATCATCGTCGATACCTACGGCGGCTATGCGCCTCATGGCGGCGGCGCCTTCTCGGGCAAGGATCCGACCAAGGTCGACCGCTCGGCGGCTTATGCGGCGCGCTATCTGGCGAAGAACGTGGTGGCGGCCGGGCTTGCCGAGCAGTGCACCATCCAGGTCGCTTACGCCATCGGCGTCGCCGATCCGATGTCGGTCCTTGTCGACACCCACGGCACCGGCAAGGCGGACGAAAGAAAGCTCGCCAAAACGCTGCAAGAGATTTTCCCGCTGCGGCCGACCAGCATCCGCCGCACGCTGAAGCTCAATCGGCCGATCTACCGTCGCACGGCCGCCTACGGCCATTTCGGCCGCGCGCCGGACAAGGACGGCGGCTTCTCCTGGGAGCGCACCGACCTCGCCGATACGCTCAAGCGGGCGCTGCGGGCTTAAGCGGCGCTACAGTTCATGGCCGGACGGGCCGCCCCGCGACGCGAGCGTCGCGGGGACCCCATTGTCGCGGCCATCCACGTCTTTGATAGTGGAAGGCCAAGACGCGGATGCCCGCCGTAACACCGGGCATGACGACGATGAGCGAAAAAGATCAGCCGCGCGCCTTTTTCGGCCGGCGCAAAGGCCACAAGCTGCGCCCGCATCACGCGCGGCTGATCAAAACCCTGCTGCCGCGCCTTGGCATCGATCTCAGCCGGCCCGCTCCCGGTGACCTTGCGGCGCTGTTCCCGGTTCCGGTCACCGCCGCCCAGCTCGAAATCGGCTTCGGCGGCGGCGAATTCATGATCGCGCAGGCGCGAGCGCACCCGCAAACGGGCTTCATCGGCGTCGAGCCGTTCGTCAACGGCATGGCCAAGGCGCTCGCCGCCATCGAGCAACATGGGCTGCAAAATGTGCGGCTGCACTTTGACGATGCGACAAATCTGATCGCCTGGCTGCCGCAAGGTTCATTGGCGCGGATCGATCTGATCCATCCCGACCCGTGGCCGAAACGGCGGCATTGGAAGCGGCGGTTTGTCCAGGACGCGATGGTGGCCCGGCTGGCGCGCCTCCTGCGGCCGGGCGGCGAATTCCGCTTTGTCACCGACATTGCCGATTATGCCGCCTGGACTTTGCAGCGCCTGTTGCGGTCGCCGGATTTTGAATGGACGGCGCAATGCGCCGACGATTGGCGCAAGCCTTGGCCGGACTTCATCCAGACGCGTTATCACGCCAAGGCCGCGCGCGAGGAGCGCGCTTCGTGCTTTTTGAGTTTTCGCAGAGTTTGAACGGGACGACAGCGGCGCGGGCCCCCTTGCATCGGCCTGATAAAACGCTATATTTCGCATATCCGTCATGGATACCTCATAACGGTCGGTATAGCCGAACGGTTTTGAGAGTGGGTTCCCCCGGGGCCCGCTCTTTTTTGTTACCTGAGGCCAGGCGGTCGTTCGCAAGGACGCATGCGGCCAACTGAAGGCCGAAACAGGCATGAACGACGAGCTGACGAAGTCTGCCGACGAGCCGCGGCTGATCACCGAGCCGGGCCGCGCGGCGCGTGTCGCCGCCATCGCCGAGCCGGTGCTCGGCGGCCTCGGCTATCGGCTGGTGCGGGTGCGCATTTCCGGCGCGGCCGGCTGCACTGTGCAGATCATGGCGGAGCGGCCCGACGGCACCATGTCGATCGAGGACTGCGAGGCCGCCTCGCGCGCGCTGTCGCCGGTGCTCGACGTCGCCGACCCGATCGAAGGAGCGTACCGGTTGGAAATCTCATCGCCCGGAATCGACCGGCCGCTGGTGCGGCACTCGGATTTCGATCGCTACGCCGGCCACGTGGCGCACGTGGAAATGACCGTCCCGATCGACGGCCGGCGGCGGTTCCGCGGGCAACTGCTTGGCACCGAGGGCGACAACGCCCGCATTCGCTGCCAAGACGCGACGCCGGAGGGTGCCGACGTCCTGCTGCCGATCGACGAGATGATGGAAGCCAGGCTGGTGCTGACCGATGCGCTGATT
>Ga0335085_10008710_pt1 | contig 15447 bp, 13 predicted proteins | sample Lox_Sample_45_FD_206712 | JGI IMG/M metagenome (GOLD analysis project Ga0335085, IMG submission 206712) | Soil microbial communities from Loxahatchee National Wildlife Refuge, Florida, United States - Lox_Sample_4.5 | ecosystem: Environmental > Terrestrial > Soil > Wetlands | place: USA...
ATTGGCCTTGCGGATGTACCAGTCGGGAAGTCCGGTGAATTGATGCAGCTTTGCAGCGATCGTGTTGCGTTGCGCGGGTGGCAACGAAGAGCCCTGTGCCAACGCCAGAGCGTAGTCCGTCATCGCAAAGTGCTCGACCTGCGTCAGCAGCGGCTGCAAATCCTTCGGATTGGCGGGCAGCCGATGATGATACCATGCAGTTGCCGCATAGGTGGGGAGTGCCAGCTGGTATGGCAGATCGATGCCGGGATTGCCTTCGGGCGTATCGACGCTGAGATCGAAATTGAATATTTGCGAAAGCAGGACGATGCCGTTGAAATCGATGTCGCGGTCGGCTTCCAGCTGATTGGCGAGAACCGCCGAACGCGTCGTGCCGTAGCTTTCGCCGAACAGGTATTTGGGCGAGTTCCAGCGGCCGTACTTGGCGAGAAACGCACTGATGAATTCGGCGAATGCGTAGCCGTCCGCGTCTACGCCATAGAACGCCTTCTCCTTGTCCTTGCCGGCGATGCGGGAAAATCCGGTTCCCGGCGCGTCGACGAAAACCAGATCGCTGGCATCGAGCAGGCTGTAATCGTTGTTGACGACATTGTAGGGAGCCGCCTGCGTGTGCGTATCGTCGGCGGTCACGACCCGCCTGGGACCGAACGCCCCCATGTGCAGCCAGACGCTCGATGAGCCGGGCCCGCCATTGTAGAGAAAAATAATGGGTCGTTCCTGGGGATCGGCACCGCGCTTGGAATAATAGACGAAGAACATCGAGGCCTCTGCGGGAGCCTCCTTGCCGCTCTTGTCTGCATCCTTGTCGCCGTCGTCACCGCCCTGCGGCTGCACGTCGTCCCAGCCCTTGGGGTGGACGATCAGGGTGCCGGCGACGGCCTGATAATTCACCGTCGTTCCTTCTACGGTCACCGAGCCTTGCGTGATCTTTTCGGTCGGCTTGAAGAATTTCGATTTGATGGCTGCTGTGTCCGTGTCGGCACTCTGGTCGGTGCTGGATTTGGTCGCGGCTACCGTAGCGGCAGCGATCACCGCAATCGCAACTGCGGCGACGCCGATGTAAATGGACTTCACGGAGGCCCCCTTGGAGGTAAAACGCGGGCGTTACCTTATCCAACCCCGGCCCGCATGCCACAACACGATTTCGTTAGCGATCGGCCGTTGATCTGAACTGGGAGGCCATAGGCGCATCCTTGCGCCTCACCGGGAGCGCGCCCGTCTTGGGCGTCACCGCGCATCTTTGCGCGTCGCGATCCTATGACGACCCGGGGACGGACGCGCTCCCGGTAAATGTTCACATCCGGTAGGTGATGCCGGCACCCACGAGCCATGGATCGATGTGCGCAGTACCGCTCACGCCGATCGCATTGTTGACCATGGCCGTGTAACTCGGCGCCAGGAACAGCTTCTTCGCGTCGACGTTGAGGCCCCAATGTGCGTTGAGCATGTAATCGAAGCCGGCCTGAAGCGCAGGCGCGAACGCGTTGTGGATATGCAGGCTCGTAACAGCAAGACCGCCCAAGGGAGCGTTGGCCGCCGTTTGGCTGTAGAACAGCGTGTAGTTCACGCCCGCACCGACATATGGCTGAAACGGTCCGAAATCCGTGAAGTGGTACTGCGCCGTGATCGTCGGCGGCAGGAGCCAAGCCTTGCCGATCGATAGTCCGGACAGCGCACCTGTCCCGGTGACATGATGCGGTGTGGTTGCCAGGATGAGTTCGGCCGAAATGTTCCTGGTGAAGAAGTAGCTGATGTCGACCTCAGGCACGAGCGTGTTGTCGATCGAGACCGACGAATTCGGCGATGAAAGTGCCGAGACGCCGGCAACGTGGACGGTCGTGCCGGAGCTGTCGGGGATGACGCCGAGCGCGCGCAGTCGAAACTGCCAGGGGCTCGTCATATCGTCCTGGGCGAATGCCGGTGTTGCTGCAAGACCGGCGAGCATTGCGCCAGCCGCAAACACACGAAATGAGTTTCTCATGGAAGCTGTCCTGTTTGGTACAAGGCCACACACGCATGTGCGTGACTGCAACCGTTTCTGTCAGAACAGCGATTGAACCTTGTTGATCAGGATCAAGATGCAGCGCGGCAGGCTGTCGCGAGCGCTCCCGGCCGACAAGCCAAATCCAGGCTCCGCGGCGGCGTAGAAATTCTAAAGATCAACCTACGCAGAGGTCGGGACCCCCGAGAGATATCGGAGAGGCCAAACGCCGCGTGGGATCCTTGTTTTTGCGCAATGCAATTCACTTCAGCCGAGAAAAAAAAGGCACGGTGCAACAGCACCGTGCCTTTTCTCTTCCGCAGGGATGTACGGACTCAGAAAGATATCCACACGCCGCCATGCCAGTAGCCGCGGCCTGCGCCGGGATGCTCGTGCCAAACAATACGGGCGCCCGGTGCCGCTACCCACGTATCGGGATGAACGACAAGGCCCCACTCGCCGCGATAGGCCCAGCGCTTGTGCGCGTGCCAACATTCGCCTTCGCGATTGCAGACAATCCAAGCCATGGCGCTGGGTGTCGTCAGCGCAAGAGTCGCTGCGGTTACAATTGCTGCCGTAGCCAGCTTCACATAGTGCTTCATCACAATTCCCCTTTGGTGCCTTCGGTCGGTTTACGCAAACGCACGCTCCACTCAGATCATCTGTAGCAAATCGCCTTCAACTTGCAATCGTCGCGAGCTCCCGATGGCTCCGTGCGCCGCGTCAGATGAACGGCAGATGAATGCACAAAATGGCGGCGGTTCAGGTTGAAAGCGGCTATAGTGGCCCATGCTCGCGCCTCGCGCGCCAAGAACAAGAAAGGAGCCGGTTATGAAGACCATAGCGAAGCTCGCATGCAGCACGGCGCTGGCCGGCGGATTCGCGGTTGCAGTACCTGCGCACGCAGCCGTTAATGTCGGTGTCAGCGACAATCCGCCCTCGTCTTCCTACTATTCCGGCGGCGCGACTTCGGGCGGTTCGCCGCCCCCTGCTCAATATGCGCCGCGTCAGGCTGCCGAGCCGCCGGCGGACGAAGAAGGATACGACGAAGGATACGGGGCGCCGGCGCCAGACTATTACGCGCCACCGTGCGCCTATTACTATTGCGGCGGCTATTACGCTCCTGTCGGCGTGTACTGGGGCGGCTGGTGGGGGCGTCCCTGGGGTTGGTGGGGTTGGGGCCATCCCGGCTGGTGGGGTTGGCGCGGCGGCTGGGGTCATCCTGGCTGGGGCGGTTGGCGCGGCGGCGTAGGCTTTCACGGCGGCGTGGGATTCCATGGCGGCTGGGGCGGTTGGCATGCCGGCAGCGGCTTCCACGGTGGCGGTTTCGGCGGCCACGGGGGCGGTGGCGGGTTCCATCGTTGACCGTCCTTGGAGTGGGCGCGGGCTGTCGCTTGGCGGTCCGCGCGTTGTACGGCACGCCCGATTGACTTTGAGGAGACCTGCGGGGAAGGTCCGCCGTCGCCGGTGTAGCAACTCGGATGCGTCGCCCTTTTGCCTTAGCCTTTCTTTCGGCCGTGACTGCTTTGCCGCTCACGGCTTGCGGATTTCTCTTTGGCGAGGATCCGCCCCCACCCCCGCCTGACCAGGCCGCGTTCGTCGCAGTCGAGGGCGCGCTGAAATCCGCTTACAATGACTCGGGCGACGACGTGGTAAGGGCCAAGCTCGAGCAGGAATGGCGCGGCAAGGACAGTTGCGCCCTTATCGGCACGTCGGCATTTCAGAACTGGACGGGCCTTGTGTCGCACGCCGCCCCGCTCGTCGTCGACATCGGTGGCGGAATAAGGCTGAAGGACCAATCTGGCGGCCAGCCGTCGGGGCCGCACGTGACCCCCGGCCTGGAAGAGGGCGATCCGGTCAGAATATCGGGCCGATTCGTCAGCGACGATGCGACCTGTGCGGCGCAGTACGTGGGCGCGCCTTGGGATGAAGGGGCCATTCTACGTCCCGCATACAACGTCCATCTCCTGACCGTTGAACGCGTTTCGGGAGATTGAGCCAGAGAGGACGTAGGCGGGCCGAGCGCGCATGCCGTGGCAGCCGCCCGTCGCAATGCGGGCTCGAATGCGCGCGGTCGAGGATGACAGCGGCCCACGCGCTCTCACTGGCCAAACGATTGCGCCGACTGTCCTGTCCTGCGCCGGATTGCATTCCTAGACTGGGCGGCACAAGGCGGGAGGATGGCCATGAAAATCGGCATCACCACCAACATGACGTGGTTCGGTGCGCCCATCACCGATACGGCAAAGGCCGCTGAAGATCTCGGCTATGAATCGCTCTGGATGGGCGAGCACATCATCATTCCTGTCGATGTCAAAAATCCGTTTCTCTACGGCGTGCAGCTGCCGCCCACTTACAAACACATGCCAAATCCGTTCATCTGGCTCACGGCTGCAGCGGTCGTCACCAGCCGCCTCAAGTTCGGCATGGATGTCTGCCTTGTACCGCAGCGCAATCCTCTCATCCTGGCGAAAGAGGTTGCCTGTCTGGACCGGATCTCGAACGGCCGGCTGATGTTCGGCGTGGGCGCAGGATGGATCGAAGAGGAGGCCGGGATCATGGGCTATGCGTTCGAGAAGCGCTGGGCCCGTACGGTCGATTGCGTGCGTGCGCTCAAGACGCTGTGGACGGAGGAAACCCCCAGCTACAACGGCGAGCACGTTTCGTTTCCGCCGGTCTATTGCTATCCCAAGCCCGTACAGCAGCCGCATCCTCCGGTCTTGATGGGCGCCGGCAATCCGAACACCAAGGCAATCGGCGCGGTTCTCAAACGCACCGCCGATATCGCCGACGGCTGGGTGCCTTCGTTCTTCTCGCCTGCCCAGATGGCGCAGCACCTGAAGACGCTCAAGGCTCTTTGCGTGGAGAGGGGGCGCGATTTTTCCCGAATGCAGATATCGCTCATCGTTCCTGCCGTGACGCTCGGCGTGTCGAACGAAGCGGTGCCGTGGATGCGGGGCATGGACACGTCTTCGCGGGACGCCGCCGATCTGATTGCCCAATACGAGGAGGCTGGCGTGCACAGACTGCTCGTCGGCTTCTCCGATCTGATGCCCGATACCGCCGTCAAGGTGCTCGAACAGGCGGCCAAGAGTCTCAAACTTCACTGAACAGCCGAAGTCGTCGTTCCGGCCCGGCTTCGCACCGCAGCGCGAACGCATCGCCGGGAGTGCCAATGTCTGTTTCGAATTGGGTGGAAGGGCTTTCCGGTTAGGGCATCTTAACCGGGCGGGTCTTAAATGTGGCGGTATTGGCGATGCCAGGCCCTGCATGCCCAAAGAACTTGCCGATCCGGCGCGAGCCCGCGACAGGCTCAGTCTTGTGGTCCTTCCACTGGAGGCGATGAGAAGCGCATTGCTTCAAAAGCTCTACGCCGTGTGGAACGAAAGGCGCGGCGCACGCCGGTTTCCTGCAAAAGAAGACATAACGCCACGAGACATGAAGGACGGTTTGAAATTCATATCGCTGTTGGATGTCGTCGATGGCGGAAGAGATTTTGCGTACCGCCTGCGTGGCGACGGACTCCAACAGCTCATCCATCGGGCCTATGGAGAAAAAATGCCGAGCAAGTCGGCCTCCGAGCTCACCGGCCTCGAACAGCTCTTCGATCTGGGGCATCGCCATGTTGTCGGAACCGGAGCTCCGCGCCTGCTCGAGATTTGCCTGGAGCTCGGCGGCACTCCGGTGCCTTGCCGCGAAAGCCTGTATCTTCCGCTTGGCGAGGATGGCCGACCGGTCGATCACATTCTGGCCATCAGCGTTGCGGTACCCGATTTCGATGCCCTGGTGCAGTCCGGAGCGGCGGCCAGGGAGTAGTGCTTTGCCCGGCCTTGGGCCGAACCGGTCGCCTCTCGCGATTGTTAAAGCTGCGTTAATCTCGCCCGACTAGCTTTACATTTGCGAGGCTGGCGCGTTCTGACGATGAGCATTCAAGCATCAAAACAATTCTCCAGGCAGACCATCGAGAACGTGCGCGTTCGGATCAGGCCGTTGGAGCAGATGAGTCCTCGCCTGGTACCTCTCTATGCTCTCTGGAACGACAAGCGCGGAACGCGGCGGTTTCCCGCCAAACGCGATATTGCACCGCGCGATATCAAGCCATTTCTGAAGGACGCCACGTTGCTGCGCGTTCTCGATGACGGCCAGGATTTCGAATACCGAATCGTCGGCGACTCCCATGTGCAGGCGTTCGGCCGCAACTTCCAAGGCAGAAGAACATCGACGTTTCCCGGCCTGGATCGACTCAGCGAGCTGGCGCATCGGCCCGTCGCCATCGAAGGAACTCCACGGCTGCTTCAATATTTTCTGACGTTCAAGGACTATCCGCTCTACCATCGCGAAACGCTGTTTCTGCCGCTGGGAGAGGAAGGGGTTGACCACATCCTGTCGGCCGGAACGCTTCTGCCGCCCGGGTCCGGCGACGATCAAATGCAGAGCGTCACGCCGTCGGGGTGAATCGCAACTCCAACGATGGGAAATTCGTCGCGCCGGCGCCCCAACCAAGCGAAGAGATGCAACAGCGCAGCGACGCTTTCGCGATTCCTCGGCGCGTTCATCACCGCGAGTCGCGCCAGGACCATTCGTCCTTGATCTGGATCAATGGAGCGGTCGGGCCGTGCGGTATTGTCTGCCGCGCGAGACCAGGAACCAACGCGCGTGTCCCAGAGTACAGCACCCGTCGTCGATGCACCGCCGTATGAAGTCATCGGCGGCGAAGCAAGCTTGCGGCGACTCGTCAATCGCTTTTACGACATCATGGAGAGCGACCCTGCCGCGACCTCGTTGCGCGCCATGCACGCCGCCGATCTGGGCCCGATGCGTAAGCACCTCTTCGAATTCATGAGCGGCTGGATGGGAGGCCCCAGGCTATATTCCAATTGCGTGGTCGGCGCCCATGCCCATCTGCGGATCGGCGAGGCCGAGCGCGACCAATGGCTGCAATGCATGCGCCAGGCGATGGCCGAGCAAGCCGTTCCGGAGCCCATGCGCGCGCTGATGGATTCCGCGTTCGCGCGCATGGCAGATGCCTTCGTCAGCAGGGATAGCCACTGATCTGTCGGGCAGATCCGCGAGGAATGCGTAGGTGCAGGCAAAGCCCGCATTTTATCCTGGTAGGATTTCCAGCATGCGCCAGATCGGCAAGTATTGCGCGATCTTCGCCGCGCATTCCCGGGTCATGACGGCGAGCGCTTCCGCCTCGTTCTCGATCGGCTCGCCGTTGACGCTCGGATGGATGCCCACTGCACGCCAGCGACCGACGAGATCTGCGGCAACGGCCGCGGCATCGGGCTCCTCGCCCCCGCGCAGCGCCGTGTAGAGAGCGAATTCGATCGCTGGCAGATTGAGACCAAGCCCAAGCGTCGGCACGGCGATCGTCGCAGCCTGCACAGATGAGACATCCCTCGCCGCCGCATTGAGCCGCGTTGAAGCGTCCCGTGCCTCACGGTCCAGCCCGCGCCAGGGGCGGGCGAGGCCGGAATCGACAAGCGTGGTCACGAGCTCAAATGCTCCGACCGGCGCCCCCGCGCAGGCGAGCAGCTCCCTTACGGTGCGCGGCCCGGTTTGCATGGCCTCGAGAATCCTTCCGAAAACTGCCGGATTTGGCCGCAGCCTCTCGCCGGTGGGCGCAACGACTTCGAAGACCTCCGGCACGGGCGCTACGAGCGCCAGCGGGAGCGCGTTCAACAAGGCCATGCGCTTTGCGTCCATCATCGGACGCGCGCCCCGTACGTAGACATCCTGACGGAACTGGTTGTTGATGCAGAAATCCCCGAGGGTTTCCTTCAGCTCGGGCGCAGCAATCTCGGAAAGAAGCGCGCGCTGCTCTTCGTTCAGCCCGATATCGGAAAAGCTCTTCATGAGCCGCGTGGAGCCCACATAGCCAAGCTTGGCTTCGCCGAGAGCGCGAGCGACATCGGCGAAATAGTAGGGCGCCCAGCCCGTGTGCAGATACTCATGGACGAAGTACGTCAGGTCCTGACTTCGCGATGCGGCTTCGTTCAGCCGCATGATTCCCTCCCGAAAGCGCGGCGGGATGATCTTCTTCTCGGCGAGACGATTGAGCATGGCGAGCGCATAGCCGGCACCCTGATTGCTGAGTCCGGCTTGCCCGGCCGAGAGCTCCCGCAACAGGCGTTGCAGGGGCATCATCTCATTCCATGCCGGCAGGACATTGTAGCTGACACAGACCAGTCCGCCCGGCTTGAGATGGGAACTCAGAAACGCAACGATCGCCCGGTGCAGTTCCGGCGCCACCCAGGTCCAAACGCCATGCATTGCGACGATGTCGAACTTCGGCAATCGGGCGGCCGGCTCCGTCAGCTCCTCGAAGCTGCGTTCGTGAAAGGTGACATTGCCAAGGCCTGCCGCGCGCGCCCGCGCGGCCGCATGCGCGATGCTCGCGGGATTGAAATCGACTGCGTGGAAGATCGCTCTGGGATTGACGGCAGCAAGAATGAGGCTCGTGAGCCCGCGTGAGCATCCCAGCTCGCAATAGGTGAAGGTTCCCGCAAGGTCAGGCGGCTCGACGCCGTTGAACGCGGCGGTGAGCGCAAGGTGCTGCGGCGCCATGGTTGGATGAAACGTGTCCAGATATTCGACATCGGTAATGTAGCCTTTGCCCCAATCGACCATGCCTGCCTCCCGAATTCCCCAAGCCCGCCCGAATGGCCCGCCCGAATAGCCCGCGGCGATTGATTGCTACGCAATGATGCGGCTCGCGGGACGTGGGAATTGCGAAAGTGGAATCGAACACCCGCACGGATTGGAGCACTGTGTCACGCTGTTCCGAGCGACGGCAAGTGGGTTGGCATTTCCCGACTTGGCTTAGCTATGCTGTCCGGTTTGCAAAACCGCCGAGGGCAGCCTCGCCAGCTGCGCAAATGCCTGGCCGACGCTTGGCTTGCCGACCGGCGGCGTGTGTGCGCCCACGATCGTGTCGATGCCGAGCCGGACGAGCTTGTCGATCTCGGCTTGAAAGCGGGCTTGATCCACCATGGCGATCCACGGGCAGAGCGAGGCGAAGTGGAATCGCGCCATGCTTTCTTCCCACACCGGCGGCGGGATTTCCTCCACCCAATCGACCGGCACGGCCGGATTGGGCGCGCAGAACGCGTCCGATGCGTAGTAGACCCGTGTCGTGGAATCGAACAGGCCGCGCGTGTAGGGACTGTCGTAGACCGGCGGACGAAGCGCGAGCAGCGTGCGGTCGCCCGCGTCGAAACTTTCGCCGTTGTCCACCATCCGCATACGTTCGAAAGGAATGCCGAACGACGCCCAGGTGCGATAGGATTCGCCGTGGCTGGTGACGACATTGGCATTGGGACAGCGCTCGAGCGCTTCGACGAGATTGCCCGAGTGATCGCTGTCGTTGTGCGTCACGAAGATCCATCGCACGTCGCGCGGATCGACGAGCGAGAACACATCGTCGAACCAGGTCTCGCGATGCGTGATCATGCCGGTATCGACGACGACGGGCTCGGCGGCGCGAATGACCATCGCATTCAGATTGGTCCATGTTCCGCCGACAGATGCGGTGAGTGCGCGGACGACGAACGTGCCGGGGGCAACCTCAAGCGGCGCCTGGCGCGGCGCGGGTGCGGTAAAATCCAAGCCGAAGGGGGACATGGCGGGCCTCACGCAATCACGGCATCCGCCGGACGATAACGGCAATGCGGCGCAGGAAGCCAAGGAATATGTACGAATCTGAATCATCCCTGTCTCCCCCATTCCGTTTCGCGGAACAGCGGATGCAGAATAGGGTGCATCATCCCGCAGCGGCGGCTGGAGCGTGAAAGATGCACCCGAAGTACCCCCACATTTTCTCGCCGATCCGGCTCGGCGCGGTCGAAATTCCCACACGCTATTACTTCGCGCCGCACGGCAGTGCGCTTTCCGCCGGTAGCAAGCCGCTCGACGATCTCGTCGCCTACAGCGCCGAGCGCGTGAAGGGCGGCGGATGCGGGCTCGTCGTCGTCGCGCTGGCGATCCATGAGCGTGGGCGCACGCGCCAACCCTCGCCGCATCCCGCCGAGAACATCGCTGCGTTTCGCGTAATGGCCGATGCGATTCACGCGGCCGGCGGCAGGATTCTCGGCGAGACGCTCTATCACTGGACAGGTGCCGGCCAATGGCAGCCGCTCAGTCCGCCAGCTCCTGCTTTCGGCCCCAGCGTGCGGCAGTTCGCCTATGGCGGGCGCGCCGTTTCGACCCATGCGATGAACCTTGCCGACATTGCCGCGATCCTCGAATCGATCCGCCAAACGGCCGCGCACATGCGCGAGGCCGGATTCGACGGCATCATGCTGCATGGGTCGCATGCCGCGCTGATCGAGCAATTCCTCTCGCCCTATTTCAATGCGCGCACCGATGCTTATGGCGGCAGTTTCGAGAATCGCTTGCGTTTCGCCACCGAGGCGCTGCAAGCGTCGCGCACTGGCGGCGGGCGAGAGTTCGCAGTCGGCATGCGGCTGAATTGCGACGAGCAGATCGCCGGCGGCTATGGCGTCGATGGGGCGGGCGACGTGGTGAGAGCGCTCTGCCAGCGCGGCCTGCTCGATTACATCGATCTCGACGTGGGTCTCGAGCCGCAGCAGTTCCATCACGGCATGCCCACCGGGTTCGAACGAAAGCAGTATTATCGCCCTTTTGTCGAGCAGGTGCGCGCGGCGGCGGGCAGCGTGCCGGTCTTGAGCGTGCTCGGCAACATCACGAACATGGCCGATGCCGAATCCGCCATCGCGTCCGGCGTCTGCGACATGGTCGGCTCGGCGCGGCAGCTGATCGCCGAGCCGCGGTTCGTGCAGAATGCGCGGGAAGGCAAGGAGCATCTGAGCCGCACCTGCATCGCCTGCAACTGGTGCACGGCGGCAGGCGGCGACGGCGCGCAAGGCTGTTCGATCAATCCGGCTGCATATCGCGAGCGGTTGTGGGGCGAAGCAAACTTCACTCCGGCCGCGCACGCGCGGAAAGTCGTGATCGTCGGCGGGGGGCCGGGCGGCATGGAGGCGGCGCGCGTGGCCGCGCTCAAGGGCCACGCGGTGACGCTTTTCGAAGCCCGCACCCGGCTGGGCGGGGGGCTCGCGCTGTGGGCCGACCTGCCGGGGCGCGGGCATTACCGTCCGGCCGTGGACTGGTGGATTGCCGAGCTCGAACGGCGCGGCGTCGATGTCCTTCTGGGACGCGAAGCAAGCGCCGCGGATATTCTCGCGATGAACCCCGATGCGGTGATCGTCGCCACCGGTGCGCGCTACAGCCCCGGCGGCCGCAGCATCACGTTCGATGCCGACATCCCCGGCTTCGATCGCGCCTTCGTCTACAGGCCAGAAGATATTCTGTCTGGCGGCGCAAGGCCTGCGGGCCGCGTGTTCGTGTTCGATGCCGAGGGCTATCACACCGGCACCGGCGTTGCGGAACTCCTGGCTGATGCTGGCGCACGGGTGCAATTCGTGACGGCTTCGTATTCGCCGGTCTCCGCGCGCAACACCGACAACTGGGAGGAGCGCTACATCGTCCGGCGGCTCAAGGCGCGCGGCGTGCGCCTGCGCCCCGCCACGTGGCTCACCAGCATCGATGAAAGCGCCGTGACGCTCTATGACGTGCACACTGGCGAAGAGACTTGCGAGCCGGCCGATGCGGTCATTCTTTCCACCGCGCGCGAGCCGATGGACGCGCTCGCGCTCGCGCTCGAAGGCAAGGTGCGTCAGCTCTTCACCATCGGCGATGCGCTCGCCGCGCGCATGCTGGCTGCCGCCACCTACGAAGGCCAGAAATTCGCGCGATTGATCGGCGAGCCGGCCGCGCCGAACACCGTTACCGAAGCGTGGTTCGCGCCCGACGATCCCGCCACGGCAATGCTGCCGGCGGATGTAAGGCGAGCGATAGTGAAGTAGCAGGCGCCGGATCGTTCGTGCCGCGAAGCGTCAGGCAGCCGGCGCATCCTATCGTCGGAATCAGCTTCTGTTGTTCATCGTCGCGTTTGCCGTGACGAACTGTGCGCCGAAATCAGACGATGTCTGAGGCAAGGGAATACCGAACGCGATCGCTCCGGTGACGGGATTCGTGTACTCCCGAACCCGGTTGATTTTCCCGACAGCGACGTCGAAACGGAAAATGTATGTGTTCCGGTATGGCCGGCCGTTGGCCATCCGCATCATTCCTCGGGCTTCCGCAAAAGCAACGCTTTCGTCCCGGCCGGGTGTAATCTCGATATCGATCAACGTCGAGATCTCGATTTCCCTGAAAGCAATATCGAAATTGACGGAAGCCGCCTGGAGTCCTCGCCAGCTGTCCGACGAGTCGTTGGTACCCGATGCGTTGAGCGGTACTTCCAACACAAAGTCGTCGGCCAGGAGCGAAAGAATTCCCGGCTTGTCGTGCGCCTGCAGAGCGACGAGATAGGCCTCCGCCAGCCGCTGCGCCGCAGTCGGAGATTGATCGCGGTTTGCCGTATCGGCCATGAATGATTCCTCCACACCGGCCTCCGGCCAATTGCCGATACTGTGATCAAACGCGGAAGACGTCCATACATGGGGCGCGAGCGCGCGCAGAATTGCGAGATGGAATAAAGCTCAGCAATTTTTCTATTAGAGCGGCTCCAGCAAAAGTCAAACAGAATGGCGCGTTTCTTCGGAATTCCATCCGGCCTCTGATGTCACGGCTGGTTCATGCACGCCGCATTGTTCGTCGTCGAGAAGCTGTCGTAGAACCAGAGGTTCTTCGCGCACCCGGCGTTGCCGTCATAGACGTCGTCCGTCGTGGTTCCGCTGCCGCTGCTCGCCGCGATGACGTTGTCGTTGGCGCCGGCAGCGACGGCAATGCCGTATTGGGAATCGCCGCCCGCGCTGAGCGCGACGACGTCCCTGAGGTCGCCGGAGCAGGCTTTTGCATATTCCGCGGGCGGCGTGCAGCCGACGAAAATGCCGTCCTTGCCGCCGGCGCCGGAGGATTGCGAAAGCAGGACTTGGGAAGAGTGGCCGAGAAAGATGCCGGCACGGCCGCTTTGGCTGGCATTGTCCGAGGCCAGCATCGTGCGCCCAGAGTTGAAGACGCTGATGCCGATCGCGCCGCTCATAGACGGATTGACGTCCATGACGCTCACGTCATCGGCGGTGTTGACGGACACGCCCGTCTGCGCGTTGTCGAAGACGTCGTTGAATTCCGCCAGTACCGCACCGGCGGCGTCGATCTCCGCGCCGGTCGCAAAAGTCTGCATGCCGCCGTTGAAGCCGCGGAAGCCGGTCGCCGGCGCCTCGACCACGAGGCCGGTGCCGGTGCTCTTGCCGTTAAGAACGTGGCCGTTGAAATCGAGCAGAACGTTGGCAGCCTTCACGCGCAGGCAATCGCCGTTCAAGGTCGTGAGCTCCGCGCTCAGGTAATACTTTCCGCCCGCCGAAATCGTGCGGCAGCCGGAAATCGCCGTTGCGCCGGCCGGCACGGAATTGCTCACACATGCCTTGCTCGCCGATTTGAAGCTGTTGCCGAACCAGAGATTGGTGCCGCATTTCTTGTTGGCGTCGTAGCCGTCGAAACGTCCGGTTGACTGGCCGTTTGTCGTGCTGCAGCCGGTAATGATATTGCCTTTCGCGCCCAAGGCGATTGCGACGCCATATGCGCCACCATAGCCTTCGCCGCAGCTGGCTATGACGTTGTTCGAACCCTCGATCCTGATGTCGGTGCCGCCGTTCTGGATGCTGGCGGCGTTCACGAGCAGGGAACCCGCGGAAGCGAGCACGATGCCGTCGCCGCCGACCTCGCCCACATTGATGTTGCTCAGCCGGGCCCCGTACGCGGAGGAGACGAGGACGCCGGTGCGGCCGCTCTGGTTTCCGCCAGACACTGTGATGTCGTCGGCCATCGTCGCTACCGGATCGGCTCCGGCGAGCAAAAGACCGGTTTTTCCCGAATAGTTGATCGCGATGTCGTCGATGGTGGCGTCGCCGGCTTTGTCCTCCACGCCGGTGGCGAAGAAGTTGATGTTGGCGGCCAGGCCGGCGTGCCCGACGATGACCGCGCCCGTGGCGCTGTGCTCGATCAGGATGCCCGTGCCGGTGGGCTGCGAAGACGTGTTGATCAGCGTGCCGTCGATGCCGAGGGTCACGTTCTTGGCGGCAATGTTGATGCAGTTGGCACTCGTGGTGAGCGATCCCTGAACCTCGTAGAAGCCGGGTGCGGAGATCGTATAGGGGCACGCGCCGATGATGATCGGCGCAGGTGCGGCAGACACCGCACCGCAGGCAGCCGCCAGAAACATCGCGGCGCCGATTTGCATGGCCAGACGTTTGGTATCCATGCCGATCCCCCACCTCGTCTGTGCGTCTCTAATCTCGTCCTTAGCACGGGCCGGGAATATTGCGAAGCGTTCGCTTGAAGTGGCAACTGCCGCCTCCAGGCGGCCATCGCCCTGACTAGAGCAAAATGACTTTCCTTCGAATCGTCATTTCGCTCCAAGCTATTGTTTTGGCGCGGTTCAGGACGCAAAAGTGCGCACACTTTTGCTGAAACCGCTCTAAGAGGAGTATGCTCCCGGTTGCGGCGCCGCGGGCATGTTGGCCGCCGTGAAGATGTGCAGAAAATCCTACGGGCTGGCCGACCTTTGCCAGATCGAGCTGGATCAGCCCTCCTGATCTGCCGAGCAGTGTTAAGCTGCTTCCGGAGCGTGGTGCAGAACAAGACGCGTAGACCGCTTGCACGGCGAAAGGGAAACCGACGCCAGCTACTCCCGCCCTTCCGGCAGCAGCACTTCGCGTTTGCCCTGGTGATTGGGACGGCTGATCACGCCTTCTTCTTCCATGCGCTCGATGATGCGCGCGGCTCGGTTGTAACCGATCTCGAGCCGCCGCTGGATGTAGCTTGTCGTGGCCTTGCGTTCGCGTGCCACGATGGCGAGTGCCTGATCGTACAGCCGGTCGCCGGAATCGCCATTGCCGCTGCTGCCGTACATCGCGTACGGGTCTTCGCCGTCTTCATCCTGCTCTTCGGTGACGGCATCGAGATAGTCGGGGGTGCCCTGCGTCTTCAGATAGCGCACCACGTCTTCTACTTCGTGGTCGCTGACGAACGGGCCGTGCACGCGACGGATGCGCCCGCCCGCCATCATGTAGAGCATGTCGCCCTGGCCCAGCAGCTGCTCGGCGCCCTGCTCGCCCAGAATCGTGCGGCTGTCGATCTTCGACGTGACCTGGAAGCTGATGCGCGTCGGGAAGTTCGCCTTGATCGTACCGGTGATCACGTCGACGCTCGGCCGCTGCGTGGCGGCGATCAGATGAATGCCGGCCGCGCGCGCCATCTGCGCCAGCCGCTGCACTGCCCCTTCGATCTCCTTGCCCGAAATCATCATCAGGTCGGCCACTTCGTCGACCACCACGACAATGAACGGCATGGGTTCGAGATCGAGCGTCTCGTCCTCGTAGATCGGTTTGCCGGTTTCGCGGTCGAAGCCGGTCTGCACGGTGCGCTTGAGGACCTCG